>Ga0222424_100089_pt1 | contig 154540 bp, 137 predicted proteins | sample 2B2ome_FD_182468 | JGI IMG/M metagenome (GOLD analysis project Ga0222424, IMG submission 182468) | Enriched microbial communities from leaf-cutter ant dump, University of Wisconsin, Madison, United States - 2B200A (version 2) | ecosystem: Environmental > Terrestrial > Nest > Insects nest > Nest...
ACAATCACGATCGCCCGAACATGGCCCTGGGTGGATTTACGCCAAAGCAGCGGCTGGCCATGGCCGCTTAGTTTCTACTTCTGAACCCCGTGGAAAACGGGGGGATTACCGACGACCACGCGATCGTGCGCGAAGGGCTGAAACAAATCCTCGCCGACACCCGCGACATCGCGGTGGCCGGCGACGCCGAGAACGGTTTCGAAGCGGTCAAGCTGATTCGCCGCGATCCGTGCGACGTGGTGCTGCTGGACATTTCGATGCCGGACAAAAGCGGCATCGACATCCTGAAGCAGATCAAGCGGGAATTTCCGAAGCTGGCGGTGCTGATGCTGTCGATGCACCGCGAGGATCAGTACGCGATCCGTTCGCTGAAGGCTGGCGCGGCCGGCTATCTGAACAAGCAGAGCGCGCCGGCCGAACTGGTGACGGCGATCCGCCAGGTCGCCGCCGGCCGCAAGTACGTCAGCCCGGCGCTGGCCGAGGAACTGGCGCGCCATCTCGACGAAGACCATGAAAAGCCGCCGCACGCGGCGCTGTCCGACCGCGAATACCAGACCATGACGATGATCGCCTCCGGCAAGAGCGTGTCGGACATCGCGGCCGAATTGTCGCTGTCGGTCAAGACCGTCAGCATGTACCGCTCGCGCGTGCTGCAGAAGATGAAGCTGCGCCACAACGCCGAGTTGACGCATTACGCGATCAAGAACCAGCTGGTCGAGTAACAGCCTGCCCCGACCATATACTCCCCATCATGCCCACCTGATACGGGCGCCAGCCGGTCGTTTTACCCCTATACTCCCCTGATTTTCAGAACGCCATCAGAACAGGTGGCGTCCCACCCACCAGGCGATCGCCGCCATGAAGGCCGATGCCGGGATCGTCAGCACCCAGGCCCAGACGATGTTGCTGGCCACGCCCCAGCGCACCGCGCTCATCTTCTTGGCGGCGCCGACGCCGACGATGGCGCCGGTGATCGTATGCGTGGTGGATACCGGCACACCCAGCGCGGTGGCCATGAACAGCGTGATGGCGCCGCCGGTCTCGGCACAGAAGCCGCCGACCGGCTTCAGCTTGGTGATTTTCTGCCCCATCGTCTTGACGATGCGCCAGCCGCCGAACAGCGTGCCGAGGCTGATCGCCGAATAGCAACTGATGATCACCCACCACGGCGGCAGATGGTCGTCGACGCTGGAATAGCCGGCGGCGATCAGCAGCATCCAGATGATGCCGATGGTCTTTTGCGCATCGTTGCCGCCGTGACCGAGGCTGTACATCGACGCCGACAGCAGCTGCGCGCGGCGGAACCACTTGTCGATCCGGTGCGGCGTCGAGCGCACGAAGATCCACGACACCAGCACCATCATCAGCGAGCCGAACACAAAGCCCAGCAGCGGCGACAGCACGATGAACAGGATGGTCTTGAGCAGGCCGGCGGCGATCAGCGCGCCGGTGCCGCCCTTGGCCACGGCGGCGCCGACCAGGCCGCCGATCAGCGCATGCGACGACGACGACGGAATGCCGTAATACCAGGTGATGAAATTCCACAGCACCGCGCCGACCAGCGCGCCGAACACCACGTAATGATCGACGATGGACGGGTCGATGGTGCCCTTGCCGACCGTGGCGGCGACGTGCATCTGGAATACCAGGATGGCGATGAAGTTGAACGAAGCGGCCATCGCCACCGCCACCTGCGGCTTCAGCACGCCGGTGGAAACCACGGTGGCGATCGCGTTGGCGGCGTCGTGGAAGCCGTTCATGAAGTCGAACAGCAGCGCCAGCACCACCAGCGCGCCAAGGACGTAGAGACTGATCTGAAAAGTTTGCATGGGCGTGGTGTGGATTATTGTTGGCGCACGTCACATCGGGTTGGAAACGGCCGGCCGCGCAAGGCGGGCGGCGGCGGCGCCAGCGGCGGGCGCCGGGACATTCAGGCGTTTTCGACCAGGATGCCCTCGATGATGTTGGCAACGTCCTCGCAGCGGTCGGTCACGGTTTCCAGGATTTCGTAGATCGCCTTCAGCTTGATCAGGTTGCGCACGTCCGGCTCGTCGCGGAACAGTTTCGACATCGCCGCCCGCATCACGTGGTCGGCATCCGATTCGAAGCGGTCGATTTCCTCGCAGATCGCCAGGATCTGGCGCGAATTGTCCATGTTGTGCAGCAGCGCCACCGCCGCCTGCATCTTCTGGATCGCGCATACGCACAGCTCGGCCAGCCGCTTGGCTTCCGGCGTGATCACCTTCAGGTCGTACAGCGACACCGTCTGCGCGGCGTCCTCGATCAGATCGAGGATGTCATCCATGCGCGTGATCAGGTGGTGGATGTCGTCGCGGTCGATCGGCGTGATGAAGGTCTTGTGCAGCAGTTCGATGGTGTTGTGCGTGACCTTGTCGGCCTGCTTCTCGATGCCTTCGATCGCATGCACGCGGATTTCGATCTCGTCGAAATTCGACATCAGCGCCAGGATCTCGTGTCCGCCCTTGACGCACAGATCGGCGTGCTGGTTGAACAATTCAAAGAATTTGCCCTCGCTGGGCATCAGTCGTCCGAACATGGTCTGTCTCTTTCAGTGGGATTCAGGTTTCCTGGAGCGCGGCCGCGGCCGTCGGCGGCCGCTCATTCGCCGCCATACATGGCGCCGCCGCCGGCATAGTTGTCGAATTTGGTGTACTCGCCGAGGAAGGTCAGGCGCACCGTGCCGATCGGCCCGTTACGCTGCTTGCCGATGATGATTTCGGCGGTGCCCTTGTCGGGAGAATCGGGGTTGTAGACCTGATCGCGGTAGATGAACAGGATGACGTCGGCATCCTGCTCGATGGCGCCGGATTCGCGCAGATCGGACATCACCGGCCGCTTGTTCGGGCGCTGCTCCAGCGAACGGTTCAGCTGCGACAGCGCGATCACCGGGCATTGCAGCTCCTTCGCCAGCCCTTTCAGGTTGCGCGAGATTTCCGAGATTTCGGTGGCGCGGTTTTCGCCGGCGGAACTGGCCGACATCAGCTGCAGGTAATCGATAATGATCAGGCCGAGCTTGCCGCACTGGCGCGACAGCCGGCGCGCGCGCGCGCGCAATTCGATCGAACTGAGCGCCGGCGTTTCGTCGATGTACAACTGGGCATCGTTCATCTTCTGGATCGCGTGGGTCAGGCGCGGCCAGTCGTCGTCGTTCAGGCGGCCGGTGCGCAGCCGCTGCTGATCGAGCCGGCCGACCGAGCCGAGCATGCGCATCGCCAACTGGGTGCCGCCCATTTCCATCGAAAACACCGCCACCGGCAACCCGCTTTCGATCGCCACGTTCTCGCCGATGTTGATGGAGAACGCCGTCTTGCCCATCGACGGCCGGCCGGCGACGATGATCAGATCGCCCGGCTGCAGGCCGGAAGTCATGCGGTCCAGATCGGTGAAGCCGGTTGGAATGCCGGTGATGTCGTTCTGGTTGTCGCGGTTGTAGAGTTCGTCGATGCGCTCGACCACCTGGGTCAGCAGCGGCTGGATTTCCTGGAAACCCTGGGCGCCGCGCGCGCCCTCCTCGGCGATCGCAAAAATCTTCGATTCGGCTTCATCGAGAATCTGCTTGACTTCCTTGCCCTGCGGGCTGAACGCCTGGCCGGAAATTTCGTCGGAAACGGTAATCAGCTTGCGCAGCACGCCGCGGTCGCGGACGATTTCGGCATAGCGGCGGATGTTGGCGGCGGACGGCGTGTTCTGCGCCAGCGCGTTCAGGTACGGCAGGCCGCCGACCTCGTCGGCCTTGCCCATGCCGGCCAGCGATTCGTAGACGGTAATCACGTCGGCCGGCCGGGAAGCGTTGATCAGGCCGACGATGTGCTGGAAGATGATGCGGTGATCGTAGCGATAGAAATCATCGGCATGGACGAAATCGGCGATCCGGTCCCAGGCGGCGTTATCGAGCAGCAAGCCTCCCAATACCGATTGCTCCGCCTCGATCGAGTGCGGTGGAACGCGCAGGGAATCCAGTTGCGGATCGGCGGGTGAATTCATGGCGCGCATTATACCTTTTCCACTCGCGGCCCTTGGCGCCGCGCCCAAACAAAAAGCCGGGAAAACCCGGCTTTTTTCGAGAGCGGCGGCAAGGCGCGTGGCCTTGCCCGAGGTACGTCAGACGTGTTCGCCCAGCACCGCCACGGTAACGTCCACCAGCACGTCGGTATGCAGGCCGACGACGACCGGATGGTCGCCCACGACCTTCAGCGGACCCTGCGGCAGACGGACCTGCGCCTTTTCCACCACGAAACCCTGCTTGGTCAGCGCTTCGGCGATGTCGGCATTGGTGACCGAACCGAACAGACGGCCATCGACGCCGGCCTTCTGCGAAATCTGCACGGTCATGCCGGTCAGCTTTTCGCCCTGCGCCTGCGCGGCGGCCAGCTTCTCGGCGGCGGCCTTTTCCAGCTCGGCGCGCTTGACTTCGAATTCGGCGATCGCGCTTTCGGTGGCGCGGCGCGCGATGCGCTGCGGGATCAGGAAGTTACGGGCATAACCGTCCTTGACGCGCACCACGTCGCCCAGGTTGCCGAGATTGACGACTTTTTCCAACAGAATGACTTGCATGCTTTTCTCCTATTTCCAGTCGTCGATCAGGCGTTGTGCAGATCGGTGTATGGCAGCAGCGCCAGGAAGCGCGCGCGCTTGATCGCGGTATCGACCTGGCGCTGGTAGTGCGCCTTGGTGCCGGTCAGGCGGGCCGGCATGATCTTGCCGTTTTCCTGCACGAAGTCCTTCAGGGTGTCGATGTCCTTGTAATCCACCTGTTCCACCTTGGCGGCGGTGAAGCGGCAGAACTTCTTGCGCTTGAACAGCGGGTTCTGCTGCTGGCGCTTCTGCTTCAATTTTGCTTTGTTCTTGTCGAATTTTTTACCGAATGCCATTTTTGGCTCCTGTTTCCGTAGCTATAAAGTCTCGTCGGCGTGCGCCGCGAAATCCGTGATGTGAAAGACCAGGCTTCTGCTGTTGCGGTTCTTGCGTGCCAGAAAACCGGAAAACTCGAAACTGCGGCCCAATTCGGCCTGGCTGAACCGGCCTGAAATTTCGCCGGCCGCGATGGCCGCGATTTCAAACTCGACCTGCCGTTCGATTCCCGCTTCGCGCTGCCGCGAACCATGTCGCAACTGCGCCGATACGATCGGGATTCCGGCCGGCGTGTAGCGCAGCACTTCGCGCTCGCCGATCTCGGCCACCAATCGCAGCTGGTTCACGCTCCCGCGCTGCAGGCTCAGGCCGCAGCCGCTTCCGCCCGATGGGTCTTGGCGGCGTCTTCCTTCTGCACCGTCTTCATCATCGGCGACGGGCCGGTTTCGGCCTTCTTCATCTTGACGGTCAGGTGACGCAGGATGGCGTCGTTGAACTTGAAGCTGGTTTCGATTTCAGCCAGGGTTTCGCCGTCGCACTCGATGTTCAGGCAAACGTAATGAGCCTTGGCGAGCTTCTGGATCATGTAGGCCATCTGACGGCGGCCCCAGTCTTCCACGCGGTGGATCTGGCCGCCACGGGCGGTGACGATGCCCTTGTAGCGTTCGATCATCGCGGGCACCTGCTCGCTCTGATCCGGATGGACGATGAATACGATTTCGTAATGACGCATGTAATCTCCTTTTGGACGGATTGCAGAATCGCCCACCCCGGCGTCAAGACGGGTGTGGGAAGAGGAAAACCCGCGATCATACGCTGAAACACGCAAATATTCAATCGCTTCAGGCCCTTACCCGCGCCGCCGGCGCGCATCGGCGCCGGCCGCCGCGCTTGCAATCCGGCGTGGACTGTATAAAAATACAGCCTGTTCAAAAAACCAGCGCCGCCGCGTTTCGCCATGCTCAAACTGACCAGCCGCCAGCAGCAAATCCTCGACCTGATCCGCAGCGCCATCGAAAACACCGGCTTTCCGCCAACCCGCGCCGAAATCGCCGCCGAACTCGGCTTCCGCTCGGTCAACGCCGCCGAAGAACACCTGCAGGCACTGGCGCGCAAGGGCGCAATCGAAATTTCCCCCGGCACCTCGCGCGGCATCCGCCTGCGCGACGGCGAGCGCAACCCCCTGGGCGGCACCCAGATGGCGCTGCCGCACCCGGCCCTGATGCAGCTCTCCCTGCCGCTGATCGGCCGCGTCGCCGCCGGCTCGCCGATCCTGGCGCAGGAACACGTCGAAGCCACCTACCGCGTCGACCCCTCGCTGTTTTCCGCCAAGCCGGATTTCCTGCTGAAAGTGCGCGGGCTGTCGATGCGCGACGCCGGCATCCTGGACGGCGACCTGCTGGCGGTCAAAAAGACCGACAGCGCCCGCAACGGCCAGATCGTCGTCGCCCGCCTCGGCGACGAAGTCACCGTCAAACGCTACCGCAAGAGCGGCGCGGCAATCGAACTGCTGCCGGAAAACCCGGATTTCTCGCCGATCCGCGTGAGCGGACAGGAAGATTTCGCGCTGGAAGGGTTGGCGGTCGGTCTGGTGCGGAACTGGGCCTAGCCCGATTTGATCCGCCCCCGGCCGCCGCCTTGGCGGCCTTTTTTTGGGCGCTTGCCGCCGCCGTGCCTGCCTCCCTCCCCAACCTGATCCTGTCGCACCGAAACGGCTGCTTCAGGGAAAGGCCGGACGCCATTGCGGAACCGCAAGACCCGCAAGCCGTTGTGGCACACGTGGCCCACAGCCCGACATGGGAATTCGTTTGGAGAAGGGAAATTCCGGCGGAACGCCGGAAAGAATCGCTTGCGGCAGCGCCTGGAACAGACGCCGCCGCAAGGGAGACGGGTGGCCGGAACGGCGCACCCGTTTGCTGCTTCAGGCTAGTTCTGCAGAGTCGAAGCGACAGACTCAGGGAAAGGCCAGACGCCGTTCTCGAACTTCATCGTCAGCAGGCCGTTGTCCTGGCACATCGTGGTCAGCATACCGTTTGCCTTGTCGAAGTCCAGCCGCGACGTGCACCAGTCCGGCCGTCCGGGCTTCCATCCCGGGAAAATCGCATTGGGAGAGCCGGGCAGTGCCTCCATTACACCCGGAGGATTGAAGTAGGCGATTTCCTTCGGATGTGCAGGATCACGAATGTCAAATACCCGGATGCCGGAATTGAAGTAGGAGCAAGCCATGGCGGTGGCATTTTCCCGGCTATCCACGCTGCAGTAGTGGCTACCATAGCTGAACGGGAAAATACCGGTGATGTCCGGAATCACGGAATCACAATTTTTGACATCGTGCGTTTCCAATCCCAGTTTGGACACCAGTTTGGGGTTTTTTTCATCCACCAAATCATAGATACGCGCCATGGGGAATGGAGCGAGCCCTGAATTGCAGGCATTTTGAACGGTCTCCGGACTACTGAGCCCACCTGATCCGCCTTCGTCAACCACCACCAAATACGGCTTACCACCAATTTTCGTCTCGATGGTGTGCTGGGCGGTACTACCATCTTTGTACGCTGTAGACGAAATCAGCCGGATTTCTGGATTCGGTTTACGTGCCTGTACCTCAGAAGTATCCAGTACTAGAAATCCATTCTTTGGCTTCGCATTGGGGTCAGCCACTTCCGCCGGAGTAAGCCTGGCTAATGCAACCCCATACACTCGATTTCCGTCTGGACTGACGGATAGTCCGTGCGCTTGCTGTCCAATGGGGGAATTCTTCATGTCAAACGTTGCAATGAGTCGCGGGCGACTGGGAACGGAAATATCAATAGCATGATATTTTTGGTCTGTGGTATTGCCGACATAATAAGTCATTCCATCGGGAGAAAGATTGCCTTCATGTCCGCTCATGGATTTTGTCGGCGCATTGACATCACCCGTCTTGTATTCCTGCGCGACGGAAGCCAGAAGTTGTGGATGACGGCAATCTGCGGACAGGTCATAAACGTCAATTTCCGGACCACCGTTACCACTGGTCCCCTTGTTACCTCTAGCAGCGATCAGCAATCCACGCCCTTGATGAACACGTAATCCCTCCCAAGGATCGAGCATTCCTTCGGTTGCCAACGAAGTCACATATACCGGATTAGCCGAATCAGTGATGTCGATGACCGGCACCCCAGGATGTTTGCGAATGCTCGGGTCTTTAAGGGCGCCTGCATTCAGCGTGGCGTGATATGCGCAGGCGTGTCCTTGGGAGTCTCGGAATGTGGCGGTAGACCAACCTCCCCCTTCTCCTTGATATTGTCCGACCAGTTTCAGGTTGCAGTTGGTCCCGGTAAATCCTGCTTCACGCTGAGCGGCCGGTACTTGCCCTTGCAAGGCGGTTTCCGGCCTGTCGTCATTGCTACAGGACGCCACCTTGGCGGCAAATTCGACCGGCTTTACAATCGGCGCCGGCACATCGCCGCTGCCGCTGCCGCTGCCACTACCGCCGCCGCAAGCAGCCAGCAGCAAGGCGCCGCTGGCTGCCACATAGTGGCTGTATTTCTTGCATTCATCCAAAAACATGGTGTCTCCTTGATTGTTAAGATCGGAGACTCATTAATACTCTTGGTACTTTTTACTTACTTTCACATTTTTGTAGAATTTTTAAAATATGAATGTGGCATCACACCAGATCAATATTTTGCAAAAATCCAAAAACAAAAATCCCGTTATTTATCAATGACAGAAGGCCATGATAAAAATCAGGAAAAATTGAGAGCTGGAAAATCAGATACCGATTCAGAACCTATGGAGATTAGCGCACCGTAATATTAAAATGATTTTAAATCACAATCTTCAGATATTTTTCTGAAACTGCCTGGGAGAGAAGCCTGTTATTTTACGGAAGGTATTGCTGAAGTGACTTGGACTGGAAAACCCCGTCGCATAGGAAATTTCCGTCATGGAAAAATTTCCGTTCCGCAAAAGACGTTTTGCCTCTGCTATCCGCAATTTCAGCAAGTACTGATACGGTGATTCCCCCATGATTTCTTTAAAACATCGAGACAGGTGTTGTGGAGTAATGCCAATAATTTCTGCCATCTGCGTCAAACTGACATCATAAGAAATATTATTGTGAATGTAATCTTTTAAAATTGATAATTTTGATGGAGAAAGTCCGTTTAATTTTCGAATCGAATGCCGTATAGAATATTTTCCCCAGAAATAGCTGATTATTGCTAATGAGATTGATTCTGCGTAAAGTGCTCCCGATGGACAGCCATTACGAATTTCCATGTTAATACCATGCATTAATGCGCCAATGTGTTCATCCTTGTCCATGATATGGCGTGGCAAATGGCGAGTCAGCAAGGCATCGGTGATCAACTCTCGCCCCGTCAATTGTTCTATCTTTTGAATGTCAAAATCTAATTTAAATACTCTCTGCTCCCCACTCATGCTTAAATTTTCTAATTCATAATCGCGATCTATATAAACTATACTTCCTGTGCCGTGCATGGCTTGAAAATCACTTAATCCTGCGCGCCACTTAACCTCACTTCGCCCCTTTGTTGAAAATAGTAGAGATGGAATCTCTAAAACTCCGCGACGTATAAATTCTATCGGCAACTCAATTTGCTCAGAAAAAACCAATCCACTCCATGTTGGAGGAGATGTTATTAAAATCTTTCGTTCAGTTTGCTCGTCAAAAGTCTTGATTTTCATGGCAATGCGAATTCGGATAAGTAACTCTGCTAGATAACTAGAATTTATCGCATAAAAATTCTTCTCTAGTTGTAATTTTTTAATTAAACATGGCCACACAGCATGTATGCAACATGCAAACCAAACATCATTTTTCCCTACCGTCAAACGTAGCAATCCAACGGCCTTGTGACTTGCAAAAAAATTTCAAACTTTCAAATTCTTAACACAATCTGCTGTGCGGAATTTATCGCTTTTGCAGCATTTCCGCTTGTTCACCAAGTTCCGGTGATCGCTCATTTCCGGCGCACCATGTTCCCCTCTCCTTCGGCCAGCATGGAGCGAACCGGGGATGTGCCCTGCCGCTGCGGGAATAGCTGCAAGCGATCTGCCCTGCCCGCCGCAGCCGAAGAAACGCGGCGGCATGTCAGGCACAAGCCCGTCAGAATTTTCGGGGATTTTAAAAACAGGGGGAGTATGCCGTTTTTTCGGCCGCTTACGGGCATGGAGCGCGCGGCTTGAAAAATACACTGCCCTGTATCAATTTTTCCCGGTGTCGTTACGGCGCAGGATGTGCCGGGCGATGCCGCGCAGGATGTTGACTTCCTCGCTTTCCAGTTGCGTCCGGGCGAACAGCCGTTTCAGGCGCGGCATCAGTTTTTTGGGGTTGTCCGGGTCGAGAAAGCCGATGTCGGTCAGGGCCAGTTCCAGGTGGGTGAACATGCCTTCGATATCCTGCACGCCGGCCGCTTCGCCACGGAAGCCGACCGGCTGCGCGGCGGCGTCCGCCTGCGGCTGCAGCGCCGCCTGCCGGCATTCGTAGGACAGCACCTGCACCGCCTGCGCCAGATTCAGCGACGAGTAGTCGGGATTGGCGGGGATGTTGATCAGGACGTTGCACTTTTCCACCAGCTGGTTCGGCAGGCCGAAACGCTCGTTGCCGAAGATCAGCGCGGCGCGCAGTTGCGGCTGCGCGGCGAGGCTTTCGGCCAGCGCCCGCGGGGTGACGATCGGCGGGGAGAATTCGCGCAGGCGGGCGCTGATGGCGGCGGCGAAATTGCAGTCGGCCAGCGCCTCCTCGATGGAGCCGACCACACGCGCCGCCGCCAGGATGTCCTGGGCGCCGCTGGCGAAGGCGATTGCTTCTTCGTGCGCGGCGGCATCCGGCACACGCGGGTTGACCAGCACCAGTTCGGAAAATCCCATGGTCTTCAGGGCGCGGGCGGCGGCGCCGATGTTGCCGGCGCGGCTGGTTTCAACCAGCACGAAGCGCAAACGGGCAAAGACGGGCGTGGGGATTTGCGGCGGGTTCATTTAGAATAGCGGGATTGCGCGGTGAGGACGTGGCCGCCGGGATCTGCAGGATCGCGAAAACGTCGCTTTGCCGCATCGCTCCTTAATTCTCCAGCGCTTCGCGCGGCGCCGTTTTCACAAGAGACGGCGCCGCCATTTTAACGGAATCCCTATGCATCCCATGCTCAATACGGCGATCAAGGCTGCTCGCCGCGCCGGCAACGTCATCAACCGGGCGTCGTTCGACGTCGATCTGTTGAAGGTCACCAAAAAGCAGCACAACGATTTCGTCACCGAGGTCGATTCCGCCGCCGAGCAGGCGATCATCGGCGTGCTGTCGGCTGCGTATCCGGACCATGCCTTCCTGGCCGAGGAGTCCGGCGCCTCGCCGAACCTGCACGACGAGCGCGAATACGTCTGGATCATCGATCCGCTCGACGGCACCACCAATTTCATCCACGGTTTCCCGCAATACTGCGTATCGATCGCGCTGCAGTTCCGTGGCCAGATCACCCAGGCGGTGGTGTACGACCCGACCCGCAACGATCTGTTCACCGCCACCAAGGGCGCTGGCGCCTATCTGAACGAAAAGCGCATCCGCGTCAGCCGCCGCGACAAGCTGGCCGAGGCGCTGATCGGTACCGGCTTTCCGTTCCGCGACATGGAGGGGCTGGACGAATACCTGCGCATGTTCAAGCTGATGACGCAGAGCTGCTCCGGCCTGCGCCGCCCCGGCGCCGCCGCGCTCGATCTGGCCTACGTTGCCGCTGGCCGGCTGGACGGCTTCTTTGAAAAGACGCTGAAGCCGTGGGACATCGCCGCCGGCGCGCTGCTGGTGTCGGAAGCCGGCGGCCTGATCACCAACTTCGCCGGCGAGGCCGATTACCTGCATCGCGGCGACGTGCTGGCCGGCAATCCCAAGGTGTTCGCGCAGATGCTGGCGCTGCTGGAACCGTTCAAATAAGCCCAAACCACAGCCGGCGGCATCCGCTGCCGGCTGCTATACTGCGCGGCGCGGCATTTCACCAGTCACCCTGCCGCCGTCCGCGATCTCCGCACCTCCCCCGTTTGCCTGCGACTGGCGCCTCCGTGGCGACAGGCCGATATTTTTTCAGATAGGTTTTCATGTCTTTTTCTTCCCTCGGCCTGGCCGATGCAATCGTTCGCGCCGTCACCGAACACGGTTACACCACTCCGACCCCGATTCAGGCGCAGGCGATTCCCGCCGTGCTGGCCGGCGGCGACCTGCTGGCCGGCGCCCAGACCGGCACCGGCAAGACCGCCGGTTTCACGCTGCCGCTGCTGCAGCGCCTGTCGGCCAACCGCCCCACCGGCCGCCGGCTGGTGCGCGCGCTGGTGCTGACGCCGACCCGCGAACTGGCGGCGCAGGTGGAGGAAAGCGTGCGCACTTACGGCAAGTACACCGGGCTGCGCTCGGCGGTGATCTTCGGCGGCGTCGGCATCAATCCGCAAATCCAGATCCTGAAGCAAGGCGTGGATATTCTGGTGGCCACGCCCGGCCGGCTGCTGGACCACATGCAGCAAGGCACGGTCGATCTGGCCGGGATCGAAATCCTGGTGCTGGATGAAGCCGACCGCATGCTCGACATGGGTTTCATCCGCGACATCCGCAAGGTGCTGGCGGCGCTGCCGCCGAAGCGCCAGAACCTGCTGTTCTCGGCCACCTTCTCCGATGAAATCAAGGCGCTGGCCGACAGCCTGCTGAACCAGCCGGCGTTGATCGAGGTGGCGCGCCGCAATTCCACCGTCGAGGTGATCGCGCAAAAAATCCATCCGGTCGATCGGGACCGCAAGCATCCGCTGCTGGCGCATCTGATCAAGAGCGGCAACTGGTCGCAGGTGCTGGTGTTCACCCGCACCAAGCACGGCGCCAACAAGCTGGTGGAGCAACTTGGCAAGGAAGGCATCACCGGCATGGCGATCCACGGCAACAAGAGCCAGTCGGCGCGCACCAAGGCGCTGAGTGAATTCAAGGACGGCAGCCTGCAGGTGCTGGTGGCAACCGACATCGCCGCGCGCGGCATCGACATCGACCAGCTGCCGCACGTGGTCAATTACGATCTGCCGAACGTGCCGGCCGACTACGTACACCGGATCGGCCGCACCGGCCGCGCCGGCGCCACCGGCCAGGCGGTGTCGCTGGTCTGCGTCGATGAACACATCATGCTGCGCGACATCGAACGGCTGATCAAGCGCGAGCTGCCACGGGAAATCGTGCCCGGCTTCGAACCCGATCCGAACGCCCGCCCGCAGCCGATCCAGCTACGTAGCGGCGGCGGTGGCGGACGTGGCCAGGGCCAGGGACGCAACGCGCCACGGCCGGCGGCCGGCGCCCGCCCGCAGGGCACGTCCGCCGGCCGGGCGCCGGCACCGCGCCGCGCCAGTGGACGCGGCCGGTGACGGCGGCGGCAATATGCGTTACAACTGAAACCCGGCCTGATATTCGCAAAAGGAACTTTCCAGCGGGCATCAGGCCAAATCTGCTCGTTGAATTCGCGCGCTGGCGTTCCCTGATGGGCCAAGGCGGGCGGCGTTCGTAGTCGATTGCGCTTACCGATGAAGATGGATCACATCCGTTATCCTTCCCGCCGGCGACACATGAGGCGGTCCCTTGACTAGGCCACTGGCCGGGGTGCGGCGCTGGCTCGGCAGCCTGCCGCTGACGTTCATGCTGCCGCTGTTCGCGCTGCTGCTGCTGGCGACGGTCTGGAGCGTGGCCGGCTATCAGATTTCCGAAGAACGCGCCGCCGCGATCCGCCAGGCGCGCATCAAGAGCGACACGCTGGCGCTGGCCTACGAGCAGCGCACCACCCGCATCGTCCAGCAGCTGTCGCAGATCACGCAGTTCGTCAAATTCGAGTTCGAGCGGCATGGCGGCTCGCGCATCCTGCCGGAGTTGACCGCCAGCGGCGTGCTGCCGGCGGCGCTGGCCGAACAGGTGATGGTGCTGGACGCCAGCGGCGCGGTGATTGCTGGCAGCCACCCGTCGGATGCCGTCGCCAGCGCCTGGCGAAGCGCGCTGCTGGCCAGCGACGATGATGCCGGGGACGATGGCCTGCGGATCGGCCATCCGGTGTTTTCCGATACCGCCGGCCAGCAGGTGGTACCGTTCAGCCGGCGCCTGCGCCACGCCGACGGCACGCTGGCCGGGGTGGTGATCATCGCGGTGCCGCAGACACGGCTGACCGACTACTACCGGCACAACGATCTGGGCGCCCAGGGGTCGATCGCGCTGCTCGGCACCGACGGCACCTTCCGCGCGCTGCGCAGCGGCGACCGCCTGCTGACGCCGCCGCCCGGACAGCCGCTGCTGTCGGTGATTTCGGTACCGGCGCGCCACGATGCGGCGCTGGCGGCGGCCAGTCTGCAGGCGCCGCGCATCGTTTCCTACCGGCCGCTGCCGGCGGCGCCGCTGATCGCGGTGGTCGGCCTGGCCGAGCCGGAAGCCTATGCCGGCTATGAGCGCCGGCGCTCGCTGTACCTGTCATGGGCCGGCGGCGTCAGCATCGTCATCCTGGCCTTCATCGCGCTGCTGCTGCGGCAGAGTCGGCGCCTGCAGAACAGCATGCGCACGGCGCGCCAGGCGCAGGACACCTACCGGGCGGTGGTCGAGGGCGGGCTGGACGCCTTCTATGTATTGAAGGCGCAGCGTGATGCCGCTGGCGCCATCAGCGATTTCAGCTTCGCCAAAGCCAACCGCCGGGCCAGCCAGCTGTTCGGGCTGCCGCTGGCGCAGCTGCTGGATGGCCGCGGCCTGCGGCAACTGCCGCCCTTCCCCGGCAGCGACGACTTTTTCGAGAAATGCGTCGCGGTGGCTGCCTCGCATCAGCTGCGGGAGGAGGAATGCGAAACCAGAGCGCCTGACGGCGGCAGCGCCTGGTGGCAGCACCAATGGATTCCGCTGGATGACGGCGTTGCCGTCACCAGCCGCGACATCACCAGCCGCAAGCAGATCGAAACCCGCAGCCGGCAGAGCCACAATTTCCTGCAGTCGCTGATCGAGTATCTGCCGACGCTGATCTACGTGAAGAACATGCCGACCGACCGGCCCGGCGAAATGGTCATCTGGAACAAGGCCGCCGAGGAAGTGACCGGCTATCCGGCCAGCCAGGTGATCGGCCGCACGCTGGCGGAGATTTTCCCGCCGGCGCGCGCGCAGGACCTGCAGCATCTGAGCAACCGCATGATGGTGGCGCCGCGCGTGATCGATCTGCCGGAATATCCGTTCCGCCGGCCGGACGGTAGCGAAATCTTCCTGCGCACGATTTCGCTGCCGCTGCTGGATGAAAACGGCAAGCCGGAATACCTGCTCGGCATCGCGGTGGACATCACCGAACGGCGCACGCGGGAACTGGAGCTGCGCACCAGCCAGGCCGAGCTGGCGGCCGCCAGCGATTCGTCGCCGCTGGGCGTGTTCCGTACCGACGCCGACGGCCGCTGCACTTACGTCAACCGCGCCTATGAGCAAATGTCCGGCCTGACGGCGGCGCAGTCGCTCGGCGCCGGCTGGGTCGAGGCGGTGCATCCGCAGGACCGCCTGAAAGTCTTTCAGGGCTGGAGCCGCACCGCGCGCGAGCGCAGCTCTTACCAGGGCGCCTACCGCTTCCTGCATGGCGACGGCAGCATCGTCTGGGTATCGGTGAAAAGCGCGCCGATCATCGTTGACGGCCATCTGCTGGGTTACGTCGGCAGCGTCGATGACATCACCGCGCGGCGCGCCGCCGAAAGAGCGCTGCAGGAAAGCGAGCAGCATCTGCGCACCACCGCCGACATGTTGCCGGCGCTGGTGGCTTTCGTCGGCGCCGATCAACGCTTCCGTTTCAACAATCTGGCCTACGAACGCAAATTCGGCATCGCCCGCGAGGCGCTCCGTGGCATGAGCATGCGCGAGCTGATCGGCGAGGCGCTATACCAGCGCGCGCTGCCGTGGATCGAGCAGGCGCTGGCCGGCGCCACCGTGACCTTCGAAATCGACGAACACCTGAACGGCGCCTACCACTGCCTGGAAACCACCTACACGCCGGAGTTCGACGCCGACGAACCCGGCCGCGTGCTCGGCTTCCACCTGATGGCGCACGACATCACCGCGAAGAAAATCCACGAACGGCGGCTGGTCGAGCTGACCCGCATCGACAGCCTGACCGGCCTGCTGAACCGCGCCGGTTTCGAAGCCCGGCTGGAGCAGGCGATGGCCAACAGCCGCCACGCCAGGACGCTGATGGCGGTGATGTATCTGGACGTCGACCATTTCAAGCAGATCAACGATACCTACGGTCACCCGATCGGCGACGCGCTGCTGCAATCCTTCGTCGCCCGCCTGCTGCGCACGCTGCGCTCCACCGACAGCGTGGCTCGTCTGGGCGGCGACGAATTCACCGTCATCATGGAAAACCTGACCCAGCCGGACAGCGCCGCCACCATCGCCGCCAAGATCGGCCAGGCGATGCGGCCGCCGTTCGCGCTGGAGGGCCAGACGGTGCAGGTCAGCGCCAGCATCGGTCTGGCGTATTACCGCGGCGGCGACCAGACCCGCGAGCAGTTGCTGAAACAGGCCGATGACATGCTGTACGAAGCCAAGAACGCCGGGCGCGACACCTATCGCATCGCGCCGCCACCGGCCTGAATCGGAGACGCCGACGTTTTGCTGCGGATCAAGGCTCGCCTGCCGGTGCGCTGCCAGAATGGCAACGTCATACAGCACTTGGGGAGCAATCATGCGGGAACAAAACCTGGCCTTCAAAAAGAAACTCCACGAATCCAAGATTCGCACCGCCCGCCGCCACGGCCTGCAACGTCTCTGCGGCGCGCTGGCGCTCGGCATCAGCGCCAGCGTGTTGTACCTCTACTATCTGCGCTGACGCGATGCCACTGCGGCAAGACCCCTCCTGTCCGGCGCAAGCCGGATTTTTTGTTTGAAGATGGCTCCAGTCCGGTACTTCGCTGACGACGCCGAAACCCACCATAGGCCTGTTCGGGGCACTGACCGTCGAGCAGGCCGGCGTCATGGCCCAGGACTGGCAGGCCGGGATTCGCCGAGACGGCGATCCGGACGGGGCCAAAGCCGATGCGCGCAAGCCATCCACGATGACCAAGTCATGAGAAATTCATGGAAGTATTGTTGACGGCAAGCTGGCGTTGATTTTCCGCCACCTGAAGAAGCGGGAAACCGAAGGGCTGGAGATGCCCTGTTGACTTTTGGTTTCCGCGGAAACTAAAATAGATCATGTTTCCATGGAAACCATTATGAGCGTATCGAAAGCCCCCAACGCCAGCCAGCTTGAAGACCACCTCGGCTACTGGCTTCGTTTTGTCTCCAATTACGTCTCGAGGAGCTTTCAGCAACTGCTGGAAGCCGAAGGTAGCTCGGTGACTGAGTGGGTCGCCCTGCGGGCGCTGTTTGAGCAAGACGAAATCCGTCATACAGAGCTCGTCCTGCGCCTGGGCATGACCAAGGGGGCTGCATCCAAAGTGGTCAGTCGGCTGGAAGAAAAGGACCTGGTGCAACGGCGATTGGCCGAGAACTCCCAGCGTGAACAGGTACTTTGTCTGACGCGCAAGGGAAAGGCGCTGGTGCCTCACTTGTCCGCCCTGGCAGACCAGAACGATGCGCATTTTTTTGGCCATATGCCGGTCAACCAGCGCAAAGAACTCCAACAGATACTGGTGGCCTTGGTCGTGCATCATCAATTCCACGAGATTCCCGTCGCCTGACTGTTCCACATTTGTCTCCCCCCTTTCCTCCAGGAGGAACCCATGGACGAATCCACTCAATCCACTATCCGCGAAACCTCGCAAGCTTCCGCGGCAGGACGCATCCACTTTGGCCAAGTCGTCGTTCAACTGGCTGCCGCGGGCGTTGAGTCCTACGTGGCTGACTATCGCGCCTGCCGCACCACCTACTACCTGCCCGACGGGAAAACGCTGGACATCCCGCTAGACATGCCGGATGTCGTCATCGCTCACGACTTCGACGTTCAAGCCTTGCAGGCTGCGATCCGCGGCGCGCAGCGGGGAGAGGTGATGTATCCAGAGTTCAAGCGATTGAGCTGTACGGCGGGTTGCATCGGCTACACGGTGTGGATCGCCGGGCGGCATGTGACCTACTTTGGGCGTCGCGGCGAAATCCATGTCGAGAAATTTCCTGACTGAAATCCGGAATGTCGCTCCTGGCCCACACCGCTGCATCCGCATGGAGCGGCCCGAAACAGGGCGAACCTGTTGCCCCGTATGAGCTTCCCGGCCCTGCGCAATTTCTGCGAAAGGCTGGACACCGGAACTGTCCCCTCACCGCCCTTGTCGCCGGAGGCGCAAAAACAATCGAGCGCGGCGGAAACTAAACATTCCAGGTGGAATCAGAGAAACGGTTTCCGGAATATTTCATGTTGACAAAGGCGAATGATGGAAAAGAAGTACAAGGAAGGTGAATCCGATGCGAGCAAACCGAATTTTCTGACCCGCTTGACCACGACCTGCAGCGCGCCGCTGACGCAGGTGGCGCTGTTCGCGCTCAGTACCTGGCTGATCGTGCTCGGCTGCAAGGGGCTGGCCGGCCTGCCGGTCAACCGGACCACCGCGCTGGCGGACCTGATCGGCATTCTGGTGGTGATCGGCGCGGCGCGCTGGTTCAAGGCCAGATCGAACGCCAAATAGCCGATGGCGCCGCTTACATCCGGTTACAGTCGTTACGCCCGGATGTTGGCAAGTCGGCGCCATCTGCGCTGTAATACCCATATCCCCTGCATCCACCTGCCGGAGCCATCATGAATCCGATCCGATCCCTCCTCGTCCCGCTGGCGCTGGCCGCCGGCGCCCTGGCCATCGCACCGAACGCGCTGGCGGGCGGCCATGTCAACTGGTCGGTCAGCATCGGCGCGCCCGGCTACTATGCGCCGCCGCCAGTGGTCTACGCACCGCCGCCGCCGATGGTGTACGCGCCGCCGCTGCAGCCGGTGCTGGTGGCGCCGCCGCTGCCGCCGGCCTATCCGGTGGCCGGGCCGGGCGTGGTGTATGCCGGCCCCGGCTACGTCTACCGCTACGGCCATGTGCGGCGCGGGCCGCCGCCGCGCGCCTGGCACCGGCCGCACCGGCACCGCTGAGCGCGGCGGCCGGCGTGGCGAATCGGCTATAATCCTGCGCTTGCGCCGTCACGGCGCCGATGCGAACCAAACAAGGGTTAGACCAGGTCTAGCCCTTCGTCGTTTAAAGGCAGGCCGCCGCCGTGCGCCTGAACGATCCCCGATGCAAGAGCCAGTTCCCGATACTTCCGCCGTCGCCCCGGCGCCGGCCGCACGCGCCGAAACCGCGCGCGAAGTGGCGCGCCGCCGCACCTTCGGCATCATTTCCCACCCGGATGCCGGCAAGACCACGCTGACCGAAAAGCTGCTGCTGTTCTCCGGCGCGATCCAGCTGGCCGGCACCGTCAAGGGCCGCAAGAGCAGCCGCCACGCCACCTCGGACTGGATGGACATCGAAAAGCAGCGCGGCATTTCGGTCGCCTCGTCGGTGATGCAGTTCGAATACCGCGAGCACGTGGTCAACTTGCTCGATACCCCCGGCCACCAGGATTTTTCCGAAGACACCTATCGCGTGCTGACCGCGGTCGATTCGGCGCTGATGGTGATCGACGCCGCCAAGGGCGTCGAGGAGCAGACCATCAAGCTGCTGAACGTCTGCCGCATGCGCAACACGCCGATCCTGACCTTCATGAACAAGATGGACCGCGAAACCCGCGATCCGCTGGAATTGCTGGACGAGGTCGAGTCGGTGCTGAAGATCGAATGCGCGCCGGTAACCTGGCCGATCGGCATGGGCAAGTCGTTTCGCGGCGTCTACCACCTGCTGCGCGATGAAATCCTGCTGTTCGCCGCCGGCAACGCCCACGCCGATCAGGATTTCGAGGTCATCCAGGGCATCGACAATCCGCGCCTGGCCGAGATGTTTCCGCGCGAAATCGAGCAACTGAAGATGGAGGTCGAGCTGGTGCACGGCGCCTCGCATCCGTTCGACCTCGATGCCTATCTGGCCGGCACGCAGACGCCGGTGTTCTTCGGTTCGGCGATCAACAACTTCGGCGTGCGCGAAATCCTCAACGCCTTGATCGACTGGGCGCCGCCGCCGCGCCAGCGCGACGCCACGGTGCGGGCGGTGGCGCCGGCCGAACCGCGCTTTTCCGGCTTCGTGTTCAAGATCCAGGCCAACATGGACCCGGCGCATCGCGACCGCATCGCCTTCCTGCGCGTCTGCTCCGGCCAGTTCGAACGCGGCATGAAGATCAAGCACCTGCGCCTGAACCGCGAAATCAAGGTTTCCAACGTCGTCACCTTCATGGCGTCCAGCCGCGAGCAGGTCGAGGAAGCTTTCGCCGGTGACATCATCGGCCTGCCGAACCACGGCAACATGCAGATCGGCGACAGTTTTTCCGAGGGCGAATTGCTGCAGTTCACCGGCATCCCCTACTTCGCGCCGGATTTCTTCCGCGTGGTCCGGATTCGTAATCCGCTGAAAATCAAGCAGTTGCACAAAGGTCTTCAGCAATTGGGTGAAGAAGGGGCGGTGCAGGTATTCAAGCCGGTGCATGGCGCCGACCTGATCCTGGGCGCGGTCGGCGTGCTGCAGTTCGAGGTGGTGGCAAGCCGCCTGATGAACGAATACGGCGTCGATGCGATCTTCGAGACGGCGCCGATTTCCAGCGCGCGCTGGGTGTCCTGCGACGACAAGCGGGTATTGGCCGATTTTGAACAGTCGAGCGCCGGCGCCCATCTGTCGCACGATGCCGGCGGCAACCTGGCCTATCTGGCAACCTCCGGCGTCAACCTGAAGCTGACGCAGGAACGCTGGCCGCAGATCACCTTCCACGCCACCCGCGAACACGCGGTGCGGATCGGCTGACCGGGCGGTCTGCCACCGCCTCCTGCCTGACCACGGCCGGCGGCCGCTGCGCCTCGCCCGGCTCCACCGCCAGCCACGCCTGGGTGTCCGGCCCGCCGCGCAGCAGCGGCGTCAGCGGCAGCGCCAGACCGACCGCCAGCCAGTGTCGGCACAGTGCCGGCGTCATGGCACGATTCCGGCGTCCTGCCCGGCCAGCACGATCTTGTGCATCCACAGGGTGCGGGTGGCGATCAGGATTTCGCGCAGCAGGTAGATGAAGCTGCCGATCAGCGCCAGCATCGCCACGATGAACAGGCCGGCGATCAGGCTCGGCAGCCTCAGGCCGGTCAGGTGGCCGACGAACAGCGCCGCGATCACCACGCACACCAGCAGCGCGCAACTGGTGCTCAAGGTGATCGCCCGGCTGATCAGGTGGGCGCGCCGGTACAGCACGTCGAGTTCGCGGCGCGCCTCGCGCTGTTCGGTTTCGCTGCCGTTCTGGATGCGCTCGTCGACCTTGCGCGAGCGGTCGATGATGCGCGCCAGCCGGTTGGTCAGCACGGTCAGATTGGTGCCGACGCCGGTCAGCAGAAATACCGGCGCGATCGCCAGCTGGATGATGTGGCCTATGTCGTCAACCTGCATTTCCGTCTGCCTCCGCTCGGTTTCGCTGTCCGGACGCCGGACGGCATGTCAGCATAGTGCGGCGCCTGCGCAATCACAAGCCGGCGCGGCGATCGGTCCCACTGGACGCCGGAATTGTTGTCAATTTTTACATACTAGATGGTGTATTTTTGAAACCGGGCTCCAGCAGCCCGGTACAGGCCGAAAAATCGGCATACTCCCCCCTTTTTTATTTTCCGGGAAAACCGGATGGCAGCGGCATGGCGGGCAGACCTTCTCCGCTGGCAAAAATGATAAGCTTTCAGGCGGGTTTTTCTGCAACCCTTCCCGGCGGAAAATGATGAACCTCCCTTCGGAAACCGGTCCCTCCCCGGCCGCAGCCAGCGCGGCTTCGGCCGATCGCCTGAGCGCCTGGCTGCTGACCAGTTTCCATTCGGCGATGGATGGCATGGTGGTAGTCGATGCCGCCCACCGCATCGTGCTGGCGAACCGTGAAACCGAGCGCATGTTCGGCTATCCGTCCAAGCGCCTGATCGGCAAACCGCTCGACGTGCTGTTTTCGATCCTGCCGGAAACCGGCCACTGGCCGCGCCTGGACGCGCTGCTGCAGACCGCGCCGGGGGAAACCGAAACGCCGCTGCGGCTGGAGCTGCAGGGCGTGCGCGCCGACGGCAACGAATTCCGCATCAGCGCCGGCGTCTCGGCGCTGGCTTCCGACGGCGAACGCTTCCTGGCGCTGGTGCTGCGCGCGATGACCGACGACGGCACGCCGCCGCCGAGCATCACGCCGGAACTGCTGCAACACCTGAACGCCTCGACCCAGCACGCCCATGAAGTCGAGCGGCGCCGGTTCTCGCGCGAACTGTACGACGACCTCGGACAGAACCTCGGCGCGCTGAAGATCGATCTCGACTGGCTGCAGCACGACTGCCCGGATACCGGGCCGGAATTGCGCCAGCGCGTGGAACGGATGCAGACCATACTCGACAGCATCATCGTGCGCACCAAGAGCATCGCTTCCGATCTGCGGCCGCCGCTGCTGGATGATTTCGGCCTGGTACCGGCGCTGCAATGGGCCTGCGAGCGCTTCGAGAAAAAGACCGGTATCCGCTGCACGCTGCAAAGCGGCGGGCTCGGCGCGCCGATCGGCGAGCCGGTCGAATCGGTGGTGTTCCGCGTGGTGCAGGAAGGCTTGCTGAACATCGAACGCCACGCGCGCGCCGACCACGCCAGCCTGGCGCTGTGGCGCAACGACGACGGCCTGCATCTGCTGCTTCAAGCCTTCGCGCATCAGCGTGTGATCGTCGGCGATGACGACGCGAATCATGGCGCCACCTCTGATGTTTCGCCGCCGGCGTCGAGCGGGATCGAGGCATGGATTTCGACCCCGGCCGGCCGCATGTTGGCAATCGAAATCTTGCCGCCCAGCGAATAGATGCGCTGCCGCATCACCAGCAGCCCGAAGCAGCCGGGTTTGTGGAGGTGGCCGTCGGCGATGCCGGCGCCGTTGTCGCGCAGCACATCCTCGAAGGCACCGATGAAATCCGCGTGGTCGGCGAGGCGGTCAACGGTTTCGAGGTGCTGGCGCAGGTGCGGCGCGGCGGCTTCGATCTGCTGCTGCTGGATTTGTCGATGCCGGGCCGCAGCGGCGTCGATCTGATCCGCCAGATCAAGGACGAAGCGCCGAAGCTGCCGATGCTGGTCCTGACCATGCACGAGGAAGAACAGTACGCGGTGCGCACCATCCGCGCCGGCGCGCGCGGCTACCTGACCAAGGAAAGCGCCGGCACCCAGCTGGTCGGGGCGATCCGCCGGGTCGCCTCCGGCCGGCCGTACATCAGCGAAGAAGTGGCGGAACAGCTGGCGCTGGAAGCGATGCCGGCGCAGCAGGTGTTTCCGCACAAGCAGCTGTCCGACCGCGAATTCGAAGTGTTCACGCTATTGGTCGGCGGCAAGTCGGTATCCGACATCGCCGAGCAGCTGCATCTGTCGGCCAAGACCGTCAGCACCCACAAGGCGCGCATCCTCTACAAGATGGGCGTGCCGTCGCTGGCGGAGCTGGTGCAGTACGCGGTCGCGCATCACCTGCTGGGTCCGCTGAAGCACTGATCCCCTGCCCCGCGCCGCATACCCGTGCGGCTATTTTTTGTAGGGCGATCCCTACACCACTGTCGTTTTTTCCTAGGTTCACATTCAGACCCGTCTTATTGTGATGGCTTAAGAATGTTGCAATAATTTTAACTAATCATCGGGTGGAAACAAAAGGAGACGGCCAGCAAGTTTTTCCGGTTTCCATCCGGAGATTTCGAGATCCGAACAGCGATCGCTCCGGGACGCCGGCCTCGCAAAAGAAGATTTCAGGGAAACGATTTCGGCTGCCACAACCAGCCAACTTGAAACAGGAGAACATCATGCTGTCTACCCAAATCACGGAAATCCGCCCGACCCCGGCCTCTTCCATCCTCGCCTCCGCCACCGATGCCGGCTGGCAACGCCAGGGCCGTCTGTGGTCCAACCTGAAGGAAGTCTGCGAACTGCTGCGCATCCCCGCCGCCTGCTCGGTCAACGACGAGGAACCGCTGTTCCAGCACGTGCAGTTCAAGACCGGACAACGCCTCTACACCATCGGCCAGCCGTTCGACACGCTCTACATCGTCCATTCCGGCTTCCTGAAAACCGTGCTGATCGATGAATTCGGCAACGAACAGGTGCTGAGTTTTCCGATGCGCGGCGACCTGCTCGGCGTCGATGGCATCCATGGCAAGCACCACGCCACCGAGGCGGTGGCGCTGTCGAACTGCGACGTGATCCTGCTGCCGTTCAAGAAACTGACCTCGCTCGGGCGCGTGCATCCGGAACTGGAACCGGCCATGTACGGGGTGATGAGCCGCGAACTGGTGCGCGAACAGGCGATGGTCAGCATGCTCGGCGCGCTGTCGGCCGAGGCGCGGGTGGCGCGCTTCCTGATTTCGCTGTCGGAGCGCTTCGCCGACATGGGCTATTCGAGCAAATTCTTCAACCTGCGCATGACCCGCCATGAAATCGGCAGCTATCTCGGCCTGACGCTGGAAACGGTCAGCCGCACGCTGTCGGCCTTCAACGAAATCGGCCTGATCAACGTCGATCAACGCTCGATCGGCATCAACGACGCCGATGCGCTGCGCTCGCTGCGGCGGCTGCCGCCATCCAGTTCGCGCGCCAAACAGATCGCCTCGCGCAAGCAAAAGCTGGCAACGGCCCCGGCCTGGGCCGCAGCCGCTTCCGCCTGATCGTCCGCTCCGCCGGCCGCCGACGGCGGCCGGCCGCTCTCACACGCCTGACACCTCCCCTGCAGCGGCGCCGGACGGCGCTGAACCTGTCGGTCTCCTCCATGTCATACCGGAAACGGGGCGCTGCCTCGTTGGCGCCGGCATGCCGGTTGCCCGCAAGCCGCAGCGATTGCGGTGCGCCCTCCGATTTCAGCGCGAGCCGCCGGCCCGATGCGCGTCGTGCCGGCGGATGCCCATGCAGCCCAAAGTACACATATCGTTCTTGCCGAAGAATCCGGGAGCGGTTTCGGCCCTGTTTTACGTCGAACGCGAAGCGGACATCTACGGCTGGTACGCGGCCAGCAACAGCCGCCGCTTCACCGCCGCCTTTTTCATGGCGGAAAACTTCTACGCCAGGCGCACCACGGTATTGCACCGCAGCCTGCACGGCGACGTCTACGGGCCGTGGATCGCCGACCACCCGCCGGCGCGCGTGGGCAACCGCTGCCCGCTGCCGGAAGCGCTGCGCCACGAACTGGAACGGCTGCAATTCGAATTCGTCGACGAATGGCTGTTCTTCCGCACCGATCCGGCGATCGATGGCGAACTCGCCGCCTATCGCCAGCACGGCCTGCCGCTGACCACGCTGAACATCAAGTCGAAACGTCTGAAGCGGCTGAGCGAATTCGACAGCATGCTGTACTACGCCACCGCCGGCGCCGATCTGAACGTGATGGAGTTCCTCGGCAAATACCTGCGCTGCCGGACGCCCGGCGTCCCGGCCTGACGGCGCGCCATCACCGTCATTCCCGCCTAAAATCCCGCTTGTTCCGAATCCGCCGCCACGCCATGGCGGCGCCCCTGCCCGAAAGGATCAAGCCATGACTTCCCGCAACGATTGCCTGACGCTGGACCGCGACGACCCGCTGGCGCCGCTGCGCGCCGAATTCGATCTGCCGCCGGACGTGATCTACCTCGACGGCAATTCGCTCGGCGCCCGGCCGAAGGCGGCGCTGGCGCGCGCGCAGCAAGTGGTGGCGCAGGAATGGGGCAGCGACCTGATCCGCAGCTGGAACAGTGCCGGCTGGTTCGAGCTGCCGCTGCGGCTGGGCGACCGGCTGGCGCCGCTGATCGGCGCCGGCGCCGGCGAGGTGGCAGTCACCGATTCCACCTCGATCAACCTGTTCAAGGCGCTGGCGGCGGCGCTGGCAATCCAGCAGCGCCAGCCGGCGCGGCGCGTGATCGTCAGCGAGCGCGGCAATTTCCCGACCGACCTCTACATCGCGCAGGGTCTGGCGCAATGGCTGGATCGCGGCTACACGCTGCGGCTGGTCGATTCGCCGGAAGAACTGTCGGCGGCGCTCGACGATACCGTCGCGGTGGTGATGCTGACCCACGTCAATTACCGCAGCGGACGGCTGCTCGACATGGCGGCGCTGACCGCACAAATTCACGCCGCCGGCGCGCTGGCGCTGTGGGATCTGGCGCATTCGGCCGGCGCGCTGGAGGTCGATCTGAACGGCGCCGGAGCCGATTTCGCGGTCGGCTGCACCTACAAATACCTGAACGGCGGCCCCGGCGCGCCGGCCTTCCTGTGGATCGCGCCGCGCCATCAGGCGGACTTCCGCCAGCCCTTGTCCGGCTGGTGGAGCCATGCGGCGCCGTTCGCGATGCAGCCGGAATTCCAGCCAGCCGCCGGCATCCGTCGGGCGCTGTGCGGCACCCAGCCGATCGCCGCGCTGGCATTGGTCGAATGCGGGCTGGATGTTTTCCACCGCACCACGATGGCGGCGGTGCGCGCCAAGTCGCTGGCGCTGACGGCGCTGTTCATCGAACTGGTCGAGGCACGCTGCGCCGCCCACCCGCTGCGGCTGGAAACGCCGCGCGCGCCGGCCTTGCGCGGCAGCCAGGTCAGCTTCGCCCATCCGCACGGCTACGCGGTGATGCAGGCGCTGATCGCGCGCGGCGTGATCGGCGACTACCGCGAACCGGAAATCATGCGCTTCGGCTTCACGCCGCTGTACACCCGCTTCGTCGATGTCTGGGACGCGGTCGAGGCGCTGGCCGACATCCTCGACCACCGGCGCTACGACCTGGCGGAAGCGCGCGCCAGCGTCACCTGAACCGGACGGGGAAATCCACCGACCCGCCCCATACGGAAGCCGACGATGCTATCCTTGCCAGCACGCCTGCTCCGCTCCAGGAACCTGGGCCAATCATATACTCCCCTGCCTGCCATCCTGTGACGGGCGCCAGTCAATGTAAATTTGCATATACTCCCCTGTTTTCTGATTTCAAAGGGAAAACCCGCCAGCATCGCTTGCCGCCCGGCGCCGCCACGGCGCTAGAATGGAAACCCGCAGCCGCCGCCGGCGGCCCTGCTTTTCCCTTCCAGACAGGCCGAATCCGATGACTCCACCCCGCGCGCTGCGCACCCTGGCCGTTCATGCCGGCCAGCATCCCGATGCCGAATTCGGCGCGCTGGCGGCGCCGGTCTACCAGACTTCCACCTTCGCCTACGGCTCGTTCGAGCGTGGCGCCCGCATCTTCGCCGGCGAAACGCCCGGCTACGTCTACAGCCGCATGGGCAATCCGACCGTGGCAACGCTGGAACGCAAGATCGCCGCGCTGGAGCAGGCGGAAGATGCGATCGCCTTCGCCAGCGGCACCGGGGCGATCAGCGCGCTGCTGCTGGCCTGGCTGAATCCCGGCGACGAGGTGCTGTTCGTCGGCCCGCTGTACGGCGGCACCGAGGCGCAGCTGCGCGACCTGCTGCCGCGCTTCGGCATCCGCCCGGTCGAAGTCGGCAGCGCCGGCGCGCTGGCGGCGGCGATCACGCCGAACAGCCGCATGATCTACGTCGAAACGCCGATGAACCCGACGCTGGGCGTGGTCGATCTGCGCCAGGTCGCCGAAGTGGCCGGCGCGCACGGCCTGCTGTCGGTGGCCGACAATACCTTCGCCACGCCTGTCCTGACCCGGCCGCTGGCGTTCGGCATCGACATTTCCCTGCATTCGGCCACCAAGTACATCGGCGGCCACGGCGATGCCACCGGCGGCATCGTCACCGGCGCGCGCCACCATCTGGAGCGCATCCGCCACGTCGGCATGAAGCAGCTGGGCGCCTGCATGAGCCCGCAGGATGCCTATCTGTTCATCCGCGGCAGCAAGACGCTGGCGCTGCGGGTGGAACAATCGTCGGCCAACGCCATGCAACTTGCGCGCTTCCTGCAGCAACGCCCGGAAATTTCCACCGTGTACTACCCTGGGCTGGAAACCCATCCGGGCCACGCGGTGGCGGCGCGGCAGATGCGCGCCTTCGGCGGCATCCTGTCCTGCGAAATGGCCGGCGGCATCGATGCGGCGCGCATGCTGCTCGACAAGCTGGAGCTGATCACTCAGGCGGTGTCGATCGGCGACACCGATTCGCTGGCCTGCCATCCGGCCAGCACCACCCATCGCGGCATCGCCCGCGAGATCCGCGAACGCCAGGGCGTGACCGACGGCATGATCCGTTTTTCGGTCGGCATCGAGGACGCCGCCGACCTGCAGGCCGACCTGGAACGGGCATTGAATCTGCTGGGCGCGGCCCCATCTGCGGCAGTGAAGGAATAGCGCCAATCAGGCGGCCGGCAAACGGACAGGATTGCCGAAAAAACCGGCAAATCGCCGCCGCCGCGCCGTACGTGGGCCGCTGGTTGCCGGAAGGATCGGAAAGATCGCGGAAAATCGCCGAAAATCGGCCTTTTCGCAGGAGTTTCGAGCCGCTTTTGACTGGCGTTTGCTGCACCGCAATGCTATACTCCGACGTTGTTCGATAGTCCGATCAAACCTCTTGAAACGCGCCATGTCGCGGGTTCGGCCTTCCGGCACACACTTCGCGCACGGCACCGTTCGCCGCGCCGCGCTCACCGGACTCATGGCCGCGCCATCCTTGCTCCGCCCTGGCGGCGGGAAGCAATCCGTGGGACAACCGCGCCCACCGAGGTCATCATCGCTATCGCCGCCGCGCACACTCATTCTCGATCCAGGAAAGGGCTTCTCATGTCCAATGTGAAATCGCAAACCCCGCGCAAAGCCACGGCAAAAAACAGCGTCAGCCGCGCCGATGCGACCAGGGCGGGCGCCGCGCCGGAAGTCACGCGCATCACGGACGCCGCGATCCTGGCGTCGATCGACACTTCCGGCTACGCGATGCCAGGCACCAAGGTGCCGGGCCGGCGCGGCCGCCGCCCGAGCGAATTCCAGCCGGAAGACGATGAAATCACCGCGCTGAACGCAATCGAGCGCGCCGAACTGAAAGCGGTGCGCAACAAGCGCCAGGCCGCCGCGCCGGAAGCCTCGGCCGATCCGCAATCCGATGAAGCCAAGCAGGAAGAACGGCGCCAGCAGATCGCGCTGCTGATGAAGGCGGCGCGCGACCGCGGCTATCTGACTCATGCCGAGATCAGCGACCACCTGTCCGACAACTCGGTCGAACCGGACGATCTCGAACGTCTGACCGCCGCGCTGCACGACATCGGCATCGCCGTCTACGAGCGGGCGCCGGATTCCGATGCGCTGCTGGTCGACAACGGCGACACCCAGACCGTCCACAACACCTCCGACGACGTGGTGGAAGCCGCCGCCGAAGCGGTGCTGGCCACCACCTCGTCCGATTTCGGCCGCTCGACCGACCCGGTGCGCCTGTACATGCGCGAAATGGGCGCCTCGCCGCTGCTGACGCGCGAAGGCGAAATCGAGATCGCCAAGCGCATCGAAGCCGGCCAGAAGGAAATGATGCGCGCGCTGTGCGCCTATCCGGCCACCATCGCCGACATCATCGCCGCCGCCGCCAAAATCAAGAACGGCGAAATGAAGGTCACCGATCTGGTCGACGGCCTGCGCGATCTGCCCGAGCCGGAAGCGCCGGCCCAGGCCAGCGCCGACGAGGACAGCGGCGACGATGATGAACGCCTCGACGACGACGAGGAAGACGACGGCGCCACACTGGCGGCCGACGTCTCGGCCCAGTACACCGCGCAGCTGGAAGCGATGGCAACGGAAAAATTCACCCGCATCGCCCGCCATTTCGACCGCATGGGCAAGGCTTACAGCCGCCACGGCTATCAGTCGGAACCATACATCGCCGCGCAGCAGGCGGTGGAACAGGAAGTGATGAGCATCCGCTTCTCCGCCAAGACCGTCGAGGCGCTGTGCGACCGCCTGCGCACCGACATGGAAACGCTGCGCAGCATCGAGCGCCGCGTGATGGCGATCGCGCTCGACCAGTGCCGCATGCCGCGCGAGCGCTTCATCGAAACCTTCTCGGGCCGGGAAACCGACCTGTCCTGGGTCGATGACGAAATCGCCGCCCGCCGCGCCGACAGCGCCGCGCTGGAGCGCCACGCGCCAGCGATCCGCGAGGCCCAGGGCGCGCTGGTCGAACTGCAGGCGCGGCTGGCGCTGACGCTGCCGGACCTGCGCAAGATTCACCGCAGCATGATGGCTGGCGAACGCGAGGCGCGCCGCGCCAAGCACGACATGACCAAGGCCAACCTGCGGCTGGTGATTTCGATCGCCAAGAAATACGTCAATCGCGGCCTGCAGTTCCTCGACCTGATCCAGGAAGGCAACATCGGCCTGATGAAGGCGGTCGACAAGTTCGAATACCGGCGCGGCTTCAAGTTTTCGACCTACGCGACCTGGTGGATTCGCCAGGCGATCACGCGCGCGGTGGCCGATCTGGGCCGCACCATCCGGGTGCCGGTACACATGATCGAATCGATCAACAAGCTGAACCGCATCTCGCGCGAAATCCTGCAGCAGACCGGTTCCGATCCGGATATCGCGACGCTGGTGGCGCGCATGGAAATGCCGGAAAACAAGGTCAAGGCGATCCTGAAGGTGGCGCGCGAGCCGATCTCGATGGAAACCCCGGTCGGCGAGGATGGCGACATGTCGCTCGGCGACCTGATCCAGGACAGCGACGCGGTCAGCCCGGACGACGCCGCGATGCAGTCGGCGATGCACGGCGTCATCAAGGAGTTGCTGGATTCGCTGACGCCGCGCGAAGCCAAGGTGATCCGCATGCGCTTCGGCATGGACATGGCGACCGAGCAGACGCTGGAAGAAATCGGCAACCAGTTCGACGTCACCCGCGAGCGCATCCGCCAGATCGAAGCAAAGGCGCTGCGCAAGCTGCGTCATCCGTCGCGCTCCGACCGCCTCGACGACTTCCGCCAGGCCAACGCCTGAGGAGCGCGCACTCCTTGTCGCTCGATCGCAGCAACCAGCAGCCGGCGCCGGGATTCCCGCCGCCGGCTTCTTCTTGTCCGGAAGTCACGCTGTCCGAACACGAGGGCGTGCTGTACCTGCATCTCGGCACCGAATGGATCCAGGGCGCGATGCGGCTGGCGCGGCCGGACGCGATCGAAATCGAGTACGTGCAGCAGATGATGATGTGGCTGCTGTTCCAGCCGCAGCCGCGCCACGTGGTCCAGCTCGGCCTCGGCGCCGGCGCGCTGACGCGCTTCTGCCACCGCCGCCTGCCCGACACCCGCGTCACCGCGGTCGAACTGAACCAGCGGGTGATCGATATCTGCCGTTCCACCTTCGCGCTGCCGGCGGACGATGCCCGCCTTTCGGTGCTACGGATGGATGCGCTGGACTTCGTCGCCGATCCGGCCAATCACGGCGCCGCCGACGTGCTGCAGGTCGATCTGTACGACGCCGCCGCGCGCGCGCCGGTACTCGACACGCCCGAGTTCTACCGCGCCTGCGCCGACTGCCTGACGGAAAATGGCATGCTGACCGCCAACCTGTTCGGCGATCAGGTCAACTACGCCAACAGCTTGCGGGCGCTGGAAGATGCCTTCGACGCGGTTGCCTGGCTGCCGGTGGTGCACGATGCCAACGTCGTCGCGATCGCCTTCAAGCAGGCGCCGCAGATCGATTTCGCCACGCTGTACCGGCGCGCCGGCGTGATCCGGCGCATGCTGAACCTGCCGGCGCACACCTGGGTCGATGGTCTGAAAAGCTGGATGCGGCAGGACGAGGACGACGCCTAGCCAGCGGATTCCGGCTTAAAATTGACGGGAGTATGCCTCAAATTCATATACTGGGCGCCCGCTACATCGGCTCCACATAGGGAGTATCTATTTCCCGTGATTCCACGTCGCAGTCCCTATTACCCTGGCCCGACAAGCGCTGACAGCGCACCCGCATTCCGCGACAATGGTTCCTGCACGCAGCGCCACGCCGCCGGCCTGGCCGCGCTTTCCGATCCACCCTTGCCCCTCAGGAGTTCTCCATGACAGACCCGAACCAGCACACCCGCCCCGCCTCCACCACCGGTGCCGGAGCGCCGGCGCCGAGCGACCGCAATTCGCTGACGGTTGGGCCGAACGGCCCGATCCTGCTGCACGACGTGCATTTCCTTGAACAGATGGCGCACTTCAACCGCGAGAAAGTACCGGAGCGCCAGCCGCACGCCAAGGGTGCCGGCGCCTTCGGCACCTTTGAAACCACCGCCGACGTGTCCGCCTACACCAGGGCGGCGCTGTTCCGCAAAGGCAGCAAGACCGACATGCTGGCGCGCTTTTCCACCGTCGCCGGCGAAGCCGGCAGCCCGGACACCTGGCGCGACGTGCGCGGCTTTTCGCTGAAGTTCTACACCGAGGAAGGCAATTACGATCTGGTCGGCAACAACACGCCGGTGTTCTTCCTGCGCGATCCGATGAAATTCCCGCACTTCATCCGCAGCCAGAAGCGCCTGCCGGATTCCGGCCTGCGCGACAACCACATGCAATGGGATTTCTGGACCAGCAACCCGGAATCGGCGCACCAGGTCACCTACGTGATGGGCCAACGCGGGCTGCCGCGCACCTGGCGCCACATGAACGGCTACGGCTCGCACACCTATATGTGGATCAACGCCAAGGGCGAGCGCTTCTGGGTCAAATACCACTTCCACACGCAGCAGGGCATGCAGTTCTTCAGCAACCACGAAGCCAGCACGATGGCCGGCAGCGACGCCGATTTCCACCGCCGCGACCTGTTCGAGGCGATCGCCCGTGGCGAACATCCCGTCTGGAAGCTGTCGGTACAGGTGATGCCGTATGCGGATGCCGCCAGCTACCGCTTCAACCCGTTCGACCTGACCAAGACCTGGTCGCACAAGGATTACCCGCTGATCGAAGTCGGCCGGATGACGCTGAACCGCAACCCGGAAAACTTCTTCGCGCAGATCGAACAGGCCGCCTTCTCGCCCGGCAACACGGTGCCCGGCATCGGCCTGTCGCCGGACAAGATGCTGCTCGGACGCGCCTTTGCCTATCACGACGCACAGCGTCACCGGATCGGCACCAACTTCCACCAGCTGCCGGTCAACAAGCCGAAATTCCCGGTCAACACCTATATGTTCGACGGCCAGATGACTTACGAGCACAGCGGCAGCCAGCCGGTCCATGCGCCGAATTCCGGCGGACGCCCCTGGTCCGACCAGAACGGCCGCATGGATGACAGCTGGGAAAGCGACGGCGACATGGTGCGCAGCGCCTATACGCTGCATTCGGAAGATGATGATTTCGGCCAGGCCGGCACGCTGGTGCGCGAGGTCTACGACGACCGCCAGCGCGCCGATCTGGTCGACACGGTAGCCGGCAGTCTGCTCGGCGGTGTCCGCAGCCCGGTGCTGGAACGCGCGTTCGATTACTGGAAAAACATCGATGCCGAGACCGGCCGCCGCATCGAGGAAAAGGTCCGCAAAAGCCAGGCGCCGGCCCCGGCGGAGGGAATGAGCGAAGCTTGATGCACCACCGCTCCTGAAAACGACAAAGCCCCCGCGTGGGGCTTTGTCATTGGCGCCTGCCGTGCCGCTCCGGCACCCGCTCGCCCGCTACGGCGCCGGCGCCCCGATCAGCAGCGGCGCGCCGTCCGATTCGGTGGTGAACAGCGCCGCGTACTGCTGCATGTCCTCGGCATACGCCTGCAGCGATTGCGAGGCGGTCCGCGACTGCTCGGCCAGCGCGGCGTTTTCCTCTCCAACCCGGTCGAGAAATACCATCGATTGATTGATTTGCGCGATGCCCTGCTGCTGCCGGACGCTGGCATCGGCGATCTTTTCCATGCCGCGCGACGATTCAGCCAGATTTTCCCGGATGGTCTGCATCGAGGCGCGGGTCCGTGTGCTCAGTTCCAAGCCCTCCGCCGTCAGCACGGTCGAACCACTCACCAGATTGCGGATTTCCTTCGACGAGCTGGCGCTTTGCAAGGCCAGATTCCTGACTTCGCCGGCGACCACGGAAAATCCGCGCCCATGCTCCCCAGCCCGCGATGCCTCCACCGCGGCGTTCAGCGCCAGCAAATTGGTCTGCAGCGCCAGCCGATCGACCACGGCAGCGATGTCGGCGATGCTGGCCGAGTTTTCGTGGATCGCCGTCATTTTCTCCACCAGCCGGCGCACCACGTCCTCGCCGTCATGCACCGCGCTCTCGGCCTGCGCGGTCAAATCGATGGAAGCCCTGGCGAGATCGGTGGACTGCCGCGCCGCGTCGAGGATATTGCCGGTGGTCTGCACCGCCTGCTGCAACTGCGCCTTGGTCTGCTCGGTACGGGTGGCCAGCTCCTGGCTGTCCGACCTGATGCCGTCGCTGGCGCCATGAATCTGTCCGATCGCATTTTTCATGCTGGAGATGCTGTCGCATATCCGCGAGAAAACCTGTTGCAGGCGCCCCGCGATCGCCGTATCGACCTTGATCGCGGTGGTGTCGAGCACGATGGAATGGCTTTGCGCCACCCGCTGCACCAGCGCGTGCAGCTCCCTCTCCTGCCGGAATGCCTGCTGCATCTTTTGCACGATGAATACTTCCGCCGCGGTCTGGGCCACCACGTAAGCGGCATGCAGCATGATCGTCCAGAAATCCGGAGCCGTGGTGCAATACACCGGGAAACCCCAAAACTGCAGCCGGTCGAACAGCACATGGTGTACCGCGAAGAACAGCGCGCTGGCGACCACCACTTTCCAGTCGCGATAGACCATCACGATCGCCAGGGTGCTGAAGACACCGAAATGGAATTCGATCCTCCCGAACGACACCTGGATATGCAGCGCCACGCTGGCGCACAGCAGCAGCGGCAGACCGAAACGCGACCAGACACTGCCGCGCGCGCCGGCAAACAGCATCATCGCGGCGACCGACAGCAGCGCTCCGACCGCCAGCGGCAAGCCGACGATACCGTGGTTCCAGCCAATCACCAGCGCGATCAGCGACGACGCCAGAACCAGCAGCGTCAGCAGCAGATCGGCTTGCGCAGCCACCTGAAAATCCTTGTTTGCGTCCTTCATAAATTGATGCGTACCACTCTGTTTGACTTAGCAACCTTTCATGATAAATCGGCAAAATGCCGTGATCTATCCAGATTTCGCCACTTTTGCATACTGAAACAGGAATGGTCAGCTTTGCCCGCCGAAAATCCGATATACATTGCATATCGGGTTTTTCACATTCGGGAACCCCCTGATGACAGGAACGCAAGTCAACAAAGGTGAGGACATAGCCAGCAAACCCAATGCACGCGGAAATGACGAAGGGCTCGGGCTGGAGTCGATGGGGCACTTCTTTTTTTCCGATCCGGATCAGATGGCGCAAACCATCCCCGGCGGCCAATACGGAATTCTGCCGCTGCCGAAGAAAGCCTTCGCGGGCGAATTTCTTGCCCTCTATCTGGGAAATGGCATGGCGCTGCGAAGCGCCAGATTCCGCAACGGCGTCAATGCCCGGATTTTTCTGGAGCAGGAAAAAACCATCAGTTTTTTCCTGCCCAACGTCGTTGGCCGCCAATTGATCCTGAATGGCAAACCGATCGATCGCGGCGTCGTCCACCTGTCTGCAGCCACAGCTTTTCACAGCGCGAGAACCGGCCCCGCGCATGAGGTCGGAAGGATCACCGTCGAACTGGAGTCGATGCGCAGGGTGCTGGATATCCAGCTGCGCGGCAAGCACGATTTTCTGCGCTCGGAAACCCTGCTTTGCACCGACCCCCGGCATGTTTCCACGCTCCATGCGCTGCACCGGAAATCCGCGGCGCTGTACGAATCGATCCATCGCCAAACCAGTCCGAATCCGCGAATCTGGCAGCAGGCCCGTGTTCAACTGCACGACGCGATCCTGACAGAACTGATTGCCATGCTGTCCTCGGGCCGGATGGAGCGCGAGCATCGATCGAGCCGTTTTCAAACCGCATCGATGGCCAGGATCGAACGCCATATCGACGAACACGCGTTTTCGTCGCTCGGCCTGCAGGAGCTCTGCATGGCCACCGAGCTGTCGCTGCGCACCGTCGAAAGGGTGATCCGCAGCCGCACCGGCTTCACCGCCTTGAATTATCTGAAAATGCGCCGGCTGGCCTTCGCCCGCGAGATCCTTCTGCACCCGACCGACCTGACCACGGTGGCCGATGCCGCGCTCACAGTCGGGCTGCTGCATTTCGGCAGATTCTCCAGCGCCTACCGGAACATGTATGGCGAACTGCCATCGGAGACCTTGCGCAGAAGCAAAGCTTGAGACGGAGCGGCAGGCTTCCAAACGAAAATGCCCCTTGCAGGATGCCCCGACGATTCCCTCAACCGGCTCAGACCAGAGCCCCCTTCATCTCCAGCACATCACATTCAACCCAACTTCATCTTCTCCACGTTTTCGGCACCAAACCCTTGCGTAGCCTGCACATGGCCATCATCGAACTGCAGGACCCGCTCCGGCCAGCGCAGCGCGGCCAGCTTGAAGTCGTGTCCCACGGTGGTGCCAGACTTGCGCTCCAGCCAGCGGCCACCCGCGGAGAAATCGACGCAGAACACATTGCTGCGCTGGCCATGCCAGGCGAAGGGCTGGGTATGCTCGAACAGGTCCGCGTCACCCTTGCCGACGGCACCGCGGTCGATCTTATGCACGCGGCGCCAATAGTGGCCCACAACGACAGGCGTCTGTTCCGTGTACGCATCCCACCACGGCGTGCGCTCAGCAAAACGCCACTTGCCACCCGAGAAGAAAGGCCCAGTGGCTCGTTGCTCGACGCCTGAGGTCAGCACCTTGAGCGGGTTGAGCATCTGCTTGTTGGCCTCGAACTCGGCATGGGCTTGCAGGAACGGGGGCTGGCGCTGACTGTTTTCCAGGCCGTGCACCCACGACTCCAGCTCCTGCTCCATACGCTCCTGCAGTGCCGTTTCCCGAGCCCGTTGCTGGGCAACCTGCTCCCACTGGTCATATTCGTCGCGCACGGAACCCGGCGGCAGACGCCGCACGGCCTCGATCTGCGCTTCCTGCCAGGCTGCATGGACGACGCGCAGGTCGGGCCGCTCCAGGGCGATGGGTAGCGCCGACAGAAAGGCCACGATCTCGTGGCGCTGCTGCGGCGTGGGCCGGTGGAACGGAGCGTACTTGTCGTGGTCACGCGCCACGCGCGCGTCAAAGAACCAACCCGATCCGTCCTTGGCATCTTCGCGCAGCAGGTTGATCTCATGGTTCCCCAGTACGGCGGCGGCGCGCCCCGACTGCACCAGTGCCTGAGCCAACGCCAGCACCGCAGTGCTGTTCGGGCCGCGATCGCAGAAGTCGCCGACAAACACCAGGGTGCGCCCCTGCGGATGGTTGCCCTGCCGGTCGTAGCCAAGATGATGCAGCAGTGCGAGCAGCGCGTCGTATTCGCCGTGGATGTCCCCCACGACGTCCAGCGGGCCAGAGGGTAAGGATCGGATCAGGCTCATAGGTGCTCTCGTCAGTAAAGTTCCAATGTCATCTTCTGCAGCGCCGCCAGCATACCGGCCACACCCATCTGGTTCGATTCTTCCGTGGCGGCACCTCTGAGGCGCAGATCAAACCGTCCATCGGCGCGCAGCACCACCAGCGCAAGCCCCGAAACCTGCCCCTCTTTGGCTTCTTGCAAGAGTTTCTCCAGCGTTTCAATGGTCTCTCCCGACACAGGTCGGGGCAGTGGTTTTAACACGGTAACGCCCATCGGCAAGGGCACTTGGGTAGCCGGTAGCGGCTCTGGGTTCATGGCAAAATATCCTTACAAGATCATTTTGATTCGTTTATTATGGCATCAAAATGATCTTATTTCATTAGAATTCGACAACTCCTGGCCTTCCATGACCGCTACCACCGCTTTGAACGAACTGTCTGCCGCTCAGCGCAGGCGTCTGGCCTACATTGAGTTTCGCGTGTGGTTCTATGGGGAAGTGATGCGCAAGAATGTACTCGACCGCTTTGATCTGGCGACTGCGGCGGGCACGCGCGATATGGTGCTTTACCGTGAGCTAGCACCTCAAAACGTGTTGTACGAAGGCAAGGCGTACCGATACCGGTCAACTTTCACGCCACTGTTCGAACACCAGGCAGAACGTGTGCTGGCGATGTTGACGGCCGGGTTTGGTGAAGGAGAGCCAGCCCTGTTTGTGGAATCGTTGCCACATGCCGTACCGGCGAGGTTGAACCTGCCGCCTCTGGACATCCTGGCCGCAGTGACCCGGGCCATCCACAGCAGTTATCCGTTACGGCTTACGTACCACTCGATGAAAACGGGGGCAGTCACCCGAGAGATCGTGCCTCATGCGCTCGTGGATTCAGGCCTGCGGTGGCATGTGCGTGCGTATGACCGAACCAGGGGAGAATTCCGCGATCTGGTGTTGACCCGCATGGAAAAGGTCGCCCCCATAGGCCGGGAGGACGGGCGCCACCGGGTGCAGGAGCACGAGCTGCGTGCGGCCGATGCCCAATGGCAAAACGAAGTTACTCTGGAACTGGTACCGCACCCGGCACACCCACACCCCTCATCCATTGCCCGGGATTTTGGGATGGGCAAGAGCGGATCGCTGCAAGTCACGCTGCGCGCTGCTGTGGCGGGCTATGTGCTGCGCCAATGGCAGGTGGATTGCTCACCGGAGGCGCAGCTCTGCGGACCGGAGTATCGATTGTGGCTGTTAAATTCCATGCAACTCGCTGGGGTAGACAACGCAGTGCTGGCCCCTGGGTACAGAACGCAGCGTTGAATCCGTCTACCTGATCGGACCTAAAGCTTTGTGCGTTGTTGACCCTGGACATTCACCTACGTGCCGCAGGCCGCGATTCGGCTTGCATGCCGAATCCTTCGAATCCCACCGCACACATGCGTGCTCCTCTACAAACGAAAAAAAGCCCCTTGCGGGGCTTTTGTTCCTGGCGGAGAGGGTGGGATTCGAACCCACGGTACGCTCACACGTACGCCTGATTTCGAGTCAGGTACATTCGACCACTCTGCCACCTCTCCTGATTCGGTCGTTTTGCCGCATGGGCTGCAGCAAAGCGAGAGATTATAGCAGAACTCGGCCGGATTCCAAGGATTTTGATACGGCCGCCGGCAGGCCAGTTTCACGGCACATTGGCTTTTCATTCATGCCACAGTCATAAACTTTGGCTAGGATCGGGGCACACGCTCCTGCCGCCAGCCGGACGCCCTGCCGGCGCCGCCGCCAGCGCGCTTTCATTCGATACTTATCCATGCTCAGCACCGCCCAATCGTTCGAAAACATGCCCCGCATGATGCCGCTGCCGCGCCCGGCCAGCCTGCCCTCGATAGCCGCCACAAGCGCGGCGGCACCGCCGGAAAACGGGCTGCTGTCGCGTCTGCACGAAATCGTCGAACGCAAGCTGCTGTATCCGCTGTTTCAGCCGATCATCGATATGCGCAGCGGCTGCATTCACGGTTACGAAGGCTTGATTCGCGGCCCCTCCGACGGGCCGCTGCATTCGCCGCTGACACTGTTCAAGCTGGCGCGCGCGCACGGCTTGACCGTGAAGGTCGAGCATCTGTGCCGGCAGGTGGTGCTGGAGCAGTTCGCGGCACTTCGGCTGCCTGGCAAGCTGTTCCTGAACGTCAGCCCGGAATGCCTGCTGCAGCCGGAGGCCCGACGGGGCGAAACCCTGGAGTACATCCAGCGCCTCGGGCTCGATCCGCAGCGGGTGATCATCGAACTGACCGAAAGCCAGCCGACCTACGATTACGACTTGTTGCGCGAAGCGGTCGAGCATTACCGCAGCATGGGTTTCCGGATCGCCATCGATGACCTCGGCGAGGGATTTTCCAGCCTGCGCCTGTGGTCGGAACTGCGGCCGGAGTACGTGAAGATCGACATGCATTTCGTCCAGGGCATCAACCAGGACCCGGTCAAGCGCCAGTTCGTCCATTCGATCCAGGAGATCGCGCAGAAATCGGCCACCGAGGTGATCGCCGAGGGCATCGAAACGCAGGCGGAACTGCTGCTGATCCGCGAACTGGGTATCGATTTCGGCCAGGGCTATCACATCGCCCGGCCACACGGCAATCCGGCCACCACGCTGTCGGCCGAAGTGGCCAAGACCCTGAGCCACGGCGCGGCGCGGCCCTGCCCGGAACGGTCCGCTGTCGGACGGCGCGCGCCGACCGCGCTGAAGCTGCTGCGCACGGTACCGACCGCGACGCCGGACACGAAAAACAGCGACATCTACGAACTGTTTCTCGGCGATCCCAAACTGCAGATCGTGCCGGTGCTGGAAGATGGCAAGCCGATCGGCACCATCAACCGCTACACGATGATCGACCGGCTGGCGCGCCCCTACCAGCGCGAACTGTATGAAAAGAAATCCTGCACTTCCTTCATGGACCCGAACCCGCTGCTGGCCGACAAGAACACCAGCGTGCAGGACCTGTCCCACATCATCGTCGAGGCCGATCCGCACCATTTGTTCAACGGCTTCATCATCACCGACCAGGGGCGCTATCTCGGCATGGGCACCGGCCACGATCTGATGCGCGAAATCACGCAGATGCAGATCAATGCGGCGCGCTACGCCAATCCATTGACGCAACTGCCCGGCAACGTGCCGATCAACGAGCACATCGATCGCCTGCTGCAGGATGGCGTGCAGTTCCACGCCTGCTACTGCGATCTGGATCACTTCAAGCCGTTCAACGACGTCTACGGCTATCGGCGCGGCGACGAAGTGATCCAGATGAGCGGCAACATCCTGGCCGCGCACTGCGATCCGAATCTGGATTTCGTCGGCCACATCGGCGGCGACGATTTCATCGTGCTATTCCAGAGCGCCGACTGGGAACGGCGCTGCCGCGCGATTCTGGATGGCTTCGCGGCCCAGATACAGGATTTCTACAGTCTGGAAGACCGCGAGCGCGGCGGTTATCTGAGCGAGGACCGGCAAGGCAAGAAGGTGTTTCACCCGCTGATCAGCCTGTCGCTCGGCGTGGTGGTGGCGCAGCCGCCGTATTACTACACGCATCACCAGATCGCCACGGCGGCGGCGGAAGCCAAGAAACAGGCCAAGAAAATCCACGGCAACAGCCTGTTCGTCGAGCGCCGCCGCGCGCAGGCTTGACGCCTGCCGGCACGACTCAGGCCTGCGGCGTCAGGCGCGTCAGCCCGCCCATGTAAGGCTGCAGCGGCGCCGGAATCTCGACGCTGCCGTCGGCCTGCTGGTAGTTTTCCAGCAGCGCCACCAGCGTGCGGCCGACCGCCAGGCCGGAGCCGTTCAGCGTGTGCAGCAGTTCCGGCTTGCCTTGCGCGTTGCGGAAGCGCGCCTGCATGCGGCGCGCCTGAAAGGCTTCGCAGTTTGATACCGAGGAAATTTCGCGGTAGGTGTTCTGCGCCGGCAGCCACACTTCCAGATCATAGGTCTTGGCGGCGCCGAATCCCATGTCGCCGGTACACAGCGTGATCACCCGGTACGGCAGGCCGAGCTTTTGCAGGATCGCCTCGGCATGGCCGACCATCTGCTCCAGCGCCTCGCAGGATTGATCGGGATGGACGATCTGCACCATCTCCACCTTGTCGAACTGATGCTGGCGGATCATGCCGCGCGTGTCGCGGCCGTAGCTGCCGGCTTCCGAACGGAAGCACGGCGAATGCGCGGTCATGCGGATCGGCAGCGCCTCGGCGGCGACGATCTGGTCACGCACGATGTTGGTCAGCGGGACTTCGGCGGTCGGAATCAGGTACAGCGCGGCCTGCTCGGCATCCTGCCCGCCCTTCTGCACCGAAAACAGGTCGTCGGCGAACTTCGGCAGCTGGCCGGTGCCGCGCAGCGAATCGGCATTGACGATGTACGGCGTATAGCACTCGGTATAGCCATGCTGGCCGGTGTGCGTATCCAGCATGAATTGCGCCAGCGCCCGGTGCAGGCGCGCGATGCCGCCCTTCATCACCGCGAAGCGGGCCCCGGTCAGTCTGGCGGCGGTATCGAAATCCAGTCCCAGCGGCGCGCCGACGTCGACGTGGTCGCGCACCTCGAAGTCGAAACTGCGCGGCGTGCCGACCTTGCGCACCTCGACGTTGGCCGATTCATCCGGGCCCACCGGTACCGATTCGTGCGGCAGATTCGGCAGCGCCAGCATGAAGTCGTTCAGCGCCGTCTGCACCTCGTCGAGTCTGGCAGCCGACGCCTTCAGTTCGTCGCCGATGCCGGCCACCTCGGCCAGCGCCGCCGATGCGTCCTCGCCCTTGCCCTTCAACATGCCGACCTGCCTGGACAGGCTGTTGCGGCGCGACTGCAACTCCTCGGTGCGGGTCTGGATCTGCTTGCGCTGCGCTTCCAGCGTGGCGAAGGCGGCGCTGTCCAGCACGAAGCCGCGCGTCGCCAGACGGGCGGCAACGGCGTCGATGTCCTTGCGCAGGAGTTGAATGTCGATCATGGGGATACGGTGCGTGAGTTGAAATGAAAGGCGCCATTGTATCAAGGCGACCGTGCGCCCGAAGCGGCGCCGGATGCGCAGCGGCAGTGATTTTCAGGCGGCCGTCGCCATGCATTCGGCCAGCCAATCGATGAATACCCGGACCCGTGACGACAGGTGCCGTGCGTGCGGGTACATCACCTGCACCGGCATCGGCGCCGGCGCCCATTCGGCGAACACTTCCGCCAGTTCGCCGCTGTGCAACTGGCTTTCGACGTGATAGCGCGGCGCCTGGATGAAGCCCATGCCGGCGCGGCAGCACGCCGCATAGGCGTAGGCATTGCTGACGGTGATCGGGCCGCCCAGCCGGACGCTGCGCTTTTCGCCGCCGACCAGAAAATCGAAAGGCAGAACGCGGCCATTGACGCCGAGGTAATTCACCGCGTCGTGGCTGGCGAATTCCTCCAGCGTGCGCGGCGTGCCGCGCCGCCGCAGATAGTCCGCGCTGGCGCAGGTGACTTGCGCCAGCATGGCGACACGGCGGCCGACCATCGAGGAATCCTTCTGTTCGCCGGCACGCAGCACGCAATCGACACCCTCACGGACCAGATCGACGAAGCGGTCGCCGAGGCCGATTTCCAGTTCGATGTCGGGGTAGCGGGCGTGGAATTCGCCCAGGCGCGGCAGCACGAAATGCAGCGCCTGCGCACCCTGCAGATCGACCCGGACCTTGCCGCGCGGCCGCGACGCGGCGCTGCTGAAGGAAGTTTCGGCATCGTCCACGTCCTGCAAAATCTGCTGGCAGCGCAGGTAATAGGCCTGGCCGTCCAGCGTCGGGCTGACGTGCCGCGTCGTCCGTTGCAGCAGCCGCACGCCGAGCCGCGCCTCCAGCTGCTGCATCGCCAGGCTGACCGAGGCGCGTGGCAGTTGCAGTTCCTCCGCCGCCCTGGTGAAGCTGCCCAGGTCGACGATACGGGAAAACAGATGCATGGCGTCCAGACGGTCCATGATGCCTCTATTGTTTAGATTTTGTGGATTATGTTGACAAATTTCAGTATTTATCAATACCAAATCAAACAATATAGTGTGCTCATGACGCTGCGATCGATGACCGCAGCCTGGCAATCCCACCTTTCAGGAGCCCATCATGAGCAATGCAGCACCCACCAATTCGGTCGCCCTCGTCACCGGCGCTTCGCGCGGCATCGGCGCCGCCATCGCCCAACGGCTGGCCAAGGACGGCCATGCGGTGGTGGTCAACTATGTCGGCAATCAGCCGGAAGCGCAGAAGGTGGTGGATGCCATCAGCGCCGCCGGCGGACGGGCGGTCGCCGTGCAGGGCGACGTCGCCGATCCGGCCGCCGCGCGCCGGTTGTTCGAGGTCGCCGAAGGACAATTCGGCCCGGTCACGGTGCTGGTCAACAATGCCGGCATCATGCCGCCGGCGCTGCCGCGCCTGGCCGATACCGATGACGACACCTTCGACCGCCTGTTCGCCATCAACGTCAAGGGCAGCTTCAATACCATGCGCGAAGCCGCGCGCCGCATGGGCAACGGCAGCCGCATCATCAATTTTTCCACCAGCGTGATCGGTCTCGGCTTGCCCGGCTATTCGATCTATGGCGCCACCAAGGCGGCAATCGAAAACATGACCCGGATTCTGGCCAAGGAATTGCGCGGCCGCAACATCACCGTCAACGCCGTCGCCCCCGGCCCGACCGCGACCGCGCTGTTCCTGAACGGCAAGGCGCCGGAACAGATCGAGCAGTTGTCGAAAATGGCGCCGCTGGAACGCCTCGGCTATCCGGAAGATATTGCCGCCGTGGTCGCGGTGCTGGCCGGCCCCGACGGCGCCTGGATCAACGGTCAGGTGATCCGCGCCAACGGCGGTCTGGTCTGAGGCAGCAGCCCTGCTCCGGCGCCATGCCGGTATCGGCGGTGGAGCGGGGTTTCACTGAAACGTGACGCGAGGCAGACGCTAGGTCTTGTCAGCCTCGTCGTCCCATTTCTTCAGCAGCGCCAGCTTCTCGCCTATCCTGATTTCCAGCCCTCTGGGCACCGGCTGATACCAGCCCGGTTCCGGCATGCCTTCCGGCAGATAGGTTTCGCCGGCCGCATAGGCGTTCGGTTCGTCATGGGCGTAACGGTAGGCATGACCGTAGCCGAGTTCCTTCATCAGCCTGGTCGGCGCATTGCGCAGATGCACCGGTACCTCGCGGCTCTTGTCCTGCTTCACGAAGGCCCGCGCCTGGTTGTAGGCGTTGTAGCCGGCATTGCTCTTGGCCGCCACCGCCAGGTAAATCACCGCCTGCCCGAGCGCCAGTTCACCTTCCGGGCTGCCCAGCCGCTCGTAGGTCAGCGCGGCATCATTGGCGATCTGCATCGCGCGCGGGTCGGCCAGGCCGATGTCTTCCCACGCCATGCGGATGATGCGCCGCGCCAGATAGCGCGGATCGGCGCCGCCATCCAGCATCCGCGTCAGCCAGTAGAGCGCAGCGTCCGGGTGCGAGCCGCGCACCGACTTGTGGAGCGCGGAAATCTGGTCGTAGAAATTGTCCCCGCCCTTGTCGAAGCGCCGCGAATTCAGCGTCAGCGCGTTCTGCACGAATTCCGCGTCGATCCGCTGGACGCCGGCGGCGCCGGCCGCGGTCTGGCACTGCTCCAGCAGGTTCAGCAGCCTTCTGGCATCGCCATCGGCGTAGCCGATGATGGTGGCGGCGGCCAGATCGTCGAACTCCAGCCCACCAAGCGCCTTTTCCTGCGCCCGTTGCAGCAGTTGCTTCAGCTCCGCCTCGCTCAAGGGCTTCAGCACGTACACCTGCGCCCGCGACAGCAGCGCCGAATTCACCTCGAACGACGGATTCTCGGTGGTGGCGCCGATGAAGGTCACCAGACCGCTTTCCGCATACGGCAGCAGCGCATCCTGCTGGGATTTGTTGAAGCGGTGAATTTCATCGACGAACAAAATCGTGTGCTTGCCGCGCGACAGATTCTGCTGCGCCTGCTCCATCGCCGCGCGGATGTCCTTGACGCCGGAAAACACTGCCGACAGCGCGATGAATTCGCACTGGAAGGCGCTCGCCGTCAGTCGCGCCAGCGTGGTCTTGCCGACGCCGGGCGGCCCCCAGAAGATCATCGAATGCGGCTTGCCGGACTGGAACGCCAGCCGTAGCGGCTTGCCCTCGCCCAGCAGATGCGACTGCCCGATCACGTCGTCGAGCGTGCGCGGGCGCAGCGCCTCGGCCAGCGGCGCCGACGGCGCCTGGGCAAACAGATCAGCCATGGCGCGCTCCTTCGCCAGTGGAATCGGGCAGGCGCGCGCGCGCAGTGTCGGGAGCGGGAATATGCGAAGGTTTCACGTCTGGCTATCATCCAGCGGGATGGCAATGCGCCGCCCGTCCTGGTTCAGTCCGTCAGTGTAAATCATGCGCCGGCATCGGATGCCACATGACATTTCGCATTGGACGAAGTCGTGCCAGCCTGTAGAGTCAGGGATACTGACCGGCAGAAAACCACACCAATCGGAAATCATGGGGAGTATGATCAAAAAATCAAGCATACATGCCCGCTACCAAGCCTCTGCATGGGGAGTATATGAATAGACCGGCTTTTTTTCCGCACTCTGCGCTACTGAAGGAAAGCGCATGAACGCCTGGCTGTGGGCGCGCGTGCTGCACGTGCTGGGCGTGGTGGTGTGGATCGGCGGCGTCGCCTTCGTCACGCTGGTGCTGCTGCCGGCGGCGCGCCGTCAGCCGGATTCGCACCGGCTGTTCGAACAGGCCGAGGGCCGCTTCGCCTGGTGGGCGCGCGGCGCCACGCTGCTGACCGGGCTGTCCGGCTTCGCGATGCTGGCCCTGTCGGACGGCTGGGGCCGTTTCGCCCAGCCCGGCCAATGGTGGCTGCACGCGATGCTGGCGGTGTGGGTGATCTTTACGCTGATGCTGTTCGTGATCGAACCGTTGCTGCTGCACCGATTGTTCCGCCGCATCGCCCGCCACGATCCGCGTGGGCTGATGCGGCGCATTCAACTGCTGCACGTGTTCCTGCTGACGATCAGCCTGATCACCGTCGCCGGCGCGGTGGCCGGCAGCCACGGCGGCAATCTGCTGGCCTGGTGAGCGGCGGCCTTACTGGTCGAACACGTCGGCGCCCTTCGGCACCACGAACTTGAATTGCTGCGGCGTCAGCGGCGGGTTCTTCTCGAAACGGGAAAAGCCGAGCAGCGACACCTGGCCGAACGAATCGCGCAATTCCATCGCCTGCGGCACGCCGTCCTTCAGGCCGATGCCGATCCGTTCGAAGGTGGTGTCCTTGGCCTTCGGCGTCGCTTCCAGCCATTCCAGCCCATCCTTGCTGCCGGCCTCCTTCAGCGTGAAATTCTGTTCCAGATCGTTGCTGCCGAACAGGATCGCCGCCGGCGACGAGCCGAGCGCATCACCGAGCTTCCTGACCGTCACCTGGTTCAGATCCTTGTCATAGATGTAGAGCTTGTCGCCATCGGCCTGCAGCAATTGCTCGTAGGGTTTCTGGTACTGCCAGATGAACTTGCCGGGCCGGGCGAACAGGAAAGTCCCGGTGGATGGCGTCGATACCTTGACGTCGCTGCCGCTGCCGTCGCTCTTGACCAGACGCTGGGTGAATTCCCCTTTGGCCGAGCGGGTGCCGGCGACGAAGGACTTGAACTGATCGAGCGCGCCGGCGTGGGCAAAAACCGGCGCCAGCGCAACCAGCAGTGCGGCTGCCTTGCGCGTGAATTTGCTGATGCGTCCGTGCGCCACGGATTCAAAGCGATGCTGCCCCACCCGGTCATTCCCGCGCAAGCGGGAATCCAGCGACTTGACTGACGAAAGACACTGGGTCCCCGCCTGCGCGGGGACGACACAGAAAATGGGGTCAGAGTCAAATTTCCGGAAAATAGGGTCAGAGTCGATTTTCGTGAGCATAAATTTGCTGGTGCGTCCGTGTGTCACGGGTGCAAAGCGATGCTGCCCCGCCCCGTCATTCCCGCGCCGACGGGAATCCAACGGCTTGGCCGGCGAAAGACACTGGGTCCCCGCCTGCGCGGGGACGACACGGAAAACGGGGTCAGAGTCAAATTTCTGAAAAATGGGGTCAGAGTCGATTTTTGATGCGAGATGAAAAAAACCGCCACTCCCCTGTTTTCGCCCGGCGCGGCGCGCAACGTGACTGTTTTGCGTCTGGCTCAAGATGTTCCCTTCCTCGGTGTTCATTCGCTGGCATTGCCGGCCGGCACCAGGATTTCGCGGTTGCCGTTGGATTGCATGGTGGATACGAGTCCGCTCTGCTCCATTTGTTCCAGCAGGCGGGCGGCGCGGTTGTAACCAATTCTCAGATGCCGCTGCACCAGCGAGATCGAGGCGCGCCGGTTCTTCAGCACCACCGCGACCGCCTGGTCGTACAGTTCATCGGATTCGCCGCCGCCCTCGCCGGCCATGCCTTCGGCGCCGTCTTCCGCCACGCCGCCTTCGAGGATGCCTTCGATGTAGTTCGGCTCGCCCTGCTCCTTCAGGTGGTCGACCACGCGGTGCACTTCGTCATCCGAGACGAAGGCACCATGCACGCGCACCGGCAGGCCGGTACCGGGCGGCATGTACAGCATGTCGCCCATGCCGAGCAGGGTTTCGGCGCCCATCTGGTCGAGGATGGTGCGCGAATCGATCTTGCTGCTGACCTGGAAGGCGATGCGGGTCGGGATATTGGCCTTGATCAGGCCGGTAATCACATCGACCGACGGCCGCTGGGTGGCGAGGATCAGGTGGATGCCGGCGGCGCGCGCCTTCTGCGCGATGCGGGCGATCAACTCCTCGACCTTCTTGCCGACCACCATCATCAGGTCGGCCAGCTCGTCGATGATGATGACGATGGTCGGCAGTTTTTCCAGAGGTTCCGGCGCGTCCGGCGTCAGCGAGAACGGGTTCGGAATCTTTTCTTCCTTCTTCTCCGCTTCGGCGATCTTGGTATTGAAGCCAGCCAGGTTGCGCACACCGAGCTTGGACATCAGCTTGTAGCGCCGCTCCATTTCGCCAACCGCCCAGTTCAACGCATGGCCGGCCTGGCGCATGTCGGTGACCACCGGCGCCAGCAGGTGCGGAATGCCTTCGTAGATCGACAGTTCCAGCATCTTCGGATCGATCAGGATCAGCCGCACGTTGTTCGGGTCGGACTTGTACAGCAGCGACAGGATGGTGGCGTTGATGCCGACCGACTTGCCGGAGCCGGTGGTGCCGGCCACCAGCAGGTGCGGCATCTTGGCCAGGTCGGCCACCACCGGATGGCCGGCGATGTCCTTGCCGAGCGCCACCGTGAGGCTGGAGGCGCTGTCGTTGTAGATCTTGGAGCCGAGGATTTCGGTCAGGCGCACGATCTGCCGCTTCGGGTTCGGCAGCTCCAGCCCCATGTAATTCTTGCCAGGGATGGTTTCGACCACGCGAATCGAGGTCAGCGACAGCGAGCGCGCCAGATCGCGCGCCAGATTGACGATCTGGCTGCCCTTGACGCCGGTGGCCGGCTCGATTTCGTAGCGCGTGATCACCGGACCCGGATAGGCCGCCACCACCTTGACCTCGACGCCGAAGTCGGACAGCTTCTTTTCGATCAGCCGGCTGGTGAATTCCAGGGTTTCGACGCTGACCGTCTGCTGCGCCGGCGGTGCCTCGTCCAGCAGCGACAGCGGCGGCAGATCGGTATCGCGCAGGTCCTGGAACAGGGTCGCCTGCTTTTCCTTCTCGACCCGCTCCGACTTCGGCACCGCGACCACCTGCGGCTCGATGCGGATCGGCGGCGCTTCCACCGCCTTGGCGCGCTCCTGCACCAGCACGCCTTCGCGCTTGACCTTGGCGGCAACGCCGACGCGGCGGTCCTGGCGCGCGTCGTATAGCTGACGCAGCCACAGCACGCCGTCCTCCAGCGCGCCGCCGATGCGTTCGGCCACGGTCAGCCACGACACATGGAAAAACAAGGAAAAACCCAGGCCGAACAGCAGCAGCAAAAACAGCGTGGCGCCGGTGAAACCGAGTGCGCCTTGCAGGCTGCCGCCGATCACTTCGCCCAGCACGCCGCCGGGCGCGCGCGGCAGCTGCGCCTTCAGCGTGTACATGCGGGTGTACTCCAGTCCCAGGCTGCCGGCCAGCAGCAGTGCGAAACCGATACCGCGAATCAGCCCCTCCTGCCGGTGCGGCGGCTCCGGCTCGGTCTGCAGCAGGAACTTCTGCGTCAGCCGCCGGTAGCCGTTCCAGACCAGCCGGCCCAGCAGCACGCACCACCACCAGGCGGAAAAACCGAAGATGAACAACAGCAGATCGGCAAGCCAGGCGCCGATCCGGCCGCCCCAGTTGCCCAGGCGCGGCACCGCGCTGGCGTGCGACCAGCCGGGATCGGCCTTGGAATAGCTGAACAGGATCAACAGCAGATACAGCGTGATCACCGCCAGCACCAGCCAGCGCGCTTCGTACAGCAGCCGCGCCAGCCGGCCCGGCAGCGGCTGCGCGCGCGGCGCCGGAGGGTTGCGGGTATAGGCTTGTGTGGTTCTCGTCATAACTCGGGATCGTGTTGCGGCCGGCACGGCCGCGGCGGGAATGGGGATTATGCACCCGCGCGGGAAAATCACGCCGGGACGGGCACGGCGGCTGGCGATGCCGGTGTGGCCGGTCGTCTATAATCCGGGACAGTTCCGGCCTCGCGGCGCCGGGTTTGAAATCGCGCCGGCCGGCCGCATCTGGGTGGCAATGCCGGACCTGCCGTCCACCCTTTCGCCCACTCTGTCCACACGGATTTTATGGCTACTCCCAAACATGCTCAAGTATTGATTCTCGGCTCCGGCCCGGCCGGCTACAGCGCCGCCGTGTATGCCGCGCGCGCCAACCTGAAGCCGGTGATGATCACCGGCGTCGAGCAAGGCGGCCAGCTGATGACCACCACCGACGTCGAAAACTGGCCGGGCGATCCGCTCGGCGTGCAGGGCCCGGAACTGATGCAGCGCCTGCTGCAGCACGCCGAACGCTTCAATACCGAAATCATCTTCGACCACATCCACACTGCTCACCTGGCGGAAAAGCCGATGCGGCTGGTCGGCGATGCCGGCGAATACACCTGCGACGCGCTGATCGTCGCCACCGGCGCCTCGGCCCAGTACCTCGGGCTGCCGTCCGAGGAAGCGTTCATGGGACGCGGCGTTTCCGCCTGCGCCACCTGCGACGGCTTCTTCTACAAGGAGCAGGAAGTGGCGGTGGTCGGCGGCGGCAATACCGCGGTCGAGGAAGCGCTGTACCTGTCCAACATCGCCTCCAGGGTCACGGTGATTCACCGGCGCGACAAGTTCCGCGCCGAGGCGATCCTGATCGACCGGCTGATGGCGCAGGTCGCGGCCGGCAAGGTCGAAATCAAGTGGAACCACACGCTCGACGAAGTGCTCGGCGACGACAGCGGCGTCACCGGCGTGCGCATCCGCTCGACCACCGACGGCAGCACTACCGACATCCCGCTGCACGGCCTGTTCGTCGCCATCGGCCACAAGCCGAACACTGGCATCTTCGAAGGCCAGCTCGACATGCACAACGGCTACATCAAGACCAGAACCGGCCTGGAAGGCATGGCCACCGCCACCAGCGTGCCGGGCGTGTTCGCCGCCGGCGACGTCCAGGATCACGTCTACCGGCAAGCCATCACCAGCGCCGGCACCGGCTGCATGGCGGCGCTGGACGCCCAGCGCTACCTGGAACTGCAAGCCGGCTGAGCCGGCGCGGCGGCGGTGCCCGACGCGCCGCCGCCAATCCAACGGGTATCCCGATGTCCGCCTCGCTGAAGGATTTCGCCGCGCTCGGCTCGCTGCGCCAGCAGCTGCAGGAGCGGGAAGCAGCGCGTTTGCGCGCCGAAGCGGAACGCCGCCAGCGCGAGGAAGCAGCGCGCCAGGAAGCCGAACTATTCCAGCGCAGCGTCGGCGCGGTGGCACCGTTGGCCGTCGCCGAACGCGCGCAGACACCGCCGCCACGGCCGCTGCCGGTGGCGCGCCAGCGCATCGCCGACGAAGCGGCAGCGCTGCAGGAATCGATCTCCGACGAATTCACCCCCGACACCCTGCTCGCCACCGACGGCGAACTGAGCTTCGCGCGCGACGGCATCGGCCTTGACACCGTGCGCAAGCTGCGGCGCGGCCATTGGGTGGTGCAGGCCCAGCTCGACCTGCACGGCCTGCGCCGCGACGAAGCGCGCGAGGCGCTGGCCGAATTCATCCGCCAGGCGACCCGGCGCGGCCTGCGCTGCGTGCGGGTGATCCACGGCAAGGGGCTGGGTTCGGTCAACAAGGAACCGGTGCTGAAAGGCCGGGTGCGCAACTGGCTGGCGCAAAAGAAGGAAGTACTGGCGTTCTGCCAGGCGCGCGCCGCCGATGGCGGTTCGGGGGCGCTGATGGTATTGCTGAAGGCGCAGGGGTGACAACGATACTGGGTGGAGCATTTTTCGAAACGGGCGCCACATATACGGGAAATGGCCTATTTTTACCTATACTCCCCTATTTTTTAATGAATGAAACTTCGGTAGCGCCAATCATTCCAGCGCACCAACGACACTGGGTTCCCACCTTCGCGGGAACGACAAGCTCTGATTGACGCTGCAGCCGGTATGGCACCCTCCACGATGCCAAGCTTTCCACCGTCGTTCCGGCACAAGCCGGAGCGACAGAGAAAAAGGCAACACCGCACCGACCGCCGTCCCCCCAAAAAAACAAGGCCGCGCCCGGCATGCGGGACACGGCCTGTTTCAATCCGGCGGCGTTCGCCGCCCTGCTTCCTACACCGCGTCCGGCCCGGTTTCGCCGGTGCGGATGCGTACCACCTGCTCGACGTTCTGCACGAAGATCTTGCCGTCGCCGATCTTGCCGGTGCGGGCGGCCTTGATGATGGCGTCCACCACGTTATCGACCGCGCCGTCGTCGACCACCACCTCGACCTTCACCTTCGGCAGGAAATCGACCACGTATTCGGCGCCGCGATACAGCTCGGTGTGGCCCTTCTGGCGGCCGAAGCCCTTGACTTCGGTAACCGTCAGGCCGGCGACGCCGACTTCGGCCAGCGCCTCGCGCACTTCGTCGAGCTTGAAAGGTTTGATGATGGCTGTGACTTGCTTCATGAACACTCCTAAAAAATAAAGCAGAACGAATACGGCAAATTCGGCAACAGGCGAAGGCTACCGCGTCGGCGCCGGATTTTCCAGTTACTCGAGAAATTTCGATGTCATCGGATAGCGCCAGTCGCGTCCGAACGCGCGATGCGTGACGCGGATGCCGACCGGCCCCTGGCGCCGCTTGTACTCGCTGTTCTTGATCAGGCGGGTGACGCGAACCACGTCGGCCTCGGCATAGCCGGCGGCGATGATTTCCGCCACGCCCTGATTTTCCTCGACGTAGCGCTGCATGATCGCATCGAGGATCTCATACGGCGGCAGTGAATCCTGGTCGGTCTGGTCGGGCCGCAGCTCGGCCGATGGCGCGCGCGTCAGGATGCGCTCGGGGATGACTTCCGACAGCGTGTTGCGGTAGCGGCACAGCCGGTACACCAGCGTCTTGGCGATGTCCTTCAGCGGCGCGAAGCCGCCGGCCATGTCGCCGTACAGCGTGCAATAGCCGACCGCGACCTCGCTCTTGTTGCCGGTGGTCAGCACCATGTCGCCGAACTTGTTGGACAGCGCCATCAGCAGCGTGCCGCGCACGCGCGCCTGGATGTTTTCCTCGGCGACATCCTCGGCGCGGCCGGCGAACTGCGGCGCCAGCGCGACGCGGAAGGCATCGAAGCAGCCGGCGATCGGAATTTCGTCATAGCGCACGCCGATGCGCGCCGCCATGTCGCGCGAATCGAGCCAGGAAATCTCGGCAGTGTACGGCGACGGCAGCATCACGGTACGCACCCGCTCCGGCCCCAGCGCATCGGCGGCGAGCGCCACCGTCAGCGCCGAATCGACACCGCCGGACAGGCCGATGATGACGCCCGGAAAACCATTCTTGCCGACGTAGTCGCGCACGCCCAGCACCAATGCCTGATAGACCTCGGCCTCGACCGATTGCGGCGCCGGCAAGGTCTGCGGCAGCGGCCGGGCGCCGTCGAATTCGACGATGGCGAAATCCTCGCGCGCATGCGCCAGCTGCGCGCACACGGTGCCGGCGCGGTCCATCACGAAGGAATTGCCGTCGAACAGCAGTTCGTCCTGGCCGCCGACCAGATTCACGTAGACCGCCGCCATGCCCTGCGCGGCGACGTGGCTGCGCACCGCGTCCTGGCGCACGTGCTGCTTGCCCATGTGGAACGGCGAGCCATTCAGCACCAGCAGCACCTCGGCGCCGGCGGCAGCGGCGCGCGCCGGCGCGCGCGGATACCAGGTGTCCTCGCAGATGTTGAGGCCGAAGCGCACGCCGCCGGCTTCGAACACGAACGGCGTTTCCGACGGTGAGAAATAGCGCCGCTCGTCGAACACATCGGCGTTCGGCAACTCATACTTGCAATAGGTGCCGAGCACGCGGCCCTCGCACAGCACCGAGGCGGCGTTGCGGCGCGCGCCGTCGGCCGCCAGCGGATGGCCGACCACCACCCGCAGCCCGGCCAGCGGCGCCAGTTCGGCGGCCAGCGCGGCCAGCGTCTCGGCGCTTTTTGCGTAAAATGCCTGACGCAGCAGCAGGTCTTCCGGCGGATAGCCGGCCAGCGACATTTCCGGCGTCAGCAGTATCTGCGCGCCTTCCTGCGCGGCGCGGCGCGCGTATTCGGCGATCTTGCGGTGGTTGCCGGCGAAATCCCCGGCGATACTGTTCATTTGCGCGATCGCGATCTTGACGGTCATGGTGGCGGCGAGAGGAAAACTGGGAGCGCCGGCAGCGGCGGCACCGTTGAAAAAGAAGGGTTTCGTTCCGAGTGAATTATCGCACGCGCATTCTCGCCACTCTGGCAAGCGTCGGCCAACCGGCCTGGGATGAACTGGCCGGCCTGCAGCCGGATGCCAATCCCTTCCTGTCGTTCGCCTTCCTGCACGCGCTCCACGAAAGCGGCTGCGCCAGCACCGAGACCGGCTGGCAGCCGCACTACCTGACGCTGTGGCGGGACGAGCAGTTGCAGGCGGCGCTGCCGCTGTACCTGAAATCGCATTCCTACGGCGAATACGTGTTCGACTGGGCCTGGGCCGACGCCTACCAGCGCAACGGCCTCGACTATTACCCGAAGCTGCTGGCGGCGATTCCGTTCACGCCGGTGACCGGGCCGCGCCTGCTGGCGCGCTCGGCGGCGGCGCGGCAGGCGCTGCTGGCGGCACTGCGGCAGTTGCAGGAACACAGCGGCGTCTCGTCCAGCCACATCCTGTATCCGTCGGCGGCGCAGGCAGAGGAACTGCGGGCGGCCGGCTATCTGCTGCGCCAGGGCGTGCAATTCCACTGGCTGAACGCCGGCTACCGCGATTTCGGCGAATTCCTGGCGACGCTGGAACGCAAGAAGCGCAAGAACATCGCCGCCGAGCGGCGCAAGGTGCGCGAGGCCGGCGTGCATTTCCGCCACGTCGGCGGCGCCGAAGCAACGGCGGCCGACTGGGCGCTGTTCCACCGCTGCTACCGCCACACCTATGCGGCGCATTATTCGACGCCGTACCTGAACCTGGATTTCTTCACCCGCATCGGCGCGACGATGCCGGACAACATCCTGCTGGTGATCGCCGAGCGCGCCGGCCGGCCGATCGCGGCGTCGCTGGCGATCCACACCGGGCGCACGCTGTACGGCCGCTACTGGGGCGCGCTGGAACACGTTCCCTGCCTGCATTTCGAGACCGCCTACTATCAGCCGCTGGAATTCTGCATCGCCCACGGCATCGCCCGCTTCGAGGGCGGCGCCCAGGGCGAACACAAGATGGCGCGCGGCTTCCTGCCGCAGCAGACCTGGTCGGCGCACTGGCTGGCGCACCCGGCCTTCGCCGACGCGGTCGAACGCTTCCTGCGCGAGGAAAGCGGCGGCATCGCCGCCTACATCGACGAACTGAACGAGCGCAATCCGTTCCGCCAGCCGGCCGATAAAAATTTGTAGGGTGTGGCGCTCCGGCACTTGTCAGAAAGGTACGCCGCAGGCAGACTGCCGCCATGCCTGCCCCGATCGCTTCCGCTGCCGTGCCCCTGCCACCTTCCGATGCCCTGACGCCGACGCCGGACCGCGTCGGCCGCTTCCATCTGCTGCGCGAACTCGGACGCGGCGCGGTCGGCGCGGTGTACCTGGCGCACGATCCACTGATCGACCGCAGCGTCGCCGTCAAGACTTTCAACCCGCGCCTGACGCCGGCCGAGAAGAAACAGTACCGCGAACAATTCATCAACGAGGCGCGCGCCGCCGGCCGCCTGACGCATCCGAACATCGTCACCGTCTTCGACGCCTGCGATGAAAACGGCGTCACCTGGCTGGCGATGGAATTCCTGCAGGGGCGCGAACTGCACAAGCTGCTGGAGGCCGGCCATCGCTTCACGCATGATGAAGTGTCAGCGATCATCCGCAAGCTGGCCGAAGCGCTCGATTACGCCCACGGCAACGGCGTGATCCACCGCGACATCAAGCCGTCCAACATCTTCCTGCAGGAAGGCGGCCAGCCGAAGCTGGTCGATTTCGGCATCGCCCGCGCGCCGAACCGGCTGTCGGCGGTGCCGGCCGATGCCAGCCAGCCGTACACGCTGTTCCACCGCAACCTGCTCGGCACGCCGAACTACATGTCGCCGGAACAGGCGCTCGGCAAGGCGGTCGATCCGCGCACCGACCTGTATTCGCTGGGCGCGGTGATGTACGAGATGCTGACCGGCCGCAAGCCGTTCGCCGGCCGCGACACCGACCAGCTGCTGCAGCAGATCGCCTACAAGGCGCCGCCGGCACCGCACGAACTGAACCCGGCGATTCCGGCGGAGCTGTCGCACGTGGTGATGACGGCGCTGGCCAAGCGGCCGGAAAAACGCTACCAGAGCGGGCACGACATGGCGCAGGCGCTGCGCCGCTACGCGGCGCGCCAGCGACGCAGCCGGCGCCAGGCGCAGCGCCAGTTCCTGGCCGGCGACGACGACGCGCTGGCGGCGGCGCGGCGGCCGGAGCGGCACGGCGCGCTGTTCTGGCTCGGCTGGACGGCGCTGCTGGCGGCGCTGGCCTTCACCATCGCCGCGCTGCTGCGCTAGCCGCCAGCGGCAAATTCCCTTCTGCGCGATAATGCCGGGTCCGCGCTGCCCTGGCGCGGCCTGCCTGCCCGTCCGCGCCCCCCGATGCCCTCCTTTCCCCGCTGTTTTTTCCGCCGTCTTCCATGAAGCCGTTCGACATTCTGCTGGCCGTTGCCGTGGTCCTGATCTGGGGCTTCAACTTCGTCGTGATCCAGATCGGCCTGCACGGCCTGCCGCCGCTGCTGTTTTCCGGGATGCGCTTCGTGTTCGCCGCGCTGCCGCTGGTGTTCTTCATCGAGCGGCCGGCGATTTCCTGGAAACTGCTGGTCGGCTACGCGCTGTTCCAGTTCGCCATCCAGTTCATGCTGATGTTCACAGGCATCCAGCTCGGTTTTCCGGCTGGCCTGGCGTCGCTGGTGATGCAGTTGCAGGCGTTCTTCACGATCGGTCTGGCGGTGCTGTTGCTCGGCGAACGGCCGCGCGCGGCGCAACTGCTGGGCGCGCTGATCGCCTTCGCCGGCATGGGACTGGTGGCGCTGCATCTGGAAGTCACCGCCACCGTGATCGGCTTCGTGCTGCTGGTGGCCGGCGCCTTCAGCTGGGCGATAGCCAACATCCTGACCAAGAAGATGGGCCAGGTGAACGCGCTGTCGCTGGTGACCTGGGCCTCGCTGGTGGCGGCGCCGCCGATGCTGCTGGCTTCGCTGGCGCTGGAAGGGCCGGCCGCCTGGAGCAGCGCCGCCGCGCACCTGAACTGGCTGCTGGTCGCCACCGTGCTGTTCCAGTCGTATCCGAACACCATCTTCGGCTTCGGCATCTGGTCCAACCTGATGCGGCGCTATCCGACCGCGACCGTGGCGCCGTTCACGCTGCTGGTGCCGGTATCCGGCATGCTCGGCGCCGCGCTGGTGCTGGACGAACCGCTGCAATGGTGGAAAATCGTCGCCGGCCTGCTGGTGCTGGGCGGACTGGCGCTGAACCAGTTCGGTGGCCGGCTGTGGGCGCCACGCACGGTGGCGGAATAAACCGGCAATCCTGGAATTTACAGATACTCCCCATGTCAATACGCTGCAGCGGGCACCAGTGTTATTAAATTAACATATACTCCCCTGTTTTTCATCCGCGCCCGGCACACATAAAAAATCCCGGCTGCCATGACTACGCAGCCGGGATTTCATGGTCAACAGCCGGGTGGCGGCGCCGTTGTGTTTCCTTCGGTACCATGGCGCGCCGCCGGCGTGCGTTACGACACTTTCTCGAACGTCAGCGCGCCGTGCTCGACGCCGATCCGCACCACGTCCTTCGGACCGAAGCGGCCCTGCAGGATCTGCTTCGACAGCGGGTTTTCGATTTCCTGCTGGATCGCCCGCTTCAGCGGCCGCGCGCCATAGACCGGGTCGAAGCCGGCTTCGGCCACCTTCTGCAAGGCGGCGTCGGTGACTTCCAGGCCCATTTCCATGCGCGCCATGCGCTGCTCCAGAATGTGCAGCTGAATCCTGGCAATCGCGCCGATGTTCTTTTCGTCGAGCGCGTGGAACACCACCAATTCGTCGATGCGATTGATGAACTCCGGCCGGAAATGGCCGCGCACCTCCGCCAGCACCGCCAGCTTGACCAGCGCCGGATCGCTCTGCTCCATCGCCTGGATCTTGTGCGAACCGAGGTTGGAGGTCATCACGATCACGGTGTTCTTGAAGTCCACCGTGCGGCCCTGACCATCGGTCATGCGGCCATCATCCAGCGCCTGCAGCAGCACGTTGAACACGTCCGGGTGCGCCTTTTCGATCTCGTCGAGCAGGATCACGCTGTACGGTTTGCGCCGCACCGCTTCGGTCAGGTAGCCGCCTTCCTCGTAGCCGACGTAGCCGGGCGGCGCGCCGATCAGGCGGGCGACCGAATGCTTCTCCATGAATTCGCTCATGTCGATGCGGATCATCGCTTCCTCGGTATCGAACAGGAAGGTCGCCAGCGCCTTGCACAACTCGGTCTTGCCGACGCCGGTCGGGCCGAGGAACATGAACGAGCCATACGGCCGGTTCGGGTCCGACAGGCCGGCGCGCGAACGGCGGATCGCGTCCGACACGGCGACGATCGCCTCGTCCTGGCCGACCACGCGGCGGTGCAGTTCGTCCTCCATGTGCACCAGCTTGTCGCGCTCGCCCTGCATCATCTTCGAGACCGGGATGCCGGTGGCGCGCGACACCACTTCGGCGATTTCCTCGGCGCCGACCTGGGTGCGCAGCAGCGTCGGCTTTTCCTCGGCTTCCCCGGTGTCGGCCTGGCGCAGCTGCGCTTCCAGTTCCGGCAGCTGGCCGTACTGCAGTTCCGACATCTTCTGCCAGTCGCCGACACGGCGCGCCTCGTCCATCTGCTGACGGATTTTTTCGATTTCTTCCTTGATGTGGGCGCTGCCCTGGGCGACCGATTTTTCCGCCTTCCAGATTTCTTCCAGATCGGCGTATTCGCGCTGCAGCTTGCCGATTTCGCTTTCGATCAGGCCGAGCCGCTTCTGCGAGGCTTCGTCGGTTTCCTTCTTGACCGCCTCGCGCTCGATCTTCAACTGGATCAGGCGGCGGTCGAGCCGGTCCATCACTTCCGGCTTGGAGTCCATCTCGATCTTGATCTTGGAAGCGGCTTCATCGATCAGGTCGATCGCCTTGTCCGGCAGGAAACGGTCGGTGATGTAGCGGTGGCTCAATTCCGCGGCGGCGACGATCGCCGGGTCGGTGATCTCGACCTTGTGGTGTACCTCGTATTTTTCCTGCAGGCCGCGCAGGATCGCGATGGTTGCCTCGACGCTCGGTTCGTCGACGAAAATTTTCTGGAAGCGCCGCTCCAGCGCCGCGTCCTTCTCGATGTATTTGCGGTATTCGTCCAGCGTGGTGGCGCCGACGCAATGCAGTTCGCCGCGCGCCAGCGCCGGCTTCAGCATGTTGCCGGCATCCATCGCGCCTTCCGCCTTGCCGGCGCCGACCATCGTGTGCAGTTCGTCGATGAAGACGATGGTCTGGCCCTCGTCCTGCGCCAGTTCCTGCAGCACCGCTTTCAGCCGCTCCTCGAATTCGCCGCGATACTTGGCGCCGGCCAACAGCGCCGCCAGATCGAGCGACAGCACGCGCTTGTTCTTCAGCGAATCCGGCACCTCGCCGTTGACGATGCGCTGCGCCAGCCCTTCGACGATCGCGGTCTTGCCGACGCCGGGTTCGCCGATCAGGACCGGATTGTTCTTGGTGCGCCGCTGCAATACCTGGATCGCGCGGCGGATTTCGTCGTCGCGGCCGATCACCGGATCGAGCTTGCCGGCGCGCGCCCGTTCGGTCAGGTCCAGCGTGTATTTCTTCAGCGCCTCGCGCTGCCCTTCGGCATCGGCCGAGGACACGCCGGCGCCGCCGCGCACCAGCTCGATCGCCGCTTCCAGCGCTTTGCGCTGCAGGCCGTGCTCGCGCGCCAGCCGGCCGGCTTCGGACTTGTCGTCGGCCAGCGCCAGCAGCACCATTTCGCTGGCGATGAATTCGTCGCCGCGCTGCTGCGCTTCGCGGTCGGCCAGGTTCAGCAGGCCGATCAGCTCGCGCCCCGGCTTGATGTCGCCGCCGGTGCCGGAGACCTTCGGCAGCCGCGCCAGCGCACCGCCCAGCGCATTGCCGAGCGCGCCGACGTTGACGCCGGCGCGCTGCAGCAGCGAGCGGCTGCCGCCATCATCCTGCTTCAGCAGCGCCGACAGCAGGTGCAGCGGTTCGATATAGGGGTTGTCGTTGCCGACCGCCTGACTCTGGGCGTCGGTCAGCGCTTCCTGCAACTTGGTGGTGATCTTGTCGAGACTCATGGATTGCTCCCGGAATGGTTTGCCCCGCGCCGGGGCCGTCTGGGAGTCAAATAAGGTCGTTCGACTTGAATTTCAAGAAAGGAAAGGCGGCCGGCGTAAGTGCGCCTAGGCCAGCGCCCGATACGTGGCGAAACCGGCCACGCACAGCAGGATCGAGCCACCCAAGTGGGCCGCGATGTGGCCCAGCGCCCAGCCGTATTCGCCGCGCTGCAGCAGGATCATCGCTTCCGCCGAGAAGGTGGAAAAGGTGGTCAGCCCACCGAGGAAGCCGGTGACGATCAGCAGCCGCCATTCGATCGGCAGCGCCGGGTATTTCTCGAAAAACGCCACCGCGATGCCGATCAGATAGCCGCCGATCAGGTTGGCCAGCAGCGTGCCGTAGGGCACCGCGTGGTGATAGGCGTTCAGCCAGACCGACAATCCCCAGCGCAGCCAGGCGCCACATGCGGCGCCGACGCCGACCGCCAACCAGTTCATCGAGACTCTCCCTTGTCTTCATCTTTGCCGCTACCTACCTGCCATCTGGCCAGCGCGGCATCGTCACTGCAGCGGGCATCGACCCAGCGCGCGCCGTCCGGCGTGGTTTCCTTCTTCCAGAACGGTGCCTGCGTTTTCAGATAGTCGATGATGAATTCGCAGGCGGCGAAGGCTTCGCCGCGATGGGCGGCGGCCACCGCCACCAGCACGATCTGATCGGCCGGCCGCAGCGGACCGACACGGTGGATCACCAGCGCATCGAACAGCGGCCAGCGCCGTCTGGCTTCCTCGACGATCCCGGCCAGCGCCTTTTCGGTCATGCCGGGATAGTGTTCCAGTTCCATTTCCAGCACGCCGGCGCCGTCGTTCAGATCGCGCACCAGCCCGACGAAGCTGACCACCGCGCCGATCTTCAGGTTCGACGCGCGCAACTCACGCAGCTCGGCATCGAGCTGGAAATCGGCGCTCTGGACACGGACAGTCATCGCCGGCGCTCCGTGCTCAGGCGCGCGCCAGCCACAGCAGGATCAGCGTCAGCGCCGCCGGCAGCCCCTGCACGAACAGAATCTTGCGGCTGGACGTGGCGGCGCCGTACACCCCGGCCACCAGCACGCAGGCGGCGAAAAACACCTTGACCGCGAAGCCTTCGGCGCCCAGGCACAGACCCCAGATCAGCCCGGCCGCGAGGAAGCCGTTGTACAGCCCCTGATTGGCGGCCAGAATTTTGGTGGCGGCGGCGAATTCCGGCGTCAGGCCGAAGGCGCGCCGCCCGGCCGGCTTGTCCCACAGGAACATTTCCAGCACCAGGATGTACAGATGCAGCGCCGCCAGCAGCGCGACGACGATATTGGCAAGCAGCGGCATGGTCATTGCGGTCTCCCTGATGTGTTTTTTTGTCCTGCCGGGGTTTGCCCTAGCCGCCGGTGACTGGCGGAAAGAAGGCAACTTCGCCACCGTCGGCGATCGGCGTGTCGGCGTCGGTCATCACGTGGTCGTAGGCCATGCGCAGCGCCCGGCCTTCGGCCAGCGCCTCGGCCCAGACACCGCCGCGCGCCGCCAGCAGGCGCCGCACGTCGCCGACGGTTTGCACCGTTGCCGGCACCGTCAGGGTTTCGGCGGCGCTGCCGAGCGCCTCGCGCACGCTGGCGAAAAATCGCAACTGGATCTTCATCATCATTCGTCAGTACAGCAGATCGTTGAACGGCAGGAAGCGCACGGTGTCGCCGACCGCGATGGTCTGGCCGGGCGGATTGTCGATCAGGCCGTCGCCCCAGACGGTGGAACTGAGCACGCCGGAACTCTGGTTCGGGAACAGGTCCAGCCCGCCGTTGGCGTTGAGGCGGGCGCGCAGGAATTCGTTGCGCCGGTCGGCCTTTGGCCAGGCGAAATCGGCGCGCATCGGGAAGGCTTGCGGCTCGACCTCGCGTACGCCCTGCAGCCGCAGGATCAGCGGCCGCACGAACAGCATGAAGGTGACCAGGCTGGAGACCGGATTGCCGGGCAGCCCGAGGAAATATGCTTCGCCGGCTTCGCTCACGGCAGCGGCGCCGCGTCGTACACCGCCGAACGCCAGCGGCTTGCCCGGCTTGATGGCGATCTGCCACAGGTCGAGCCGCCCTTCCGCCTGCACCGCCGGCTTGATGTGGTCTTCCTCGCCGACCGAAACGCCGCCGGAGGTGACGATCAGATCGTGTTCGGCGGCGGCGCGGCGCAGCGTGTCGCGGGTCGCTTCCAGCGTATCCGGGACGATGCCGAAATCGCTGACCTGGCAGCCGAGATTTTCCAGCAGGCCGCGCAGCGTGAAACGGTTGGAGTTGTAGATGGCGCCGGGTTTCAGCGGTTCGCCCGGCATCGCCAGTTCGTCGCCGGTGAAGAACACCGCCACCCGCAGCCGCCGCGCCACCGGCAGTTCGGCAATGCCGACCGATGCCGCCAGCCCCAGTTCCTGCGGCCGCAGCCGGGTTCCGGCTGGCAGGATCACGCTGCCGGCGCGGATGTCCTCGCCGGCGCGGCGTATCCATTCGCCGGGCTGCGGCGCGTGGCGGATCACCACGCGCGCGCCGTCGGCTTCGGTCTGCTCCTGCATCACCACCGCGTCGGCGCCGGGCGGAATCAAGGCACCGGTGAAGATGCGGGCGGCGCTGCCCGGTTGCAGCGGCTGGCCGACATGGCCGGCGGGAATCCGCTGCGTCACCGTCAGCGTGGCGGCGCCGCTGGCGCAATCGGCGGCGCGCACCGCGTAGCCGTCCATCTGGGTATTGTCGGCCGGCGGCACGTCCAGCCGCGCGGTCTGGTCGGCGGCCAGCACGCGGCCGTTGGCGTCCTCGGTAGCGACCGTTTCAGTCTGCGCCAGCGGCCGCGCGGCCGCCAGCAGCGCCTCCAGCGCGGCGCGCGCGGTCAGCATCGGAGTGGCAGATTTCGGAGAAGACATGGCAGGCATCGTTCGACCAGGAAAAGCGGCGGGAGCAGTTCCGCGCCGGCACGGCGATGGCCGCCGGCGGCGGCTGCGCTTTCAGTGTAAGACATGTGCCGCGCAATTGCCGCCAGACCTCGCGACGACAGCGGGAGAACTCACATACTCCCCAGCATGGCAGCCTGCAGCGGGCACCAGGAAACAGTTGCAGGCACATACTCCCACTATTTTAGAAGCAGTGCTTACAACCCGGTATGCGCGGCAATGTAGTTCTTGACCGCGCCGACGTCGGCCGCCATTACCTCGAAACGCTGCGGCAGCGCTTCGATGTTTTCGAAACCGGCCGGCCGTTCGGCATCCTGGCCGAGCGCTTCGCGGATGGTTTCGTTGAACTTGGCCGGCAGTGCGGTTTCCAGCACGATCATCGGCACGCCGGGCCTCATGTGTTCGCGCGCGACCTTGACGCCGTCGGCGGTGTGGGTATCGATGGTGATGCCGTAGCGCTGGCGCACGTCGCGGATCGTCGCCAGCCGGTCGGCGTGGGTCGATTTGCCGGACAGGAAACCGTATTGCGCCACCCTGGAAAATTCGTCGCCGTCGCTGCCCGGCCGGCCGGACAAGTCGAAGCCACCGGCGCTTTCGACCTTGTGGAACAGCGCGCGCACGCGGGCATGGTCGCCGCCCAGCAGATCATGGATGAAGCGCTCGAAATTTGACGCCTTGGAAATGTCCATCGACGGGCTGCTGGTGTGGTAGGTCTCGGCCGACTTGCGCACACGGTAGATGCCGGTGCGGAAAAATTCGTCGAGCACGTCGTTTTCATTGGTGGCGGCCACCAGCCGGTCGATCGGCAAGCCCATCATGCGGGCGATGTGGCCGGCGCAGATGTTGCCGAAATTGCCGGACGGCACCGTGAACGACACCTTCTGGTCGTTGCTTTCGGTCGCTTCCAGATAGCCGCGGAAGTAGTACACCACCTGCGCCACCACGCGCGCCCAGTTGATCGAATTGACCGTGCCGATCTTGTGGCGCGCCTTGAACGCATGGTCGTTCGACACCGCCTTGACCATGTCCTGGCAATCGTCGAACACGCCTTCGACGGCGATGTTGAAGATGTTGGGGTCCTGCAGGCTGAACATCTGCGCGGTCTGGAACGCGCTCATCTTCCTGTGCGGCGACAGCATGAACACGCGGATGCCGCGCTTGCCGCGCATCGCGTATTCGGCGGCGCTGCCGGTATCGCCGGAAGTGGCGCCGAAGATGTTCAGCTCGGCGTGCTGTTTGTCCAGCGCATATTCGAACAGATTGCCGAGCAGCTGCATCGCCATGTCCTTGAAGGCCAGCGTCGGGCCGTTCGACAGCGCCTGCAGCAGCAGCCGGCCCTGGCCGCCCTCCTCCAGCACGCGCAGCGGCGTGATGCGCGCCGCGTCGTCGCCGGCCCGGGCGTTGCGGTAGACCTCTGCGGTATAGGTTCGGGCGGTCAGCGCGCGCAGATCGGCTTCGGGAATGTCGGTGGCGAAGCGCCGCAGGATTTCCAACGCCAGCTCGGCATACGACAGGCCGCGCCAGGCATTCAGTTCGGCGTCACCGATCTGCGGATAGTGCTGCGGCAGGTACAGGCCGCCGTCCGGCGCCAGCCCGCCCAGCAGAATTTCGGAAAAGGTTTGCGGCGGACACTGGCCGCGCGTCGAGGCGTATTGCATAGGATCGGCGAAAGGTTCGGGTCCAGGGACGCGGTCGGACCGCGAAGCGGCACGGGCGCGGATGGCCGGGAAAAAAGGACGCCCATTATAACTGCGGAAAGCGGCGCCGCCGTCCCCGCGCCGGGTGGTTTCGGCACTCCGGACGCAACAAGGGCGGCGCCGTTTCCGGTGCCGCCCTTGTCATCCGGAGCGGCCGGATCGACCGGCCGCTCCTGTCAGCGCAGCGGAAGGTTCCGCTGCGCTACCGTCATTGCACCACGGTGGTACAGATCGGCATCTGCGGAACGCGGTTCGCCTTCAGCGCGTCCTCGACCCGCGCCACCAGCTGACGCTTGCCGATCGGCGCTCGCGGCGCCGAGGCCAATACCGAGGTCAGCGTCGAGGGCGCGCGCGCGCTCCTGGCCGGCCGCACCGACGCCGGCGTCGTCGTCGGGCACCACGGTGCCTGATCCGGAACCCAGTGCGGCAGATCCTTCTTCCCGGTCTGGGCTTGCGCCTGCACCACGCCGGTGACGTTGCCGTTCTGGTCGACATAGGCCAGCCGGTTCTGGTTCTTCGGCTCCGGCAGATCGAAGCGGGCGAAATCGCTCTGGGTGAAACGGTTGTTGTTGAGGCTCGGTGTGTACTTGTCCGCATCCACCGCCACCGAGTAGCTGACGCAACCCTGCGTCGGGCACGGGAAGTAGGTATCCAGCTCCTTCTCGTCCGGGCAAGCGGCGTCGCCAGGGCAGCTGCCAAGCGGGAAGGTACCGTGGGCGTTCGTCGAATCCTGCTGCACGTACAGGAACAGCACGCCGCTGGCACTATCGTAGAAGTAGTTGTCGCCGGTCGGGGTACCGTCCGGATTGGTCAGCTCGGCCAGCGAAGTCACCGGCGTCAGCGCCTTCTTCTTGAAGATGCAGTAGCCGCCTTCCGCCACCGAACCCGCCGGGCAGGCGCTGCCTTCCGGCGCCTTCAGCACGCCGTTCGCCGGGCAAACATTGTTGCTGTTCTGGGAATTCAGGTTGTAGCAGACTTCCTGGCCATAGCTGGAACCATCCAGGCGGTTGAAATACTGCCGTATTTCATCGGTCGGGAAATGCACGCCGTTGCCACCCCAGGAGCGATAGCCCCGCACGACATTGAAATCGCTGGCGCTGAGCGCACGGCCATCCTTGTCGACGTAGCGGATACCCAGCCGCACATAGAACGGCTTCTTGTCCATGTCCGGCTTGACGGCATCGGTGAAGCCGAACTGCACGACGTTCGGCATGCTGTTGGTGGTCTTGTCGATGGCTTGCGGCGACGTCGACGGCGCCGATTCGACGATGTAGCCATGGCCATGGGTCACCTTCGGCTCCCAGAGCTTCTGGCCGTTACGGCTTTGCAGTGCCATCGACTGATACACGCCGACATCCTTGAAGGTGCGGGTGAACACCATGTCCTGCCAATGGACCCCGGCGCCAGGGAACACGGTATCGAACTCCAGCGTCGCCATGTTGGCCGGCGAGATCAGCGAGGTGGCGCGGCCTTCCAGCAGTGCGTCCTGCTCGCCGGTTGCCAGGCATTCATCGACGGCATTGGAGGCGCGGTTGAAGGCCAGGTTGTTCAGCGAAATCGGGAATTCGCCCGGCACCGGGTTGGTGTCGTTCGGCCCGACCACGCGGAAACCGGTCAGGGTACCGTCCAGATCGATCAGCGCGGTGTTCTTGTCGCCATCCTTGAACTCCGCCTGGTTGACGTTCTCGGTGTAGATCTGGTGACGCAGATCGACGTTCTCGAAGCTCAGCTCGCGGGTGGTACTGGAGGTCGGATAGGCGCTCTGGTTGCTCTGGAACCAGCCGAACGCGGCGTCGCCTTCGTACGGACCGGAAAGGCCGTTCGGATAGGAACGGAAATTCTTCATGTGCGCGGCATCGGCCTTGGTCAGCAGCGGCGACGGATCGCGCAGGAAGTTGACGAAGTGATTGCGGAATATCCGCACCGGACCGTCGTAGACCATGTAGCCGGCGGAATTCCAGAATGGCGTCTGATAGCGCTTGTCCGCCAGTTCGTTGGCCTTCGGGTTGTAGTCGACGCAGCCGCTGTTCTCGGTAGCGTTCACGTTCGGGCACGGGCCCCAGCGATCGACGTTGTTGTTGCTGATGCCGAGCAGCACCGAATCCTGCATCAGCGCCCAGACGCCAGGAGCATTGCCGTCCGGTCCGCCCGAGCTGACCAGCGTCGCCGAATCGCGGTTGGTGGCGAAGCGACCCTGCTCGACCACGTTCCAGTTCGGCCGGATCCAGATGCCGCGATTGCGGTTGCGGGTCGCGGTCAGGCCGTCGAAACGGGCGATGACATTCCGGCCGTCGACCTTGCCATCGGCGCGCGGGAACAACTGCAGCGTCACGGTCTGGCGTTCGGTTTCGGCGAACACGCCGTCATAGCAGGCGTGCACGCGGTTGTTGCTGAACTTGCCGACCGGCAGGAACTGCACCGACTGATTCGCATCGGTCGGCGCGACATACCAGTAGCCCTTGCCCATGCCCTGGCAGCCGCCGATCGAATTGCCGGTCATTTCGGTGGCCGGATTGACGATCCAGAAACCGCTGGCCTGCTCGACGTAGAACTCGTCGTTCTCGGGTTTGCACAGATTCCCGGTCGTCGGCCGGCGACTATCCACCAAGGTGCCATCCCTGCTGGGCGAAGGCTTATAGCAGCCGCCATGCACCGGATTGAGCTGGTTGTCGACGTTCTTCACGTTCAGGCCGTCATAGCGATTGCTGCGCGCCAGATAGTCGCCTTCCCACCAATTCTTGATCATGCCGTCTTCGGTTTTCGGCACGGCGGCGGTATCGATGCCGAAGTGGTGGCTCATCGCGCCCAGGCCGAGGTTGCCGAGGAAACGGGTGCCCATTTCATCGCCCATTTCTTCATAGAACAGATGGCCGACCGCGCGGGCGCAGACGTTGTTCTGGATCGTCACGTCGGACGACGAATGGATCGTCACGCACTTGTTGTAGCTGTGGTGGATGCTGTTGCTGTTGATCAGGTGGCGGCCCTTGGCTTCGCCGACCATGTGGAAGTGGATCGGATAGCTGCCGAGCCTTTCCTTGCCGAACTTCTCCAGCTCCACGCCCTGGATCGAGGCTTCACCGAAGCCCGGCAGGATGCGCACTTCACCGCCCCAGTGCAGGTCCGGGTTCGACATCACGCCAGGTTCCGGGGTCTGCGCGGTCAGGATGATGTTGCGGGTGATCAGGCCGACTTCGGCGCGTTCATCGACGCCGAAATTGCTGTCCTTGCCGGCGCGGTAGTTGGCGTTCGACGGCGCGCCCGGATCGGCGCTGCCGAAATGGTAGTGGCGCAGCGGCTGCTTCAGGCGCAGGTCGGTGCCGCCCTTGCCGTCCGGCGACAGCGCGTCGATCTGCACGAACTCGGATTCGAACGGGCTGAAGCTGGAGGTGGCGACGACGATCCAGTCGCCGACGCGCCAGGCGCCGCTTCCCTTGGTGACGTCGCGCGCCAGATGCAGCGCCAGTTCACCGCCCGATTCGACCGGCGCGCCGATGCCGGCGTCGCTGGTCTGATACGCCTTCGGACCGGCCGGCTTCGACAGATGGGTCCAGCTGACGCCTTCGGCGGTGGAATCATCGTCGGCGCGTCCTTCCGACTTCGCCACGCCGCGGTTGCCGTACATGCGCAGCACGCCGCCCTTCAGCACTTCGATACCCTTGTCGGAACCGGTATCGCGGCCGTCGGCGGCCGCGCGCGTGCCGGTGAACACGATCTTGACGGTGCTGGCCGGATTTTCCAGGCCGACCGGGCAGGCGGCGGTGCCGAGCGACAGGCGGCCGGCGACGCTGATGCCGGCGGTATGCACTTCGATCTGTTCGAATTTGCGCGGCAGCGCCAGCTTGCCGTCGGCGGCGATGGTGATCTTGCCGAGCGCCTCGGCGCCGATGAAGGACTGGTCGATGACGACGTTCTTGCCACAGCCTTCGCTGCCGATGGTGACGTTGCGCTCGTCATCGAATTTGCAGGACGACAGATAGACCGGCTCATCGGCCGCCGCGCTGGCCTTGCTGACCGTATCGAGCGCGCCGACCGAGTCGGCGAAGGCCGTGCTGCAGACCTCCAGCGGTTCCCCCGATGCGCCCGGCGACGTACCGGAGCCGCCGCCACACCCCGCCAATGCCAGCATCGCGGCCAGCATCGCGGCCACGCGCCCCCGACTCCAGGAAGATTGCAGACGCGCACTGGCGTCGATCCACTGGTTCATGATTTCCTCATTTATGGTGATTTTCAGATATCGGGCCAGGCCCGTGGGACACCGAGTCCCGGCCTCTTCCCGGCAATCGGCAAGCGGCCATGACACGTCGCAGGTCGAAACTTCAGACGGGGAGAAGTTGTGACGCCATGATATTGAAGGATGGTAATCACGCCAAGATTTTCGTGATTACAGATGAAACATTCCGACCCGCCGGCGCCGCCGGAACGGGCCTTCGGCACCGCTCCCGCGCCCCCCGGCGCATCCGGGAAATACCGTCCGTCATAGGAGCGGGAGAGTTGCCGGCCGAAAGGCCGACAGCCGGCACGACAAGGTTACAAATGTAAAACCGGCTGGCGCCGGACAGCCTCGCCTCCGGATGGCACGACGGTTCTCCTCGTTCCACATACTCCCAGATATGCAGGCCGCTTGCGGAATACTGGCGCCCGATGTTGAGGCATACTCCCCATTACATCGAATTTCAGCAAATCCGCCGCTACACCGCCATGTAGCGTCCGGGCCGATGGTTCAGCGCGATCACCAGGTTCAGCGCCACCGCGCCGACGATCGACGCCAGCAGCGCGGTGACGCTGACCAGCAGCAGCGACGCCAGCACGATCGCCACATCCACCGCCATCTGCAGCGTGCCGGCGCGCCAGCCGTGGCGGTCCTGCAGGTACAGGGCGAGGATGTTGACGCCGCCGAGACTGGCGCGATGGCGGAACAGGATCAGGAAACCCGCGCCCATCAGCGCGCCGCCGATCACGGCGACGTAGAACGGCGTCAGCGGGCTGAACTGGACGAAGTGCGGATGCAGGCCGGAAAACAGCGACACCAGCCCGACCGCGCCAAAGGTCTTGAGCGTGAACTCCCGCCCCATGCGCCGCCACGCCAGCAGGTAGAACGGCAGGTTGAGCGTGAAGAAGATGGGGCCGAAGGCGATGCCGCTGGCGTAGTGGATCAGGAACGCCAGGCCGGCGGTGCCGCCGGTCAGGAGTCCGGCCTGGTTGAACATGGCAATGCCGAACGACACGAACAGCGTGCCGATCAGCAGCGCCAGTGCATCCTCGGCCAGCGTATGGCGCGGCGGCGGCGTGGGATCGGCCATGCTGACGGGGCCTCCGACGGCGACAGGGCGCGCTGGCCGGGCCGGCTCAGGCCAGCTCCTCCAGGCGGATGCGGGTGACCTTGCCGAGCACGGTCGGCAGCTGCTCGATGCGGGCGATCGCGCTGTCGATGTGCTTTTCGTGCGTCTGGTGGGTCAGCATGATGATGTCGGTCTGCGCCTCGCCCTCGGCCGGCTCCTTCTGCAGCATGGCGTCGATCGAGATGGTGGCGTCGGCCAGGATGCGGGTCAGGTCGGCCAGCACGCCAGTTTCGTCGGCGACGTGGACGCGCAGGTAATAGCTGGTGGCGACTTCGGCCATCGGCAGAATCGGCGTGTCGGCCATCGCGTGCGGCTGGAATGCCAGGAACGGCACCCGGTGTTCGGGATCGGCGGTGGCCAGCCGCGTGATGTCGACCAGATCGGCGATCACCGCCGAACCGGTCGGCTCGGAACCGGCGCCCTTGCCGTAGTACAGCGTGGCGCCGACCGCGTCGCCCTGCACCAGCACCGCGTTCATCGCCCCTTCGACGTTGGCCAGCAGGCGCCTGGCCGGAATCAGCGTCGGATGCACGCGCAGCTCGATGCCGCCGGCGGTGCGGCGCGTGATGCCGAGCAGCTTGATGCGGTAGCCGAGCTGCTCGGCGTAGCGGATGTCGGCCGCCTGCAGCCGGGTGATGCCTTCGACGTGGGCGCGCTCGAACTGCACCGGCACGCCGAACGCGATCGAGGCCATGATGGTCAGCTTGTGGGCGGCGTCGATGCCCTCGATGTCGAAGGTCGGATCGGCCTCGGCATAGCCGAGCCGCTGCGCCTCCTTCAGCACGACGTCGAAATCCAGCCCCTTGTCGCGCATTTCGGACAGGATGAAGTTGGTGGTGCCATTGATGATGCCGGCGATCCATTCGATGCGGTTGGCGGTCAGCCCTTCGCGCAGCGCCTTGATGATCGGAATGCCGCCGGCGACCGCCGCCTCGAACGCCACCATCACGCCCTTTTCCTGCGCCGCCTGGAAAATTTCATTGCCGTGCATCGCGATCAGCGCCTTGTTGGCGGTGACCACGTGCTTGCCGTTGGCGATCGCCTGCAGCACCAGCGTGCGGGCCACGCCGTAGCCGCCGATCAGTTCGATGACGATGTCGATCTCGGGATTGTTGACTACCAGCGCGGCATCATTCACCACCTGGCAGCGGCCGCCGGCCAGCGCTTCGGCGCGCTGCGTATCGAGATCGGCAATCATCACGATCTCGATCGCGCGGCCGGCGCGGCGCATGATTTCTTCCTGGTTGCGCTGCAACACCTCGAACGTGCCGGCACCGACGGTACCCGCGCCCAGCAAACCCACTTTGATCGATTTCATGACGGTTCTTTTCTGTTCACTGAAGATACGCCGCCCGCGCTCCCGGTGCGGCGGCATGAAAACCCGCCGCTCCCGTACTGGCAGCGCCAGCGGCAACGGCAGGCAAGGGATTCCGGCTCAGGCGGCCTTGTGGCGCCGGCGATAGCCGTCGAGGAAGCGCGCGATGCGCCCCATCGATTCGGCCAGGTCGTCGGTGTTCGGCAGGAACACCACGCGGAAATGGTCCGGCGTCGGGTAATTGAAGCCGGTGCCCTGCACGATCAGCACCTTTTCCTCGGCCAGGAGCTGATAGGCGAACTGCTGGTCGTCGGCAATCGGATAGATCGCCGGATCGAGGCGCGGGAACATGTACAGCGCCGACTTCGGCTTGACGCAGCTGACGCCGGGAATGTCGGTCAGCAGCTGGTGCGCCAGATCGCGCTGGCGCGCCAGCCGGCCGCCGGGCGCGACCAGATCGTCGATGCTCTGGTAGCCGCCCAACGCGGTCTGGATCGCGTACTGTCCCGGCGCGTTGGCGCACATGCGCATCGAGGTCAGCATGTTCAGGCCCTGGATGTAGTCCTTCGCATGCTGTTTTTCGCCGGACACCACCATCCAGCCGGCGCGGTAGCCGCAGGAACGGTAGTTCTTCGACAGGCCGTTCAGCGTGATGAACAGCACGTCGTCGGCCAGCGAGGCGATCGAGGTGTGGGTGGCGCCGTCGTACAGGATCTTGTCGTAGATTTCATCGGCGAACACGATCAGCTGGTGCTGGCGCGCGACTTCGACGATTTCCTTCAGCAGATCGACCGAATACAGCGCGCCGGTCGGATTGTTCGGATTGATGACGACGATCGCCCGGGTATTCGGCGTGATCTTCTTCTTGATGTCGTCGATGTCGGGCATCCAGCCGGCCTGCTCGTCGCACATGTAGTGCACCGGATTGCCGCCGGACAGGCTGGTGGCGGCGGTCCACAGCGGATAGTCCGGCGCCGGCACCAGCACTTCGTCGCCGCTGTTCAACAGCGCGTTCATCGACAGCATGATCAGTTCGGAAGCGCCGTTGCCGAGGTAGATGTCCTCGATGGTGACGCCGGCGATGTTCTTTTGCTGGGTATAGTGCATCACCGACTTGCGCGGCGCGAACAGGCCCTTGGAATCGGTATACGGCGAGGCCGCCTGCATGTTGCGGATCATGTCCTGCACGATTTCATCGGGAGCGTCGAAGCCGAAGGCGCCGACGTTGCCGATGTTCAGCTTGATGATCTTGTGGCCCTCTTCTTCCATTTCCTTGGCCTTGTCCAGCACCGGGCCACGGATGTCATAGCAGACGTCTGCCAGTTTTTGGGATTTCTGAATCGCTCGCACGGATGCGCCCTCATGGTTGGATGCACAACGAATTACGCCACTGGCGGCAGCGGCAAAACCGGAGGGGAATTCGAATGCCGCGAAGGCCCGCCGGGTTCGGCGGTCGGGGAAATGACGGTTCCGGCGCGCCCGGCACACGATTATGCTGCACTGCCAGAACCGGCCATTCTGCCGAAAGCAGGCGTTTTTATCAATGGCCGCGGCCGGTTTTACATGGAAAACGCTACAATGCGGCGGTTGTCTCTTCCATTGAAATTCCCCGGCGTTCGCGCCGGCCGCAGGATTGCCGGACCATGAAACTGCACGCCACCTCCACCCAGCAGTACCAGACCGTGACGGCCTACGATGACGCCGGCGTCGAAATCAACGCCGCCCGCTTCACCGACAGTCTGCTGGTGCTGCCGGAAACGGCGCCGGCGCCGTGGCCGGTGACGTCCTTCGCGGCGCTGACGCCGGAGCATTTCGCGCAGATCGAAACCACCGCGCCGGACGTGGTCATCCTCGGCACCGGCGTGCGCCAGCAATTCGTCCACCCGCGCCTGACCACGGCGCTGACCGCGCGCCGCATCGGCGTCGAGTGCATGGACAACAAGGCCGCCTGCCGCACCTACAACATCCTGATGGCGGAGGGCCGCAAGGTGGCCCTGGCGCTGATCCTCGACCACCCTGCCTCCCCGCACTCCCCCTCCTCCCAGAAAGGCGCCGACCCCGGACATGCGTGAACTGCACACTTCCAAACCGTTCGTCTGGGGCTTGCTGGTCGTCTTTCTGTGCATCTGGTTCTACGCGCTCGGCGCCCGCACGCTGGTGCCGACCGACGAGGGCCGCTACGCCGAAATGGCGCGCGAAATGGTCGCCACCGGCGACTGGATCACGCCGCGCCTGAACGCGATCAAGTATTTCGAGAAGCCGCCGCTGCAGAACTGGATGAACGCGCTGACCTTCGAGCTGTTCGGCCTCGGCGAATGGCAGGCGCGGCTGTGGACCGGGCTGTGCGGGCTGCTCGGCGTGTTCCTGGCCGGCTATGCCGGACGCCGGCTGTTCGGCCCGCGGGCCGGTTTCCATGCCGCGCTGGTGCTCGGCTCGGCGGCGTTCTGGATGGCGCTGGGGCACATCAACACGCTCGACATGGGCCTGGCCGGCATGATGACGCTGGCGCTGTGCGGCCTGCTGCTCGGCCAGAATCCGGCGGCATCGGCCGGCGAGCGGCGCGGATGGATGCTGGCCTGCTGGGCCGGGATGGCTCTGGCGGTGCTGTCGAAGGGCCTGATCGGCGTCGTGCTGCCGGGCGCGGTGCTGGTGCTGTACACGCTGTTCGCGCGCGACTGGGCGATCTGGAAGCGGCTGCATCTGCTGCCCGGCGTGCTGCTGTTTCTGGCCATCACGGTGCCGTGGTTCGTGCTGGTGTCGATGCGCAACCCGGAATTCCTGCAATTCTTCTTCATCCACGAGCACTTCCAGCGCTTCACCAGCAAGATCCACCACCGCGCCGGGCCGTGGCACTACTTCATCCCGATCCTGCTGCTCGGCATCCTGCCGTGGCTCGGCGTGCTGGCGCAAAGCCTGTGGCAAGGGCGGCGCGATGCCGTCGCCAGCGGTTTCCAGCCGAAGAAGCTGCTGCTGGTCTGGTCGGTGTTCATCTTCGTGTTCTTCAGCATTTCCGGTTCCAAGCTGCCGTCCTACATCCTGCCGATCTTCCCGGCGCTGGCGCTGCTGATCGCCTGCCATCTGGAGCAGGTGTCGGCGCGCGCGATCCAGGCCTCGGCGGCGATCCTGGTGCTGGCCGGCGTCGGCGGGCTGGCCACCATGCAGCGGATTCCGGGGCTGACCGACATCCCGTTCGAAGTGCCGATCTATGCCGCCTATGTGCCGTGGGTCGGCGCCGCCAGCGCGCTCGGCGCCATCGGCGGCCTGGCGGCGATCTGGCTGGCGCGCCGGCGCATCGACTGGGCCCTGGTGACGCTGGCCGCCACCGGCTACCTGACCGCGCAGCTGCTGATGCTCGGCCACGAACCGCTCGGCCGCTACGCTTCCGGCATCGATCTGGTGCCGGCGATCGAGGCCGAACTGGCGCCCGACACGCCGCTCTACACGGTCGGCCGCTACACGCAGACGCTGCCGTTCTACCTGCGCCGCACGATGATCATGGTCGAACATGCCGACGAACTGGAATTCGGCCTGAAGCAGGAGCCGCAGCTGTGGATACCGTCGCGCGACGACTTCATCGCCCGCTGGAACGCCGATCACGCCGCCGGCAAGAAGGCCGTGGCGATCCTGCATCCGGACATCTACACCGACCTCAAGCAGCGCGGCGTGCCGATGAAGCTGATCGGCGAGGACCCGCGCCGGGTCGTGGTCACCGATGACGTCAAGTGAGACGGCCGGCATGAACCTGACCACCTTCGGCTTCATCTTCGCCGGCATCTGCCTGAACGCGGTCGCGCAACTACTGCTGAAAGCCGGCACCAACGCGGTCGGCGCGATCCACCTGACGATGGAAAACTGGTTCGCCACCGGACTGAAGCTGGCGACCCAGCTGCCGATCATCGGCGGCCTGTCGTGCTACGTGATTTCGGTGGTGGTGTGGATCATCGGCCTGTCGCGCGTCGATGTGACGATCGCCTACCCGATGCTGTCGCTCGGCTACATCATCAACGCCATCGGCGCCTGGTACTTTCTGGGCGAAGCGGTATCGGCACAGCGGCTGCTGGCGATCGCCATCATCATCGTCGGCGTGGCGCTGCTGGCGCGCAGCTGAATCGGGAGTATCACCTTAAAACGTCCAACCCATGCCCGCCACAGGCCGGACACTCAAGGAGTATATGCACATGAGCGCAGATTTCCTGCCGTTTTCCAAACCCGTGATCGACGAAGCGACGATCGCCTCCGTGGCCGAGGTGCTGCGCTCCGGCTGGATCACCAGCGGCCCGAAGGTGCAGGCGTTCGAAGGCGCGCTGTCGGAGTATTTCGGCGGCCGGCCGGTGCGCAGCTTCAACTCCGGCACCTGCACGATGGAGATCGCGCTGCGCATCGCCGGCATCGGCCCCGGCGATGAAGTGATCACCACGCCGATTTCCTGGGTCGCCACCTCCAACGTCATCATCGAGGTCGGCGCGACGCCGGTGTTCGCCGACATCGACCCGATCACCCGCAACATCGACCTCGATGCGGTCGAAGCGGCGATCACGCCGCGCACGCGGGCCATCATCCCGGTCTACCTGTCCGGCCTGCCGGTCGACATGGACCGGCTGTACGCGATCGCCGCCAAACACCGGCTGCGCGTGATCGAGGACGCCGCGCAGGCGCTCGGCTCGACCTGGGCCGGCAAGCGCATCGGCTCGTTCGGCGACTTCGCCTCGTTCAGCTTCCAGGCCACCAAGAACGTCACCTCGTCCGAAGGCGGCTGCCTGGTGCTGAACAACGCCGAGGAAGCGCGGCTGGCGGAAAAATACCGGCTGCAGGGCGTGACCCGCAGCGGTTTCGACGGCATCGACGTCGACGTGCTGGGCGGCAAATACAACATGACCGACGTCGCCGCCGCCATCGGCCTCGGCCAGTTCGTGCAGATCGACGCCATCACCGCGCGCCGCAAGGAACTGGCGAAGCACTACTTCACCACCTTCGGCCGCGGCTTCGAAAAGGACAGCGGCGCCCAGCTGCCGGTCGCCAATCTGGAAAACTCCAACTGGCACCTGTACCAGATCGTGCTGCCGGAAACCATCACCCGCGCCGAATTCATGGAACAGATGCAGCAGCGGCAGATCGGCATCGGCTACCACTACGCGCCGATCCACCTGTTTTCGCTGTACCGCGCGCGCGGCTTCAAGGAAGGCATGTTCCCGGTGGCGGAGCGGGTCGGCCGGCGCATCGTCTCGCTGCCGATGTTCAACAGCATCGACGAACAGGACATCGAACGGGTGGTCGGCGCGGTAAAATCCGTGCTTTGCCGATAACGGCCGCGCACGCCGCCGACCGGCTCCAGACACTCAAGGCACCCGCCTGATGAAACCAGAACTTTCCGTCGTCATCCCGGTATATAACGAACAAGCCGGCCTGGCCAAGCTGTTCGCCCGGCTCTATCCGGCGCTCGACGCGCTCGGCTACCGTTACGAAATCATCTTCGTCAACGACGGCAGCCGCGACGATTCGGCCAGCATCCTGGCCGACCAGTTCCGCCAGCGCCCGGACGTCACGCGCGTGGTGCTGTTCAACGGCAACTACGGTCAGCACATGGCGATCCTAGCCGGCTTCGAAGCCACCCGCGGCGACGTCGTGGTGACGCTGGACGCCGACCTGCAGAACCCGCCGGAAGAAATCGGCAAGCTGGTCGACAAATTCCGCGAGGGCTACGACTACGTCGGCTCGATCCGGCGCGAACGGCAGGATTCGGCCTGGCGCACCCACGCCTCGCGGGCGATGAACCGGCTGCGCGAAACCATCACCCACATCAAGATGACCGATCAGGGCAACATGCTGCGCGCCTACGGCCGCAACGTGATCGACCTGATCAACCAGTGCCGCGAAGCCAACACCTTCGTGCCGGCGCTGGCCTACACCTTCGCCCGCCGTCCGACCGAGATCGTGGTCGAGCACGAGGAGCGTGCCGCCGGCCAGTCGAAGTATTCGCTGTACAGCCTGATCCGCCTGAATTTCGATCTGGTGACCGGCTTTTCGCTGGTGCCGCTGCAACTGTTTTCGCTGCTCGGCATCGGGCTGTCGTTCGTGTCGGCGGCGCTGTTCGTGCTGCTCTTGATCCGCCGCTTCATCTTCGGCGCCGAAGTCGAGGGCGTGTTCACGCTGTTCGCGTTCAATTTCTTCCTGATGGGGGTGCTGCTGTTCGGCATCGGCCTGGTCGGCGAATACGTCGGCCGCATCCACCAGCAGGTGCGCGCGCGACCGCGCTACGTGGTGCAGACCATCCTGGAGCAAAGCGGGCAGCCGGTTCTGGCCGACGCCGGCGACGATGCCGCCGAATTGCGCGAACGGCGCGCGGTGACGCGCCAGTCATGAGCGCCTCCGGCAACCGGGCGGTGGTATTCGCCTACCACAACGTCGGCGTGCGCTGCCTGCAGGTCCTGCTGGCGCGCGGCGTCGAAGTGGCGCTGGTGGTCACGCACGAAGACAATCCGGCCGAGACCATCTGGTTCGAATCGGTCGCCGCGCTGTGCCGGGAACACGGCATCCCGGCCATCACGCCGGCCGATCCGAAATCGCCCGAGCTGCTGGACGCAGTACGGGCGGCGCGCCCCGATTTCATCTTCAGTTTCTACTACCGCCACATGCTGCCGGCAGCGCTGCTGGCAACCGCCACCCGCGGCGCCTACAACATGCATGGCTCGCTGCTGCCGAAGTACCGCGGCCGGGTGCCGATCAACTGGGCGGTACTGCACGGCGAAACCGAAACCGGCGCGACGCTGCATGAAATGGCGGCCAAGCCGGACGCCGGCACCATCCTGGCGCAAAGCACGGTGCCGATCCTGCCCGACGATACCGCGCACGAGGTGTTCGGCAAGGTGACGGTGGCGGCCGAACAGGCGCTGTGGAACGTGCTGCCGGCGCTGCTGGCCGGGCACCCGCCGCAGTTGCCGAACCAGCTCGACCAGGGCAGCTACTTCGGCGGCCGTAAGCCGGAAGACGGCCGCATCGACTGGAACCAGCCGGCGCAGGCGATCTACAACCTGCACCGCGCGGTGGCGCCGCCCTATCCCGGCGCCTTCACCGAACTGGACGGCCATGTCTGGACCCTCGTGCGCGCCCGGCTGGCGCGGCAGGCGCCAGCCGATTTGCCGCCCGGGCTGGCGGTGGTGGATAATCGCATGTTCGGCATCGGCGCCGACGGCCACGCGCTGGACATCCACGAGATCCGCATGGACGGCCAACCGGCCACGCCGGCGCAGCTGCGGCAAGCGCTGGCGGCGGCGCGCCACTCTCTTTCCTAACCAAGAATTCCCATGAAAAAAGTCCTCATCCTCGGCGTCAACGGCTTCATCGGCCACCACCTGTCCAAGCGCATCCTGGAAACCACCGACTGGCACGTATACGGCATGGACATGATGACCGACCGCATCAGCGACCTGCTCGACAACGACGCCTATAAGTCGCGCATGCACTTTTTCGAAGGCGACATCACGATCAACAAGGAATGGGTCGAATACCACGTCAAGAAGTGCGACGTGATCCTGCCGCTGGTGGCGATCGCCACGCCGTCCACCTATGTCAAGCAGCCGCTGCGCGTGTTCGAACTGGATTTCGAGGCCAACCTGCCGATCGTCCGCTCCGCCGCCAAGTACGGCAAGCATCTGGTGTTCCCGTCCACCTCCGAGGTGTATGGCATGTGCCACGACGAGGAATTCGATCCCGAGGAATCCGAACTGATCTGCGGCCCGATCAACAAGCCGCGCTGGATCTATTCCTGCGCCAAGCAGCTGATGGACCGGGTGATCTGGGGCTACGGCATGGAGGGCCTGAACTTCACGCTGTTCCGCCCGTTCAACTGGATCGGTGCCGGCCTCGATTCTATCCACACGCCGAAGGAAGGCAGCTCGCGCGTGGTCACGCAGTTCTTCGGCCACATCGTGCGCGGCGAAAACATTTCACTGGTCGATGGCGGTCAGCAAAAGCGCGCCTTCACCTACATCGACGACGGCATCGACGCGCTGATGAAGATCATCGCCAACAAGGACGGCGTCGCCAGCGGCAAGATCTACAACATCGGCAACCCCGGCAACAATTATTCGATCCGCGAACTGGCCGGCATGATGCTGAAGCTGGCCGCCGAATATCCGGAATACGCGGCATCGGCGAAAAAGGTGCAGCTGACCGAAACCACTTCCGCCGCCTACTACGGCAAGGGCTACCAGGACGTGCAGAACCGCGTGCCGAAGATCGCCAACACCTGCGCCGAACTGGAATGGCAGCCGACCACCTCGATGGCCGACACGCTGCGCAACATTTTCGACGCCTATCGCGGCCAGGTCGGCGCCGCCGAAGCGCTGATGGACTGAGCGCGCGTGCCGCTGCTGACCCTGAAAATCGACGCCGACACCTATCGCGGTACCCGTGAAGGGGTGCCGAATCTGGTGCGGCTGCTGGCGCGGCACCAGGCCCGCGCCAGCTTCCTGTTTTCGCTCGGACCCGACCATACCGGCTGGGCGCTGCGGCAGATTTTCCGCCCCGGTTTTTTCGGCAAGGTTTCGCGCACTTCGGTGGTCGAACATTACGGCCTGAAAACCCTGATGTACGGCGTGCTGCTGCCGGCGCCCGACATCGGCAAGACTTGCGCCGCGCCAATGCGCGCGGTGCGTGACGCCGGCCATGAATGCGGCGTCCATACCTGGGACCACCGCGTCTGGCAGGACAACGTGCAGCAGCGCGACGCCGACTGGACCGCGCAGCTGTTGCAGAAATCCTTCGACCGCTTCACCGACATCTTCGGCACGCCGCCGGCCACCCACGGCGCCGCCGGCTGGCAGATGAACCGGCATGCACTGGAATGGCTGGATCGCCACGGCATCGGCTACGCCTCGGATGGGCGCGCGCTGCTGACCGAGAATGGCGCGCTGGCCGATCCGGCCGCCGGCCCGCACCGGCTGCAGATCGACGGCCGCACGCTCGACTGCGTCCAGCTGCCGACCACGCTGCCGACGCTGGATGAGTTGCTGGGCCGGGATATCGGCGGCCGGCTGGTGACGCCGGCCAATGCCGCCGAACTGCTGCTGGAACTGACGGCGACGCCGCGTGATCATGTATTTACGCTGCATGCCGAGCTTGAAGGACAAAAACTCGCCCCCATCTTTGAACGATTGCTGCACGGCTGGCGCGCCCAGGGCTATCGATTTGCCACGATGGGCGATCATTACCAGCAGGTGCGCGGTACCGATCTGCCGGTCGTGCCGCTGCGCTTCGGCGAAGTGCCCGGCCGTTCGGGCACCCTGCTGCTGCAGTAAGCGCCGGTTGCGAAACCGGCCCTGCCCCCCCAACGCACCGGAGAATGCCGTGGTAGAAAATTTGCCGCAGTTGAACGACATCGTCCCCGATTTTTCCGCCCCGATGACCAGCGGCAAGACTTTCGAGCTGGCCGGCTGTCGCGGCAAGACCCTGGTCCTGTACTTCTATCCGAAGGACAATACGCCGGGCTGCACCACCGAAGGAATTCATTTCCGCGATCTGTATCCGCAATTCCGCGACGCCAACGCCGAGGTGGTCGGCGTCAGCCGCGACAGCCTGCGTTCGCACGAATCCTTCAAGGCCAAGCTGGAACTGCCGTTCGAACTGGTCTCCGATGCGGATGAACGGGTCTGCGAACTGTTCGGCGTGATGAAGATGAAAATGATGTACGGCCGACAATCGCGCGGCGTCGAACGCAGCACCTTTGTGATTGACGGGCTTGGCCGATTGGTGAAAGAATGGCGCGGAGTGAAGGTGCCGGGCCACGTCGACGACGTTCTCGAATATGTGAAGGCGATTGCGTAACCATTGAATTCCGACAGCAGCATCCCTCCCGTCAAGCCGTTTGCGGAAAGGCCCCCAGCCTTCCCAAACGGCTTTTGTTTTTCAACCCTCCGTTCCACCCGTCCCGTTCCGGTGCCGCCATGCGCGCGGCCGGAATCGTCCGCTGAATTCCATAACGATCGAGGTTCTTGATGCCGCTTCCGAAACTGCCGACCAAACCCGCCGCCCTGCTTTCCCCCGACGAATATCCACAAGCGAAGGCTGGCAAGCCGGTGACGCCGCGCATCCAGTTGCTTGAACCCGCACCAGCACCCGCCCCGACACCGGCAGCCGCACCCGCCGCGCGCCGCCAGCCGGAAAAGGCGGACAAGATGGACAAGACCGCCAAGGCTCCCGCCGCCAGCAAGCCTGCCGCCAAACCGCCGGCCGCCGAAAGCCGGATGAAATCCAGCACCAGCCGCGCCGCCGACCGTTCCGGCCAGACCAAGCTGTTCGTGCTCGACACCAACGTGCTGATGCACGATCCGACCTCGCTGTTTCGCTTCGAGGAGCACGATGTCTATCTGCCGATGGTGACGCTGGAAGAACTGGACAACCACAAGAAAGGCATGTCGGAAGTGGCGCGCAACGCCCGCCAGGTGTCACGCTCGCTGGACGCGCTGGTGGCCGACATCGCCGACGATGCGATCGACAACGGCATTCCGCTGGCCAAGCTGGGCAACCGCGAAGCCAAGGGCCGGTTGTTCTTCCAGACCCGCATGGAAGCCGGTTCGCTGCCCGAGGGCCTGCCGGTCGGCAAGGCCGACAACCAGATTCTCGGCGTGGTGCAGGCGCTCGAACGCCAGTGGCCGGGACGCGCGGTGGTGCTGGTGTCGAAAGACATCAACATGCGCATCAAGGCGCGCGCGCTCGGCCTGCCGGCCGAGGAGTACTTCAACGACCACGTGCTGGAAGATACCGATCTGCTGTATTCCGGCATCCTGCAACTGCCGGACGATTTCTGGACCCGGCACGGCAAGGGCATGGAATCCTGGCAGGAAAACCGCCACGGCGGCGGCGTCACCTTCTACCGGCTGTCGGGGCCGTCGGTACCGGCGATGCTGGTCAACCAGTTCATCTTCACCGAACCGCGCAACGGCGAAGCGGCATTTCTCGGCCAGGTCAAGCAGATCAACGGCAAGACCGCCGTGCTCTCGACGCTGCGCGACTACAGCCACGCCAAGAACAACGTCTGGGGCATCACCGCGCGCAACCGCGAACAGAATTTCGCGCTGAACCTGTTGATGGACCCGGAATGCGATTTCGTCACGCTGCTCGGTCAGGCCGGTACCGGCAAGACGCTGCTGGCGCTGGCGGCCGGACTGGCGCAGGTACTGGAAAGCAAGCTCTACAACGAGATCATCGTCACCCGCCTGACCGTGCCGGTCGGCGACGACATCGGTTTCCTGCCCGGCACCGAGGAAGAAAAGATGTCGCCGTGGATGGGCGCCTTCGACGACAACCTGGAAGTGCTGAACAAGCCCGATTCCGATGCTGGCGAATGGGGCCGCGCGGCCACGCAAGACCTGATCCGCTCGCGCGTCAAGGTCAAGTCGCTGAACTTCATGCGCGGCCGTACCTTCGTCAACAAGTTCCTGATCGTCGATGAAGCGCAGAACCTGACGCCGAAACAGCTGAAGACGCTGGTCACGCGCGCCGGCCCCGGCACCAAGATCGTCTGTCTCGGCAACATCGCGCAGATCGACACGCCGTATCTGACCGAAGGATCGAGCGGCCTGACCTATGTGGTCGACCGCTTCAAGGGCTGGGCGCACAGCGGTCACATCACGCTGGCGCGCGGCGAACGCTCGCGACTTGCGGATCACGCCAGCGAAGTGCTGTAAGCAGTCTCTCTTTTTCCCCTGAAAGGGCGCAGGCGATTACCGCTTGCGCCCTTTTTTCATGCCGTACGGAAAGAAAACGGCACTCTCCTGCAAGAATTCGCGAGTTTCTTTATAATTGCCCAGTCAATTATTATTTGGTTCGCCATGGAAACCCCGGAAGCACTCTTTTCCTTGCATGACTATCAGGTCGAAGATAGCGTCGGCTATCTGCTGAAGCGTGCGCGGACGATGCTGATCGGCACGGTGGACGACATCATGACCGCCCAGGGTCACGGCATCACCTCGGCCCAGGGCAATCTGCTGTTCATGCTGTCCACCGGCAAATACCAGAGCGCCGCCGACCTGGTGCGCGAAACCGGTATCGACGCGGCCTCCATGAAGCGCACACTGGATCGGATGGTGGCGCGCGAACTGATCCGGCGCGAACCGAGCACCCATGACCGCCGTCTGATCGATCTGCACCTGACGCCGTCCGGGCAGGAACTGGCGCGCCGTATGCCGGCGGTCTACGTCGAGGCGCTGAACAAGTGCTTCACCGGCTTTTCCGCCGAGGAAGTCGGTTTTCTGAAAAGCCTGCTGCGCAAGCTGCTGGCGAACGCCGATATCCATTGCCGCTAAAATTCGTTGACTAAGCAATCTAAATAGTCGTATAAACCTCCCTCATCATGAAACTGACTCTTCGGCCATTAACTTTGCCGGCAGCTTTGCCGACCGTGCTCGGTGTTGCCACGGCGGCGCTGCTGCTATCCGCCTGCGCCAGCTTCAGCGGCATCCACAGCGATGCCGCAATGGCGCCCACCGACCATTACACCAGCGCCGTCTCGCTCCCCGGCCAGGGTGGCGAATGGCCGCGCCAGACCTGGGCCAGCGAACTCGGCGGCACCGAGTTGCAGGCGCTGGTCGATGAAGCGCTGCGCAGCAATCCCAGCCTGCAGGCCGCCGCCGCCAGGGTAGCCAGCGCGCGCGCCATGGCACGCGCGGCGGCGGCGACCAGGCTGCCGACCGTCGGCGCCAGCGCCAGCAGCACCTATCAACGCTACACCGAGCACGGGCTGATCCCGCCGCCGCTGGCCGGCAACTACGAATCCGATAACGAACTGGCATTGAGCCTGTCCTGGGATCTGGATTTCTGGGATCAGCATGGCGCCCAGCTGCGCGCCGCGCTGGCGCTCGGCAAGGCAGCGGCGGCCGAGGAAGCCGACGCCCGCCTGATGCTGTCCACCGCGATCGCCCACACCTGGCTGCAGCTCGGCCGCCAGAATGCCCAGCTGGAACTGACCGAACGGCAGTTCCAGCTGCGCGAACGGCTGGACCAGCTGACCCGCCAGCGCATCGCCGCCGGGCTGGACAGCGGCGGCGAACGGCATCAGGCCGAACTGCAGCTGGCAACGCTGCGCGCCGACCGCGTGCAGTGGCAGGAAGCGATGGCGCTGACGCGCAACCAGCTGGCCGCGCTGCTCGGCCAGGGGCCGGACCGCGGCCTGAGCATCGCCGCGCCGCCATTGCCGGCGCTCGGCCCGACCACCCTGCCCGATCAGCTGCCGCTGGGATTGCTCGGTCGCCGTCCGGACATCGTCGCCAGCCGCTGGCGCGTCGAGGCGGCGCAGGGCGACATCGACGTCGCCAAGGCGCAGTTCTACCCGAACGTCAATCTGTCGGCCTTCATCGGCCTGTCCAGCCTCGGCCTGTCGAACCTGCTCAACAGCGGCAGCATGATGACCGGCATCGGCCCGGCGCTGCGGCTGCCGGTGTTCGAAGGCGGCGCGCTGCGCGCGCAACTGCAGGGCCGGGTCGCCGCCTACGATGACGCGGTCGCCCTCTACAACCGCACACTGACCGAAGCATTGCATCAGGTCGCCGATCAGGTGCAGTCGCTGCGCGGCGCCGATCGCCAGCGCCAGGAACGGCAGCAGGCGGTGGCCGCCACCGCCGCCTCGCTGAAGCTGGCGCAACAGCGCCAGCGGGTCGGCACCAGCAACATGCTGCAAGTGCTCGCCAGTGAAAGCGCCTGGCTGTCGCAGCGTCAGCTGGAACTGGAAGCGCAGGCGCGCCAGGCCGATCTGCGGGTCGGCCTGATCAAGGCGCTCGGCGGCGGCTTCGACGCCGCCCAGGCCGATCTGGCGCCCGCCTCCAGCCAAACGCTCGCCGCCACCCAACAATAACTTTTTCTCAAGGCCGTACCATGAACGCCCCCAGCCAGACCACCGCCAACCCGTCCGCATCCACTCCGGTCGCCGCCCAGCCGCGCAAGCGGCGCACGCTGCTGATCTTCGTCACCATCCTGCTGCTATTGGTCGCCATCGCCTACGGCGTCTGGTGGCTGATCTTCGCCAGCCACTACGAAAGCACCGACGATGCCTACGTCGCCGGCAACGTGGTGCAGGTCACGCCGCAGATCGGCGGCACCGTGGTGGCGATCAACATCGACGATACCGAACTGGTGCAGGCCGGCGCGCCGCTGATCAAGCTCGATCAGGCCGATGCCGAGGTCGCGCTGCGCCAGGCCGAGGCGCAACTGGCGCAGACCGTGCGTGAAGTGCGCACGCTGTTTACCAACAACGACGCGCTGGCCGCCAACGTCGCGCTGCGCAGCGCCGACGTGCAGCGGGCCCGCTCCGATCTGGCGCGGCGCCAGGAACTGATCAGCACCGGTGCCGTCTCCGGCGAAGAGGTCGAGCATGCGAAAAGCGCGCTGCAGGCCGCTGAATCGGCGCTGCAGGCGACCCGCGAACAGCTGGCCTCGAACCGCGCGCTGACCGACAACACCACCATCGCCAAGCACCCGAACGTGCAGCGCGCCGCCGCCCAGCTGCGTTCGGCCTATCTGGCACGCGCCCGTACCGAACTACCGGCGCCGATTTCCGGCTATGTCGCCAAGCGCTCGGTGCAGGTCGGCCAGCGGGTCGCCGCCGGCACACCGCTGCTGTCGATCGTGCCGCTCGACACGCTGTGGGTCGATGCCAACTTCAAGGAAGTGCAGATCGCCCGCATGCGCATCGGTCAGCCGGTGACGCTGCATGCCGACTCCTACGGCTCCAAGGTGGAATACCACGGCAAGGTGGTCGGGCTGGCCGCCGGTACCGGCTCGGCATTCGCGCTGCTGCCGGCGCAGAACGCCAGCGGCAACTGGATCAAGGTGGTGCAGCGCCTGCCGGTGCGGATTTCGCTCGATCCGAAGGAACTGGCCGCCAATCCGCTGCGGATCGGCCTGTCGATGCGGGTCGAGGTCGATATCAAACAGGATCAGGGCACTTCGCTGACCGGCAGCGCCGCGCGCAACGACAACCCGTACCAGACCAACGTGTTCGACGTCGCCGCCCAGCATGCCGACGAAGAAATCGCCGCCATCATCGCCGCCAACGCCGGCAAGGGCGCGGCCGCTCACTGATCACCAAACGACAAGACTGCCCCAATCTCCGTCATTCCGGCGAAGGCCGGAATCCAGTGACTTTCTTCAGCAGTAGACGACGCTGGATTCCGGCTTGCGCCGGAATGACAAATTGAATCGGCGCGGCCCCAACCATCCCGCCGCGCCCGCCGCCAAACCGAACCGAAAAATTCCGATGAACACCCCGTCACGCCCCGCCCCGCCGCCACCGCTGCACGGACCGCAACTGGTGCTGGGCACACTGGTCCTGTCGCTGGCGGTTTTCATGAACGTGCTCGATTCGTCGATCGCCAACGTCTCGATCCCGGCGATTTCCGGCGACATGGGCGTATCGCCGCAACAGGGCACCTGGGTCATCACCTCGTTCGCGGTCGCCAACGCCATCTCGGTGCCGCTGACCGGCTGGCTGACCCAGCGCATCGGCCAGGTGCGGCTGTTCATCGCCTCGATCCTGCTGTTCGTGATCGCCTCGGCGCTGTGCGGCATGGCGCCGACCATCGAAGTGCTGATCGGCGCGCGCGTGCTGCAGGGCGCGGTGGCCGGGCCGATGATCCCGCTGTCGCAGACGCTGCTGCTGGCCAGCTACCCGCCCGCCAAGAGCGGCATGGCGCTGGCGTTCTGGGGCATGACGACGCTGGTGGCGCCGATCATGGGACCGCTTCTGGGCGGCTGGATCTCGGACAACTACTCATGGCCGTGGATTTTCTACATCAACATCCCGATCGGCCTGTTCGCCGCCTGGGCCACCTGGGGCATCTACCACAAGCGTGAATCGGCCACCCACAAGCTGCCGATCGACAAGATCGGTCTGGCGCTGCTGGTGATCTGGGTCGGCGCGCTGCAGCTGATGCTGGACAAGGGCAAGGAACTGGACTGGTTCAGCTCCGGCGAGATCATCGCGCTGGCGGTGGTGGCGGTGGTCGGCTTCATCTACTTCGTGGTCTGGGAACTCGGCGACGACCATCCGGTGGTCGATCTGACGCTGTTCAAGGGCCGCAACTTCACCGCCGGCGTGATCTCCATCTCGGTCGCCTACGGCGTTTTTTTCGGCAGTCTGGTGATCCTGCCGCTGTGGCTGCAGACCCAGCTCGGCTATACCGCCACCGAAGCCGGCATGGTGATGGCGCCAGTCGGCATCCTGGCGATCATCATGTCGCCGATGGTCGGCAAGCTGCTGCCGAAGATCGACGCCCGCATCATCACCTCCACCGCCTTCACCGTGTTCGCGCTGGTATTCTTCATGCGCGCCAAATTCAATACCGAGGTCGACTTCTTCACGCTGATGGTGCCGACCGTGATCCAGGGCGGGGCGATGGCGATGTTCTTCATCCCGCTGACCTCGATCATCCTGTCCGGCCAGCCGCCGGAAAAAATTCCGGCCGCCGCCGGCCTGTCCAACTTCGTGCGCATCATGTTCGGCGGCATCGGCACCTCGCTGTCCACCACGCTATGGGATTCGCGAAGCGCACTGCATCATGCGCAACTGGCCGAACATACCGGCACCGACAACCCGATGTTCGGCCAGGCGGTGCAGGCGCTGACCGCGCAGGGCATGCCGGAACCGGGTGCCTGGGCGGTCATAGAACGGCTCTTGAGCGTGCAAGCCAGCACACTGGCCGCGACCGACATCTTCTGGCTGTCGGCGATGCTGTTCCTGGTGCTGATCGGACTGATCTGGATGACCAAACCGATCAAGAGCGCCATGTCGGCGGACGCCGCCGGCGCGCACTGAGCAAACGGCGCGGCCACGTCCGCGCCGTGTTGACCAATGCACATACTCCCCATTACACCGAGCTGTAGCGGGCACCCATATTTGTAATTTTACCCATACTCCCCAATATACTCGGGCGGATCTATTGACTGCCGCATGCAAAGACACTGGATTCCCGCCTGAAGCCGCGGGAATGACAAGGGGAATCGAACCGCAACCGGAATAGCTCCCTCGCCGTCGCTATGGCGCAAGCCGGAACCCATGCGTTCCCCACAATGGCGTTCGGGTTCCGGACATGGCCGGCGCTATCGGCCGCAACATGCAAAGACGCTGGATTCCCGCCTGAAGCCGCGGGAATGACGCCTCATTGAAACGCAACCGGCATCGCCGCCGCCATTCCCCTCCCCGCCAAATCCCCGAACTACCCGCCCTTTCCCGCGCTGATTGCCGCATCGGAAATAGTCAGACTGGCTACCATTGGTACAACTATCAACAACAATCGGGTCTGGAGCATTCATGTACGCCACCCTCAGCCAGCCGGTATTTTCCGTTCCCAATCCGGCCGATATCGGCTTCGAAGTCCTGCGCCGGCTGGCCGAAAACCGCATCGCGCCGACTCCGGATGCCTACCGCGCGCTGTATGACGAGCTGGCCGGCTGCGCTCCGCTGGAAGCGGAAACGGTGCTGGCGCGCTTCGGCAAGGGCCGCCGCAGCGTCGTCGCCGACGGCCATTCCCGCAGCCGCATCCGCGCGCTGGAATCGCAGGTGGAACAACTGAACGGGCTGGTGTGCAAGGATCAGCTGACCGGCTGCCTGAACCGGCGTGGTCTGGACGATCTGTTCACCCGCGAACTGCGACGCGCCGACCGGCTTGGCACGCCGCTGTGCGTGGCCATGCTGGACCTGGATGACTTCAAGGCGCTGAATGACCGCCACGGCCACTGCATCGGCGACGAAGTGCTGGTGCATCTGGCGCGGGTGATGCGGGAAACGCTGCGCGGCATGGACGGCGTGGCCCGTTTCGGCGGTGAAGAATTCCTGATCCTGTTGCCCGGCACCTCGCTGGAAGACGCCTCGCAAGCGCTGGAGCGGCTGCGTCAGGCGCTGGCCGAGCAGGATTTCCAGCACGGCCGCACCCGGCTGCAGATCACCTTTTCCGCCGGCCTGGCCCTGCGCGCCCCCGGCGAAAGCCAGCGCGCCGTCACCGCGCGCGCCGACGCCGCGCTGTATCGCGCCAAGCAGGCTGGCAAGAATCGCGTCGTCAGCGACGCCCAAGGCTGAACCCGGCCGGCGCCTTGCCCTCCTGGCAATTAATGCGACGACAGCGCCGATAGCGCGCCCGGCGCGGCTCGTTGCAAGCGCGCCACTGTCAGAATTCGATGGATTTCCGGCGGAATTTCTGGCCATCATATCGGGTTATCATTGCCGCCCAAGCCATCTCCGTTCGCGTCAGCCATGTCCGCCCCGTCCGACAAATCCGCTTCGCACAACCCCGCCGACATCGCCCGCGAAGCGTTCCGCCGGCTGGCCGCCCGGCGCGTGGCGCCGACTCCCGACGCCTACCGCGCCATCTACAATGAAATCGCCGGCCAGGCCGCGCGCCCGGACGCCGAAAGCATACTGACTGATTTCGCCACCCGCCTGGGCGGCGTCAGCGGTGAACTCGGTGAAACCGGCCAGGCCTGCGCCCGCGCCGCCCGCGACCACGACTGGCAAGCCTGCGGCGCGCAACTGCACCGCCTGCTCGACCGCCATCTGGCGCAAAGGCCGGCCGCCGCGCCGGTACCAGGCACGCCAACGCCACCACCCTCGGTCCTGATCACCGGGGCGCAGGGCAATCTGCTGCGCGACATGCTGGTGCGCGCGCTCGGGCTGGCGCTGACCTCGCAGCTGCAACATACGCCAGAACTGGCCGCCGAAGCCGAAGCGCTGGCCGCCGCCGTCAAGCAGGCCGAAGGCACCGACGACCTGAACCGCGCCACCTCCCGTCTGCAGCAGCTGTGCTTCCGCATCGAACAGGATGGCGAAGACATGCAGAACCAGCAGGAAATGCTGCTGAAACTGTTCCGCCTGCTGCTCGACAACGTCAAGGAATTCGTCGCCGAAGACAGCTGGCTGGCCGGCCAGATCGTCAGCCTGCGCACGCTGATCGACCAGCCGGTGCATCCAGCCATGCTGCAGGAAGCGGCACGCACCCTGAAGGACATCATCTACAAGCAGGGTACGCTGCAGCACAGCCTCGGCGACGCGCGCGCCACCGTCAAGAACATGATGCTGAGCTTCATCGAGTGCCTGTCCACCACTGCCGCCAGCACCCGCGATTACCACCAGAAGATCGAACGCTACGTCGCCGAAATCAGCCGTACCGACGACCTGCAGGCGCTCAACGGCATCCTGCATGAAGTGATGCGCGACATGCTGCTGCAGGGCGAGGCGCTGCGTTCGCGCGACCAGATGCAGCAGGCCGAACAGGAAGCGCAGCAGGCCGACGGCCGCATCAAGACGCTCGAATCGCAGCTGGCGCACATGAGCGAACTGGTGCGCGAAGACCAGCTCACCGGCAGCCTCAACCGGCGCGGGCTGGAAGACGTGCTGGAACGCGAACTGGCGCGCACCGACCGCCGTGGCACACCGCTGTGCATCGCCCTGCTCGACCTGGACGACTTCAAGCGCATCAACGACACCCACGGCCACGCCGCCGGCGACGAAGCGCTGATCCACCTGGTGCGGGTGGTCAAGGACACGCTGCGCACGATGGACGTCATCGCCCGCTTCGGCGGCGAGGAATTCCTGATCCTGCTGCCCGACACGCCGCTCGACTCGGCCAGCGCCACCATCACCCGTCTGCAGCGCGAACTGACCAAGCGCATCTTCCTCTACAACAATCAGCGCCTGCTGATCACCTTCTCCGCCGGCGTCGCGCTGCGCGCGCCCAACGAAACCCGCTCGGCACTGATCGGCCGCGCCGATGCCGCACTGTACCGCGCCAAGAAGGCCGGCAAGAACCGGGTGGTCAGCGCTGGCTGACATGGTGGTGCGGGCGGTCCGCGCAACCCCGGCATCATCACATACTCCCCTTGTATCCCTGCTGTAGCAGGCACCAGCTTTACGAAAAATACATATACTACCGTAAATCCTGAAAACCAGTGGCAAGGAGCCGCCATTCCGGCTGCGGTGTCAATTCGGTTCTTCCCGCGGTTTTGATCAGGAACGCATGCCCCCAGCGTCTTTGGTTGCTGCGACGGACAGCAGCAGCCACGCCTGGGATCGAACGCCACTGGATTCCCCCTTGCAGGGCGCGTTTGCGCTTGCAAGCGCAAACCGTTTCGTCGGCAGGCCGCATGCGGCCTGAATTCCCGATTCACCCCTTCGCCGGAACGACGTTGGGGAAGTGGCGGCTATTCCGGTTGCCGTTCCATACCCCTGTCGTTCCCGCGGGGTTAAGCGGGAACCCAGTGTCGTGAATTGCGGCTCCCGATAACCACATCCGTCGCCCAAAACCCCAACGCCACTGGGGGAAACGCATGCGTTAGGGAGAGGGAGTGTCGGAGCGAGAAATCTATGCCGGATCGAAAATGAAGCGCCCCGCACGGTCAGAAACCACCCGCCAAATGCATCACTCTATTTTTGTTGCGGCTGCTTGCGACGGTCAAGAGCCCGTTGAAGCCGGTCTGCTTGCTTCATCGAGCAAGACCGGCAGCTTTTCCAACAGCTGCGGCAAAGCCAATGTCACCGTATCCCACACCACGTCGAGATTGATATCGAAGTAGCCATGTGCGACCCGATTGCGCATTCCTTTCATGCTTTTCCAAGGCACATCAGGATGTCGATCAAGGAAATCCGCGTGATCCTGCAGCAGTTTCGTTGCTGCTTCACCTATGATGACGAGGTTCAAAATCACAGCCTGCTGCGTCCGTTTGTCAGCCAAAAAATCCTTCTTGTCGATACCGCAGACGTACCCGCATGCCAACTGCGTTGCGTCAAGCATATGGCCGAGGTAATCAGGAAGCCGGTTGCGGTTCATACCGGTTCCGCTTTCGCCAGCACCTGAGCGCGAAATTTCGGCGGCAGATCGGCCGGCGTCAGTACATCGACTCGCACTCCCAACAACTCTTCCAACGCCATTTGCAATCCGCCCAGATCAAACAGGGTGGTTCCCGGAAGCGCGTCCACCAGCAAATCCAGATCGCTGTCCATCCGATCGTTTCCACCCAAGGCGGAGCCGAACACTCGTGGATTGCTGGTGCGAAAACGGCTGGCAACCTCACGCACGGCATCGCGATGTCGACTCAGTGCGACAGAAGGTTTCATATCAGCACCATTCAAATAAGGTCAATGTTCTTATGATAAGCGAAGCTCGCCGATCAATTTTCTCAGCGACAAAAAGCAGCTTTGGCATTGGTAAGTAATAAGAGAACTCAAGCCCGTGCCGGTTGCAATCCCGCTTCTTTTTCCGCCCCCAATCGGCAGAAATTCCCAAACCTGAAGGGCCGGAAGCAACTATTTATCTTCGCCATTTGCCCCTGAATTCCTTAAAGATTTCCGAAACGCAAGCCGACAAACAGGCACCTGGCCTGGGTTTCAGGCGGGGCTGGAAGAAATAAGTTTTCGCAAAACTAAACTTTTTCCAGCCGCGTCCGATACCACTGACAACAGCGGCGCGCCAGCGTCACCAAACGCCCGCCGCGATCGAAGTGCCCAAGCCGGAAACCATCGGCCTCTTACAGGAGAAACAACATGGCTGCAATCATCAACACCAACATCCAGTCGTTGAATGCCCAGCGCAACCTGACGACTTCGCAAACCTCCCTCGCCACCTCGCTGCAGCGCCTGTCCTCCGGTCTGCGCATCAACAGCGCCAAGGACGACGCCGCCGGTATGGCGATCTCCGACCGTATGACCGCCCAGATCCGCGGCATGAACGTGGCGGCGCGCAATGCCAACGACGGCATTTCGCTGGCGCAGACCGCTGAAGGCGATCTGCAGCAGATCGGCGACAACCTGCAGCGTATGCGTGAACTGGCGGTGCAGTCGGCCAACGCCTCCAACAGCGCCAGCGACCGCGAAGCCCTGCAAGGCGAAATCAAGCAGCTGCAAAGTGAAATCGACCGTGTGGCCAGCAACTCCTCGTTCAACGGCGTCAAGCTGCTCGACGGCTCGTTCAAGGCCCAGACCTTCCAGGTCGGCGCCAACAACACGCTGAACGACCGCATCACCGTCGAATCGATCGAAAGCGCCCGCACCAGCTCGCTGGGCCAGACCTATGGCGCCTCCCTGACCGGCACCACGCTGACCGCCAATACCGGCATCACCGCCGCCGGCCAGTTCACCATCGCCGTTGGCGGCGGTGACGCGGTGGACGTCTACACCGCCTCGGGCGGCGCGAGCATCGGCGGCAGCGCCAAGGAGATCGCCGCGGCCATCAACAAGGCCAACATCTCGGGTGTCACGGCCACTGCCAAGGCCACCGAAGGGACCGGCACGTTCACGGCCGCGACTGTCAGCGCAGCCGGCGACGCCACCCTGTCGATCAACGGTACCGACATCACCCTGAGCCTGGCGGCAGCAGCGACCGATGCCACCACCGTCAGCAATACCGTCGACGCGATCAACAACAACAGCGCCGCCACCGGCGTTCACGCCGAACTATCCGGTGGCGCCATCAAGCTGATCGCCGACGACGGCCGCAACATCGTGGCGAGCTTCGAAGCGGGCGGCGCAACCGGCGCGACGGCTGCCGGCGTCGGCCTGGGCGGCCTGGCCGGCACCACCGCCGCTCCCACCACCACCTACAGCTCCTACAACCTGGAATATGTCGGTGAAGGTGGCATCGAGATCGCCGGCAGTGCCGCAAACACCACCAAGGGCATCACCGACGGCACCACCAACTCCGCCGCCACCGGCAAGTCGATCAGCATGATCGACATCTCGACCGCCGATGGCGCCCGCACCGCGCTGGCATCGATCGATTCGGCCCTGACCTCGATCAACAGCTCGCGCGCCGCACTGGGTGCGATGCAGAACCGCTTCACGTCGGTGGTCGCCAGCCTGCAGACCAGCGCGGAAAACCTGTCCGCTTCACGCAGCCGGATTCAGGATGCCGACTTCGCGGCGGAAACCGCCAACATGACCCGCGGCCAGATTCTGCAGCAGGCCGGTACCGCGATGCTGGCACAGGCCAACTCGCTGCCGAACGGCGTGCTGGCTCTGCTGCGCGGCTGATCGACGCAGTTCGGATGACCCGGTCCGATTCGGGTAATCGGTAGCACACCCCCGCCCGGATCGTTCCGGGTGGGGGCTTGCCCATTTGAGGAGCGAAAACATGGAGATTCGATCGATAGGCGCCGGTTCGCCGCCGCCGCAAGCAACGGAGCAGAGCACTCCTTCCAGCGCGCCCGCGGCAGCGGCGCGGCCAGCAGCCGCGCCCGCAGCGGTGGTGGCCGCCGACATCGCCGTGCAGGCGTCCGCGCCGGTACCCGGTTCCGCCCAGCTGGCGCAGGCGCTCGGCCAGCTGAACCAGACCATGAAAACACGCGAATCCGGCCTGGAGTTTTCCATCGACGAGGATTCGCACCGCACCGTCATCAAGGTGGTGGATCAGAACACCAAGGAATTGATCCGGCAGATGCCTTCGGAAGAAGCACTGCAGCTGGCCAAGGCGCTGGATCAGGTCCAGCAGGGTCTGCTGATCAATCAGAAAGCCTGAAGCCCGGCACGGCCGCGAACAGGCCCCGGAAAACCCTTCTAAAGTCGGGTTTGAATGCGCCGATAACAGGGTACATTGTCATTTTTCAGCAGGAGGCGAAGTGGGCATATCCTCCCCCGGGATCGGTTCCAATCTCGACATCAATACCATCGTCGGCCAGTTGATGGCGGTGGAAAGCAAGCCGTTGACCACGCTGGCAAAGCAGGAGGCAAGCTATCAGGCCAAGCTGTCGGCGTTCGGCAGCCTTTCCAGCGCGCTGTCCTCGTTCCAGACGGCGCTGAACGGCATCAGCGACATGTCGAAGTTCCTGCAGATGAGCAGCAGCAGCAGCGACACCTCGATTGCCACCGCAAGCGCCACGCCCGGCAAGGCGACCGCCGGCAGCTACAGCGTCAACGTCACGCAACTGGCGCAGCGGCAATCGCTGGCCAGCCGCGGCATCGCCTCGACCACCGCCTCGATCGGCGACGGCAGCGCCACCACCCTGACTTTCAATTTCGGCACCATCAGTGGCGGCACCCTGGCCGATGGCGCCTATTCCGGCGCCAGCTTCTCCGAAGACCCGAATCATAAATCCGGCAGCATCACGATCGACAGCAGCAACAATTCGCTGCAGGGCATCCGCGATGCGATCAACAAGGCCAACCTCGGCGTCACCGCCACCATCGTCGCGGACGGCTCGACCGAACCGAACCGGCTGGTATTGACCTCCAGCAAAACCGGCGTCGCCTCCAGCATGAAAATCACCGTCGATGGCGATGCCGCGCTGCAGGACTTGCTGGCCTACGACCCGGATTCCAGCAGTGGCGGAGTGCAAAAGCTGACGCAAACCAGCGCCGCGCAGAACACCGAGCTGACCGTCAACGGTATCGCCATCACCAGCGCCACCAACTCCATCACCGGGGCGATCGAGGGCGTGTCGCTGAACGCCGCCAAGATCGGCACCACCACCGTCAACGTCACCCGCGACACCAGCACGGTCGAAAAGAACGTCAACGCCTTCGTCAAGGCCTACAACGATGTGACCAATACGCTCAAGGCCCTGAGCAGCTATGACAGCAAAACCAAGACGGGTGGACCATTGGTCGGGGATTCGACGGTGCGCAACGTGCAAACCGCGATCCAGCGGATGTTCACGTCGCCGCCGGCGGGGCTGGAAGGTTCAGTGACGACCCTGTCGCAAATCGGCGTATCGATGCAGACGGATGGCACCATGGCGGTCGATTCGGCCAAGCTGAAAACGGCGATGGAGAGCAATTTCGACGAGATCGGCAAGCTGTTCGCGGTTGCCGGCACGGCTTCCGACAGCCTGGTCAGCTACGCTGGCTCAACGCTAGCGACCAAGGCCGGCAGCAACGCGATCAACATCACGCAACTGGCCACCAAGGGCCAACTGGTTGGTACCGCAGCGGCCAACACCACCATCACCGCCGGCGTCAACGATGAAATCTCGCTGACCGTCGATGGCATCACCTCAACGATCAAGCTGACGGCCGGCTCGTATAACGCCGCATCGCTGGCGGCACATCTGCAGGCCACCATCAATGGCATGTCGGATTTCACCAAGGAAGGCAGCTCGGTCAAGGTCAGCGAGGAAAACGGCGTGCTGACCATCACGTCCGAGCGCTACGGCTCCGCTTCCAAGGTCGGCATCAGCGGCAAGGGCGCCAATGATCTGATGGGGGCCAACCCGACCGCCACTGAAGGCGTGGATGTGGCCGGCACCATCAACGGCATCACCGCCAGCGGTTCCGGCCAGTTCCTGACAGGCGCCAAGGGCAGCGCCGCCGAAGGTCTGAAGTTACAGATCACGGGCGACACGCTCGGCGACCGGGGCACGCTGGATTTTTCCCAAGGGTATGCCGCGCAACTGTCGAAACTGCTCGATTCCTTTCTCGGCAGCGATGGCCTGATTGCCAACCGCACCGACGGCATCAACCGCAGCATCAAGGATATTGGCAACAACCGGGATGCGCTGAACCTGCGCCTGGACAATATGGAAGCGCAGTACCGCAAGCAATTCACCAACCTCGACGTCATGCTTTCCAGCATGACCTCGACCAGCAATTACCTGACCCAGCAGTTGGCCGCCCTCGCCAACCTCAACCAACAGTAAGCGGAGAAAGCCAATATGTTCGGATCGGCCAGAAACGGCGCCAGCGCCTATGCCAAAGTCGGGATCGAAACCGGGGTTGCCGCCGCCAGCCCGCACAAGCTGATCGTGATGCTGCTCGACGGCGCGCTGCTGTCGATCGCCACCGCCGCGCAGAAGATGAAGGCTGGCGACATCGCCGGCAAGGGCGCGGCGATTTCCAGGGCAATCTCGATCATCGACAGCGGCCTGCGCGCCAGCCTGAACAAGGAAGCCGGCGGCGAAATCGCCCTGAGCCTGGATGCGCTGTATGAATACATGGGCCGGCGCCTGCTGGCCGCCAACCTGGAAAACCGGCCGGAATTCCTCGACGAGGTGCATCGCCTGCTGGCCGACCTGAAAAGCGCCTGGGATGCGATCGGCGACGGCGCCCAGCCGCCCGCGGCGGCGGTGCCGGCCGCGCCAGCGCCACGCGCGGCCGCCTACGATCCGCTGATGCCGCGTCTGTCCACGCTGGCGAGGGCCTGAACGATGATGAATGGTCAGGAAGTCATTTCCCTCTACGAAACCGTGGCCGGCCTCACCACCCAGATGCTGGACGCCGCCCGCAGCGGCGACTGGGACCGGCTGGTGGTGCTGGAATCGGATTGCAACAGCCAGGTGCAGCGGCTGAAACACGGTGAACCGGTCGAGCCGCTGGCCGGCCCGGTGCGCCAGCGCAAGGTCGAAATCATCCGGAAAATCCTCGCTGACGACCGCGAAATCCGCAATCTGACCGAACCGTGGATGCAGCAGCTGACGGCGCTGATGCAGAACGCTGGCACCGAGCGCAAGCTGTCCCAAGCCTATGGGGCGCAGCAACTGAGATAGCCATGCTGCCACGGGCCGACCTGACCAGCATTCGCCCCGTGGCCGCGATCGACGCGCCGCGGGCGGTCGTCACCGTCGCCGATGCCCGCCAGGATGCGCTGGCGCGCCTGACCCAGATCGCGCTCGGCCAGCAGGTACGGGCCGCCGTGCTGTCGCTGCTGGAAGACGGCAGCGCGCTGGCCAGAATCGCCGATGCGGTGGTGCGGCTGAACCTGCCGATCCAGGCCAAGGTCGGCGATACCCTGCAACTGATCAAGGCCGGCACCGAGCCGCGCCCGACCTTTCTGCTGGCGCCGGGCGCACAGGCCGAAGGCGGCGCCACTGCTACCGTCAGCGCCACCGGCCGCCTGATCGACCACCTGTTGCAGAGCGCCCGCCGCGACGGTGCGCCGGCCGCGTTGCAGGGCAATGCGCCGCTGCTGCAATCGGCGCAGGCTCCCGCCACCCAGATCGCCACGGCGCTGCGCGCGGCGCTGGAATTCAGCGGCCTGTTCTATGAATCGCATCTGGCGCAATGGACCAGCGGCCAGCGCACGCTGCCGCAAGTGCTGCGCGAACCGCAGGCGCAGGAAGCACGCCAGCTGGCGACGCAGGCAGCGCAGGCCGGAGCGGCGCGCACGGCCGAGCCCGCCGCCGACGCGCCAGCCCGGCAGACCACGCAACTGATCCCGTTGCAGCTGGAAACGCTGGAACAGCAGCGCGTGCTGTGGCGCGGCGAACTGTGGCCGGGCCAGCCGCTGGAATGGGAAATCCGCCGTGACGACGGCAGCGCGGATGATGGCGACCCGCGTCGCGCCGCCGGCACCGACACCGATCCGGTTTGGCACAGCGTGGTGCGGTTCGAACTGCCGCGCCTCGGGAAAGTCAACGCCGCCCTGCGGCTGGCCGGCGACCGCCTGCAGCTGCAGCTGCGCACCGAAACCGACGATGCCGCGCTGGCGTTGCGGCGGCACGGCGGCCAGCTGTCGGAGGCGCTGGCGGCGGCCGGTTCCACGCTCGAATCGCTGAAAGTACAGCGCGATGCCGCCGGAACGTGAAGCGCCGCCCGCCGCGCCGCTGCAAAGCGCGGTGGCGCTGGCCTATCAAACCACCGACAGCGCGCCGCGCGTGGTCGCCAAGGGGCGCGGGCTGGTGGCCGAGCAGATCATCGCCAGGGCGCGCGAGCACGACGTATTCGTGCATGAATCGAAGGAACTGGTGGCGCTGCTGATGGAAGTCGAACTCGATGACCGGATTCCGCCGGCGCTATACCGTGCCGTGGCCGAACTGCTGGCCTGGCTGTATCGGATCGAAGCGGGGCAAAACGGCGCCGACAAGGTATGATGGCGGCCGTCCCACGCACCAAGCCGGCACTGGCGCGAGCAGAACAACAAAATCAATCCATAAGAGACCGCATTGCCGGGCGCGCAGCCCAAACGATTTTCCATGGCAGATAACGACAACTCCTCTCCACACCCCCTGAGCGACTACGAAATCCATTCGCAGCGCGAAATCCTGCGGATCCTGGTCCAGGTCAGCGAATCGCGGCAGCTGGTACACCTGCGCGTCGCCGGCAGCGCCGACGCCGCCGTCACCTCGATCCTGGCGGTCGAGGATGACTATGCGGTGATCGATTGCGCGCCCAGCCGGGTGCTGAACCAGCACATCGTCGAAAGCGATCACCTGCTGTTCGAAACCGTGCTCGACAACATCCGCATCCTGTTCGAAACCGGCGGCGCCGCGCCGTGCGACTACGACGGCGCCCCGGCGCTGCAGATCGCCATTCCGGAAACGCTGGTGCGACTGCAACGACGCGAGTTCTACCGCGTGGCAACGCCAGCCGTGAACCCGGTACTGTGCAACATTCCGATCGAAGCCGGGGAAGGCGAACGCCGGCGCGTCATCTCGGTACCGCTGCAAAACATCAGCGCCGGCGGCATCGCCATCATCGACGAGCAGAAACTGCTGAATCCGACCATCGGCTTCATCTACCCCGATTGCCGCATCACCCTGCCCGGCAACGTCACGCTGACCTGCGCGCTGGAAATCCGCAACCTGCGCGACATCACACTGGCCAACGGCAAAATCATCCGCCGTCTCGGCTGCGCCTTCATCGATCTGCCGAGCCCGATGCTGAACGCGGTGCAGCGTTACATCACCAGCCTGGAGCGGGAACAGAACGCCAAGAATACCGGGATGCTGTAGGTTCCCGGGGGAGTGACTCACATACTGGTTACACCCATGCCCTGTGGCGAGCATGGGACGGGCATTTTGAAGGCATACTCCCTGTTTTTTTGGGGGCGGCTGATTTCGTCGAATCGCTCTTTCCCCGTCGTTTCCACGAATCCAGCTGTTCTCACGATCCCTGTCGTTCCCACGAAAGCAGGTTTTTTTTGACTGTCGTTCCGGCATGGGGTAAGCCGGAACCCAGCGGCGCTCTCGCCCTTCCCGCACCGCAGCTGCAAACAAGGGAGTACCTGAACGACACTGGGCCCCCGCCTTCGCGGGGGCGACAATGGTAATTTTGACTGTCATCCAGCATGGGAACTGTCGTTCCGGCATGGGGTAAGCCGGAATCCAGTGGCGTTCTCTCCGATTCACGTCCATCGCGAACGACAAGGTACGTAACGACACGGCCCCCCCTTGCAAGGCGCGTTTGCGCTTGCAAGCGCAAACCGTTTCGCCGGCAGGCCGCATGCGGCCCGCATTCCCGGCTCAACCCTGCACGGGGACGACAGGTCAGGACGGTGGCGTCAATCGATATCGGTGCAGTAGCCGTTCGGCCATTGGCTCGTAACCAGCAAATCCGCTTCCGGCAAACCACACCGTCAAACCACCTCGATCTCCGCGCAGAAGGTGTAGCCCTTGCCATGCTCGGTACGCACCGGCAGTTCCGGGCCGTTGCTGCGCCAGCGGCGGCGCAGGCGGCTGACGATCTGGTCGAGCCGCCGTTCGTCGTATTGCAGCCAGTCGACGCCGAAGGCAGTGGCAATTTCGCGTCGGCTGACCACCGCGCCGACCTTGGCGGCCAGCAATTCCAGCAGCACCATTTCGTGTTCGGTCAACGGCTCGGAACGGCCGTCGGGAGAGGATAGCTTGCGTTCAACCCGTTGCAGCCGCCAAGTGGGGGCTGCGGTGATGCCGGGCTCCATGCCGAGCCTGCGCGTCAGCGCCGCGATGTGCGCCTGCAATTCGTCGAAATGGACCGGTTTGACCAGGTAGTAATCAGCGCTGTCGCGCAGACTGGTGATCTTGTCGGAAATACCGCCCTGCGCCGTCAGCATGATGATGCCGCTGTTTGGATGCGCCGCCCGCAATGCCGCCGCTGCCGTGCGGCCATCGCCATCCGGCAGGCCGACGTCGATGATGGCGATGTCGATCCCGTCCATCAATGGCAGGAAGGCGGCGATGCTGCCGGCCTCCAGCACGGAATGTCCCTGATCAGCCAGAAAATCGGCGATTTCCTCACGGAAATCGACCGCATCCTCCAGCAATGCCACCCTCGCCATGCTCGTTCCGCCGTTGCTTGTTACCGACCGCTGGTCAACGCCGCTCTTCGGCCTCAACCATCACTTCGACCCGCCGGTTCGGCTGCAGGCAGTCGATCAGGACCGTGCGTGGCTTCACCCCCTCGCAGGCCGCCAGCTGTTCCTGGCTGCCAAGCCCCTGCGCCACGATCGGCACCGTGACGCCGTGCTGCTGCAGGTAAGCCTTGACCGTTTCGGCACGCGCCTGACTCAGCTTCTGATTATAGGCTGCGCTGCCCAGGCGGTCGGTGTGGCCGACCACGGTCAGCGCCCGCACCGCGTAGCGGCCGTCGCCGATCTGCTGCGCCAGTTGATCCAGTTCCGCGCGGCCCTTCGGCAACAGGTCGGCCGGACTGGAGCGGTCGAAGTGGAACAGCGCATCGGCCGACAGCGTCACCTTGGCCGGAGGAACCGGCACTGGCGCCACCACCGGCGCCGGCGGCACCGGGCAACGCTCGGCGGCCTGCTCGGCGCCGCCGGTCAGGTCTTCGGCGATCTGCACATAGGGCTTGGCGTGGCGCCAGCCGGCATCGTGGATCTCGTTGCCGGCGTGGACCAGCTCGACCTCGGCGCAGGCGGTCTGCTGCGCCGCGCAGCGGAAACCGGCATGCTGCTTCAGCGCTTCCTGGCGCGCCCACAGATCGGGACGCAGCTTCTCGGCCTTGTTGACCAGCGGCGTTTCCATGCCGGGATCCTGCTTCTTTTCCAGCGCGTCGAGGATGCGCTGACTTTGTTCCAGCGCCGCCTGCGGGAAGCCGCCGCGATCGTTGCGGCTGTATTCGTGAAAGGAAGCGTCCAGCCAGCACTGCGCCTTCGACAACTGGTAGTCGGCCACGCGCACGCCGGCATCGTTCAATGCCTTGATGCGCTGCTGGGTTTCGCGATAGACGCCGTGGTCGCGGTAGATGGCGTCGTCGGTGACGCGCTCCTGCTGCGGAGCCAGCGCCGTCGGCGCCGGGTCGGCCGCTCTCGCCGGGGCGGACAGGCACATGACGGCGCATACCGTCAGCAGCAGCGGCAGGCGCCTTGCATGCGGCGCTGCCATGATCGCGTTGGAAAAGTCGTGGTTCATGGTATTCCTCTGGGATGCAATGTTATTCACGCGGCAGCGCCGGATTGCGCACGGTATCGCGGCCGCCGAACAGGTCTTCGTCGAACTTGAAGCGCAGGCGCACGTAGAAGCCCTGGTTGGTGTAATCCGAGCCGGTCAGGTCGCGGTCATTGAAACCGCGCCAGTTGTAGCCGGCCGACAGCCACAGGTTGTCCTGCAACTGGTAGCCGGCCTCGACGCCGAGCGCGTACTGCTTGGAGGCGCCCTGCGGGCTATACATCAGCGATGCCAGTCCGCTCAGGTCCCAGCGCTTGGTGATGTCGTAGGTGACGCGTCCCGAGACCAGATAGGCGCTGTAGAAGGAGCTGCCGCCATCGAAATGGTCGCGCTGCCACTTGGCGGCGGTACGGCCGCCGAACCACCACGGACGCGACGGATGGTATTCGCCATGCACCGAAACCACGTGCTTGTCGAAGCCCTCGCTGGCGACCGGATCGCCCGGATAGAAGTCGCTGCCGTCGCTGCCGAACGGCGGCAGGTAGGGATTCAGTCCGCTCTTGTCGCGCTGCACCCAGTATTCGTAGCGCGCCAGCACGTTCAGGCGGTTGGTGTCGGTATCACGGTACGCCAGGCCGAGCTGCAGCTTGTCTTCCCAGCGGTTGCCGGTATGGCCGCGGTTGTCGGTGAACAGCAGGTAGTTGCGGCCGAGGAAGGTCCAGTCGCGGTTGATCTTGCGCGCCGCCGTCAGCGTCGACAGCCAGGTATCGTTGCCGGGCAGGAAAGTCTCGGTCGGCGGTGCGCTCGGGTCGAGCGGATTGATCTGGCTGACGTTGCTGTCCTTCAGGCGCCGCCATTCCAGCCGGCCACCCAAAAGCCACAGTTCGTTCGGCCGCCATTCAACGCCGCCGGTCAATGCGTAGGCGTCCTGGGTCTGGCCGCGGAACACGCGCAGGTATTCGGCGGAGGTCGATAGCTTGACCGTGTCGCTGATGTCCCAGGCGTTGCGCAGGCCGCTGGCCCATTGCAGCTGGTCACCGCCGAGCGCATCACGCAGCCGGTATTCCGAAAACAGCCGCTGGTTCGGCAGGTACTGGGTATCGACGCCGAACACGAAGGCATTGCTGTCGTAGATGCCATTCACCGCCTGCGGCGACGACAGCCCGGTCATCCATTCGTATTTGCCATACAGCCGGCCGACTTCGCTGAAGCGATAGGCGGCGCCAGCGGCGGCGCGGTGATAGTCGTCGCCGGCGACGCCATGCTCGTACTCGCCGATCAGGTCCACCGTTTCGGTCAGCCGGTAGGTGCCGCGCAGGCGCAGGCCGGTGCTGCTGTAGCTGACGCCAGCCAGACCGTAGTTGTTGCCATCGACGCCATAGCCGGTCTGCGGATTGATCAGGCTGGAGCCGTAGCCGAAACCGAGGTTGGATTGCGGATCGACCACCAGACCGGAGCCGAGCGACAGCAGCGCGCCGGCATAGTCGCCCGCTTCCTCGCGGGTGTGCGTCAGCCCCAGATCGACGGTCAGCGCCGGATTCACCGCATAGGCGGCGCCGACCGCGACCGCGTCGCGCGAGGCATTGGCGACCCGGTGCTTGCTGTGCGTGCCTTCGACGTAGGCCGACCATTGCTCGTTGACCTTGCGCGTGACCTTCAGCGCGCCCTCCTCGCGGCCCTGCGCCAGCGACGCCGCCGGATTGTTGAAGTACGGATCGCTGCGGCCGAAGAAGAAGCGCGCCTGCGTATCCTCGTCGCGATGCAGCGCCTCGACGCGCCAGGCGTTGCCGTCGACTTCCTCCAGCGAGCCGGCCGCCGCCGCCGGCTGGCCGTAGGCCGGCTGCAGGCTGTACGGGTTGCCATTGACGGTATTGCCAAGCCCGCTGGTATCACCCAGCACGCTGCGGCTGCGCGCGACTTCGACCACGATGCTGGTGTTCTCGCCCGGCTTGAAGCTGGCGTTGGCCGACATCAGCGTATAGGGCGAATACGGATTCTTGTCCTTCACGTAGCTGCCGCCGACCTCGGCGCGCTCACCTATCCGCACCTGGCCATCGACGCCGTAGACCCAGAAGGTCTCGCCGCCGGAATCCACTTCATAGATCACCCGCAGCGATTTCGGATTGCCGTTCGGGTCCACCGACGGCAGCGGCTGGTTCAGCAGGATGCGGCCGGAAAACGGTTCGAAGCTGTAATCGACGTAACGCTGCAGCGGCTCCACCGCCAGGATCACCGCCGGCTGGTAGCGGTCGCGGGTGATGATCTCGACTTTTTCGGTGCCGGATACCGCGTCATGCTTGGATACCGCGAACGGACCGGAAATACCTTGCCCCGGAAATTCCTCGACCAGCTGCACCAGACTGTCCTTGGTGACGAAGCCGTTCAGCAGCACGCCTTCCTTGTCGTAATGGCCGCGCATGCCGGTCACCGAGCGGCTGTAGTTGCCCAGATCGCGCTTGCGGATGCTGGCGACGCTGCCGCCGCCGGTCGGCTGGGTGAAGCCGTCGCCGGTATTGAAATCGCCCCACAGCAGATAGGACTTGTCCTTGTCGATGCGCACGTACAGCTTGGAGTTCGACTGCGCGTCGAAGCCGCGCACCGAGGCATCGCCATAGACCGCGTAGTAATCGTCCGGCCGCACCGAACGGAACAGCCGCTCGTAGGTGTCCTTGTCGGAATCGTAGGCCATCGTCAGCAGCGCATCGCCCTTGATCTTCCCTTTCAGGAAGAACGCGGTACGCAATGCGTTATAACGGCGACCATCGCCGCTGCTGCTGGCAAAGCTGTGGATTTCGCGCTCGAAGCCATCTTCCATGCGGGTGCCGGTCAATTGCAGCGGCGACTTTCTGTCGAAACGGATGATCCCTTCGACCAGACCCACCGCCAGCATTTCGCGCAGCTCCGGCACGAAACTGATCACGCCCTGCGCCTGGGCGCGGCCGGCGGTCACGCGTACCGTTACGTCCTGCGGTTCCGATGGCGCCCGCAGCAGGATTTCTCCCTTGCCGTCGATCACCTTGATCTGGGTGCCGCGCGTGACGCGGTCGCGATCGGTCCGGCCCGGGCCGAATTCATCGCTGGCGGCGTCCGGCAGCTGCAGCCGGCCGGCGGACGCCTCGACCGTCACCACCGCCTCGCCGCTCAACGGCTTGCCGTCGAAATCCAGCAGCGTCAGCGCAAGCCGCGCCGGCGTCTGGCCGTCGGCCGGCAGGCTGGTCTGCGCCACCATCACGCGGATCAGCCCGACCCGCGCATTGGCGGCGTAATCCAGGCCGCCTATGCTTTTCGGCAAGACCCGCGACGAGGTCGGCGGCAGATTGCTGTTGCCGGCATCCAGCGGCGGCAGATCGATGCCGCTGCCGTCGCGGCCGCCGGCAAACGGCGTCGCCGGCCGGCCCAGATCGCCGGGCGGCGGGTTGAGCGTGCCCTGGGCCCAGGCCGGGATGGCGCCGGCGATCGCCAGCGTCAGCAGGGTCAGGCGCAGCCGGCGCGGTGGCGTGGAGAAGGCGGCGCATGGCGCGACGCGAAAAGCTGATGGCATGACGGATCGGGGTTTCACGAAAGACTTAGTTCGCACCGCGGCCTCCCTGGAAAATTTCCAGTTGCGGCACCGGGGTATCGCGCTCGCTGATGTTGGCCGGCGGTGTCGGCGCCGTATCGACGGCGCGCGGCTTGACGATGCGCTGATTGGCGCTGTCGGTGCCCTGCTGCGGATAGTCGGGTGCGCGGCCTTCGAAGGTCAGCGCCGGGCCGCCCTTCTTCTCGGCCTGCGGCGTGGGGGTGCCGCCTTGCGCGCGGCGCGCCTTGACCTGTTCCAGCACCGGGTTGGAACACGAACCTTCGATGAAGTCGGCACGCTGCAGCTCGCCATTCTTCAGGTCGAGGAACAGGCTGTTGCCATCGCCGACGTTGCGGTTGCTGCCGGCCACCAGCCGGCTGCCACGCGGCAGCGTGGTCTGGTCGGCCTTCAGCACATGGGTCTTCGGCGACAGTCCGCAGAAGCTGTACTTGCCTTCGCTGTCGCTGATCAGGAAAGTGCCGTCCTCGACATAGAAGCGCACACCCGGAATGCCGAGTTCCTCGCGGTCCTTCAACTGGTTGCCGTTGCAATCGACATAGATCATGCCGACGATGCAGGCGTCGTTGGTGAACACGCCACCGGATACGCGCACCTGGGCTCGTGCTTCGTTCGAGCAGTTGCGGTTGCTGTTCATGCGGCACTCGACGGTGGCGCGGTTGATGCCATCCCCCTGCATCGCGCCAACTCCGAGCCGCACACGGTAAGTGATGGTGACGGTCTTGCCCGGCGCGATCAGATCGAGCGTGTAGCGCAGTACCGGGCCGGGCGCGCCTTCGGTCCGCAACAGCGTCGCGCCAGTGACGCGGGAACTGTTTTCCAGCAGGCGGAAACCGGCCGGCAGACGATCGACGATGTCCGGCTGCGGCACCGGCGAGGTGCCGATGTTGGCGACCGTGATGGTGTAAGTCACCATGTCGCCGAGTTCCGCTTCCGGCCGATTGACGGTCTTGGCGATCGACAGCAGACCGCTGCCGGCCACGGTGGTCGGCGCATTGGCGCAGCGGCTGTCGGTACAGGCCGGGTCCGGCATCGGCGGCGAGCCGTCGTCGCGAACGTCGCCGCCGCCACCGACCGAGGCGTAGTTGGTGATGACGCCCAGCGCGGTTTCAGCGCCGACCGTGACCGGCACCGTGATGACCGCGCTGCTGCCACCGGCTTCCGCCAGCGGCTGGTTCGGCGTGAAGTCGAACTTGACCAGCAGGCCCTCGGCCACCGTGCCGCTACTGACGACGTTGGAAATCACGCCGTCCTTGCTGCGCAGCTCGCCATCCAGGCTCAGTCCGGCCGGCAGCTTTTCGATCAGGTGCATCGCGCCAGCGGTCGGGGTTTCGCCAGTATTCTTGATGGTCAGCTGGTATTCGCCGTTGGCACCCTGGCCCAGCGCCGCCGGCGCCGTCTTGCCCAGCGTCAGCACCGGCGGTCCCTTGACCGTGGTCGGGTCATTGCTGCAGCGATTGGCATCGTCGCAGCCCGGGCCGGGCGGCGGCAGCAGCGGCGGTTCCTCGCCGACACTGGCGTAATTGACCAGATTGCCGATGGCGGCGGCGCCGACGTTGACGCCGACCGTCAGCGTCACGTTCTGGCCGACCGCGATCGGCGCCGCCGGCGTGAAGTCGAACTTCACCAGCTGGCCGCTGACCGTCAGATTGGCGACGGTACCGGCGGCGCTGACGACTGGATTCGCGGCGATCAGGCTCATGCCGGCCGGCAGCAGGTCCGCCAGATGCAAGGTACCGCCGGCCGGCGTCGGACTCAGGTTGGACAGCGTCAGGGTATAGACGCCGACCTGGCCGACCACGAAATTGCCGCTGTGGCTCTTGACCAGCCGCACACTCGGCTTGCCCGGATCGACGATCGTCACCGGATCCTTGGCGCAGTGATCGGCATCGGCGCAAGCCGGGCCGGGCTGCGGCGGCACGAACGGATCGTCACCGCCGGACACTACCGCGTAGTTGACCAGATTGCCAGAGAGGCCCGGCGCGACATCGACCTCGACATCCACCGTCGCGCTCTGCCCCACCGCCAGCGGCGGCATCGGGTTGAGGACAAATTTGACCACCTGACCGCTCGTCACCACGTTCAGGACAGTGCCGGAAGCGCTGGTGATCGGCGTGCCGGCTACCAGGCTCATGCCATCCGGCAGCAGGTCAGCCAGATGCAGCGAACCATTGGTCGGACTGCCGCCGTTATTGGTCACCTTCAGCGTATAGCGCAGCGGCTTGCCGGCCGCCACCGTGCCCGCATGGGTCTTGAGCAGTTTCAGATGTGGCGGATCGGCCGGTGGTATCGGCGGCGGACCGTTGGTGACGGCGAAATTGGTCTGGGTGATCTTGTTCCCCGGCACCAGCGTGATCGTATTGATGGTGTTGTCATCGACTCGCGTGCCATGCACCACGTCGCCTTCATCGACACCCGGGAAGGAACCGCCGACCTCATTGATGATCGACGCATACGGATTGGCCTTGACCACCTGGTAGGTGCCCGGCCGCAGCTTGTCGAAGTTGTAGCCGCCGTCGGCGCCGGTGGTCAGGTTCAGCGTCACCGGCTGACCGAGATCGTCGGTGCCGGTCAGCGTCATCTTGGCGCCCGGCAGCGGCCAGTCGAGGTTCGGCTTGTAATTCGAATTGGGCACGCCCTTTTCGGTGTAGACGAACCCGCCGACGCTGGCTGGCAGGATTTCGCCGAAATTGTTGTTGACCGAAATCGCCGCGCTGTTGTTGATGACGATGTCGCGCAACTGGCTGGAAGCAACCGTCGCATTCACCTCCTCCAGTACGCCGTCATTGCCGCCGGCGTTGTTGCCGGTGGCGTTCACAGTACCGCGCGTGCCGCCGTTGTTCGCGCCCGGCGGGCTGGTGATCAGATCGACCGATCCAGCGGTAGTCTTGCCGCGCAGCGTGGTCACGCCACCGATCGCCGGCTGCGTCGGCTGTTCCAGCACCGAATAGCGGCCCGGCTCATCCAGCGGGAACTGATAGAAACCGGCGCCATAAGTCGCATCGGTAGCGGTCACCACGGTCTTGTTGATCGGCACATCATCGCCGGCGCAAGCAACCGGGCCGGCACCGATCGGACCTGGCGTATCCAGCACGCCGTTGGGGCCGGCGCCGCAGCCGATCAGCGTCATCGTCACGCCATCGATGCCGATTTCCGGGCCGTCCTTGATGCCGTCGTTATTGGCATCGACGTAGACCGAACCGGACAGATAAGGCTTCTGGGTTTCCGGGAAATCGAATTGCACGCCGGCTGCCCCGCTATCCACCACCACGCCGCCGATCACGCTTTCCGTCGCGGTATTGCTGACGGCATAGGCGCCGCCCGCCGGGCTGACGCCGACACTGGGAACATTGCGAATCGGCCGCAGGACATTCGGCTGCGGCAAGCCATTGCCATAGGCGGCCGGCTGGGTTTCAGTGATCGTGTAGCCGGCGGCATCCGACGGCGGCAGATTGTCGAACAAGTAGTCGCCACGCAGCGAACCCGGCCCGGCCGCGACCGCGCTGGTGGTTACCGTGCGCATCACGTCGTTGCCGTACTTGTCCTTGCCGGACAGAGTGATGGTGACGCCGCCGATGCCCTGATCCTGGATCAGCGTGGTGCCATCCTGGTCGCCATTGTTGTTGAGGTCGAGGAACACGCGGCCGCCGATCGACGCCTTGCGCACCTGAACCTTGCCGGTCTTGCTGTTGTTGTCCGGCTTGTCATCGATGGAAATATCGTTGCCATCGGCATCCTTGCCGGGATACACCTGCGCGGTGTTGATGCGGTCGGTCAGGTAAGGCGCGTTGGCCGAGCCGTCATACAAATCCGGCTTGGGGCGCGCATACAGTTTCAGCGTGATGGTGTTGGCGGCGCCGGGCGGGAACAGGCCATTGATGACACAGGTGATCGCCTGCTGCTGGTTCAGCGCGGTAATGTTGGTGACGCCGTTCGAGACATAGCAGACGTTCTCGCTGCCATTGGCCGGCACGCTGGCCGATACCGCCAGCACGCCGCTGGCTGCCGACAGCGTCGCCGCGCTGCCGCCGTTGACGCTCACTGCGGGTGCCTGACCATCACCATGAACCCACTCGAAACCGGTCGGCAGCGTATCCGTCAGCCGCATCTGCGGCGTTCCCGCGCTGCCGTTGTTGCGCAGCACGATCGCGTATTCGATCGGCTGGGCGATGTCGGCCGGCAACGGTGTTACCGCAGTCTTGCTGACCACTTCCAGATCGGCCTTCGGGAACACCACGTTGTTGACCGCCGCCATGTTGTTGCCGGCGTCGGCCGGGTCGGACGAGCACTTGCCGGAGGTTTCGTAGGTATTGGTTTCATCGGCGCAGACATAAGCCTTGTTGCCGAAAGTAACCGGCCCCATCGCGGTGCCATCCATGGTCATCGCGATTTCGAAATTCACTTCCTGGCCGGCATCCAGATAGCTGAGCGCCGGGTCGGCATTCAGACGGCAGACCACGTTGGCATCCTGCGCGGCCTGGGTACACGAGACCGCCTTTGTCACCCGCGTGTAGCCGGCGGTGGCGGCACCGGCATTGATGTTGGCTGGCATGCCGCCCGCCATCGTCAGATGGAAGCCGGCAGGAATGGTGAGGATGTCGGTCATCACGATGTCCTCGGCGCGCGACGGGCCGGCATTGCGCACGCTGAAGCGGTAGCGCAACTGGTCGCCGATCAGGAACTGTGTTTGCCCGGCCGGATAGATCGCCACCTTGCCCTGCTGCAGGTCGATGGCCGGCACCTTGATGTCGAAGGTGGCGATCTTGCTGTTGTTCGAGATGGAGGCGGTGTCGTTGCAGGCTGCCGAGGTACTGACCGGCATCGTCGAGTTCTCGACCCGCCATTCGCACATGCTGCCGCCCAAGGCCACCGATGCGGTATTCGTTACACCGGAATACTGCGTCTGGTTGGCAGGATTGATGGCACCGGCCGGCTTCTTGATGCGGGCGCGGATCGTGATGGTCTGCGTCTCGTAGCGGTTGATGACGCCAGTGTTGGTACAGGAAATCGCCCCGGTCGCCAGATTGCTGGCGGCGCAGTTGATCTTGCCGGGGTTCGCTGCCGTCACCTCCAGCACTTCATAGGCCGGCGTCGCCGCCGTCGGCGTGCCGGTAAACAGCGTATCGGTGATCGTGAAAGCGCCGACGGCAACCGTATCCTCGCCGAGATTTTCCGCGGTGATCGTGAATGCCACGACCTGGCCGATCAGCGGCGTGGCCGGCGACACAGTCTTGGTGGTCAGCGCCAGATCGGTACGCGGCGTTACGGCGACCGCCGCGTTGTCGTTCAACTGACCACCGGCGGACGCCGACAGAATTGCGTCCGGCGAGGTCAGCGTCGCGGTATTGGTCAAGGTATTGGGACTGAGCGGCCGCGATACCGGGACCGTCACGGTAATGGTGGTGCCGGGCGGAACATTCTCGAAACGACAGTTCAGCCCGTTATTGCCGGAGACGACGTTCGGGCAACTGCCCCAGGTGCTCGGGCTGGTAGTCACGGTGATCGCCGGCGTTCTGAAATCCGGTGCCGGCGCGCCGGTGCTGTTGACGTTGAGAATACCCGGCAGAGTGTCGCTCAGAATCAGCGTCGGGATGTTTTCCTGGTTGGCATTCGCCGCAGTGGTCGGCGTGGTGATGGTCATGCGCCAATACAGCGTGGAAGCATTGGCCGCCAGCGTCGGCGCGGCGCCGACCGGATCGAAAAAGTCGACGTTGTTGACCGACGATTCCTTCTTGATGCTGACCTGGGCATGGCCGCTCACCACCGGCGTCGCCACCAGACTGCCGCCGGCGTCGGCGCAATCGTTGCTGGTATGGCCGCCATCCGGCGGCTGCGGGCCGTCAGCGTCCGTCAGTCCCAGCCCAGTCAGCGCCTGCGAGCCGGTACAGGCGCGGTCAGTCAGTGTGACCGGCGCACCGACGCTGGCGATGGTCGAGTCGAAGCTGACCGACACCGCCGCAGCACCCGGCGCCAGCGTGCCCGATCCGGTACTGGTACAGGTGATGCGGGTGGTCTTGTTGACGTCGCCGACAAAGGCCGGCGGCACGACGCCGGTAGCCACCGTGCAGTTCCAGCCAACCGACACATTCGTGATCACACCGCCAGCCACTTCTTCCGGCCGCGCGTAATCGACGATGCGCAGCGGATGAGCCGCGTCATAGGTGGCCGCGCTCGGGCTGTTCGAGTCGTTATGAATCTGGAGGGTGGTAGTAACGACGGTGCCGGGCGGCTGCGGGCCAGTTTTTGATTTGCTCTTCCCGCCCACCAGATCGGCATACGCATTGACGATCTGGTACGGCAGCGTCGTGCTGTTGTTGGCCGGGTTGGCGTCGGCGCGGCCCGGCGGCGGCGTCACCACCACCGGGAAGCTCGATGCCTCGGCCGCCGCCGGCAGCGTCAGCGGAAGGGTGAAATTTTGCGAAGCACTGACTGCCAGTGCGCCGACCGTACAGGTCACCAGCGTACCGCTGTAGGTGGTGGCGCCAACCACCAGCGAACCCGGCGACGTCTGAGTACAGCCGACCGGCAGCGCGCCGAGCGTGAACGTTGCCGGCACCACGGTCTGCACGGTGCCGCCGGCCGGGTTGGCGAGCGGGCCGTTGTTTCTATGAGTCAGCACCAGGTTCTGGGCGGTGCCGACGGTCTGGGGGGTGGACGGAAAGGTGCCGAGCGCCTGAATATCGGTACCGGGATCGGCCGTGTAGTTGACGCTGGCGCTGTTGTTGGCCGGGTCGGAATCGAAATAGTCGCCATTACCCGAAGCAATCGTCGCGGTATTGGTGAACGCGCCGGCATTGCCGGCGGTGCCGGTGACGGTGATGGCGCTGCCATTCAGCTGCGCGCGTGTGAAGGCGCCGCTATAGGTACAGGTCAGCGTGCGCGTGCTGTTGGCGTTGGCGGTGCTGTTACAGGTCGGCGTGCGCCCGGAAAACGTCACGTTGGTCAGGTTGAAGTCGGTGGCGGTGCCTGGCAGGTGGTCGGTCACGACGATCGAGGCGCCGGCCGGCACGTCGTCGCCACTGGTGATTTGCGGACTCAAGGTGAATACCACCGGACCGCCGGTGACCGGATTGCCGGCCGGCGAAGTCTTGGCCTTGCCGATCACGATGTCGCCGGTGCTGCGTACCGTGCCTGTGGAGGTTGCCGCCGGCAGGGAAGTCCCGGTAGCCGTGAGGTTGAAGCCGCCCAGAGTCTGGCCTCGTACCTGGAAAGTGATGGTGCCGGTGGCGCCGGCATTGCCATCCGGCACGTTGCACACCATGTTGGGCGCGGTGTAGGTACAGCCGGCCGGCGGTGCTGGCGGATTGACCGCCAGTTGCGGCGGAATCAACGTCGAAATCTTGTCGCCGGCACCGGTGGTAAGCCGCGTCCATTCGATGTCGACATTGACTACCTGATCGCGGCCGACGTCGGGCGGAACGGTGACGCCGGTCGCCACCACCTGCGCCTGCGCCGCGCCCGCCGCCAGCAGACCGGTCGCCAGCAGCAGACCGGCCAGCGGCCGCGCTGGCGAGTGCCGGTCACGGACACGGCGGGAGGGTGGGAAAACAGCGGATCGGAGGGCGCGCAGCGCGCGTGGCAAGGCAAAAATGGCGTTCATGAATGACGGGGCATCCCTGTGTGTGAAGCTGGCGGCGGTGTTCGAGAGGAATATCCGTGCGAGCCGGAGCGGATACGGAGCGCGCAGCGCGGAGGGCGAAACCCGAAGAGCGGGTTCAGGCGGGCAGCCGTAACCGACAACTGGAAAGCAACGCGGCGGCCCGGGGCACGATGGATTTGCTTTCCGTTAATATTTCCAGCGCGGAATTGTGACGGAAAAGCCCATAAACAGCACTGACAATTTCTGACAATTGAGTCTTTTTCACAACAGCAATAAAAACTGTAGCGTGCCGGCGTGACCTCGACACCGCTACGGCGCGATCGGTCGATATGGGAAAATGCCTGAGGGAAACCCCGTCGGAACGGTAGAAATACCGAGCCAACCCGGAGTTGGTGGGAGTATGTGTAAATTTATCAATACTGACGCCCGATACAGGGCGCCGTATTGGGGAGTATCTGAATTCCCGATTCAGATTTGCATGTTCATGATGTCGTGATATGCCGAAACCAGCTTGTTGCGCACCTGTACCGTGGTCTGCAGGCTGATGCTGGCTTTCTGCATCGAAATCATCATGTCGGACAGGCTGACCTTGTCGTCGCCGAGCATGAAATCCCTGGACAGCTGTTCCGATTTCTGCTGGGCGCTGTTGACCTGGTCGAGCGACGCCTTCAGCGCGTCGGCGAAACCGGGCTTGTCCACCGGCGCCGCCGGCTTCTGTTCCAGCGGATTGGCCACGCCCTGGGCGCGGGCGGCGGCGGCCTTCAGTTGCGCCACCATTGCCTCGATCTTGCTGCTGTCGATTCCGCCTATGCTCATTGCCGCCTCGCCGATTGCCTCGATTGTGCCGGCGTGCGCCGGGATGTCAGCACCTTACCGGCAACGGCTCCACCGCCGGGCGCCGAACAAGGGCGAAAATATTGCTCTGTTCCAACGATTGAAACGCGCCGGGGCGGCGACAATCGCCATGAGAAAAAAACCGTATTCGGCGAGGATCACGTGAAGCAGACCCAGTTCACCCCCATTCAGCGGAGCGCATCATGGCAGTAGTCGCCGGCGATGCCGCCCTCTCCGCCCCGGCCGCGGCGACGGCGCCGGCCGGCCTGCTGGCCCTGACGCGCACGCCCGGCGCCCGCAACGCGCTGCTGGCGGCGGCTGCCGCCGCAATCGTCGCGGTGATGGCCGGCGTCTGGATGTGGAGCCAGCAGCCGGAATACCGCATCCTGTTTTCCAATTTCTCCGACCGCGACGGCGGCGCCATCGTCGCCTCGCTGCAGCAGATGAACGTGCCGTACAAGTTCGCCGACGGCGGCGGCGCGATCCTGGTACCGGCCGATCAGGTGTATGACGCGCGCCTGAAACTGGCCGCGCAGGGCTTGCCGAAAGGCGGCGGGGTCGGTTTCGAACTGATGGAAAACCAGAAGCTGGGCGTGTCGCAGTTTCTGGAACAGGTGAATTTCCAGCGCGCGCTGGAAGGCGAGCTGGCGCGCTCGATCCAGGCGGTGGCGGCGGTGCAGTCGGCGCGCGTGCATCTGGCGCTGCCGAAGGCGTCGGTGTTCGTGCGCGAGCAGCAGCAGCCGACCGCCTCGGTGCTGCTGAATCTGTATCCGGGCCGCGTGCTCGATCCGCAGCAGGTCAGCGCGATGGTGCATCTGGTGGCCAGCAGCGTGCCGAACCTGCCGCCGAAGAACGTCACGCTGGTCGATCAGAACGGCACCCTGCTGTCGGAAACCGACAAGAAGCTGGCCGCCAACGGCCTCGATCCGAGCCAGCTCAAATACGTGCAGGAACTGCAGCAGAGCATCGCCCAGCGGGTGGAATCGATCATCACGCCGATCGTCGGCCCCAACAACGTGCGCGCCGAAGCCACCGCCGACGTCGATTTCTCGCACAGCGAGCAGGCGGCGGAAATCTACCGGCCGAACCAGACCCCCGATTCCAGCGCCGTGCGCAGCCAGCAGAGCAGCGAATCGACCAGCCCCGGCGGCGCCAACGCCGGCGGCGTGCCGGGCGCGTTGTCGAACCAGCCGCCGGTGCCGGCCACCGCGCCGCTGACGGTGCCGGCCGTGCCCGGCCAGGCGCCGGCGGCCGCGCAGAACGCCGCCCGCCCCGGCCAGCCGGGACAGCCGGCGCCGACGGTGCCGCTGAACACGCACAAGGAATCGACCGTCAATTACGAAGTGGACAAGACCATCCGCTACGTGCAGCAGCCGATGGGCGGCGTAAAACGGCTGTCGGTGGCGGTGGTGGTCAATTACAAGCGCGAGCCGGACGCCGACGGCAACATGGTCAGCCGGCCGCTGAACGATGCCGAAAAGGCGCAGATCACCGATCTGGTCAAGGAGGCGATGGGTTACAACAAGGATCGCGGCGATACGCTGAACGTGGTCAACAGCCCGTTCGCCGGCGCCGAAAAGCAGGTCGAGCCTGAAGTGCCGCTGTGGAAACGGCCGGAATCGCTGGACCTGGCCAAGCAGGCCGGCAAGTATCTGCTGGCCGGCATCGTGCTGCTGTATCTGTTCTTCGGCTACCTGCGGCCGACGCTGCGGAAGATCGGCAATCCGCCACCGGCGGCGCTGCCGGCGCCGGAGGAAGAAGAAGCGGCGCTGGTGCAGTTGTCGCAGAGCGCGCCGGCGGACGCCGAGCCGGCGCCGCGCATCTATCAGAGCAACCTCGATCTGGCGCGCAACATGGCGCGCGAAGATCCGAAAGTGGTGGCCAACGTGGTCAAGAACTGGGTGAACGGGAATGAGTGAACTGGGTGTGCAGAAAGGCGCCATCCTGATGCTGGCGCTGGGCGAGGACGAAGCCGCCGAGGTGATGAAATACCTCGGCCCGCGCGAGGTGCAGAAGCTCGGCGCGGCGATGTCGACGATGAAGGGCGTGGCCAACGAAGACCTGCAGTCGGTGCTGGAGGAATTCCGCACCGAGACCGAACTGCAGACCTCGCTCGGGGTGGATTCCGACGAATACATCCGCTCGGTGCTGACCAAGGCGCTCGGCACCGACAAGGCCTCGTCGCTGCTGAACCGCATCCTCGGCGGCCGCGACGCTTCCGGCATCGAAAGCCTGAAGTGGATGGACGCGCAGTCGGTGGCCGACCTGATCCGCAACGAGCATCCGCAGATCATCGCCACCATCCTGGTGCATCTGGAGCGCTATCACGCCTGCGAGGTGCTGGACCAGTTCACCGAACGGCTGCGCAACGATGTCGTGCTGCGCATCGCCACGCTGGACGGCGTGCAGCCGGCGGCGCTGCGCGAGCTGAACGAAGTGCTGACCAAGCTGTTGTCCGGCAACGAAAACCTGAAGAAGAAGCCGATGGGCGGCGTCCGCGCCGCCGCCGAAATCCTCAACTTCCTGTCCGGCGAAAACGAGGCGTCGGTGATGGAAAACCTGAAAACCTACGACGCCGACATGGCGCAGCGGATCATGGACGAGATGTTCGTGTTCGACAACATCCTCGACATCGACGACCGCGGCATCCAGACCATCCTGCGCGAAGTGCAGTCGGAATCGCTGATCATCGCGCTGAAGGGGTCGTCGCCGGAACTGCGCGAAAAGATTTTCAAGAACATGTCGCAGCGCGCCGCCGACATGATGCGCGAGGACCTCGAATCCAAGGGGCCGGTGCGACTGTCGGAAGTCGAGGCGCAGCAGAAGGAAATCCTGCAGATCGTGCGCCGCCTGGCCGACGAAGGCCAGATCATGCTCGGCGCCAAGGGAGACGACGCCTATGTCTAGCGCGGTGATCCCGAAGGAGCAGATGTCGGCCTTCCAGCGCTGGGAACTGGCGTCGTTCAACGAACGTCCGCCCGCACCCGAACAGCCGGCGCGGCCCGGCATCGAGGAAATCGCCGCGATCCGCGAGGCCGCGCGCATCAAGGGCCACGAGGAAGGCCGTACCGACGGCTGGGCCGCCGGCCACGCCGCCGGTCTGGCGCAGGGCCGTGCCGACGTGGCCGCCGAAACCGCCCGGCTGCGCCAGTTGGCCGAAACCTTCGGCGCCGATCTGGCGCGCGCCGACGAGGTGATCGCACGCCAGACGCTGGAGCTGGCGCTCGATCTGGCGCGGGCGATGCTGAAAACCGCGCTGCCGGTACGGCCGGAACTGCTGCTGCCGATCGTCAGCGAGGCGATCCATTACCTGCCGGCGCTGCAGCAGCCGGCGGTACTGTACCTGCACCCGGACGATGTCGAACTGGTCCGCGCGCGCATCGGCGACGAACTGGACAAGGCCGGCTGGCGCATCGCCGCCGAAGCGCAACTGGAACGCGGCGGCTGCCGCGTCGAAACCGCCAGCAACCAGATCGACGCCAGCCTGCCGACGCGCTGGCAGCGGCTGACCGCCGCACTCGGCCAGGAATCGGAATGGCTGGCGCCATGACGGCCGGCACGCCGCCGCTGTCGCACCACGGCCAGCGCTGGCAATCCTATCTGCGCGACTGCGGCGCGCTGGCGGCGCTGGCCGAGCCGATGCAGGTATCCGGCCGGGTCACCCGCGTGGCCGGACTGGTGATGGAAGCGGTCGGCCTGAAGCTGGCGGTCGGCAGCGCCTGCACGGTGCCGCTGCCGAACGGCGCCCGGCTGGAGGCGGAAGTGGTCGGCTTCGACGGCGAACGGCTGTTCCTGATGCCGCAAAGCGATGTCGAGGGGATTCTGCCCGGCACCCGCGTGTTTCCGGTGGAAGCGGTGCAGAGCCTGCCGCGCGCCGGCACCGTCGCCCATCCGCGCCGCCGCCCGAGCGATCGCGGCCGCCACCTGCCGGTCGGCGACGAACTGCTGGGGCGGGTGCTGGACGGCGCCGGCCGTCCGCTCGACAGCCTCGGCCAGCTGCATGCCGCCAGTTCGGCGCCGCTCAACGCGCGCGCCGCCAACCCGCTCGGCCGCGCGCCGATCACCGACGTGCTGGATGTCGGCGTGCGCGCCATCAACAGCATGCTGACGGTCGGACGCGGCCAGCGCATGGGGCTGTTCGCCGGTTCCGGCGTCGGCAAGAGCGTACTGCTGGGAATGATGGCGCGCTATACCGGTGCCGACGTGATCGTGGTCGGCCTGATCGGCGAGCGCGGCCGCGAAGTCAAGGAATTCATCGAACAGATTCTCGGCGCCGACGGCCTGGCGCGCTCGGTAGTGGTGGCGGCGCCGGCCGACACGCCGCCGCTGATGCGGCTGCAGGGCGCCGCCTACGCCACCGCGATCGCCGAGCATTTCCGCGATCAGGGCAAGAACGTGCTGCTGATCATGGATTCGCTGACCCGCTACGCGATGGCGCAGCGCGAGATCGCGCTGGCGATCGGCGAACCGCCGGCCACCAAGGGCTACCCGCCGTCGGTATTCGCCAAGCTGCCGGCGCTGGTGGAGCGCGCCGGCAACGGCAAGCCGGGCGGCGGTTCGATCACCGCGTTCTACACCGTGCTGACCGAGGGCGACGACCAGCAGGACCCGATCGCCGACGCCGCCCGCGCCATCCTCGACGGCCACATCGTGCTGAACCGCACGCTGGCCGAAGGCGGCCACTACCCGGCGATCGACATCGAACAGTCGATCTCGCGGGCGATGCACAACATCACCTCGCCCGAGCATCAGGCCGGGGCGCGCCGCCTGAAGCAGCTGTATGCGCGCTACCAGCGCAACCGCGACCTGATCGCGGTCGGCGCCTACAGCGCCGGCAGCGATCCGGTGCTGGACGAGGCGATCGCCCGCCACGACCGCATCGAGTCGTTCCTGCAGCAGGGCATCCAGGAACGGGCCGGCGTTAGCGAGAGCTTGGCCGGACTTACCGCTCTGTTCGACTGATTGACGCGGCGCGAGGAAACCTACAATGTCCATGACAAGATGGCAGCAAGTGACATTGTCGTTCCGGCTCGCACCGGAATGACCGACCGAACCAGCCTCACCCTGATCCGACGCTTTGATGGCCACCTCCTCCGCAATCCAGACGCTGATCGAACTGGCGACCCAGGACACCGACGAAGCCGCCAAGCGGCTCGGTCAGGCGGTGCGCGCCGGCGACGAGACCGAGCAGAAGCTGGCGCTGCTGCAGCAGTACCGCGCCGACTACGCCGCCCGTTTCCAGGCCAGCATGGCGGCCGGACTGAGCGCCAGCGGCTACCGCAACTTCCAGCTGTTCATCGACAAGCTCGATCAGGCGATCGCCGGCCAGGAAGAAGTGGTGCGCGCTGCGCAGGCGCGGGTGGCGCAGGAACGCGGCGCCTGGCAGGCCAGCGAGCGCAAGCGCATGTCCTACGACACGCTGGCCACCCGCGCGCAGAAAGAACAACAGAAGCAGGACAACCGGCGCGACCAGAAGCAGAACGACGAACACGCGGCGCGCGCCATGTTCCGCAAGCGCTGACGCCATCCATCGCAGCCCCGAGCCACTTTTTGCCGAACGCCTCCCGACCATGAATACTGCTCCGCTCCAGAACTCGGCCAACCTGCTGGCCGCGCCGCCGGCCGGCCCCAGGGCCGCCGCCGCCGAAACGCCGTTCAACCAGCTGCTGAGCCGCGAAGTGGCGCAGCGCAACGACGCCGCCGCGCCCGCCTCGCCCGCTACCGCGCCAACACCGAACGCCGCCGCCGACGCGCCCGGCCAGCGCACCGACAGCCGCACCGCCGAAACCGGCAACGACGACGCCAGCGAAACCGCCGAACACGGCGACGACGGCGCCACCGTCACGCCGATCTCGGCCGAATTGCTGGCGCTGGTGGCCGGCCTGCAACGCGGCACCTGCCAGCCGGAAGCTGCCGACAGCGCCAACGCAACCGATATCGACGCCCAGGCGCTCGACACCCGGCTGAGCGCCCTGACCGGCAAGAAAGGCGGCACCCGTGCCGAACTGGCGGCCGAGGGCGAAGCCGACACCGACGCCGGCCTCGGCCGTACCCCGGCACTGGCGAACGGCAAGGCGGCGCCGGTGGCAACCGCCGATACCCGCGCCGCCGCCGAACCGAAAACCGCCGCGCAGAAGGACGGCGGCTTCGAGGCGGTGCAGAAACAGGTGGCCGAAGCGCTGCCGGCCGCCGACGCCAGCCCGGCACGCCCGGCCGAAAGCGCGCCGCTGATGGCCGCCGCGCCGCTGGCGCCGGCCACGCTGCAGGCGGTGGCGCACACCGCCGCCAGCGCCGCCGGCGACAAGCTGACGCCGCAGGTCGGCACGCCGGCCTGGGATTCGGCGCTCGGACAGAAGGTGGTGTGGATGGTCGCCGGCGGCCAGCAAAGCGCGGCACTGACGCTGAACCCGCCCGATCTCGGCCCGCTGCAGGTGGTGCTGCACGTCAACAATTCGCATGCCAACGCCACCTTCGTCTCGGCCCAGCCGGAAGTGCGGCAGGCGCTGGAAGCGGCGATGCCAAGGCTGCGCGAAATGCTCGGCGACGCCGGCATCCAGCTCGGCCAGGCCAACGTCGGCGCCGACATGCCGGGCCAGCAGCAGGCCGCCGCCGAACAGTCGGCGCGCCAGTCCGGGCGCGGTGCCGACGGCGCCATCGGCGCGCTCGACGGCAGCGCGCGGGCGCCGCGTGCCGCGGCGGTCAGCGCGGCCGGCCGTGGATTGGTCGACACCTTCGCCTGATTTACATACTGGATGATGTAATTTTCAAAGCGGGCTCCACGAGCCCGCAACAGGCCGATTTTTTGGCATACTCCCCCGTTTTTGTTTTTCGTCGAAATTTCCGGCGGGATTTTCCGTCGCCGCCCACCCTGCTCCCTTCATCTTCCGCCACCGCTGCCGTTAAACCGATCAGCGTCCCGCATCGCCGCAAAGTTGTCCACGCGAAACAATCACCGCCGGCATCGGGTAACATTTCAAGCGCCGATATGACGCGGCTTCAGCCCTCTCTTCCACGCATGAAGAACACGGCTTTTTCCAGATAATTGCGTACAACCGATCCGCTTCGGGCGGACAGAGGAAACAGGATGGCCACATCGAGCCCAAGAAGCGCACCGCGCGCAGTACCGAAACCGGCAGCCGAAGCCGCGCCGGCAGAGGCGCCGCGCAAGTCGCGCACCATGCTGTACGTGCTGCTGCTGGTATCGCTGGTGGCGGTGCTGGGCATCGCTTTCGCCGCCTGGGCCTATTTCCGTCCGGCCGCCAAGCCGGATGCGCCGGTGCGCGAAGCGCCGAAGCCGCCGGTGTTCATCGTGGTCGAACCGTTTACCGTGAACCTGATGCCCAGCGACACCGGCGAGCAGTACCTGCAGGTGGCGCTGACGCTGCAGGTGGCCGATCAGGCCCAGGTGGACCGCATCAAGCTGTACATGCCGCAGGTGCGCAGCCGGCTGTTGATGCTGTTGTCGAGCAAGAAGGCGAGTGAAATCTCCAGCGTCGAGGGCAAGAAGAAGCTGTCCGAGGAAATCATTGCCCAGGTGGCGCAGCCATTCCTGCCGGATGGCGATCCGCAGCAGGTTTCGGATGTGTTCTTCACCTCTTTCGTAATCCAGTAGCAAGACCAGAGCGAGGCCATGGCCGACAATTTTCTTTCCCAGGAAGAAGTCGATGCGCTGCTGAAAGGCGTCACCGGCGAACAGGACGAGGAGCATCCCGAGGAGGAGCGCGACCGGATCCGCCCGTACAACCTGGCAACCCAGGAAAGAATCGTGCGCGGCCGTATGCCGACGCTGGAAATCATCAACGAGCGTTTCGCCCGGCTGTTGCGGATCGGCCTGTTCAATTTCCTGCATCGCAGCTCGGAAGTCTCGGTCGGGCCGGTGCGGGTGTCCAAGTACAGCGAATTCATCCGCAACCTGGTGGTGCCGACCAACCTGAATCTGGTCCACATGAAGCCGCTGCGCGGCACCGCGCTGATCGTGTTCGATCCGACGCTGGTGTTTCTGATGGTGGATAACCTGTTCGGTGGCGACGGCCGTTTCCACACCCGGGTCGAGGGACGCGACTTCACCCAGACCGAGCAGCGCATCATTTCGCGCCTGCTGGACATCGTCTTTGAAACCTATGCGAAATCATGGGAGCCGGTGTATCCGATCTCGTTCGAATACGTGCGCTCGGAGATGAACACGCAGTTCGCCAACATCGCCACGCCGAACGAGGTGGTGGTCGCCACCACCTTCACGATCGAACTCGGGCCGGTTTCCGGCGAACTGCACTTCTGCACGCCCTATTCCACCATCGAACCGGTGCGCGACCTGCTGACTTCCAGCCTGCAGGGCGAGACGCTGGAAGTCGACAAGCGCTGGATCCGCCTGATGACGCAGCAGATCCAGACCGCCGAAGTCGAGCTGATCGCCGATCTCGGCAGCACCCGTGTGACGCTCGGCGACATCCTCAACATGAAGGCCGGCGACGTGATTCCGCTGACGATTCCGGAAACCGTGTCGGCCAAGGTGGACGGCGTGCCGGTGATGGAATGCAGCTACGGCAAGCTCAACGGCCAGTACGCGCTGCGCGTGGAAAAACTGCTGACGCAAGCCAGTTCCGAACTCCAGGGAGATGAACATGTCTGACAACGCCGAAACCGAAGGCATCACCGAAGACGACTGGGGCGCGGCGATGGCCGAGCAGACCCAGGCCGAGATCGCCGCCCAGGCCGAAGCGACCGCGCGCGAAGCGAAGGAAACCGCAGCCCAGGTATTCCAGGATTTCGGCAGCCCGTCGCCGCGCGGCGATACCCACAACGACATCGACTTCATCCTCGATATCCCGGTGCAGCTGACGGTGGAGCTGGGCCGCACCAAGATCGCCATCAAGAACCTGCTGCAGCTGGCGCAGGGTTCGGTGGTCGAGCTGGACGGCCTGGCCGGCGAACCGATGGATGTGCTGGTCAACGGCTGCCTGATCGCCCAGGGCGAGGTGGTGGTGGTCAACGACAAGTTCGGCATCCGCCTGACCGACGTCATCACGCCGTCCGAACGCATCCGCAAGCTCAACAAATGAGATTTTCCCGATCGCTCGCCATGCTGGCGGCGCCGGCATGGACGGCCGCCGCACGCGCCGCCGACGCCACCAGTGCCGCCACGCCGGCCGTGAATGGCACGGTGCCGGGTGCTGGCGGCCTGCTGCAGGTGCTGCTCGGCCTGATCGCGGTGCTGGCGCTGATGGCGGCGCTGGCGTGGTTCCTGCGCCGCTTCGGCGTCGCCCGTGGCGGCGGCGATTCGGTGGTGAAGATCGTCGGCGGCGTCGCCGTCGGCAGCCGCGAACGGGTGATGGTGGTGGAAGTCGGCGAACAGTGGATCGTGGTCGGCGTCGCCGCCGGTCGGGTCTCGGCGCTGGCGACGCTGCCGCGCCAGGAAACGCCGCCGCCACCGGCCGGCGCCGCCAACCCCGGCGGCTGGCTGAAACAGACCCTCGACAAACGCCATGCCGCGCGCTGACCGTTTCCGCGCCGCGCTGCGCTGGCTGCCGCTGGCGCTGCTGTGCCTGCCGCTGTTGGCCGACGCCCAGCAGACCGGATTGCCGGGCGTGCCGGCCTTCACCAGCACGCCGGCGCCCGGCGGCGGCCAGGAATATTCGCTGAGCCTGCAGACGCTGCTGCTGCTGACCGCGCTGTCGTTCCTGCCGGCGGTGCTGCTGATGATGACCAGCTTCACCCGCATCATCATCGTGCTGTCGATCCTGCGGCAGGCGATCGGCACCCAGGGCGCGCCGCCGAACCAGGTACTGATCGGGCTGGCGCTGTTCCTGACGCTGTTCGTGATGGGGCCGGTGTTCGACCGCATCTACAGCGAAGCCTGGCAGCCGCTGCAGGAAAACCGCATCACGATGAGCGAGGCGCTCGACAAGGGCGCGGCGCCGCTGAAGGAATTCATGATGCGCCAGACCCGCCAGTCCGATCTGGCGCTGTACGTCAAGCTGTCCGACGCCGCCCAGCCGCAGGGGCCGGAGGACGTGTCGCTGCGGGTGCTGGTGCCGGCCTTCGTCACCAGTGAACTGAAAACCGCGTTCCAGATCAGCTTCGCGATCTTCATCCCGTTCCTGATCATCGACATGGTGGTGGCCAGCGTGCTGATGTCGATGGGGATGATGATGGTGTCGCCGGCGATCGTGTCGCTGCCGTTCAAGCTGATGCTGTTCGTGCTGGTGGACGGCTGGCAGCTGCTGATCGGCTCGCTGGCGCAGAGTTTTTTCTAGGGAACCGCAATGACTCCGGAAAGCGTGATGACGATGGGCCGCCAGGCGGTCGAGGTCATGCTGATGATCTCGGCGCCGCTGCTGCTGGTGGCGCTCGGCGTCGGCCTGATCGTCAGCATCTTCCAGGCCGCCACCCAGATCAACGAAATGACGCTGTCGTTCATCCCCAAGCTGGTCGGCATCTTCGTCACGCTGGTGCTGGCCGGACCGTGGATCCTGTCGGTGATCCTCGATTACATGCGGCAGATGCTGACCGGCATTCCCGGCCTGGTCGGTTAGCCGCCAGCGCCGCCGCCCTGCCCGACTTCGCCTGCCGATGATTACCGTCACCAGCGCCCAGCTGCACGCCTGGATCGCCGGGCTGCTGTGGCCGGTCACGCGCATTCTCGGCCTGTTCATGGTGGCGCCGCTGTTTTCCAACGGCAGCATTCCGGTGCGGGTGCGGATCGCGCTCGGCATCCTGATCGCCCTGATCGTCGCGCCGACGGTGTCGGACCACCTGCCGCCGGTCGATCCGATGTCGGCCGCCGGCATCCTGCTGCTGGCGCAGCAGATGGTGATCGGGCTGGCGATGGGCTTCGCGATGCGGATCGTGTTCGCGGCGGTCGAGATGGCCGGCGAAATGGTCGGCATGACGATGGGCCTGGGTTTCGCCACCTTCTTCGACCCGCAATCGCACGGCCGTTCATCGGCGATCAGCCAGTTCCTGGCGCTGCTGGTGCTGATGATCTATCTGGCCGCCAACGTCCATCTGGTGCTGCTGTCGGTGCTGGTGGAAAGTTTCGCCACGCTGCCGATCGGCGCGCCGCCGGACGGCGGTCTGATCCACCAGCTGGTGCTGTCGGGCGGGCGCATCTTCAGTCTCGGCGTGCAGCTGGCGCTGCCGATGGTGGCGGCGCTGCTGATGACCAACATGGCGCTCGGCGTGCTGACCCGCGCCGCGCCGCAGCTGAACCTGTTCGGTATCGGCTTTCCGCTGACGCTGACGGTCGGTTTCGTGCTGATCGGGCTGTCGCTGCCCTATCTGGCGACGCCGATGGAAAGACTGCTGCAGGAAGGCGTGCTGCTGATCCGCCAGATCGGCGGCCTGCCCGGCATCTGAAGCTGCCGGCCGGGCATCAAAAAAATTCAAAAACGGGGGAGTATAGGCAAACTTCGCAGGCATGGCGCCCGACACAGAAGGCCATGTCGGGGAGTATGCGGGGCGCGAAGGCCCCTGGCGCTACAGATACTGGAACAGCGACAGCCGCGAGGTGGTGGCATAGGCCTGCTGCGCCGCGTCCAGCGTGATCTTCTGCTGCACCAAATCGGAATATGCCTTCACCGGATCGATGCCAACCAGATCGGCGATGTTCTGCTCGTACTGGAGGTCGCGCGCGCTGCCGGTGTCGTCGAGCGCGTCGATCTCGGCCAGACGCGAGCCGATCGCCGAACGCACCGTCAGCACGTTGTCGTGCGCCTTGTCGATGTTGCCGTTGGCGGTCGCCAGCCCGGCGGTCAGCGCGGCGCTCCGGGCCGGATCGCCGTTGACCGGCGTTTCCAGCAGCGTGATGGCATCCTGCAGCGTCTTGAACACGTCCTCGCCGGCACCGCCGTTGCCCTGGAAGATCCGGCGGCCGGTGTCGGAAATGTTCATCAGGCGCGAGGCCTCGACCTGCAGCTGGCGCAGGCCATCGTCGCCCTGATACTGGGCGCCGGCAGCGGTTCTGGCGAATGCCGGCGTGGCGGTCTGATGGCCGGAAAACAGGTAGTTGCCGGAACCATCGGTACTGTTGGCCAGCCCCAGCAGCTCATCGAAACGGCCGCGCAGCTCGGTCGCCAGTGAAGCCCGGTCCGTGTCGTTCAGCGAGCCGTTGCCGGCGGCAATCACGGTCGACTTGACGTTGGTCAGCAGCGCCGAGACGCTCGACAGCACGCTGTCTTCCTGGCTCAGCGAGGACTTGACGTTCTGCCGGTTGGCGCCGTACTGGGCATTCACCGATTGCGCCTGCGACACGTCGAGCGCGCGCGCGGCGGCGACCGCGTCATCGGCCGGCGTCAGCACGCGGCGGTTGGTGCTGATCTGCTGCATCGTGCGGTTCAGCGCCGAATTCAGATCGCTGATCCGGGCCACCCCGGACTGGTACATCATGTTGGTGGAAACGCGCATGTTGCTCCCCTTAGCCGCCCAGCGTCAGCAGCAAATCGAACATCTGGCTGGCGGTCTGCATCATCTTGGCGGCCGCCTGATACGCCTGCTGCAGGCGCATGATGTTGGCCGCTTCCTCGTCCAGGTTGACGCCGGACAGCGATTGCTGCTGCGCCTGGGTGGTCGCCAGCAGATTGCCCTCGGCGGTACGGTTGACGTCCAGCTCGTGGGTCTTGTTGCCGATCTGGCTGACCAGTTGCGAATACGCGCCCTGGTAGCTGGTGGTGCCGCCGGCCATCCGGTTGGCGGTCTGCAGATCGGCCAGCTTCAGCGCGTTGGCGTTGTCGCCGACGTTGTTGCTGGGCCGCAGCACGAAACTGTCGGCGTCGGCCGGCGTGCCGCTGATCGTGAAATCGATGCCATGCGCGTTGATCGCGGCGCCGTCAGTGTACGGCACCGGATCGTTGGCGGCGTAGCTGACGCCGCCGACGGTCACCGCGGTCGGCGGCGTCACCGTGAAGCTGTTGCTGGCCAGATCGTACTTGAACTCCAGCGTGCTGCCGGCCGGTAACGGCGCGCCGGCATAGCTGCCATCAACCCCGCTGACGGCGATCGCGCCGCTGCCGGTATTGCCGGCGCCGATACCGGACAGCACCGGCACCGCCGGCACGCCGGCGGCCGCCAGCCTGGCGGTGTCGCTGATCAGTACCTGGAAATCGCGCGCGCCGTTGATGGTCGGTCGGATCAGGAAATTGTCGCCGGGCTGCAGCGCGCCGGAAGCGACACTGAATTCGACGCCATCGACGGTCTGCGGCAAGGTCGCGTAGCTATTGGTCTGGCCGTCCGACAGTCGCGTCAGCTTGTAGTTGGAACCGTCATACGAGAGCCGGTAGTCGCTGGCGGTGAGCGCCTTCGAATCGGTGATGGCGGCGCCGACCATCGCGTTCGAATTGCCGGAAGCCGGCTGCACCTGCGGCGCGCCGACGCTGAACAGCGCGGTGCCGGGCTGACCGTTCTGGTCCAGCCCCTGCATGTGCTGGGCGTTGACATCCATCGCCAGCGCGATCGCCACCCGGCCCAGTTCGTTCTGCGCCGCGTCCAGCGACTTCGAGCGGAATTCGAACAGCCCGCCCAGCTTGCCGCCGCCCAGATAGGCGTCCGGCATCCGCACCGTGGTACCGGTAGTGGTGACGTAGCCGACCTGCAACCGCGACGGGTCATCGACCGCCGGAATGGTGGTCAGCGAGAACGCCTTGTCGCCCAGCACCAGCGACTGGCCGTTGCCGATCGCCACGTTGTAGGTATCGCCCGACTTGTTGACGGTGACCTTGACCTCCTTGCCGAGGTCGGTGATCAATTGATCGCGCTGGTCCAGCAGATCGTTCGGCGGCTGGCCGCCGACGGTGGCCTTCTGGATGCGCTCGTTCAGCTGCGCGATCTGGCTGGCATAGGCGTTGATGGTGGTGACGCTGGCGGTGATCTGGGTGTTGACGTCGTCATAACTGGCCGACAGCTGCCCGCTCAGACTCTGGAAGCGTGCCGCCAGCGTCTGCGCCGACGACAGCGCCGATTGCCGCGATTCCGCCATGTTCGGGAAGGCGGCCAGATTCTGGATGTTGCTGAAGAAGCCCTGCAGCGCCGGCGACAGGCCGGCGCCGGTATCGGCCATGATGTTGTCGATCCGGCTGATCTGCGAGTAGTAGGTGTCCAGCGCGGTCTTGGTGGTCTGCGAGGCATTCACCTGCGCTGACAGGAACTGGTCGTAGACGCGCTGGATGGTGCGCACCTCGACACCCTGACCGGCGAAGCCGAAGCCGAGATTCTGCGCGATGGCGGCACCCTGGATCACTTCCTGGCGGTTGTAGCCGGGAGTTGATACGTTGGCAATGTTGTGGCCGGCGGTGCTGAGTCCGACCTGAGCCGCATTCAATGCCGTCTTACCGATATTCAGGATATTCGTGCCCATGGCGGCTTCTTCTGTCTACAGATATTCGCAACAACGGCAGCGGCGCCGGAAAACTTTAGCGCCGCCCACCCTGCCTACCCCAGCGTATGCGTGATGATGCGGGTCAGCTTGGCCGCGTACTGCGGGTCGGTGGCGTAGCCGGCGCGCTGCAAGCCCTGGGCGAAGCCCTTGACGTCGCGGGCGTTGGCCAGCACGTTTTCATAACGCGGATTGTCGCGCATCAGGCGCGCATAGTCGCGGAACGAGTCGGCGTAGGAATCGTAGGCGCGGAACTTCTCGACCTTGCGGCGCGGCACGCCGTTGACGTATTCGGTGGTGGTGGCCTCCACCACCTTGCCCTTCCAGCCCGGACCGGCCTTGATGCCGAACAGGTTGTGGCTCGGCGTGCCGTCGGCACCGGTGATCTGGCGCTTGCCCCAGCCGCTTTCCAGCGCCGCCTGGCCGAGCATGAACTTGGCCGGGATGCCGGTACTGCGGCTGGCGGCCTCGGCCTCGCTGCCCAGCCTGCTGATGAAGGCCTGCACGTGCGCTGGCTGCGAGGCGTTGGCGACCGGCGCCGCGCCCCAGGCCGGCATCGGATTCGGCCGCGGCGGCAGCGCGCCCGGTCCGCCGGGCACCCCGCGCCGGCCCGGCTCCGGCAGCGGCACCGGCAAGGCTTCGCCGTCGTCACCGTTCACGGCCGGCTGGCCGACGGTGTTGGACAACTGCCGGATCAGCACGTCGGCCAGGCCGATGCCCCTGGAGGCCATGCTCTGGCTCAGCTGCTGGTCCAGCATCGAGGTAAACATCCGGCTCTGTTCGTTGTCGAACACGCCATCCTGCGGGGTCGCCGCGCGCATGCTCTTCATCACCATGTTCATGAACAGCGCCTCGAACTGGCGCGCGCTGGCCTTCAGCGCCTCCGGCGCGTTCTGCCGCGCCGCCTGGCGCAGGTCCTCGACACCCTTGCTGTCGATCGCCAGCCGGTCGGAAAAATTGTTGGCGGCGTGGATCATGCGGTTTCCGGGCTGGCCTGCCGCTGGCGCGAATCGGCGAACGGCATCGTCAGATGATCTCCAGTTCGGCGCGCAGCGAACCGGCCGCCTTCATCGCCTGCAGGATCGCCACCAGATCCTGTGGCGTCGCGCCAATCGTGTTGAGCGCCTTGACCACGTCGGCCAGCGAGGCGCCGCCCTGCAGCATCATCACCTTGCCCGGCTCCTTGTTGATTTCGATCTGCGATACCTGCGACACCACGGTCTGGCCGCCGGACAGTGGCGCCGGCTGGCTGATCACCGGCTCCGAATTGACCACCACCGACAGATTGCCGTGCGACACCGCGCAGGTTTCCAGCGTCACCGCCTGATTCATCACCACCGAGCCGGTGCGGGCGTTCAGGATCACCTTGGCGACCATCTGCGCCGGCGTCACGTCCAGGCTTTCCAGCGCACCGAGGAAGGCCACCCGCTCGTTGCTGTCGATTGGCGCCCGCACCTGGATCACGCGGCCGTCCCGCGCCGCCGCGACGTTGGAACCGAAATGGCTGTTGACCGCCAGCACCACCCGGCTGGCGGTGGAAAAGTCGTTGTCGTGCAGTTCCAGGCTGATCATGCCGTCCTGGCCGACCGCGTTCGGCACCGCGCGCTCGACGGTGGCGCCAGCCGAGATGCGGCCAACGCTCAGATGATTGATCTGCTTCGAGCTGCCGCCGGCAGCGGCGCCGGCGCCGCCGACCACCACGTTGCCCTGCGCCATGCCGTAGATCTGGCCGTCGGCGCCCTTCAGCGGCGTCAGCACCAGCGTGCCGCCGCGCAGGCTCTTGGCATTGCCCATCGACGATACCGTGACGTCCAGCTGCTGACCCGGCTGAGCGAACGGCGGCAGCGATGCCGTCACCATCACCGCCGCGACGTTCTTGAGCTGCATGCGGTTGGTGGCCGGCAGGTTGACGCCCATCTGCTGCAGCATGCTGATCACGCTCTGCACCGTGAACGGCGTCTGCGTGGTCTGGTCGCCGCTGCCATCCAGCCCGACCACCAGCCCGTAGCCGACCAGCTGGTTCTGCCGCACGCCCTGGATGCTGGCGAGGTCCTTCAGTCGCTCGGCCTGCGCCGCCGGCGCGGCGGCCAGGCCGGCGGCGCACAACAGTGCCAGCAGCAATGCGCGGCCAGCGGCGAGGGGTTGAGTGCGAGCCATCTCGATTCCTTCCATTCGATTCCTGCCGATTCTTGCTACAGCGGCATCACGCTGAGGAAAAAGCGCGCCAGCGCGCTCATCATCTCGGCCTTGTCGACGCTGGTATTGGTGCGGTATTCGACGCGCGCGTCGGCCACCTGGGTGGACGGCACGACGTTGCCGGCGGCCACGCTGTCGGGGCTGACGACGCCGGAGAAGCGGATGTATTCGGTACTCTTGTCGAAAGCGATCTGCTTCTCGCCGCTGACCACCAGATTGCCGTTCGGCAGCACGTCGGCGACGGTGACGGTGATGGTGCCGGTGAAGTTGTTGTTGGAATTGACGCCGCCCTTTTCCTCGAACTTGTTGGCGGTGGTGCCGCCGAAACCGAGGTCGCTGACGGTGCTGGCCGGCGCGCCGAACAGCCTGGATATCGACAGGCTGCTGCTGCCGCTCTTGCTGCCGCTGCTGTTGGCGTTCTTGCCGGCGGCGGTCTTTTCGACGATGGCGATGGTGATGATGTCGCCGACCATGCGCGCGCGCCGGTCCTCGAACAGCGGCCGGTAGGCCGCGCTCTGGAAGATCGCGCCATTGCCGGCGGCCTGCAGCGGCGCCGGGCGCGGCGACGCCGTGGTCGGCTGCATCACGATGGTGTCCGGCACGGTGGAACAGCCGGCGACGGCGAACAGGGCGGCGGCCAGGATGGCGGGCAGCGGGATTCTCATATCGGCTCCGGAACGCGGCTTCACATCTGCGACAGACGCTGCAGCATCTGGTCGGAGGTGGTGATCGCCTTGCTGTTGATTTCGTAGGCGCGCTGGGTCTGGATCATGTTGACCAGTTCCTCGACCACGTTGACGTTCGAGGTTTCGACGTACTTCTGCGCCAGCGAGCCGGTACCGTTCTCGCCCGGCGTCTCGATGTTGGGCGCGCCGGAAGCGGCGGTTTCGATGTACAGGTTTTCACCGCGGCTTTCCAACCCGGCCGGGTTGATGAAGTTGGCCAGCTGCAGCGCACCGATCTGCACCGGCTGCACCACGCCGGTCTGGGTCACCGACACGGTGCCGTCGCGGCCGATGGTCAGCGAGGTGGCGCCGTCCGGGATCTGGATCGCCGGCTGCACCACGAAACCGCTGGAGGTCACCAGCTGGCCCTGGTTGTCGAGCTGAAACGAACCGTCGCGGGTATAGGCGGTGGTACCGTCCGGCAGCAGCACCTGGAAAAAGCCGGAGCCCTGGATCGCCACGTCCTTTTCATTGCCGGTTTGCTGCAGATTGCCCTGGGTGTGGATGCGTTCGGTCGCCACCGGCCGCACACCGGTGCCGAGCTGCAGCCCGGACGGCAGCTGGGTCTGCTGCGACGATTGCGCGCCGGGCTGGCGCAGCGTCTGGTACAGCAGATCCTCGAATACCGCGCGCGAGCGCTTGAAGCCGGCGGTGCTGACGTTGGCCAGGTTGTTCGAGATGACGTCCATCTGCGTCTGCTGCGCATCCAGGCCGGTCTTCGAAATCCATAGTGAGCGAATCATTGCTTTCTCCGAATCCGTGGCGCCGCGCCCGACATCGAGTTTGGCTCACGCAAGATGATGAGTGCCGCGCGCCTAGCTCAAAGCCAGGAGTTGAGCCGCTTTATTGGCGTTGGTCTCGGCGTTCTGCATCAGTTTCATGTGCATGTCGAACTGCCGCGCCAGGCTGATCATGTTGACCATCGCATCGACCACGTTGACGTTGCTGCCTTCCAGCGCGCCGCCGATCAGCGCCACGTCGGCATCGGCCTCCGCCTCGCCGCCGCCCTTCAGCCGGAACAGGCCATCGTCGCCGCGCACCAGCGATTCCGGCGCCGGATTGACCAGGCGGATACGGCCCAGTTCATTGACCGCGTTCTTGTCGGCGCTGGTGGTCGGCACCGCCGACACCGTGCCATCGCGGGCGATCTCGATATTGGTTTCCGGCGGCACCGTGATCGGTCCGCCGTCGCCCAGCACCGGCAGGCCGTTCTGGGTCTGCAGCACGCCGTTTTCCGACAGCTTCAGGCTGCCGTGGCGGGTATACGCTTCCGAACCATCCTCCAGTTGCACCGCGAACCAGCCCTCGCCCTGCAGCGCCACGTCCAGTTCGCGCCCGGTGTGCTGCAGCGGGCCCGGCGTGAAGTCGCTGCCGGTAGTGGCATCGACCACGAAAGCGCGCGTCGGCAGGGCCGCGCCCTGCACCGGCACCGCGCGGAAGGCGTCGATCTGCGCGCGAAAACCGGTGGTACTGGCATTGGCCAGGTTGTGCGATACCGTCGCCTGCTGCTCCAGGATGTGCTTGGCGCCGGTCATCGCGGTATAGATCAGGCGGTCCATGGTCGCTCCCCATTCGGTTTATCGGCGCTTAGCGCAGGTTGGTCAGCGTCTGCATGATCTGATCCTGGGTCTTGATGGTCTGCGCATTGGCCTGATAGGCGCGCTGCGCGGTGATCATGTTGACCAGTTCGGCGGTCAGATCGACGTTGGAATCCTCGACCGCGTTGGCCTGCAGCGTGCCCAGCGTGCCGGTGTTGGGCGCGCCGGTCAGCGGCACGCCGGACGACACCGTTTCGCCCCACAGGTTGTTGCCGAGCGGCTGCAGGCCGTTCGGATTGGCGAAATTGGTCAGCGAAATCTGCCCCAGCAGCCAGGTCTGGCCATTGGTGTATTTGCCGAGCAGACGGCCGTCCGGGCCGACATCGAAGCCGGACAGGCGGCCCGACGCATAGCCGTTCTGCGTCGCCGAGTTGCTGCCGAAACTGGAGCCGTACTGGGTGGTGCCGATGAAATCGACCGCAACGGTCTGCGGCGTGGTCACGCCGCCGCCCATGTCGAGCGTGAAGCTGCGCACCGCGCGCAGCGGCGGCGAGCCGGGATTGTCCGGGGTCAGCACACCGTCGGTATTGAATTCGAAGGTGCCGACCGGCACCGGCGCGGCCGGCGGCGTATAGCCGACCGGAACGCCGTCCAGCGATGCGAACATCGACCATTCGCCATTGCCGGTGGCCGGCGCCACCGGACCGGTCTTGACGTAATAGGTCTGCAGCGAATGGACGTTGCCGAGGCTGTCGTAGATCGGCAGCGGCGTCGACCAGCCGTAGGTGGCTGGATCGTTCATGTCGAAATTGGCCGGGTCCAGCACCGGCGTGCGCGAATCCAGCGTCAGCACCATGCTGCCGTTGGTCGAGGGCTTCGGCGGAATGTCGGCGGTATCGATGCGGATGTCGACCTGCTTGCCGGTATCCAGCATCGGCAGGCCGGTGGCAGTGTTGAGCACGGTGCCGTAACCGGACAGCCGCGCATAGCCCTCGCTCGGATTGACGATGTAGCCGTTGTCGTCGAGCTGGAACTGGCCGTTGCGGCCGTACATCACGCTGCCGTTGTTGACCATCCGGAAGAAGCCGTTGCCCTTGATGGCGATGTCGAGCGGATTGTTGCTGGAGCTGACGTTGCCCTGCGTGAACTGCTGGGCGACGTTGGCGACGGTGACGCCGATCCCGGCCACCGAGGCGCCGGCGCCGTTCATCGAATTGGCGTACATGTCGGCGAACTGCGCCTGTCCCAGCTTGAAGCCGACCGTGCCGGAGTTGGCGACGTTGTTGCCGATCACTTCCAGATTCCTGGCCGCCGCGTTCAGACCGCTCAAACCCTGTTGAAAACTCATTTTTTGCTCCGTTTCAAAGTCTTGTGTGGCTCGGATGTCAGATGATCTGGCGGACGTCGGCCAGGCCGACGCTGCCCGCCAGCGGCAGATTCAGGGTCACGCCGGCCGGCCCGGTCGAGACGCTGGCGACCTGGTCGAAGGACAGCGCGGTGACGGCCACCGCTTCGCCGCCGCGCGTGGCGCTGACTTCGAAGGTATAAAGACCATCGGGCGCGGTCGAGCCGTCCGCCAGCTTGCCGTCCCACAGCAGCGGCTGGGCACCGGCTTCCTGACGGCCGAGATCGATCTGCTGGACCGCGTTGCCGTCGCCATCGCGGATGGTGACCTGGACGGCATCGGCCGGCCCGCCGAGTTCGATGCCGAACACGCCCTTGCTGTCCTGCAGCGCCAGCGCCGATCCCGGCACCAGCACGCCGTGGCCGATCATTCCGGCCGCCTGCAGCGACTGGCTGGCCTGCTGACTGGCCAGCATCGAGCCGAGCGTGCTGTTCAGCTTTTCGATGCCGGTGACGGTCGACAGCTGCGCCATCTGGCTGGTCACTTCGGCATTGTCGAGCGGATTCAGCGGGTCCTGATTCTTCATCTGCGTCACCAGCAGCTTCAGGAAGCGGTCCTGGGTTTCCGCCGCGTTGTCCACGGCGGTGCCGCCGGAGGACGGATTCATCGTCGCCAGCAGATCCGCGGACACCTTGGGGGAGTTCTGTACCGTCGTCATCGAGGTTTTCCTTCAGTAGACCGGCCAGGCATCACTGGCCGATGGTCAGGGTTTTCAGCAGCATGGTCTTGGCCGCGTTCATGGTTTCCACGTTGGTCTGGTACGAGCGCGAAGCGGAGATCATGTTGACCATTTCCTCCACCGTGTTCACGTTCGGCATCGCCACGTAGCCATTGGCGTCGGCCAGCGGATGCTTGGGGTCATATACCTGGCGCCCCGGCGAGGCGTCTTCGACCACCTGCTGCACCTTGACGCCGGCGGAAGAACCGTCGGCCAGCGGCACCGCCTCGAACACCACCTGCTTGGACTTGTAGACCTGGCCGTCCGAACTGGTGACGCTGTCGGCATTGGCAAGGTTGCTGGCGACGGTGTTCAGGCGCTGCGCCTGCGCGCTCATGGCCGAACCAGCGACGTTGAAGATATTGAATAGCGACATGCGTATGCTCCCGAAGACTGGCGCGGCGCTCAGCCCTGAATCGCCGCCAGCAGATTGCGGATCTGGATACCGATCACCGTCACGCCGGCTTCGTAGCGCAGCGCATTGTCGGTGAACTGGTTGCGTTCGACGTCCATGTCGACGGTATTGCCGTCGACGTTGCCCTGGGCGATGTTCCGGTACAGTAGCGGCGCGCCGCCGATGGTGGTCTCGCCGGCGCCGCCATCCAGATGGGTGGCGGCGGTCTTGGCCAGCGCCGGCGCCGGCACTCCGGCCGCCTTGCCGAGCGCGCCCTGCAGCGCCTGGGCGAAATCGATGTCGCGCGCCTTGTAGTTCGGCGTATCGGCATTGGCGATGTTCGACGCCAGCAACTGCTGGCGCTGCGCCCGCAGGCTGAGCGCGGTTTCGTTGAAACGCAGCGCGTCGTCCAGTTTTCCGATCATGTGCGGCCCCCGCGGATTCCGGCTCAAGCAAGCGCGCTCCGAGCCGATAATGGTTTTACATGGCTCGTATCATACGAAAGCCGCTGCGCTTCGATCGCCCGATCAAGGTGGCAAACCCATGCCTGTTTCCGGCTTTGGCGCGGCCGGCAAGCCGTAACATCGACCGTGGAAAAACTCCCCGGTCGCCATGAACACCTTTCTCCTCCCGCTGCTCCTCGCCCTGCTGCTGCCGGCCTTGCCGGCAACGGCCGAGGCGCCGCGCCAGGATCTCGGCGCGCTGCGGCAGACCGCCAAACAGTTCCTGCAGGAACGCGCCGCCGGCCTGCCCGGCAAGATAGAAATCGATGTCGATGCCTTCGACCCGCGCCTGAACCTGCCGCCCTGCCCGGCGCCGCAGGCGTTCCTGCCGAACGGCAGCCGCGCCTGGGGCAAGACCACGGTCGGCATGCGCTGCACCGGGCCGGCGCGCTGGTCGGTCTACGTGGCGGCGCGGGTGAAGATCGTCGCCGACTACGTGGTGGCGGCGACGCCGCTGGCGGCCGGACAGCTGATCGGCGCCGATGACGTGGCCACCGTCCAAGGCGACCTGACCACGCTGCCGGCCGGCATCGTCACCGATCCGGCGCAGGCGGTCGGCCGCACCGCTGCCCGCGCGCTGGCGCTCGGTACGCCGCTGCGCGAAGACACCATGCGCACCCAGCAGGCGATCCGCACCGGGCAGACGGTGCAGCTGGTCACCATCGGCCCCGGTTTCCGCATCGCCGGCGAAGGACGGGCGCTCGGCAACGCCAACGCCGGCCAGATCGCCCAGGCGCGCACCGCCGGCGGCCAGGTGGTCAGCGGCATCGCCCAGTTGGGCGGGGTGCTGGAGGTACGGTTTTGAAATGGAACGCTTTTTTCCTCTCAGCCGACCCAGTGTTAAAGTTTGTGACGTTATCGTCGATAATCACGTGAGCCCGAGGCGATTCGCCCCAACCAGACAAGGATGATCTCGTGAAAATCGACGATTCGATCAAGAAAACCGGCGGTCTGCCGGTCAGCCCCGCCCAGACGCGCGGTGCCGGCCGTGCTGCCGGCACCGGAGCCGCCGGCAGCGCCGGCGCCGCTTCCGACAATGTCCACATTTCCGCAGAACTGAAGGCGCTGTCCGGCCAGGTGGCCTCCTCCAGCGTGTTCGACGCCGGCAAGGTCGAGGAAATCAAGGCCGCAATCGCCGGCGGCCAGTTCCAGGTGGACCCTGAAAAAGTCGCTACCGGCCTGCTGGAATCGGTGCGCGACCTGATCCATTCCCGCAAGCACTGACCACTCCATGACCGCTCCGCTCGCCGATCCCTCCCTTCAGCTCGATCTCGAAGTACAGACCGCGCGCGAACTGCTGGCGCTGCTGGAACGCGAGCAGGAGGAACTGGCGGCGGCCCGGGTCGAGGCGCTGCCGGACCTGACCAACCAGAAAAACCTGCTGGTGGCGCGCATGGCCACCTTGGCGCGCACGCGCTACGTGGCGCTCGGCGCCGCTGCCCACAGCGCCGACGAGGCCGGCATGCGCGCCTGGCTCGATCAGAGCGGCCACGAAGCCGCGCGCGGCCAGTGGACCGAACTGCTGCGGCTGGCAACCGATGCGCGCGAATGCAACCGCACCAACGGCGTGCTGATCGGCCGCCACATGGCACGTAACCAGGCGGCGCTCGGCGTGCTGCAGGGCGCCAGCGGCGGCGGCAACCTGTACGGCCCCGACGGCCAATCGACGCTGCGCAGCGGCGGCCACCGGCTGGTGGCTGGCTGACCCCTCTCCTTTGGCGCCCTTCCGCTGGCAACCGCCGGCAAAATCGGTTCATCGTTTACCAAACATCATCGTTTTCCGCGTTTTTCCGGATTTTTTCCTGAAAAAGCGGCGGGATTGGCGATTCCGTCATTGTTCCATCGTGCGTCGCACAGTAGACTTTTGCTGTCCGGGCGGATTTTTCCTCCCGGCTTCTCCAGCACCCTCTGCCCCTCGCGCCGCCGATGCTGAAAAAAGTCTGCCTCCCTCTGTTGCTGCTGGTCCAGGGTGCCCCCGTATTCGCTGACGGCGCTTGGGCGGCCGACAGCCCGCCACTTTTTTCCGTGAAAAAGCCGGTGCTACCCGATCTGGCGGCACCGGCCGAGCCGACGCGGCGCTTCGCGATCGACGGCCAGACGGCGACCGTCGGCGGCGATACCCGCGACCAGACCTGGACCACCCGCCTCGACTATGCGTCGCGCAGCGACGCCGCGATGGCGCTCGATTACGGCCTGAAGCTGGATCGGGAATTCGCCGGCGGCGCCAATCTGGTGATGGGCACGCGCCGCAAGGAATTGCTGCTGAACGCGGTCTATGCGCCGGAAAAGGACGTGCGCGTGAAATTCAGCGGCGGCCAGCTGCGCCAGACCGAGGACTACCAGTTCGCCTCCGGCACCGCCGCCGACAGCGTGGTACAGAACAATTTCCTGCTCGACATCCGCAAGACCTGGTCCGGCGACACCCTGCTTTCCGGCCTCAGCCTGACCGCCTGGCAGGCCTCCGCCGGCGGTACCGATCCCGGCCAGAAGACGATGCTGCAGGATGGCGATCTGGCAACCAGGGTGCTGGTCGATCCGCGCCTGCTGGCCACCGGCGCCCAGCGCGGCTACATGCTGAACCTGGCGCTGGCACCGCTGCCGGCCTCGCGGCTGGAACTGGGTACCGGCGTCGATCACCTGCACTACGACTTCGCCGACGGCAGCGACGAACGCGACAGCACCGCCTCGCACCGGCTGCATTACACCCAGTACGTCGGCGGCTGCTCGCGGCTGCAGGGGAATTACGAAAGCCACGCGGCCTGGCGCAGCTTCGGCGTGGCGCTGGCGCACGGCGCCTGGAGCCTCGGCGCCTCGCGCACGCAGGACCGTGACAGCGGCGACGGCGGCTATGCGATCAACGCCGGCTACACGATCCCGATGGGCCGGACCAGCGGCCGGCCGAATACCTGCGCCTCGTCGCTGCAGGCGGCGCGCTCGTTCGGCTCGCTCACCGGCAGCAGCGTCGCGCGCGATCCGAACCTGCCGGCGACGCCGCTGGCGCAGGTCGATCCGACCGCGCGCCCGGTGGTCAGCGAGGTTTGGGCGAAACCGCGTTAGCGTCGGGAGCCGCGGGTGCCAGCGGCAGTTCGGTCACCGGATCGGGCATGGTCGAGAGGATGATGACTTCGACCCGGCGGTTGCGCTGGCGGCCATCCGGATCGCCGTTCGAGGCGATCGGCCGGGTTTCGCCGTAGCCGACCGCGGTCAGGCGTTCGGCGCCGATGCCGCGTTCGACGAACAGGCGCACCACGCTGGAAGCACGCACCGCCGACAGTTCCCAGTTGGAGGGAAACACCACGGTGGCGATCGGCGTGTTGTCGGTATGGCCTTCGACCTGGATGGCGTGGTCGTCGTCCTTCAGTACCGCCGCCACCGCCTGCAGCGCCTGGCTGGATTCGTCGGCCAGCCTGGCGTCGCCGGGAGCGAACAGCACGCTGGCGCTGATTTCGATGTTGATGCCACGGCTGCTCTGCGTCACCCGCACCTGGCCCTGGCGCACCAGCGGCGCCAGCGCGTCGAGCAGGCTGCGCGCCATCGTCGTCATGCGATCGCGCTCGCGCCGCAGCGCCTCGCTGGGCCGGTTCTTCGGCGTCGCCAGCGGCCGCAGCGGCAGTTGCGGTGCCAGCTGCCCGTTCGGCAACGGCAGCGGCGCGGCGATGCGCGACTGGCCGAAGGCGTTGCCGAGCGCATCCGACAGCACCCGGTACTTGCCTTCGTTCAGCGAGGAGATCGCGTACATGACGACGAAGAAGGCGAACAGCAGCGTCATGAAATCGGCATACGACACCAGCCAGCGCTCGTGGTTGTCCGCTTCGTCCTCGTGCCGTTTACGTGCCATGATGTGCCATCCGTCGCTATCGCGCGCCGCCGGAAATACAGATACTCCCCATCATGCCGCCTTGTACCGGGCACCAGCATTCAGAAGTTGAGGCATACTCCCAATAATCCGGAACGCGCTCGGTCAACTGGCGATTCCGGCGCAAGCCGGAATCCGGCATCGTGTGCCGCTGAAGCACGCCACCCGATTCCAGCTTGCGCCGGAATGACGGAGACGTGTGCAGCCCAGCCCTGGAAAGATGCCGCGTCATTCGAGATAGGCGCGCAGGCGCTCGTCGATCACGCGCGGATTGTCGCCGGAGGCGATGCCGAAAAAGGCGTCGGTCAGCATTTCCAGCCGCAGCACCTGCGCCGCGATCACCGTCTTCAGGCGGTTGGCGACCGGCAGGAACAGCAGGTTGGCGAGGCCGACGCCGTAGATGGTGGCGACGAAGGCGACCGCGATGCCGCTGCCGAGCTTGGACGGATCGGACAGGTTTTCCATCACGTGGATCAGCCCCAGCACCGCGCCGAGGATGCCGATGGTCGGCGCATAGCCGCCGGCCGCTTCCCAGATCTTGGCGGCCTGCCGCTGCGCGGTTTCGTAGGTGGTGATTTCGACTTCGAGGATGTCGCGCAGCTTGGCCGGGTCGATGCCGTCGATCAGCAGACGCAGGCCCTTGGCGATGAACGGGTCGTCGGCGCGCTCCATGAAACGCTCCAGGCTCAGCAGTCCCTCGCGGCGGGCGGTGAAGCTCCAGACGCCGATGTCGTGCAGCATCGCCTCATGGTCGTGGCGCGGCGGTGCGAACGCCCACGCCAGCAAGGCGGCGCCGCGGCCGAAGAACACCAGCCCGCTTTGCAGCAGCACCGCGCCGAGCGTGCCGATGACGACGATCACGAACGCCGCCGGCTGCACCAGCGAGGCGATGTGCCCGCCTTCCAGCAACTGGCCACCGAGGATGCCGGCGACCGCCAGCACCAGCCCGGCTACGCTACCCCAGTCCACGCCTGTTCCCTCAAGGTGGCGCGCATGCGGGCGATCGCCTGGCCATGCAGCTGGCAGACGCGCGATTCCGACACCCCCATCACCGCGCCGATTTCCTTCAGGTTCATTTCCTGCTCGTAGTACAGCCCCATCAGGATTTTTTCCCGCTCCGGCAGCGCGGTGATGGCATCGATCACGGCGTCACGAAAGCCGCTGTTCATCAGCGCCTGCAGCGGATCGTCGTTGCTTTCCGGGCAATAGCGGTCGAGGAAATGCTCGTGCGGGCCTTCCGAGGTATCGTGGAAATCCTCGTAATACACCAGTTGGTGGCCGCCGCCGTCGGCCAGCATCTCCTGGTAGGCTTCCAGCGACAGCTTCAGCTGCTGCGCCACCTCGGTTTCCTTCGGCGGCCGGCCGAGCCGCTGCTGCAGCGTGGTCATCGCCGTTTCGATCTTGCGCATGTTCTGGCGCATGCTGCGCGGCAGCCAGTCGCTGCTGCGCAATTCGTCCAGCATCGCGCCACGGATGCGCTGCACCGCGTAGGTCTCGAACTGCGCGCCGTGGGTTTCCTCGTAGCGATTCACCGCGTCCAGCAGGCCGATCATGCCGGCCTGCACCAGATCATCCACTTCGACGCTGGGCGGCAGCCGCGCCTTCATCTGATAGGCGAGCTTCTTCACCAGCGGCGCATGCTCGGTGAGCAGATTGTTCTTGTCCGTCTTTCCGTTGGCGTTGTACATGATTCATCAAATTCCGCGATCTAGCCGCCGGCCAACATGCCCGGGTTTCCCGAAGGTAACCCAGACAGCGCCAATCGTCCAGCCAGACGCCGGAATGCGATCGACGCACCGGCCAGCGGAAACGCCTCCACCACGCTGCGTCCGAGCCGGGCGGCGCGGCCGATATGCTCGTCGGCCGGCACCGAACCGGCCGCGTACAGCGGCAGCGCCAGATAGCGGCTGGCGGCCTGCGCCATGTTGGCGAACACCCGCTCGGCCTGCCGTTCATCGGCGCCGGACACCAGCACGCCAAAGCGGCGCCGGCCGAAACCGGCGTTCAGGCGCTTGATCAGCGCGTAGCCGGCGGTGATCGCAGCGGCATCCGGCGACACCTGCACGACGATGTCGCCGCTGGCCAGCGCCGCCAGCGGCAGCAGTTCCGGTTCACCGGCGACGGCGTCGGCCAGCACCAGATCGCATTGTTCCGCCATGCTCCCGAACACCTGTTCGAGTGCTCCGGCATGCGCGGCCAGTTGCAGCGCGCGGCTGCCGGGCGAGGCCAGCGCCGCCAGCCGGAAACCCTGCGGCAGCATCCGCACCGCCTGCTCCAGCGTGCGCTGGCCGCGCGCCACGTCGAGCAGCGAGGCGCGCGGCAGGTCGCCCAGACGGCCGGAGACGCCATCGGCGTGCAGATGCGCGTCCAGCAGCGCGACGTCGTTGCCGGCGTGCGCCAGCGAGGCCGCCAGATTGATCAGCGTGGCGCTCTTGTCGGCTTCCGGCAGCACCGACAGCAGTGTCAGCAGGCGCGGCTTCGGCCCGCCGGCCAGCAGGCGCCGCAGCCCCTCGGCCTGGTCGTGCTGAAAACTATGCAAGGCTCACCTCGCGCAGGCTGCGGTCGTGCATGCCGCGCGCGGCATTCGCGGCCACCAGCGGCAGTTCGGCGTCGCGGAAGGCGAACGGCGCGGTTTCACGCTTGAGCTTGAAGGCGCGATCGATCAAGTACTGGCGATTCGCCACGTGCAGGTCTTCCGGCACCCGCTGGCCGTTGGCGAGGTAGTACAGGCACAGCTTGTGGCGGATCGCGGCGTCGAGCGCGCTGCCGATGGTGGCGGCTTCGTCCAGCTTGGTCAGGATGCAGCCGGCCAGACCATCGCCCTTGTAGGCGCGGATCACTTCGTTCAAGGTTTCGCCGGTCGAGGTGGCGTTCATGCACAGCAGCCGCTTGACCTCGGCGCCGGTGCCGGCGCCGGCGGCGGTCAGCATCGCCACCTGCTGCGCCACCATCTGGTCGCGCTGGCCGACGCCGACGGTGTCGATCAGCACCATGTGCTTGTTCTTCAGCTCGGCCAGCGCGATCTTCAGATCGGCCTCGTCCTTCACCGAATGCACCATCACGCCGAGAATCTTGCCGTAGATGCGCAACTGCTCGTAGCCGCCGATGCGGTAGCCGTCGGTGGTGATCAGCGCCAGCTTGCCGGCCCCATGCCGCATCACGCAGCGCGCCGCCAGCTTGGCGGTGGTGGTGGTCTTGCCGACGCCGGTCGGGCCGACCAGCGCGTAGACGCCGCCCTTTTCCAGGATTTCGTCCTCGTTGTCCATGGTCGCCAGATTGCGCGCCAGCACGGTCTTGATCCAGTTCATGCCGGCCTCGCGGCTGCCGCTGTCCTGCAGTTTTTCGGTCAGGTAGCGCGCCAGGCTGGCGGAAAAGCCGGCCGCCAGCATTTCGCGCATCACCACCGCCTTCAGCGGCTCGCGCTTTTGCATGTTGCCCCAGGCGAGTCCGGCCAGCTGCGCTTCCAGCATGCCGCGCATCGAGCGGATTTCATTCATCACTTCGTTCAGTTCGGCGCTGCTGACGGCTGCGGCTGCGGCAGCGGCCGGCGCCGGTTCCGGCGCGCGCGCCAGCATCGCAGCCAGATTGGCGGCCCGGGTGCCGAGGTCGCCGCGCGCCGGCACCAGCGTCGGCTGTGGTGCGGCTGGCGCTTCGCTGGTGAAAACCGGCACCGGCGTGGCCAGCGGCGCTTCCTGCACCGGCGCCGCCAGCGAGGCGATGTCGTCGTGCGCCAGCGCCAGGATTTCGACGCCGTCCTCGACCCGGCGGTTGGACAGGATCACCGCCTCCGGTCCGATCGCATCGCGCACCTGGCGCAGCGCCTCGCGGGACGACGGGGCGAGAAATTTCTTGACGTTCATGCTTGGCCTCCAATCAGGCTGGTCACTCTAATGGTCTTGGAATCGGGCAGTTCGGCGTGCGACAGCACCTTCAGCTGTGGCAGCGCGCGGCGCAGGAAACGCGCCAGCAGGCCGCGCAGCGGCGCCGGCACCAGCAGCACCGGCGGCAGGCCGAGCTGTTCCTGCTGGCGGGTGGCGTTTTCCGCCTGTTGCGCCAGCGTGTCGGCCAGGCCCGGCTCGATGCCGGCGCCATCGCTGCCGCTGGCGTTCAATGCCTGCATCAGCAGCCGTTCGAGCCGGTTGTCCAGCGCCATCACCGACAGTTCGCCCGGCGCCGGGAAAATCTGCTGGATGATCGCCGGACCGAGCGCGACGCGCACCGCCGCGGTCAGTTCGTTCGGATCCTGCGTGCGCAGCGCCTGTTCGGCCAGGGTTTCGGCGATGGTGCGCATGTCGCGGATGTGCACGCCTTCGGCCAGCAGGTTCTGCAGCACCTTCTGCAGCGTCGCCAGCGGCAGCAGCTTCGGCACCAGGTCCTCGACCAGCTTCGGCGCTTCCTTGCCGATGTGATCGAGCAGCTGCTGCACTTCCTGCCGGCCCAGCAGTTCGGCCGCATGGGTGGTGATCAGGTGGTTCAGATGGGTGGCCACCACGGTGCCGGCATCGACCACGGTATAGCCCATGGTCTGCGCCTGCTCGCGCAGCGCGCCGTCGATCCAGGTGGCCGGCAGGCCGAAGGCCGGATCGCTGGTGGTCGGGCCGGGCAAGGTGCCGCTGACCATGCCCGGATTGATCGCCAGGAACTGGCCGGCCTGCGCTTCGCCGCTGCCGACTTCGACGCCCTTCAGGGTAATGCGGTAGCCGGACGGCTTCAGTTCCAGGTTGTCGCGGATGTGTACCGGCGGCGACAGGAAGCCGACTTCCTGCGCGAATTTCTTGCGGATGCCCTTGATCCGCCGCAGCAGTTCGCCGCCCTGGCTCTTGTCGACCAGCGGGATCAGCCGGTAGCCGACCTCCAGGCCGAGCGTATCGACCGGCAGGATGTCCTGCCAGGTGGCTTCTTCGACTTCCGGCGCGGCCACTGCGGCGGCCGGTTCCGGCGCCTGCTGCGCCGCCTTGGCAGTACTCTGCGTCAGCGCCCAGGCGCCGCCGGCCAGCACCGCCGCCAGCAGCAGGAAGGCGACGTGCGGCATGCCGGGGATGACACCCATGCCGCCGACGATGGCGGCGGTGATGTACAGCACCTGCGGCTTGGCCAGCAGCTGGCCGACCAGCTGGCCGCCGATGTCCTGTTCGCTGGCCACGCGCGACACCACCACGCCGGCGGCGGTGGAGATGATCAGCGACGGAATCTGCGCCACCAGGCCGTCGCCGATCGCCAGCAGCGTGTAGTTCTTCAGCGCGGCATCGAAGGCCAGGTCGTGCTGGATCATGCCGACCACCAGCCCGCCGACGATGTTGACCACGGTGATGATGATGCCGGCGATGGCGTCGCCGCGCACGTACTTGGAGGCACCATCCATGGCGCCGTAGAACTCGGCTTCCTGGCCGACTTCCTGGCGGCGGCGGCGCGCTTCCTGCTCGCCGATCAGGCCGGCGTTCAGGTCGGCGTCGATCGCCATCTGCTTGCCCGGCATCGCATCCAGCGCGAAACGCGCGCCGACTTCGGCGATGCGGCCGGCGCCCTTGGTGACGACGGTGAAGTTGATGATGGTCAGAATCACGAACACCACGATGCCGACCGTGTAATTGCCGCCGATCAGGAAGTGGCCGAAGGCTTCGATCACCTTGCCGGCGGCGTCCGGGCCGCTGTGGCCTTCGGTCAGCACCACGCGGGTCGAGGCGACGTTCAGCGACAGCCGCAGCATCGTCGAGACCAGCAGTACGGTCGGAAACACCATGAAATCGAGCGGCTTGACCGTGTACAGGCTGGTCAGCAGCACGATGATCGACAGCGCGATGTTGAAGCTGAAGAAAATGTCGAGGACGAATGCCGGCAGCGGCAGCACCATCATCGACAGCATCATCACGATCAGGATCGGCGCCGCCAGCGCGCGCGATCCCTGACCGGTCAACCAGGCTGGCAGTTGCAGGCTGTTCATGCCGCCGCTCCCGCTTCAGCGGCGTTGTTCGGGTCCAGCTCGGCCGGCACGTCGAGGTCTTGCGGCAGGCGCGGGCGGGTGCCGCCCTGCTTGTCGAAGGCGCGCAGCTGGAACACGTAGGCCAGCACTTCGGCCACCGCCGTATACAGCGCTTCCGGAATTTCGTCGCCGAGTTCGGTATGCCGGTACAGCGCACGCGCCAGCGGCGGCGCTTCCAGCAGCGGCACCTTGTGCTCGGCGGCCAGTTCGCGGATCTTCGCCGCCACTTCGTCGGCGCCCTTGGCCACCACCTTCGGCGCGCGCATGCTGCCGTCGGCGTATTTCAGCGCCACCGCGTAGTGAGTCGGGTTGGTGACGACGACGTCGGCGGTCGGCACCTCGGCCATCATGCGGCGGCGCGCCATTTCGCGCTGCTGGGCGCGAATCTTCGCCTTGACCTGCGGATCGCCTTCGGATTCCTTGGATTCCTGCCGCACTTCCTGGCGCGTCATCTTCAGCTTGTTGGCGTAGCGCCACATCTGGAACGGCGCGTCGATGCCGGCGATCAGCACCAGCGCACAGACGATGGCGATGAAGCCGCTCAGTAGCAGCCGGCCCAGATGGGCGATGCCGTCGTCGGCATTTTCAACGCTGAATCCGAGCATCGTGTCGAGCTGGTGGCGGATCACCATCCAGGCAACGATGCCGACCAGCAGCGTCTTGGCGATCGCCTTGGTCAGTTCCACCAGGGCATTCACCGACACCATGTTGCCGAGGCCGCGCAGCGGGTTCAGCTTGTCGAACTTCGGCTGCAGCGCCTTGGCGGAAAATAGCCAGCCGCCGATCAACAGCGGCGACGCCAGCGCCACCACCACCAGCAGGATGGCGATCGGCGCGAACGCCAGCAGCACGTCGAAGGCATGGCTGCCAATCCGGGTGAACAGCAGGCTGGGGTCGAACGCCTGGGCGCGCTCGAAGCCGAGTCCGGCCGCCAGCGTCTGGTTCAGGCTGCGCACCAGCCCGCTGCCGAACACCCACAAGCCGGCGCCGGCCGCCAGCAGAATGGTGCAGGTGGCCAGTTCGCGCGAACGCGGAACGTCCCCCTCCTCACGCGCCTGTTCGAGGCGCCGGGGGGACGCTGGTTCGGTTTTTTCGAGATCGCTCTCTTCTGCCACCTTCGACTCCTGTCATGACCGCTGGCGCGCAACACGGCGCCATGAGCCCATTCGGATCGATTATTGGCGAAAGGCGGCGCCGGCCATCGGTGGAACAGCAGTGGAAATGGCCGTCTTTTCAGGATTGCGGCGCGGCAACTACGCCACGCTGACGGCGGCGGCAGTTTCGGGAGAATATGGACGGGAGTCGGTATAGGGGGAGTATGCCTGAAAATCGGCCGCTTCCAGGCACCAGCCGCCCGGCTTCAAAATTACTCCCCCTCAGTATGAGGGTGAATCGAGGATTTACAGCGATAGATTATGTGACCAAGCCAGCGCCGCCAGATGCGCCTGATTGACTTCCTCGGCCTCGATCTGCAGCGAGGCCGCCAGCGAACCGGCCAGCGCGCCGTTCAGTTCGCAGGCTTCCGCCAGCGCCAGATACGGTCCATAAACGCCATCGCGGCTCAGCAGCGCCTGCGCCATCCCGTCGGAAAACTGCATCTTTTCCAGCACTTCTTCCATCGGAATGCCGAGCAGGCGGTCGAGCAGCGAGAACAGCCCGGCGACGAACAGGTTTTCCCCTTCGCCGCGCGGCAGCACCGGCGTGCCGAGCAGTTCCGCCAGCCGGCCGCGCACCACCGCGGTCTGCATCAGCACCGGCGAATAGCCGCTGGTGCTGGCGGTGGCCAGCAGCAGCGACAGCCAGCGGAACAGCGGCGCGTAGCCGAGCAGCGTGACCGCGTGGCGCAGCGACTGGATTTCGGCGGTATGGCCGAAACCGGCCGAATTGATGTAGCGCAGCAGCTTGAACGACAGCGCGGCGTCGCGCTTCAGCACCGCCTCCAGTTCGCGCACGTCGGCGTTGTTGCGCACCATGTTCATCAGCTGCAGCACCACCGTCTGGGCCGGATTCAGGCCCTTGGTGCCCGGCCCCGGACGCGGCGTCAGATGCAGCTTGCCGACGAAGGCATCCAGCCCGAGCGCGGCGCAGGAATCGTACTGCTGCCAGGTATCGACACCCCGCGCCAGCATCCGCACCGACGACTGCTTCAGCGCCGCATAGGCGCGCGCCTGGCTGCCGAGATCGGCTGGATCGAAACGCACCTCGACGTGCGTGGCCAGCGTCAGCAGCACCTTGTCGAGCGCGCCGAAATTGACGTTGCGCAGCGCGATGCCGTAGCCCTGTTCACGCGCCTGGCGCGCCGCCGCCAGCGTGTCGGCGTCGGCCAGATCGGCCGCCATCATCGCCAGCACCGTGTGGCGCGGCGGCAGCGCCTGCAAGGCCGATGAACCCAGCAGCGCCGGCGGCGTCGGCAGGAACAGCAGGTGGCCGCCCATCAGCCAGCCGGCATCCTCGTCGTTCAGTTCGGTGCCGACCAGTTCCGCCAGCGCCACTGCCGCCGCCTCGTCCGGCTGGCCCGGCTCGCTGCCGGCATGCTGCCAGCCGAGCTCGTAGCCGAGCACCTGTTGTTTGGGGTCGAGCAGCGGTTCGCGGACCAGAAAATCGGCGGTGGACATGATGCGGTTCGGCGCGTTGGTGAATCAGGAAGGCGGCGACGGCGCGGCCTCAGCCGGCCTTCTCCATCTTTTCGAAAATCTTCGCCAGCTTTTCATCCAGCGTGGCGGCGGTGAATGGCTTGACCACATAACCGCTGGCGCCGGCCTGGGCAGCGGCGATGATGTTTTCCTTCTTGGCCTCGGCGGTCACCATCAGCACCGGCAGCTTCGACAGCGCGGCGTCGGCGCGGATCGTCTGCAGCATCGTCAGGCCATCCATCACCGGCATGTTCCAGTCCGAAATGACGAAGTCGAAATGCTCGGAACGCAGCTTGGACAGCGCCATCGAACCATCCTCGGCTTCATCGACGTTGCTGTAGCCCAATTCCTTGAGCAGATTCCGGACGATGCGGCGCATCGTTGAAAAATCGTCAACCACTAAAAATTTGGTATTGGGTCCCGCCATGAATCACTCCATTGATGCATCAAACTCGTTCCACGGACCGGCGTACCAGCCATCGTCGAATCGCCTATCGATCGTGCGCGCCTATTATCACCCAGATTGTGCTAAACCCGGAGAGCGCGGCTGCTGTGCGCGGCAAGATAGTTCAGCACCATGCCCGGCAGGTCCTGCAGCGCACCGACGTGCTGGACCGCGCCGACCGCGATCGCCTCGCGCGGCATGCCGAACACCACGCAACTGGCTTCGTCCTGCGCGAAGTTGCAGGAACCCGCCTCCTTCATCCTCAGCATTCCCTGCGCGCCATCCTTGCCCATGCCGGTTAGGATCACGCCGACCGCGTTCTTGCCGGCGCAGCCGGCCACCGAATCGAACAGCACGTCGACCGACGGCCGGTGCCGGTTCACCGGCGGCCCGTCGTCCAGCCGGGTCATGTAGTTGGCGCCGCTGCGCGCCAGCAGCAGGTGGGCGTTGCCAGGCGCGATATAGGCATGGCCGGGCAGGATGCGCTCGTCGCCGGCCGCCTCGCTGACGGTGATCTTGCACAGGCTGTCGAGCCGGCGCGCGAACGAACGGGTGAAGCCTTCCGGCATGTGCTGGGTGATCAGGATGCCGGGACTGTCGGACGGCATCTGCATCAGGAAGCTCTTGATCGCCTCGGTGCCGCCGGTGGAGGCGCCGATGACGATCAGCTTTTCGCTACTGGTCAGCGGATTGCTGACCAGTGGCAGATTGCCGCCGCTGCCGGCCGCCGTGGCCGGCGCGCGCGCGCGCAACTGGGCGCGGGCGGCGATGCGGATCTTGTCGGTGATCATGTCGGCGTACTCGCGCATGCCGCTCTGGATCGCCAGCTTCGGCTTGGTGACGAAGTCGACCGCGCCCAGCTCCAGCGCGCGCAGCGTGATTTCGGAACCGCGCTCGGTCAGCGACGACACCATCAGCACCGGCATCGGCCGCAGCCGCATCAGCCGTTCGAGAAAATCGAGGCCGTCCATCTTCGGCATTTCGACGTCCAGCGTCAGCACGTCCGGGTTGGTGCGCTTGATCATGTCGCGCGCGACCAGCGGATCGGGAGCGATGCCGACCACTTCCATGTCCGGCTGGCTGCCGATGATTTCCTTCATGACGCTGCGGATCAGCGCCGAATCGTCGACGATCAAAACCTTGATTTTCATGACTTGGTTCTTTTTGAATGCAGTCCGTGCGGCATCCGTCAAAACAGTTCGACGGCGCCCGCCACTCGCGTGCTCTGCAGGCGGGTGGCGTAATCCTGTTCGCGGTTGACCAGCGTGTTGTTGTGCAATTGCCTGAGTTTTTTCACCAGCACCTTGCCGGTGCGCGGGAAGAAGTACACCTTGCGCGGATAGATGTCGTTCAGATCCTCGGCCAGCAGGCGGATGTTTTCAATGCGCAGATATTCGCGCACGAACGAGGCGTTGCGCTCACCGACGTTCATCGACGCGAAGCCGGCCAGGACGTTGCCGCCGCCGAACACCTTGGCTTCCAGATTTTCACGGCGCGCGCCGGCTTTCAGCAGATCGTTGATCAGCACTTCCATCGCGTAGGTGCCATAGCGCATCGACGCCGACACCGGACTGTCGGCATCGCCGCCGCTGCCATACGGCAGCATGAAATGATTCATGCCGCCGATGCCGCTGACACGATCGCGGATGCAGGCCGCGACACAGGAGCCGAGTACCGTGACGATCAGCATGTCCTTGCAGGTGAAATAGTATTCACCCGGCAGAATCTTGGCCGCGTCACGATCGAAGGTCCGATCGTAATAGACGTTGTCGGCGAATTCTTCCTCGATGCCCTGGCTCATCGCGCCACACCCGTGACGTTGCCGCGCGCGGCCGGAACGGTCTTGCCGTCGGTGAATTCATAGACGGTCTTGGCGCGCAGCCGGAACGCATTGGTCACGTAGGAAAAATTTTCTGAATGACCGGCAAACAGCAAGCCATGCGGCTTCATCAGCGGAGCGAAGCGGGACAGGATCCTGGCCTGCGTCGGCTTGTCGAAATAAATCATCACGTTGCGACAAAAAATGACATCGAAGGACGTGGAAATCTGGTAGCTGTCCGCCAACAGGTTCAACGGACGGAAAGTGATCAGCTTGACAAGCTCCGGTCGCACCCGCACCAGTCCGCTCTGCGCTCCCGATCCGCGCAGGAAGAAGCGTTTCTTGCGTTCCGCCGACAACCGCTCGACTCTCTCGATCGGATAGACGCCGCGTTCGGCCGCCGCCAGCACGTTGGTATCGATGTCGGTCGCGAGAATATGGGCCGGCGGCGTCAGTGTCCCATACGTTTCGCACAAAGTCATCGCGATCGAATATGGCTCCTCGCCGGTGGAACTGGCGCAGCACCAGATCGACGCCGGCTCGCGCAAGGTCCGCAGATGTTCGGCCAGAATCGGGAAATGGTGCTCCTCGCGGAAAAACGAGGTCAGATTGGTGGTCAGCGCATTGACGAAGGCCTCCTGCTCGGCGCCGCCGTGGGCGCTCTCCAGCGCGTCCAGGTAGGCCGCGAACGAGCTGATGCCGGTGGCGCGCAGGCGCCGCGCCAGGCGGCTGTAGACCATTTCCTGCTTGCTGGCCGCCAGGGCGATGCCGGCATGGCGGTGAATCAGGTTGCGCACCCGTTCGAAATCGCGCTGGGTGAATTCGAATTCCTTCATGCCTTCCGGTCTGTTACGTGCTGCGGCATTCAATGTTGCGGTCTTTCTGTTAATTTCTGCATGGAAACATTCATCAGGTTGCCATTGTCAACCATCTTGAGGTCGCGAGCGGTTTTTTTCGTGCTTTTTCGTTGCCACGCCCGTCGGCCGTTGTCTGCCACCGACGGTGGGGGTTGCCGGCGCATCCGCCACAGTCGAGCGATAACCGACCCGGAAACCGCCCCAATGGCGGCCTCGGACGTAGATCGGTACCGACAGGTCGTGCATCACCTCGCCGGTATCGCGCTTGTAGGTCTGCAACAGGAAGGGTTCGGTATTCGAACCGCAGCGGCGTCCGGTGCGGTCGTCGAAGATGCGTTTGGTGCGGTTGTTGACCAGATCGACCTCGTAGTTGCCGGTCAGCGGTTGCGAAAACTTGCGGTTGTGAGTCGGGAAATAACCATTGTTGTCGACCGCGCCGGCGTAGGCCAGCTGCGGCATGCTGGCCAGCATGCCGTCCTGCAGCGACGGCAGCACGCGATCGGTGAAGCGGTCGAAGCGGGTCGAATGCTTTTGCGGATTGGTGTTCGGAATCGGTGTATAGCTGCGGTCAAACAGCGCTTCCTCGCTGATCTGACCGGAACCGATCGCCTCGGTGAAAATCCGTGCGACCTCCGCCGCCCCGGCCTGCGCCGCGCTGCGGATCGCATCGTGCGCGGTCGGAATATCGAATTCGGCGATCGCCCCGAACACTTCCTCGGCACGCTGCGACAATACCGCCGCCGCCGCCGCCGCGCGCGGCAGGTCGGTATCGGTACGCAGCATACGGTCACGGATGCTCAAGGTGCCTTCCTCGATCTGGCGTGCGGTACGCACGTGTTCGCGCGCCGCATGAGCGATCTGGTCGATCGCTCCTTCCGACTCCGTCGCCGCCCGCTCGATGTTTTCCAGATAGCCATGCACCTGGCCGGCATTCTGCGCAGCTTCGGACACTTTGCCGGTCAGCGCCGCCATGCCCTCGGCGGCACGTTCGGATTCTTCATTGATTTCGCGCACCATCACGCCGATGTCGTCGGTCGCACTCTTGGTGCGCTGCGCCAGCTGCCGCACCTCGCCGGCCACCACGGCGAAGCCGCGCCCATGCTCGCCGGCCCGGGCCGCTTCGATCGCCGCGTTCAGCGCCAGCAGATTGGTGCGCGCGGCGATTTCATTGATCGTTTCGGTAATGCCGTGGATGCGCTGGGCCTTTTCCTGCAGATGCGCCATCATGCGCGAGGCGGTCTGCGCATCCTGGCGCGCGTCATCGATCTGGCCAAGGCTGCGATCGACCTGAGCACGGCCGGCCACGCTTTCGCTGCGCACTTCCTGCGCCACCTTGGCGGCACGCTCGGCATTGCCGGCGATCTGTTCGGTGGTGGCGGCGCTTTGCTCGGCGCTGGCGGCAATTTCGCTGGCGGTCACCACATCGTGGCTGATTTTCTTTTTGAGGTCGTCGACAAAAAACGAGGTCTCCGCGGCGCCGATCATGATGTGATCGATCTGCTGGGCGACCCGATGACCGAAACGGATACCGCCAGCGGTTCCGCGTCCGCCAAAAAACCACGCCAGCAGGACCCCGGTGATGCCGGCTGCTGCTGCCGCCGCCATGGAAACCGCGCGCCCCCCGTCCAGCCAATCTGACAATACCGCAATCAGAAACCCGACCAATGCAGCCAGCGCCAGCAGGCATGCTCCGGGCAAGGCCTTGCGTAACATGCTCCCCCCTTCCGCCAATAGCGGCATTGTCCTGCGCTCACCGGTAACCCGGCATTTTGTTCGGCCCGTCGAAGGTAACGGCTGGCCAAGGTAGCGACTTGAACCGTCCTCACTGCACGCACTGTCAGTTGCCCGGCCGCCGCAACGCTGCTCCAAATGGTTCTGTCCTTGCCAGCCGTCGATTCCGCTCACCGACAGTTTCGGTTCAACTCAGGAATCCCCCTCTCGACGCCAAGGCAATCTCATTCCGGACGCACATCTGCCATCATCTAGAATTCTTCCCAGGCGCCGTCACCAGCCACCACTTGCGTCTGCGCGACGGCACCGCGTGGCGCAATGGCAGGGACCGCCGGACTCGGGCGGGCTGCCGGCGATGACGGCGATGACGGCGGAATGACAGTTACGGTTTTTCCCTCCGCGAGCCGGAACATGCCGACCACCTCGGCCAGCTGGCGCGCCTGCTCCTGCATCGCTTCCGAGGCTGCCGCCGCTTCTTCCACCAAGGCGGCATTCTGCTGCGTCACCTGGTCCATCTGGCTGATCGCCTGATTCACCTGTTCGATGCCGTCGGTCTGTTCCGCCGAGGCGGCGGTGATCTCGGCCATGATGTCGGTGACCCGTTTGACGCTGTCGACGATTTCCTGCATCGTCGCACCGGCCTGATTGACCAGTTCGGCGCCGGTTTCGACCTTGCCGACCGAATCGTCGATCAGCGTCTTGATTTCCTTGGCGGCCGCCGCCGAACGCTGCGCCAGATTACGCACTTCCGAGGCGACCACCGCGAAGCCTCGGCCCTGTTCGCCGGCACGCGCTGCTTCGACCGCCGCGT
>Ga0222424_100096_pt1 | contig 143385 bp, 122 predicted proteins | sample 2B2ome_FD_182468 | JGI IMG/M metagenome (GOLD analysis project Ga0222424, IMG submission 182468) | Enriched microbial communities from leaf-cutter ant dump, University of Wisconsin, Madison, United States - 2B200A (version 2) | ecosystem: Environmental > Terrestrial > Nest > Insects nest > Nest...
GTCGACATCAAGAACGCGGACGTTATTTTGATCATGGGCGGCAATGCCGCCGAAGCGCACCCCTGCGGATTCAAGTGGGTGACCGAAGCGAAGGCGCACAACAAGGCGCACTTCATGGTGGTCGATCCGCGCTTCAACCGCTCTGCCTCCGTGGCCGATTTCTACGCCCCCATCCGGTCGGGCAGCGACATCGTGTTCCTGGGCGGGATCATCAATTACCTCTTGTCCAACGACAAGATCCACCACGAGTACGTGCACAACTACACGGACTTCAGCTTCATCGTGCGCGATGACTTCGCTTTCGTGGACGGCATCTTCTCGGGCTACAACGAGGAAAAACGCACCTACGACAAGAAGAGCTGGGACTACGAGCTCGGTGAAGACGGCTACGTCCTGACCGACCCGACGCTGCAGCACCCGCGCTGCGTGTACCAGCTCATGAAGCAGCACTACGCCAGTTATACGCCCGAGAAGGTCGAGAGCGTCTGCGGCACGCCGAAGGAGAAATTCCTGCACGTGGCCGAGAAGTTCGCCTCCACGGCCGTGGCCGGGCGCGCCGCCACCATCCTCTACGCGCTGGGCTGGACGCAGCACTCCATCGGCGCGCAGATCCTGCGCTGCGCCGCCATGGTGCAGCTGCTGTGCGGCAACATCGGCGTGGCCGGCGGCGGCATGAACGCGCTGCGCGGGCACTCCAACATCCAGGGCCTGACGGACCTGGGCCTGCTGTCGGCCAGCCTGCCGGGCTACCTCACGCTGCCGGGCGAGAAGGAGCAGGACTACCAGGGCTACATCGCGGCGCGCACGCAGAAACCGCTGCGCGCGAACCAGATGAGCTACTGGCAGAACTATCCCAAGTTCCACGTCAGCCTGATGAAGTCCTGGTTCGGCGCGGCGGCCACGGCCGAGAACAACTGGGCCTACGACTACCTGCCCAAGCTGGACAAGCAGTACGACATGCTGCAGTACTTCCAGCTCATGAACGAGGGCAAGGTCAACGGCTACATTGCGCAGGGCTTCAATCCGATCGCCTCGCTGTCGAACAGCGGGCGCGTGCGCGACGGCCTGGCCAAGCTCAAGTTCCTGGTCGTCATGGACCCGCTGGCTACCGAGACCTCGGAGTTCTGGAAGAACCACGGCGAGTTCAACGACATCGACGCGGCTTCCGTGCAGACCGAGGTGTTCCGCCTGCCCACGACCTGCTTCGCCGAGGAAGAAGGCGCTGTGGTCAGCTCCTCGCGCGTGCTGCAGTGGCACTGGAAGGCAGCCGAGCCCCCGGGCGAGGCGCGCACCGACGTAGCCATCATGGCCGCGCTGCACCACCGCCTGAAGGCGCTCTACGCCAAGGAAGGCGGCGCGTTCGCCGACCCGATCCTGAACCTGGACTGGAAATACGCCCAGCCCGACCACCCGAGCTCCGAGGAAATCGCCAAGGAGTACAACGGCAAGGCCCTTGTCGACCTGCTCGACCCCAAGGACCCGGCCAAGGTGCTGCGCCCCGCGGGCCAGCAGGTGTCGGGCTTCGGCGAACTGCGCGACGACGGCTCCACGGCCAGCGGCTGCTGGATCTACGCAGGCGCCTGGACGCAGGCCGGCAACCAGATGGGCCGGCGCGACAACGCCGACCCGACCGGCATCGGCAACACGCTGAACTGGGCCTGGGCCTGGCCGGCCAACCGCCGCGTGCTCTACAACCGTGCGTCCTGCGACGTCAAGGGCAAGGCCTTCAACCCGCGCCGCAAGCTCATCGAGTGGAACGGCAAGGCCTGGGGCGGCGCCGACATCCCGGACATGGGCGCCACGCTGGCGCCCGAGACCGGCGCCGGTCCGTTCATCATGACGCCCGAGGGCGTGGCGCGCTTCTTCGCGCGCAAGGGGCTCAACGAGGGGCCGTTCCCCACGCACTACGAACCGTTCGACACGCCGCTGGGCTTCAACCCGATGCACCCGGACAACCCCAAGGCCACGTCCTCACCGGCCGCTCGGGTGTTCAAGAACATCTGGGACACCTTCGGCAAGGCCAGCGAGTTCCCGCACGTGGGCACGACCTACCGCCTGACCGAGCACTTCCACTACTGGACCAAGCACGCCCTGGTCAACGCCATCACCCAGCCCGAGCAGTTCGTCGAGATCGGCGAGGCGCTGGCCAAGGAGCTGGGCATCGTGGCGGGCGACAAGGTCAGGGTCAGCTCCAAGCGCGGCTTCATCAAGGCGGTGGCCGTGGTCACCAAGCGCATCAAGCCGATGAAGATCGAGGGCCGCACGGTGCACCACGTGGGCATTCCGATCCACTGGGGCTTCAAGGGCGTGACCAAGCCAGGCTTCCTGGCCAACACGCTGACGCCTTTCGTGGGCGACGGCAATACCAACACGCCGGAATTCAAGACCTTCCTCGTGAAGGTCGAGAAGGTGTAAGGAGGCACGGATGTCATTGCAATCCCTCGATATCAAGCGCCTGTCGGCCACCACCACCCCGGCGCCCCAGGCTCGCACCCCGCAGTCGGGCGACGTGGCCAAGCTGATCGATGTCTCCAAGTGCATCGGCTGCAAGGCCTGCCAGACCGCCTGCATGGAATGGAACGACCTGCGCCAGGAACCCGGCGTGAACCACGGCGTGTACGACAACCCGAACGACCTGACCGAGAACGCGTGGACGGTGATGCGCTACACCGAATACGACAACGAGGCCACGGGCAATCTGGAGTGGCTGATCCGCAAGGACGGCTGCATGCACTGCGAGGATCCGGGCTGCCTCAAGGCCTGCCCGTCCCCCGGCGCCATCGTGCAGTACACCAACGGCATCGTCGATTTCCACCAGGAAAAGTGCGTCGGCTGCGGCTACTGCGTCACGGGCTGCCCGTTCAACGTGCCGCGCATCTCCAAGAAGGACAGCAAGGCCTACAAGTGCACGCTGTGCTCGGACCGCGTGGCCGTGGGCCAGGAGCCGGCCTGCGTCAAGACCTGCCCGACGGGCGCCATCATGTTCGGCACCAAGAAGTCCATGAAGGACCACGCCGACGAGCGCATCGCCGACCTGAAGGAGCGCGGCTTCGCGCAGGCGGGCCTGTACGACCCCGCCGGCGTGGGCGGCACGCACGTCATGTACGTGCTGCACCATGCCGACCAGCCGTCGCTGTACCAGGGCCTGCCCACCGATCCCAAGGTCAGCGCCGCCGTGCGGCTGTGGAAGGGGGTGTCCAAGCCCCTGGCCATGGCCGCGCTGGGCGCCGCCGCGCTGGGCGGGCTGTTCCACTACATCACCAAGGGCCCCAACGACGTCTCCAAGGAACTGGAAGACGAGATGGAGCGCCAGGACCGTGAAGCGGAAAAGGAGACGCAGCCATGAGACGCAACCCCCGCGACCTGCAGCGCTACAGCGCCGGCGAGCGCGCCAACCACTGGGTGGTGGGCATCTGCTTCATCCTGCTCGCGCTCTCGGGCCTGGCCTTCTTCCACCCGGCGTTCTTCCCGCTCACGCAGCTGTTCGGCGGCGGGCCGTGGACGCGCATCCTGCACCCCTACATCGGGGTGGTGATGATGCTGTTCTTCATCATGATGTTCTTCCGCTTCTGGCGCCTGAACGTGATGGAGCAGCGCGACGTGGAATGGCTCAAGAACGTCAACAAGATGATCGACGGCAACGACCACGACATGCCTGAGCAGGGCAAGTACAACGGCGGCCAGAAGGTGCTGTTCTGGGGCCTGGTGCTCGGCATGCTGGCGCTCACCGCGTCCGGCATCGCCATGTGGCGCGCCTGGCTGAACCTGCCCGTGGACATGGTGCGCATCGCCTCGGTGGTGCATGCCGTGGCGGCGGTGTGGATGATCGGCCTGATCATCATGCACGTGTACGCCGCCATCTGGACGCGTGGCACCATCCGCGCCATGCTCTACGGCACCGTCACGCGCGCCTGGGCCAAGCAGCACCACCGCGGCTGGTACCGCAAGATGACGGGAGATAACAGCTAGCCCCCCTGAGCCGCCTTCGGCGTCTTCCCCCCAGGGGGACGACGCCAGCGGCCTGGCAAAGCCAGCTCCGCGGCGTCTGCTGGCTTGGGCCGTACCAATGCCCAGGCCATGCCGAAAACTGATACGCTGCCTTCGTTCCTGCCGCCGGTGGCGCCCCTGCCCCGGCGGCGGTTCCATTTCTGGAGACCTGATCCGTGCAACGCATTCTTCAACCCGGCGACATCGAAGCCCTGGATCGCACCCAGTTGCCGCGCATCCGCCTGCCCCAGCCCGCCAGCCTGTTCGCCGACCGCGCCGCGCGCCTGGCGCAGAAGGCCGAGGGCAACCCCATCGGCGACTACCTGCGCTTCCTCGCGCGCCTGGTGCGCGCCCAGCAGCAGGCCGCAGGCACGGTGCAGACCGCCGCGCCCGACCCCGCGCTGATCGCCCAGGCGCAGGAACATTCGATGCCGCTGCTGCCCGCGGCCCAGCACATCGACCCGGCCTGGCATGGCGTGCTCGACCAGTTGCTGGCCGCGCTCGACGGCGCCCCCGAGCTGCCCGAGGCCCTGCGCCCCACGCTGGCCCAACTGCGTGCCCTGCCCGGCGAGGAACGCGACACGCTGGCGCGCCGCGTGCTCCTCGGCCTGCTGGGTGAAAGCGCCGACCTGGCCGCCGCGCCCATCGTCATGGCGGCGCTCCAGGTGGTCTTCGCCGACCGCGCCAGCCGCCTGCAGGAAGCCGACATTCCCTACACCGACCCCGCCACCATCTGCCCCGTGTGCGGCACCCCGCCCGTGGCAAGCGTGCTGCGCATCGGCGGGCGCGAAGCGGGCTTGCGCTACCTGCACTGCGGCTGCTGCGGCACCGAATGGCACATGGTGCGCGTGAAATGCAGCCACTGCGAATCGACCAAGGGCGTGCACTACCAGGGCATGCAGAGCGAGGGCAGCGACCAGAAGGACGAAGTGGTACTGGCCGAAACCTGCGACCAGTGCCACACCTACCGCAAGATCGCCAACCAGGAAAAAGACCCGCTGGCCGAGCCGCTGGCCGATGACCTCGCCACGCTGCTGCTCGATCTGCTCATGGGTGAGACGCCTTTCGCGCGCGCCAGCATGAACCCGCTGCTGCCCATGCAGGACGCCGAAGGCGCCGCGCCATGAACACGGCGGCCCGCCTGCCCGGCGTGGACCGGGTGCTCTCCACGCCGCTCGCGCGCACGCTGTCGGCCGAATACGGCGCATCGTCCACCACCGCCGCCGTGCGCGCCGCACTCGACGCGCTGCGCCCCGCCGCGCTCGCGGGCCAGGCCACGTCCGAGCAACTCGCACCCGACGCCGTGGCCGCGCAGGCGCAGCAGCATCTGGCCACCCAGTTCGCCCCGCGCCTGAAAGCCGTGTTCAACCTCACCGGCACGGTGCTGCACACCAACCTGGGCCGCGCCCTGCTGCCCGACGCCGCCGTGCAGGCCGTGGTGCAGGCGCTCACCACGCCAGCCAACCTCGAATTCGACCTGGCCACCGGCGGACGCGGCGACCGCGACGACCTCATCACCGATCTGCTGCGCGACCTCACCGGCGCCGAGGCCGCCACCGTCGTCAACAACAACGCGGCGGCCGTGCTGCTCACGCTCAACGCCCTGGCGCCGCGCAAGGAAGTCATCGTCTCGCGCGGCGAACTCGTGGAGATCGGCGGCGCCTTCCGCATCCCCGACATCATGGGCCGCGCCGGCGCCAGGCTGGTCGAAGTGGGTACCACCAACCGCACCCACGCCAAGGACTACGAGGAAGCCATCACCGAGCGCACCGCGCTGCTCATGAAGGTGCATTGCAGCAACTACGCCGTGACCGGCTTCACCAAGAGCGTGCCCGAATCAGAGGTGGCGCAAATCGCCCACGCGCACGGCCTGCCGCTGGTGACGGACTTGGGGTCAGGCACCCTCGTCGATCTGGCGCAATGGGGCCTGCCCCACGAACCCACCGTGCGCGACGTGGTCGGCGCGGGCGCCGACATCGTCACCTTCAGCGGCGACAAGCTCCTGGGCGGCCCCCAGGCCGGCCTGATCGTGGGCCGCAAGGACCTGATCGCCAGGATCAAGAAGAACCCGCTCAAGCGCGCGCTGCGCGTGGGCAAGCTCACGCTCGCCGCGCTGGAGCCCGTGCTGCGCCTGTACCTCGCGCCCGAACGCCTGCCCGAGCGCCTGACCACGCTGCGCCTGTTCACGCGCCCGCAGGCCGACATGCGCGCGCAGGCCGAACAACTGCTGGCCCCGTTGCAGGCCGCCGTGGGTGCCGGGTACACCGTGCGCGCCGCGCCCTTGTTCAGCCAGATCGGCAGCGGCGCCCTGCCCGTGGACACGCTGCCGAGCTACGGCTTGGCCATCGCGCCCGCCAACGCCAAGCGCACAGGCCGCGCCCTCGCCCGCCTCGAAGCCGCGCTGCGCGCCCTGCCCCGCCCGGTGATCGGCCACATCGCCAGCGACGCGCTCTGGCTCGACCTGCGCTGCCTGGAGGCGCCCGACATGCCCACCTTCACGGCGCAGCTGCCCGCGCTCGCCGATGCGCTCGCACAGGCGTGATTCCAAGCCAAATCAGCCTCCAGCGCTTATGGGGCAAGCGCTGGCAGCTCTTGATTCAATAGCACCCAGGCGATAGCGGCAACGCCTTACCCCACCCGCCCGCGTCCACCGCCCAGCCGTCCACCGCCCAGCCGTCCACCGCCCAGCCGCGCCGCCACCACCAGCGCCGCCAGCGCCACGGCCAGGCCCGCGGCGAAGCTGCCCGCATAGCCCGCGTGCGCGGCCAGCCCGGTGAGCGAGGACGACGTGGCGATCTCGCCCACGTCGCGCGCGCTCTGCACCGCCGTCATATCGGTGCCTGCCTGCGCGCCCCGGGCGGCGAAGGCCATGGCCAGCGTCATCACCGCCACCGAGGCCGATCCCGCGCCGAAGCAGCCCAGCGCCGTCGCCGCCCACACGCCTGCCACGGGTAGCGCGGGCGACTGCCCCGCCAGCCAGAGCCACAGCGCCGCCGCCAGCGCCGAGGCGCCGATGCCCAGTGCGAACAGCGCCCGTGCGCCGATGCGCCCCGCCAGCCACGCCCCGCCGCCGCAGCCCAGCAGCACCGTGATGCCGCCCCCTACCATGCCCACGCGGCCCACGTCCTCCAGCGCCCAGCCCGTATCCACCAACAGCAGCTTGGACAGGCCGTAGCCCGTGACCGCCGTCATGGCCGACAGCGCCGCAGCCAGCAACAGCGGCCACGCCCCCGGCCGGGCGATGAAGTGCAGCAGCCGCGCTGACGGCCGCTGTGCTTGCAGAGGCCCGGCCGCGCCCTCGCGCCAGGCCAGCGCCAGCAAAAGGCTTGCGGCCACGGGCAGCGCCAGCACGGCCAGCGCGCCGCGCACGCCCAGCAGGCCGCTCAGCAGCAGGCAGCCCGAGCCGCCGAAGAAAAAGCCGACCATGGTGCCGCCCACCTGCAGCGCATTGGCGCGCGCCAGCGCCGGGCCGCTGAAGTGCTCGGCCGTGAAGCCATCGGTGGCGATGTCCTGCGTGGCGCTGGCGAGCGAGCCGATGCCCGCCAGTGCCACGATGAGCAGCGCCGTCTGCCTCGACACGCCGATGCCCGCCGCCGCCAACAGACACAGCAACACCAGCGCTTGCATGGGAAGAATCCAGCTGCGCCGCCGCCCCAGCGCGGGGCTCCAGTGGTTGTCCACGGGCGCGGCCCAGAGGAACTTGAGCACCCAGGGCAGACCGACCAGCGGCAGGAAGGCCAGGCTGGTGAGCGGCGCGCCCTGGCGGCGCAGCAGCGCGGGCAGCGCCTCCATCGCCAGCCCCAGCGGAATGCCCTGGGCGAAGTACAGCGCGGCCACCAGCAGCCAACGATGCGCGATGGTGCTCATGCGGCCTCCACGCGGCGGTGCTCGCTGCCCTGGCTGGGCGTGACGAACAGCAGGCGGCCTGGCTGCTCCACGCGCAGCCGGTGCCAGGTGCCGCGCGGCACCACCAGCATCTGGCCTGCCGCCAGCGGCACTTCGCACGCGGGGCGGGCGGCGTCGCCGTCCAGGATGACGCAGACGCGGCCGTCGAGCAGCGCCAGCACCTCCTCGCCACGCGGATGCCGTTCCCAGTGGTTGGCGTGCACCGAGGCGCCATCGCTCACGGCCTTGATGCCGATGATCCAGTCGGCATCGGTGCGGCCACGCTCGGCGAATTCCAGCCCCTGGGCATGCGCGCCGGGGTGCAGGGCGATGAGGCGGCCATCCAGCGGCTGCGGCGCAAGCGGCCAGGACGTGGCGGCAAAAGAATCGGCAGGCGATGTCATCAATGTCATGGGGAATCCTTGGATCGGAATTGAAGCCGCAGGCCCAGCGCCACAAGCACCGCGCCCGCACAAAGAAGAAAAGCGTCCACGCACAAGGCGGGCGCGGCCACGGCCAGCAGTTGCGCCAGGCTGCGCGCCAGGTCGATACCCACGGCGCCCAGCAACAGGCCGCCCGCCAGGGCCAGCACTGCGGCAGCAGCGCGGCGCTGATGGCGGACCGGGGCCAGCATCAGCCCGGTGGCGACGGCGGCCCAGCCGCCCCAGAACACCCGCGCCAGACTGGATGCGTCCAGGCCGATGGCCGCCGCCAGCAGCAGCGCCGCGCAGGCCGCAAGCAGCCCCCCGCCGCACCCGGCCGCCAGCCGCCCGGCCCATGGCGGGCCGCCCTGCGCCGCGCGCCTGCCCAGCCACAGCAGCGTGCCCGTGGCCGCCAGCACGGCGGCGCCGATGCCGCCTGCCAGATTCAGCGCCAGCCCCCAGCCGCCGCCGTACCGGGCGTAGTGCAGTGGCTGCACCGCGACGAAGGCGCGCAGCCAACCGCCGCGCCCGCGCACGCTGTCCTCGCCCAGCAGCAGGCCATCGCGGGCGCGGTAGCGGGCGCGCTCGAACACCGCTGTGCTCAACAGGCCCGGGCGCGTGCCCGCCACGGTGAGGCTGGCTTCTGCATCGCCCCAGTTCGCCAGGGTGATGGATTCGGCGCGCAGGCCGGGGTCGCGCAAGCGGTGCGCGTCCAGCAGCGTTTGCAGCGGCGGCATGGCCGCAGGCACGCCGCTGGCGCGCGCGGGCGGGCTGCCCGTCAACTCCGCCATCGCCTGCGGCATGCCGCCTGGGTAGGCCAGGGGCGAGAGCGTCAGCGTGCCCAGCGCTCCCAGGCCACTGAAAATGCCGGTCACGCCGTTCAGCAGCAGCACCGGCAGCAGCCACAGACCCGCCAGCCGGTGCAGATCGAACGCCGCCGCGCGCCAGCCCTTGCCCAGCCGCAGCGCCGTCCAGTCGCGCCAGCGGCGCGGGTGCAGCACGATGCCGCCCAGCAGCAGCACCGTGAACGCCACGCCCACGAGGCTGACCGCGATGCGGCCGGGAAAGCCCGCGTACAGGCTTTTGTGCAGCGTGGTGACGATGGGCGCCATGGCGGCGCTGCCCGCAGCATCGGCCACGGGGCGGCCCGTGGCAGGGTCGAGGCTGATGCCGCGCTGCGGGCCACCCCGCCCCGCTGGGCCGCTGCTGACCCGCACCGCCGGGTGCAAGGCCGTGGGCAGGGTGATGCTGATCTGGCGCATGTCCAGCGGCGCATGGGCCTGCGCCGCCGCCAGCATCTGGCCGATGTCCACCTCAGCGGGCGCAGCCAAACGCCGCGCCCCGGCCTCCCAATGGCGCAGATGCGCATCGGCAGCGGCCCAGACGCCGCTCAGGCAGACGATGAAAACCGCCAGCCCGAACACCGCCCCGGCCCAGGTATGGCTGGCATGCAGCAGGCGCCGCGTAATCGGCTTCATGAGCGCCACCCGCCATGCAGCAAGACCACCGCTGCGGCCACGGTGGCCAGGGCCAGCACGCGGCCCCAGGCGCGTGCGCCGCTGGCGGCCAGCAGCGCCACGAAGATGGCGGCCAGCCAGGCCGCCGTGCCGATGAAGACACCCGCGTAAAGCCGCTCCAGCCCGCGCGCATCGGGCCAGGCAAGCACCGTGGCCATCGCCACCAGCACCGCCGCCGCACCGCCTCCCAGCATGGCGGCGCTGGCGCGGCCCAGACCAACAACCGCCACGTCAGAACACCGTGCGCAACGTCAGCATGGCGCTGCGCGGCTCGCCGTAGCGGTTGCTCCAGCTCAGGCCCGAAAGGCTCTGGTAATAGGTGCGGTCGAGCAGGTTGTTGATGTTGAGCGCCACGGTGGTCTTGTCGCCCAGGCGGTAGCCCAGGCGCAGGTTCACCAGCCCGTAGCCACCCTGGCGCTGGGTGATGCCGCCAGATACGGCCGAAAAATCGCTCTGCATTTGCAGTCCCGCGCCCAGCGTCCAGCGCCGTTCATCCACCGGCAGCGTGTAGTTGCCCCACAGCCGCAGGATATGGCGCGGCGCGAAGCGCGCCAGCGGCTGGCCCGCGAGCGCGGCGTCGCGCACGTATTCGGTGGTGTTGTAGGTGTAGCCCGCCTGCACGCCCAGGTCGCGCGTGATGCGGCCCGTGGCCTCGGCCTCGAAGCCCCGGCTCACGGCCTCGCCGCTGTTGACGTAGTAGCACGCGGCACCCGCGCACGGGTGGTCGGGGTCCTGCTGCGCGCGGTTGGTCTGGCGGATGCGGAACACGGCCAGCGACACATTCAGGCGCCCGTCGGCCAGTTCACCCTTCACGCCCGCCTCGTAGTTCGTGCCCTCGATCGGGTCGATGACGCTGCCCTCCCAGGTGCGCTGGGTCTGCGGCTGAAAGATCTGCGCGTAGCTGGCATAGGCGGACCATTGCGGCGTCAGCGCATAGACCAGCCCGCCATAGGGCGTGAACTGGCCGCTGATGCGCGACGTGCCCGACGCCGTCTCCTGCTCCCAGCGGCTGACGCGCGCGCCCACGATCAGCTTGAGCGGGTCGGCCAGGCTGAAGCGGCCCATGGCGTACAGGCCCGACTGCGTGGTGCGCGTGGGGCCGCGCGAGCCGTAGGCGCCGGTGGCGGGCTCGGGCACGCCGTGCGGGTTCCAGCCGAAGACATCCACCGGCGCGTTGGGCGCGGGGATCAGGCTGGCCTGGAACTGCTCGAAGCGGGTTTTCTGGTAGTTGCCGCCCACCATCAGTTCGTGCTGGCGGCCCAGCAGCGTGAAGGGGCCGCTGACGTAGCCGTCGATGCTGCTTTGCGAACTGTCGAACTCATAGGCCGCGCCCGTGAGCCTCGGCCCCGCCAGCGTCACCGGATCGACCGCGCCGTTGGCCCCGGCGTACTTCAGCGTCGAATCGCCCGAGAGGTGGTTGGCGTTGAGCTTGAACGCCCAGCCATCGCCGAAGCGGTGATCCAGCCCCGCAAACACGCGCGTGTTGTCCCAGTCGAAGCGATCCCAGGCCACGTCCAGGTAGGTCGAGCGCGGCAGGCCGATGGGCTGGCCGTTGGAATAAAAAGGCACGCCCGACATGTTGGTGATCGAGCGGATGCGCTGCTGGTGCGCGCCCAAGCTCAGGGTAGTCGCCGGGGCCACGTCCAGCTCGGCGATGGCATAGACGTTGGTGGACTTCTGCTTGGCAACGTCGTAGAAGAAATCGCGGTCCTCATGGCTCACCACCACCAAGCCGCGCAGCGTGCCCGCCGCGTTCAGCGGGCCGCCCACGTCCGCCTCGACGCGGTAGCGATTCCAGCTTCCCGCGCCCAGCGAGGCGCTGCCGCCGAATTGGCGCGGGGGCCGCCGGGGCACCAGGTTCACCGTGGCCGACGGGTTGCCCGCGCCCGCCAGCAGGCCCGCCGCGCCGCGCAGGATTTCCACGCGCTCGTACATGGCCATGTCCTGCGGCGCGCTGGCGGTGCCGCCCAGCAGCACGGGCACGCCATCCTGCTGGAACGCGTCGATCTTGAAGCCGCGCGCATAGTAGCCCGTGGTCAGCTGCTGGTAGGGCTGCACCGTGACGCCAGGCGACTGCTGCATCACGTCGTCGAGCGTGCGCAGGTTCTGCTCCTGCATGCGCCCGGCATCGATCACCGTGAGGGACTGCGGCGTCTCGCGCAGCGTGGGCGTGAGGCGGTTCAGCGGGGTGCCCACCTCGGGCGCCGCCGTCACCTCCACGCCGGGCAGCGTGGCGGCGGGCTCCTGCTCCTGCGCTTGCACGCCCAGGGCCGCCAACGCGGCGGCGAACGCCACGGGCCGCCAGCGGCCCTGTCTGAATCCTTGCGCCATGAATCGCGCCTCCTTTTTTGATGAGAATCAATCTCAACAAAGTCTAGGAAGCCACGGCCCTCCGGATTGGCGATGGCGGAAGTTTGGCTGGCGATCGCGGAAGTACCGGCGTCAGCGCAGCGCGCTCGGCGCCACGCCGAAGCGCTGGCGGAACACCTTGGTGAAGTGCGAGTCGGTATAGCCGCAGGCCTGCGCCGCCTGCGCCACGCTGCCGTGCCCGGCGGCGATGAGACGGTAGGCCAGATCCAGCCGCTGCGCGCGTACGAACTCGTACACGCTGCAGCCGAACAGCTGGCGAAAGCCCGTGGTGAGCTTGTTGACGTTGGTGCCCGCCAGCCGCGCCAGTTCGGGCAGCGAGGGCGGATCGTTCAGGCGCTGGCGCAGGATGTCCTGGGCCGCGCGCAGGCGGCGCACGTCGTGCGCACGCAGCGGGCTGGCGCCGGCCGGGCCGCCGCGCTGGTCCAGCCCGGCCATCACGGTGGCCGCCAGTTCCAGCGCCTTGCCGGCGAGGTAGACCCGGCGTGCCGCGCCCTGCAAGGGGCACGCCAGCATCTGCCGGCCCAGCCCCTGCAGCACGCGGTCGGCGCGCTGGTCCAGCACCATGCCGCGCTGGCCCGAGGCGCGCCGCGCCAGCCAGTCGGCGTCGATGCCGAAGTCCTGCGCCAGCGACGCCGCCGGCATGCGCACGGCCACGTATTCGAGCACGGCGGCGGGGTCGAACTCGTGCCGCACGGTGAAGGGTTCCCTGTTCAGGCTCAGGTGAAAAGCCGGCCCCTGCACGCGCACCGCCTGGCGCTCGCGCAGCTGGTAGCGCAGTTGCCCGCCCAGCACCAGCACGAGCTTGAAGCCCGGCTCCACCACCTCGGTGGTGCATGCGGGCGCATCGAAGCGCAGCACGCCGCCGGCCAGCGACACCTGGGGTGCGACGGCGGGCAACTGCCAGCCGTAGCCAGAATCCGGGTCGGTGCGCGAAGGGGTCATGCGGGAATCAGTCGCTCTTATGAGAATGATTCTTGATTATTCCCGATCTGGCATGCTCCTGCCCGAGACCGTGTGAGGTTGGGTATTTCGCCTCTGGCCGATGCAATACTTGGCAGCACCGCCGCGCTGCTGGAGATCAGGAAGGAAATCGGCCTCCAGCCCTTTATGGACAAGCGCAACCAGCTACGAAAGAAATAGCAATCCATGATCATCGGCACCGCAGGCCACATCGACCACGGCAAGACCTCGCTGGTGCGCGCGCTCACCGGCGTGGAGACCGACCGCCTGCCCGAGGAAAAGCGCCGCGGCATCTCGATCGAGCTGGGCTACGCCTACCTGCACGCGCCGGACGGCCACAGCCAGGACATCTCGCTCGGCTTCGTGGACGTGCCAGGCCACGAGCGCCTGCTGCACACCATGCTGGCCGGTGCCACAGGCATCGCCCACGCGCTGCTCATCGTGGCCGCCGACGACGGCGTGATGCCGCAGACACGCGAGCACCTGGCCGTGGTGGCACTGCTGGGCGTGGCGCAGGGCACGGTCGCCATCACCAAGATCGACCGGCTCGACCCCGCCACGCGCGCCGCGCGGCTGGACGCCGTGCACGCCGAGGTGCGCGCACTGCTTGCGCCCACGGCACTGGCCGCGGCACCGCTGTTCGACGTCAGCGCGCACACGGGCGAGGGCATCGCCGCGCTGCGCGCGCACCTGTGCGACGCCGCACGGCAGCACGGCGCGGCGGGCGCGCAGGACACGGCGCGCGCCTTCCGCCTGGCCGTGGACCGCAGCTTCACCCTGGCCGGCGTGGGCACCGTGGTCACCGGCACCGTGGCCAGCGGCCGCGTGCAGGTGGGCGACGAGCTGTGCATCACGCCGCAGCGGCGCACCGTGCGCGTGCGCGGCATCCATGCGCAGAACCTGCGCGCCGAATCCGCCCACGCCGGCCAGCGCTGCGCCCTGGCCCTGGCCGGCGTGGCCAAGGACGAGGTGCAGCGCGGCCAGGTGGTGTGCGCGCCCGCCATCGCCCTGTGCACCACGCGGCTGGACGTGCAATGCCAGCTCTGGGAAGGCGAGGCGCGCGCCCTGCGCTCGGGCACGCCCGTGCACGCGCACCTGGGCGCCTGCGACGTGGTGGGCGCCATCGTGCTGCTCGACCGCGACGCGCTCGCCCCGGGCGATACGGCGCTGGCCCAACTGGTGCTGCACGGCAGCGTGGCGGCCTGGCACGGCGACCGCGGCGTGCTGCGCGACGCCTCGGCCACGCGCACGCTGGCCGGGGTGCGCGTGCTCGACCCCTTCGCGCCGCAGCGCTACCGCCGCACGCCCGAGCGCCTGGCGCAGCTCGCCGCCCAGGCCCTGCCCGGGCGCGCCGCGCGCATCGCCGCGCTGCTGGCGCATGCGCCGCTGGGCCTGGACCTGGCGCAGACCGCCCGCGCCGAGGCGCTGCCCGGCCCCGAGACACTGCCGCTGCCACCCGAAGCCATCCCCCTCGCGGGCAGCAGCCTGGCCCTGGCGCCCAGCGCCCTCGGCGCGCTGCAGGCGCACACCCTGGAGCGCCTGCGCGCCTTCCACGCCGCCAGCCCCGAGGAAATCGGCCCCGACGCGCGGCGCCTGCGCCGCCTGGCCGCGCCACGCGCCAGCGACGCGCTGTGGCAGCACGTGGTGGACAGCCTGATGGAACGCCAGGCCCTGGCGCGCAGCGGCCACTGGCTGCACTTGCCCGAACACGCCGCGCGCATGAACGCCACCGAGGAGGCGCTGGCCCAGCGCATCCGCCCGCTGCTGCTGGCGGGCGCGTTCGACCCGCCCTGGGTGCGCACCCTGGCGCAGGACCTGGGCGCCGCCGAAGCCCTGGTGCGCCAGACCCTTGCCAGCATGGCGCGGCGCGGCGAAGCCTTTCAGGTGGTCAAAGACCTGTACTATCCACTGCCTACGCTTGAACGTTTGGCCGCCATGGCGCGCGATGGCATGGCGGACGGCGCGGCACTGCAGGCCGCCGCGTTCCGCGACGCGACGGGCCTGGGCCGCAAGCGCGCGATCCAGTTGCTGGAGTTCTTCGACCGCGTGGGCTTCACGCGGCGCGTGAAGGATGCGCACCTGCTGCGCCCCGGCACGCCGCTGTTCACGGCGCAAGAGTGATTTTTTGCCGCCGGGCCGCCCCAAGGGCAAAAAGCGGCCCCCTCGGGGGGCAGCGGCCCGCGCAGGGGTGGAGCGTGGGGGTCAGTTTCGGAAGGGAAGCGTCCCTGGTGGGGCGCCCGGGCTTCAAACCCGGTGGGTTGCGCCACGCGCGGCCGGAGGGTTCGACTCCCTCTCCCTTCCGCCACCGGCCTGGCAGTTGAGAGTTTTAGAGCCAAATAGGCCTCAAACCCTTACCCATAAAGCGCTAGCAGCTATCAAATTAAAAGCACTTCAGCCGACGTGCAACTGCGCCGGGCCGGCTTCCACGCGCCCCACCACGGCAGCGTGGGCAAAGCCTTCCTGGGCGAAGGTGTCCAGCACCTGCTGCACGCAGTCGGGCGCGCAGGCCACGAGCAGGCCGCCGGAGGTCTGCGGGTCGGTGACCAAGCTCTGGGCCATCGCGGGCAGACCCGGCGCCAGCACCACGCCCGCACCGTAGCCGGCCCAGTTGCGGCCGCTGGCGCCGGTGACGAAGCCCTGGGCAGCCAATTGCTCCACGCCGGGCAGCAGGGGCACGCGCGCCCAGTCGATGTGCACCGTCACGCCCGCGCCGCGCGCCATCTCCAGCCCATGCCCGGCCAGGCCAAAGCCGGTCACGTCGGTAATGGCGTGCACGCCGGGCAGCGCGGCCAGCAGCGGGCCCGGGGTGTTGAGGCGCGTGGTGCTGTCGATCATCTGGCGGTAGCCCGCCTCGTCCAGTTGCTCCTTCTTCAGCGCGGCGGAGTACACGCCCACGCCGAGCGGCTTGCCCAGCACCAGCATATCGCCGGGCCGCGCGTCGGCGTTGCGGCGCACGCGATCGGGGTGCACCAGGCCCATGGCGACAAGGCCGTAGATGGGCTCGACCGAGTCGATGGTGTGGCCGCCCGCGATGGGGATGCCGGCGGCGCGGCACACGTCCTGCCCGCCGCGTACGATGGCGCCGATCACGTCGAGCGGCAACACGTTCACCGGCATGGCCACCAGCGCCAGCGCCATGATGGGCTTGCCGCCCATGGCGTACACGTCCGACAGGGCGTTGGTGGCGGCGATGCGGCCAAACTCGTACGGGTCGTCCACGATGGGCATGAAGAAGTCGGTGGTCGCCACCAGCGCCTGTTCATCGTTCAGGCGGTAGACGGCGGCGTCGTCCGAGGTCTCGATGCCCACCAGCAGCTCGGGCGGCACGAAGCCGGCCGCGCCGCTGGAGCGCAGGATGTCAGACAGCACGCCCGGGGCGATCTTGCAGCCGCAGCCGCCGCCGTGGGACAGGGAGGTCAGGCGCGGGGAGGGGGTGGTAGCCATGCTCAGGAAGACTTGCTGATGGTGATGGTGGGGAACTTGCTGGAGAAGTCCTTGCCCTGCTGCGCGATCTTCACCGCCACGGTGCGGGCGATGGTCTTGTAGATGCGCGCCACGTCGCCATCGGGCTCGGCGGCCACGGTGGGGCGGCCGCTGTCGGCCTGCTCGCGGATCGACAGGCGCAGCGGCAGCGCGCCCAGGTAGTCCATGCCCTGGCTCTGCGCCATCTTCTTGCCGCCGTCCTGGCCGAAGATGTGCTCCACGTGGCCGCAGTGGCTGCACACGTGCACGGCCATGTTCTCGACGATGCCGAGGATGGGCACGCTCACCTTCTGGAACATGGTGATGCCCTTCTTCGCGTCGAGCAGCGCGATGTCCTGCGGCGTGGTGACGATGACCGCGCCCGTGAGCGGCACCTTCTGCGCCATGGTGAGCTGGATGTCGCCGGTGCCGGGGGGCATGTCCACCACGAGATAGTCCAGGTCGTCCCAGCGCGTCTGCATGATGAGCTGCTCCAGCGCCTGGCTGGCCATGGGGCCGCGCCAGATCATGGCCTGCTCGTCCTTGACCAGGAAGCCGATGGAGTTGATCTGCAGCCCCATGGCGCGCTTGGGCTCCATCAGCTTGCCGTCCAGGCTCTCCACGTCGCCCGAGGTGCCGGTCATCATGGGCTGGCTGGGGCCGTAGATGTCGGCGTCCAGCAGGCCCACGCGCGCGCCCTCGGCCGCCAGCGCCAGGGCCAGGTTGACGGCCGTGGTGCTCTTGCCCACGCCGCCCTTGCCCGAGGCCACGGCGATGATGTTCTTCACCCCCGGCAGCAGCGGCATGCCGCGCTGCACCGCATGGGCCACGACCTTGGTGGCGATGTTGACCGAGACGTTGTCCACGCCCGCCACGCCCTTGGCGGCGCCGATGAACTGGCGGCGCAGCTCGGGCACCAGGCTTTGCGCGGGGTAGCCCAGCTCGACGTCGAAGGCGACGTCGCCGCCGGAGATTTGCACGTTGCGCACCGCGCGCGTGGAGACGAAGTCCTTGCCCGTGTGCGGGTCGCACACGCTGGCGAGCGCCGCCAGCAGGCCTTGTTCAGTGACTGCCATGGTTTCTGGGATCATTCCTGTGGGGAGGGGAGCGCGCTAGTCTAGGCCAAGCCACCCGCCCTTTGCCGCCGCCGGGCCATCGGCCTGCCTGCGGGTTTCTCCACGGCCCGGGCGCGGGCGCACGGCGGCACACTCGGAAGGCCCTGCACCCGCGCGGCCACGCCACTGCCCCACCCACCATGCCCACACCCCCTTCTCCCTCCCGGCCCATGACCGGCCTGCTGCTCGCCGGCGGCGGCGCGCGCGCCGCCTACCAGGTCGGCGTGCTCGAAGCCATCGCGGCGCTGCGGCGCCACTGCGGCGAGGGGCGCGGGCCGAACCCGTTTCCCATCATCACGGGCACCTCGGCGGGCGCCATCAACGGCGCCGCGCTGGCCTGCGGAGCCGACCACTTCGAGCGCGCCGTGCGCCGCATCGCGCGCATGTGGGGCCACATCCGCGCAGGGCAGGTCTACCACGCCGATTCGCTGCACGTGATGCAAAGCGGCGCGCGCTGGCTCACGCTGCTGTCGCTGGGCTGGGCGCTTGCGCGCTGGAAGCGCACGCGCCCGCACTCGCTGCTGAACAACGCGCCGCTGGAGCGGCTGCTGGCGCAGGTGGTGCCGCTGGTGCGCCTGCCACTGCTGATCCGCCAGGGCCACCTGCAGGCGCTGGCCATCACCGCGTCGAGCTACAGCTCGGGCGAGCACGTGACCTACTTCGAGGGCGGCCCGCAGGTGACGAGCTGGACGCGCTCGCAGCGCAAGGCGGCGCGCGAGCGCATCACGGCCGAGCACCTGCTGGCCTCGTCGGCCATTCCGTTCATCTTTCCGGCGCAGGCGCTGGCGGTGGACGGGCACACCGAGTACTTTGGTGACGGCTCCATGCGCCAGTCGGCCCCGCTGGCGCCCGCCATCCACCTGGGGGCCGAGCGCCTGCTGGTGGTGGGCACGGGGCGCCTGCACGAGCCGCCGCGCCACGGCCAGCCCGAGCCCACCTACCCCACGCTGGCGCAGATCGCGGGGCATGCGCTGTCGAACATCTTCCTGGACGCACTGGGCGTGGACGTGGAGCGCGCCCTGCGCATCAACCACACGCTGTCGCTGATCCCGCCCGAGGCGCGCGCGCACAGCGCCCTGCGGCCCGTGGACGTGCTGATGATCGTGCCCTCGCAACGCATCGACGACATCGCCGCGCGCCACGTCACCGACCTGCCCGTGACCATGCGCACCATGCTGGGCGCACTGGGCGTGACCTCGCAGGCGGGCGACGTGCGCGGCGCGGCACTGGTGAGCTACCTGCTGTTCGAGCGTGCCTACACGCGCGAACTCATGGACCTGGGCCGCGCCGACACGCTGGCGCGACGCGCCGAGGTCTGCCGCTTCTTCGGCTGGAACGACCCGGGCACGGCCTTGCCGGCACGCGCCGGCGACGGCGAAGCCGACTGACACGCACGAGCACACACGATTGTTTGCAATATCTGCTTACATCTGTCGCAAAATACTGCACTGCCATCCGCCAGCCCCATGATCCCGCACGCCGCAGCCCCGCGCAACGGCACGCCCTTGCATACCGCCGCACCGTGAAATTCCTCGTCCTCCAGGCCCCCGCCGCACCGAAGAACCGCCTGCGCCCCGCCCTGGCGCTGGCCTGCCTGCTGCACGCCCCGGCCTGGGCCGCCGACTCGCTGGAACGCGACGCCGAGATGCTCATGGACCTGTCGCTGCAGGACCTGATCGCCACGCCGCTGATCACCGCCTCGCGCCAGTCCGAGACACGCGACCAGACGCCCGCGCAGGTCATGGTCGTCACGCGCGCGCAGATCCGCGAGCGGCGCTACAAGAACCTGGCCGACCTGCTCGCGGACCTGCCCGGCGTGGACATCCAGCGCGGCACCAAGTCGTCGCAGTACAACCAGTTCGCGGTGCAGGGCAACGTGGGCCCGAACAAGCTGCTGGTGATGCTCGACGGCGTGCGCGTCGGTGCGCCCGCGGGCGGCAACTTCCCGGTGGCCGAGAACCTGGGCCTGTACATGGCCAAGCAGGTTGAGGTGCTCTACGGCCCCGCCGCCGCGCTCTACGGTGCCGACGCCGTGGCCGGGGTGGTGAACATCATCACCGAGGCCGGCACTGGCCCGCAGGGCAGTTGGGCCTCGGTGGGCGCGGGGCGCTTCGGCAGCCAGGAAGCCTCGTTCATGACCGGCATGCGCAATGCCGAGGGCCTGAGCCTGGCCGTGGGCGGGCACTGGCAGCAGTCCGACCGCGCGCCGCTCGACCAGTACTACCCGCGCGAGTTCGCCAAGGTGCCCGCCATGGTCAACGGCACCACGGTGGTGCCCGCCGACGCGCGCGAGGACTACACCGGCGGCATCGCCAGCCGCAGCCTGTACGCACGCGCCGACTGGGCCGATCAGCTCACCGTGGGCTTCCACCGCCACCAGTTCACCAGCCTGACCAGCACCGGCGACCCGCCCGCCATGGCGCGCTACCTGGACAGCTCGCAATGGCAACCCACCACCGACACGGTGTATGCGCGCCTGTCCTTCCGGCCCGCGCCCGATGTGAGCGCACAGTTGCTGATTGACCATGCGCGCCTGGAGGTCGATCCCAAGGCGCGCTACAACAACACCAACAACGCCTACCGCGACGGCTTTTCCTACGAGTTGGGCACGCGCACCGGCATCGAGCAGAGCCTGCACTGGCGCCTGAGCGGCGCCCAGCAGGTGCAGGCCGGGCTGGGCTACCAGACATATTCGGCCATCGAGGCCGCGTCGCTCGCCGCGCCCTACGACACCGGCAAGCCCGCCAGCGCCCAGGGCCTGTACTACCCCAACACCGACCTGCCGGTGGTGATCCACGGCGCCGACTTCCACAACGTCTCGGCCTACGTGCAGGTGCAGTCGCAATGGAGCGAGGGCTTTTCCACCACGGCGGGCCTGCGCATTGACCGCCACAGCGCCTACGGCACCACCAGCAACCCGCGCCTGGGCGCGGTGTGGAAACCGCTGGAGCGGCATGTCTTCAAGCTGCTCTACGGCGAGGCTTTCCGCGCGCCCTCGCCCGAGGAAAGCCTGAGCGCCTTCGGCACCTTCAGCGGCGCGCGCGACGGCGAGGGCCGCTACATCGGCACCAACTTCCGCGTGGCCAACTTCGACCTGCAGCCCGAGAAGGTACGCTCCCTCAGCGCCGCGTGGGACTGGCGCCCGGCACCCAGCCTGAACCTGGGCGCGCACCTGTACCACAGCCGCATCACCAGCCTGGTCGTCACCCAGGCCTCGGGCAACGTGAACGCCATTCCCAGCGCCGTGCTGGTCAACCCCGAGACCAAGGGCAACGCCGGGCGCCAGGCGCAGACCGGGCTGGACCTGACGGCGCAGTGGCGCTTCCACGCGGGCGGCGCCTGGTCAGGCGAGCTCTGGGGCAGCGCGAGCTGGATACGCGGGCGCATCGACGAAGGCGACGGCGTGGACTGGGCCATCCCCTACGTGGCCAGCCACAAGTTCAAGCTCGGCGCCACGCTGCGCTGGCAGGACCGCGTGAGCATCACGCCCAAGGTGTACTGGACCGGCGCCGTCACCAACGGCCGCAAGAAGGCCCCCGGCGACCCGCTGCTGCCCGTGGGCGCCTGCACCCAGGCCATGGCGGCGCCAGACCGCTGCACCACGCCCGGCTACACCCTGGTGGACCTGCACCTGGGCTGGCACAAGCTGCTGAACGGCAAGGCCACGCTGTGGCTCGACATCTACAACCTGTTCGACAAACGCTACTACGCCGCCGCCGGCTCGGGCAGCCGCACCTTCTGGGACATGCCGCAGCAGCCGCGCACCTGGATGCTGACGCTGGACTATCCGTTTTGATATGAAGCCCCCCCTGAGTCGCCTTCGGCGCCCTCCCCCTCTCTCGTTCGCGCTGCGCGCTCCGGGAGGGGAACGCAGCCAGCGCGGCGGTGCAGCCCTTGCGCGGCTGCCCGCGCCTGGGCCGCGCCGGTTTCAGGCGCTGCGGGTGACGCGCAACGCCATGGATAGCTGACATGGCCAGTACCGTGCCGATGACCCTGCTGGCCCTGCTGCTCATGCTGGCCCCGCTGGCCCCGCTGGCCGCGCGCGCGCAGGCCGCGGCGGGTGCGGTGTCGGAGTACGCCGTCAAGTCCGCGCTGCTGTTCAAGCTGCCGCGCTTCGTCTACCTGCCGCGCTTCGAGGGCGGCACCAGCGTGACCCTGTGCGTGCTCGGGCAGAACCCCTTCGGCGGCGCGCTGGAAAAGCTGGCGCAAACGCCCATCGACGGGCGCGCCGTCCAGGTGCGCAAGCTGGCCTCGGCCGGCGAGGTGGGGGAGTGCGACTTCGTCTTCGTCGCCGCCAGCGAGGCCGCGCACCTCAAGGCCACGCTGGACAAGCTCGGCGAGCAGCCCGTGGTCACGGTGTCCGACATCGAGGGCTTCGCCAGCGCCGGCGGCATGGTGGAGTTCGCCGTGAACAAGGACGGCGGCGGCTCGCTGGCCGTGCTCATCAACCGCAAGGCGGCGCAAGCGCAGTCCGTCAAGTTCAACGCGCAGTTGCTGCGCCTGGCGAGGATCGTCGAGTGAAGCCGCTACAACGCCTGCGCCCGCGCACCATCCGGGGCAAGCTGGCCTGGTTCTTCACCATCGCCATCGTCGGCGCGGTGGGCGTGCTGTACGTGGCCATGGTGCTGCTGCAGCAGCGGCTGATCCGCAGCGAATGGAGCGAATCGCTGGGCGCGCAGGCACGGCTCATCGCCACCAACAGCCAAGCGGCGTTCGACTTCCTGGACCGCGAGGAAGCCACGCGCCTGCTGGGTGCAGTGGCCGACAACAACCCGGCCATCCTGCGCGCGCGCCTGCTGCAACCCGGCAAGCGCCAGCCCTTTGCCGAATTTGCCCGCGACGGCGCCGCGCAACTGGTCATGCCCGCGCCCCCGGCCCAGGGCGCGGGCGTGCATTTCAGCCACGGCCAGCACCTGCTGCCGTGGCCCGGCGGCCACGGCAGCCACGACGGCGCGGACCTGAGCCATGGCCACTACCTGACCGTGTGGGCGCCCATCCCGGGCAGTGACGGCGCCGCCGCCATCGAACTCGTGGCCTCGCTTGACGCCATGCACGACGCCATCGACCACATGGCGCTGGAAACCGGCGCCAGCCTGCTGGCGCTGCTGGTGGCACTGCTGTGGCTCTCGGCCCGCGCGGCGCGGCGCATGGCCACGCCGCTGCAGGACCTGAACCAGCTCATGGCGCGCATCAGCGACAACCCGGCGCTGGCCGAACGCGCCGACGCGCGCGGCGAAGACGAGCTGGCGCAACTGGGCCGCAGCCTGAACCAGATGATCGACCGGCTGCAGGCGCGCGACCGCGAGCTGGCGCAGTACCGCCAGGGGCTGGAGCACCTGGTGGAGCAGCGCACGCACGCCCTGCTGGCCGCCACCGAGCAGGCGCACCAGGCCAGCCGCGCCAAGTCGGACTTCCTGGCGCGCATGAGCCACGAGATCCGCACGCCCATGAACGCCATCGTCGGCCTGGGCAAGCTGCTGCTCAAGACCAGCCTGACGGCGCAGCAGCGCGACTACCAGGAGAAGGTGCTGGCGGCGTCGGACATGCTGCTGGGCCTGATCAACGACATCCTCGACTACTCGCGCATCGAGGCCGGCAAGCTGCAGATCGAGGCCATCGCCTTCGACCTGGAGCAGGTGCTGCGCAGCGTCTCCGGCCAGGTGGCGCTGCGCGCGCAGGAGCGCGGGCTGGAGCTGCTGTTCCGCATCGCGCCGGACGTGCCGCGCCACGTCACCGGCGACCCGCTGCGGCTCGGCCAGGTGCTGGTCAACCTGGCCAACAACGCCGTCAAGTTCACCGAGTACGGCGAGATCGTGGTACAGGCGGCGCTGCGCGCGCGCCATGCGGACAAGGCGGTGCTGGAGTTTTCCGTGCGCGACACCGGCATGGGCATACCGCCCGAGCGCCTGGCCGAGCTGTTCTCGCCATTCATGCAGGTAGATGGCAGCATCACCCGGCGCTTCGGCGGCAGCGGCCTGGGCCTGGCCATCTGCCGCCAGCTCGTGGAGCTGATGGGCGGGCGCATCGAGGTGCAAAGCCAGGTCGGCACGGGCAGCACGTTCTCGTTCACCGTGCTGCTGGGCCTGTCCACGCCGGACGCTGCGGACGGCGCGCCGCGCGATGCGGCGGCGCGCGGCTACTCCAGCCTGCTGCGCGGGCGGCGCGTGCTGGTGATCGACGACAACGCCAGCGCGCGCGAGATCCTCTGCGCCATGCTGGAGCAGTTCGGCATGCGCGCCGAGGCCGCCGAGGGCGGCGAGCCCGGCATGGAGCGCCTGCTGCACGCGGCGGCGGCAGGCGACCCGTACCAGCTCGTGCTGCTCGACTGGCTCATGCCGGGCATGGACGGCATCGAGACGGCGCGCAGCATCAACGCCGCGCACCTGCCTGACGGCGTGCCCGCCGTGCTCATGGTCACCGCGGGCAGCTACGAAAAGCTCTCGGGCCAGGTGGCCAGCGTGGGGCTGGAGCACATCCTGACCAAGCCGGTGAGCGAATCAGCGCTGCACGACGCCATGCTCGAAGCCCTGCTGGGCAACGGCGCCGTCGATCTGCCCGCGCACCAGGCGCCGCCGGGCCAGGGTGCCGCCGCGCACGACTTCGGCGCCATCGCCGGCGCGCGCGTGCTGCTGGTCGATGACGTGGAGCTGAACCGCACCGTGGCCCTGGCCTTCCTCGCCGAGACCGGCGTGCAGGTGGACGTGGCCACGCACGGCCGCGAGGCGCTGGAGATGGCGCGCGCCCAGCCCTACGACCTGGTGCTGATGGACATCCAGATGCCCGAGATGGACGGCCTCACGGCCACGCGCGAAATCCGCAAGGAAGCGCGCCTGCGCGCGCTGCCCATCGTCGCCATGACCGCCCACGCCATGACCGGCGACCGCGAACGCAGCCTGGAGGCGGGCATGAACGACCACCTGACCAAGCCAATCGACCCCGAGGCGCTCTACGCCGCGCTGCTGCGCTGGATCGCGCCGCGCCGCCAGGGCGGCGCCGCACCCCGCCCCGCGCCGGCGCCCGGCGCGCCCGCGGACGACGCGCCCATCCCGCCGCTGGACGGCATCGACACCGTGCGCGGCCTGGCGCAGAGCCTGGGGCGGCCCGCGCTGTACCGGCGCATCCTGGGCAACTTCGCCAAGGAATTCGGTGCCAGCGGCCAGGCCATCGCCGCCGCCCAGGCCGCACAGGACTGGCCGCTGGCGCGCCGCCTGGCGCACTCGCTCAAGTCGGGCGCGGCCACCATCGGCGCCGGGCAACTGGCGCAGCAGGCCAAGGCGCTGGAACACGGCTACGCCGAGTCGCAGCCCGCCAGCGATGCCGACCTGGCGGCCGCCAGCGCCGAACTCCAGCGCGTGTGCGCCCTGCTGGTGCCGCTGCTGCCCGCCGGGGAAACCGCCGCCCCGGCCCCCGGCAGTGCCCCGGCGCAGGACGGTGCCGCGCTGTTCGACCGCCTGCAGGCCCTGCTGGAAAACGACGACGCCGCCGCGCTGCGCGTGATCGAGGCGCTGGCGCAGGCCAGCGTGCCGCACCCCGGCTGGCGCGCGCAACTGACGGCGCTGCGCGAGCTGGTGGAAGACGTGGAATACGAAGACGCGCTGGCCGCCCTGCCCGCGCTGCGCGCCCTCATGGAACGGCCATGAACCCCCAGCTCAACGAATCCACCCTGCTCGTCGTCGACGACGAGAAGCAAAACCGCCTGCTGCTCACCGAGCTGTTCGAGGGCGAGTACAAGATCATCCAGGCCAAGAACGGCCTGCAGGCGCTGGAGCGCGCGCGCAGCCACGCGCCCGACCTGATCCTGCTCGACGTGCTCATGCCCGAAATGGATGGCATGACCACCATCCGCGCCCTCAAGCGCGAGGACGCCACGCGCAACATCCCGGTGATCTTCATCACCGCGCTCGACTCGCCCACCGACGAAGAGCAGGGCCTGAACCTGGGCGCGGTGGACTACATCGCCAAGCCCTTCCACCCCTCGATCGTGCGCGTGCGCGTGCGCAACCACCTGCAGATCGTGCACCAGCGCCGCCTGCTGGAGCAGCTCGCCGCGCTCGACGGCCTGACCGGCATCCCCAACCGGCGCCGCTTCGACGAGTCCTACGCGCTGGAGTGGCGCCGCTGCCAGCGCGCGGGCCAGCCGCTGTCGCTGGTCGTGGCCGACGTGGACCACTTCAAGGCCTACAACGACACCCTGGGCCACGCCGCCGGCGACCGCGTGCTGCAGGAGGTGGCCGCCGTGCTGCGCCAGTGCGCGCGCCGCCCCGGCGACCTGGCCGCGCGCTACGGCGGCGAGGAATTCGTGCTGCTGCTGCCCGAGACCGGCGCGCAGGAGGCGCAGATGCTGGCCGAGGAACTGCGCGCCAGGCTCGAAGCGCGCGCGCTGGCGCACCCGGCCTCGCCCGTGGGCGCCAGCGTCACCCTGAGCATCGGCGGCGCCAGCACCATCCCCACGCAGGCCGAGGCCGACCCCGCCTTCTTCCCCCTGGCCGACGCGGCCCTGTACCAGGCCAAGGCCAGCGGCCGCAACGGCGTGCGCTGGGCGGCGGCCTAAAATCGAGGGTTCGCCTTCTCCTTTCCAGGCCACCTCCCATGTCCCAACGCAAGCTCTTCGTCACCACCGCGCTGCCCTACGCCAACGGCAACTTCCACATCGGCCACATCATGGAATACATCCAGGCCGACACCTGGGTGCGCTACCAGCGGATGCAGGGCCATGCGGTGAACTTCGTCGGCGCCGACGACGCGCACGGCGCGCCGATCATGATCGCCGCCGAGAAGGCCGGCAAGACGCCGCAGCAGTTCGTGGCCGACATCGCCGCCGGGCGCAAACAGTACCTCGACGGCTTCCACATCGCCTTCGACAACTGGAGCAACACCGACAGCCCGGAGAACCACGAGCTGTCCCGGCAGATCTACCTCGACCTCAAGCAGGCTGGCTTCATCGAGACGCGCACCATCGAGCAGTTCTTCGACCCCGAGAAGGCCATGTTCCTGCCCGACCGCTTCATCAAGGGCGAATGCCCGCGCTGCCACGCCAAGGACCAGTACGGCGACAACTGCGAGGTGTGCAGCTCGGTCTACGCGCCCACCGACCTTATCAACCCCTACTCCGCGCTGTCGGGCGCCAAGCCGGTGCTCAAGACCTCGGAGCATTTCTTCTTCAAGCTCTCCGACCCGCGCGCCGTGGCATTCCTCACCGAGTGGACGCAGAACGGCGTGCATGTGCAGCCCGAGGTGGCCGGCAAGATCAAGGAATGGTTCGGCACGCGCACCAATCCCGACGGCAGCACCAGCACCGGCCTGGACGACTGGGACATCAGCCGCGACGCGCCGTACTTCGGCATCGAGATCCCCGATGCGCCGGGCAAGTACTTCTACGTCTGGCTCGACGCACCCGTCGGCTACCTGGCCTCGCTCAAGAACCTGTTGAACCAGCGCGGCGAGAGCTACGACGCCTACATGGCCGACCCGGCGTTGGAGCAGTACCACTTCATCGGCAAGGACATCATCACCTTCCACACGCTGTTCTGGCCGGCCATGCTGAAGTTCAGCGGCCGCAAGACGCCGACGAAGATCTGCGTGCACGGCTTTCTCACGGTGAACAACGGCGAGAAGATGAGCAAGAGCCGCGGCACAGGCCTGGACCCGCTCAAGTACCTGGCGCTGAACATGAACCCCGAGTGGCTGCGCTACTACCTCGGCGCCAAGCTCAACGGCAGGAACGAGGACATCGACTTCACGGCCGAGGACTTCATGCTGCGCGTGAACTCGGACCTGATCGGCAAGTACGTCAACATCGCCTCGCGCGCGGCCGGCTTCCTCGCCAAGCGCTTCGGCGGCCAGCTCGGCGCCCCGGGCGCCGACGGCCAGGCGCTGCTGCAGCAACTGCGCGCGCAGGCCGACGCCATCGCCCAGGCCTACGAGGCGCGCGACACCGCACGCGCCGCACGCGAAGCCATGCTGCTGTGCGACCGCGTGAACGCCTACGTGGACGCCAACAAGCCCTGGGAGCTGGCCAAGCAGGAGGGCCAGGACGCGCGCCTGCAGGACGTGTGCAGCACCTGTATCGAGGCCTTCCGCCTGCTCACCATCTACCTCAAGCCCATGCTGCCCGCCGTGGCCGCCCAGGTGGAGGCCTTCCTGCAGGTACCGCCGCTCGCCTTCGCCGATGCGCAAACCCTGCTCGGTGCGGGCCACGCCATCGGCGCCTACCAGCACCTGATGCAGCGCGTGGACGTGAAGCAGCTCGACGCGCTGTTCGAGCCGCCCGCCGCCCTGGCGGCCGAGGCCGTGCAGCCGGGTGGCGAAGACATCGCCCCCACCATCTCCATCGACGACTTCGCCAAGATCGACCTGCGCATCGCAAAGATCGTGGAATGCAAGCCCGTCGAAGGCTCCACCAAGCTGCTGCAACTGACGCTGGACGTGGGCGAAGGCAAGACGCGCAACGTCTTTTCCGGCATCGCCAGCATGTACCAGCCCGAGCAGTTGCAGGGCAAGCTGACCGTGATGGTCGCCAACCTCGCACCGCGCAAGATGAAGTTCGGCCTCAGCGAAGGCATGGTGCTGGCCGCCAGCCACGCCGACGAAAAGGCGCACCCCGGCATCTACGTGCTGGAGCCGTTCCCAGGCGCGCAGCCGGGCATGCGCATTCATTGAAGTGAAACACCCCCTGAGTCGCCTTCGGCGCCTTCCCCCTCTCTCGTTCGCGCTGCGCGCTCCGGGAGGGGGACGCAGCCAGCGCGGCGGGGCGGCCCTTGCGCGGCTGCCTGGCCTGGGGCTGCGCCGGTTTCATGGGCTGTGGGTGACGCGCAGCGCCATGGATAACTGAGCAGAAAGAAAGCACCGGCATGCCCATCTACCGCTGCAACAAATGCGGCTTCGTCAGCGAAGACGCACAGACACCCGTCGGCACCCAGGCCGCCTGTGGACGCTGCGGCACGCCGAGCACCGTCTACGGCACCGTGTTCTTCGTGGAAGAATTGGTCAAGCGGCTGGCGGCAGCAACACGCGAACTCAATGCCTTCAAACAGGCATCGGCCAGTGCGCCGTCGCCTGCCGAACAGCCGCCCGCGCCCTCCGGCAATCTCGCCAGCGGCGCACAGCACGCGGCGCTCCAGCAGTGGTTCGCCGCGCAGCACATCGAGGCGCAGATCGACCCGGCGAACGTCGATACCAGCGGTTTCTTCGACGACGCGGCGCTGCGGCTGGGCGACAACTACGCGCTGTTCGGCGAGCTGATCGACCGCCTGCGCTACGCCTACCGCAAGAGCCATGGCTGGGTGAACCTGGAACTGGCGCGCCTGCCGCAGAAGGACGCGCAGGCCGTCAACCAGCTCTGCCGCAACCTGTACGAACACACCTTCTTCGCGCGCTACCACTACCAAAAGCCCGAGAAGATCGTGCGCCTGACACTGCAGACGGCCCCGGCCATCCGCCAGTTCTTCGACGGCGGCTGGCTGGAGTGGTACGCGCTGGTCTGCCTGCTGGAACACGCGCGCGACCGTGGCGCCGGTTTCTCGTACGCGCGCGGCGTCAAGGTCGTGTTCCCGAACGAAGACCTGCACGAACTGGACGTGGTCTGCCTGCCCGAGGGACAGCCGCCCATCTGCATCGAATGCAAGAGCGGCGAATTCCGCCGCGACATCGACAAATACCTGCGCCTGCGCAAGCGCCTGAACATCGACCGCAGCCGCTTCCTGATCCTGTCCACCGACCTGACGCAGGAACAGGCGGCGGGCCTGAGCGCCATGTACGACCTGGGCTTCGTGAGCCTGCAAACGCTCAGGGAGCATTTGCAGCGGCTGCTGTGAAGCGGGTTCACAGCCTCACCAGAAAATTTCAATAAAAAACGGCTTTAGCCCTTACCGGGAAAGCGCTGGAAGCTCTCTTTTCAGGAGCACTCACCGCCCCGTCAGCGCCTGCGCATAGCGCCCCGGCGTCAGCGCATGGTGTGCCTTGAAGGCGCGCTGCAGATGCGCCTGGTCGGCAAAGCCCATGGCGTGCGCCGCTTCGGCCAGTGCCGTGCCCTGGGCCAGCAGGCGGCGCGCGCCGTTCAGGCGCAGGTTCAGCCGGTACACCCCGGGCGTTACGCCCGTCGCTGCCTTGAAGCAGCGGATGAAGCGCGGCGCGCCCATGCCGCAGGCCTGGGCCAGCGCCTGCACACTGGGCGCGGCTTCGGGCTGCGCATGCAGGCAGCGCAGGGCCGCCGCCACCGCACCGGCATGGGGCGCATCGACGGCGGGCAGCGCGGGCTCGGCGAAGCGCTGCACGCAGTGCAGCAGCGCCTGGGTGAACACCTCGATACCGGCATCGCCCAGCGGCTGGCACAGCCGGTGCACGGCCTGCGCCGCCGCCGCGTCGTGCCGCGCGCGGGCGGGAAAGCGCAGCCCCTGCACCCCCAACTGCGCGCACAGCCAGCCGGCCTGCACGAACAGCATGCGGTACGCCCAAGGCGCGCCATCCTCCGGGTTGCAGGCGTGCCAGACGCCTGGCTCGATCAGCACCACGCTGCCAGCCTCCACCCGCTCGGGGCCGTCGGCATGATGGAACACCGCCGCACCCGCATCGACGATGCCGATGGAGTACTCCGCATGCATGTGCAGGCGGTAACAGTGCGGCGCGGCGCGGCTCTCGCGCAGCTCCACCCACGGGGCGGCGGGGTGGCGGTGGAAGGTGGTGGCGGTCATGGCGCTGTCGATCATGCCAGCATGCCCAGCACGCTCGCCACCAGCAGCAGCGCCAGCGCCCGCTGGAACAGCCGCTGCCGCGCGCCCGTGCGCAGCCAGCGCGCCAGCGCCCGGCCCGCCACGGCCCAGCACCCCACGCCCAACAGGCAGGCTGCCAGCGACACCGCGCAGTACCACGCCAGCGCCGCGCCGCTGCCCTCGCCCTGGGGCAGCACGAACAGGCCCACGCCCGACAGCGCGACCAGCCAGGCCTTGGGGTTCAGCGCCTGCACGGCGGCCCCTTGGGCGAAGGCGCGCCAGGGCCGCACCGCCTGCCCCGCCTGGACCGCGATGGCGCCCGCCGGAGCGCGCGCCAGTTGCCACGCCAGCCACAGCAGATAGGCCGCGCACAGCCACTGCGCCACCGGGGCCACCCCAGGCAGGCCGTCCACCAGCCATTGCGCCCCCTGCCCCATGCACCAGACCACCGCCGCGTAGCTGGCGCTGGCCCCCAGTACGTACAGCAGGGCCACGCGCCGCCGCGCCTGGCTGCCGTGGCGCAGCGCCAGCACGTTGACGGGCCCGGGGGTGATGGCACCCACCAGGGAGAAGCCGGCCATCGCCAGCAGCAGGGAGAACAAGGACGTCATGGCCCGCGCAGTCTGGCGCGCCCTGGCCGTGGTGTATTGAACGCAATTGCACGGTGCCCCCTGCGGCCCGCGTTCCCGGAGCCCGCCCGGCGGGGCCACGGCCCCATGGAAAACACTCCTGATTCGATAGCTATCAGCGCTTTCTGGATAAGCGCTAGCAGCGTTTTTCACTCTCATTCTCGTGCAACCGTACCGCTCTGCGGCAAGTACCAAAACATTATTTTGGAAAGTTATCAAGAATCATTCGTATTTCTTGCTATGATTCATCCCAGGCTGCAACGCGCACCGTTGCGGCAAGGTTCTCATCGTGGGGTAGTCAATGGGGTGCTCACTCCAGCCCATTGACCACTTTTTTGCCAGCCACTGGTCCGCCACCAGCCACGCACTTTTTTCACGATGCCGCCGGCCACGCCTGCCGGTGCATGGGAGCCCCCTTTCGCAAGCCCGCCTGGCAGGGAGCCGCTGCGTCATGCCATACCTTGAAGAAGACATCCATCAGCTGGTGCCGGAACATGGCGTGCTGTTGCGCCGCTACGGCGAATTGCAGCGCCGCTGCACCGAGCACGCCAACGCCCAGGCGCAGGAGATCGTTCGGCTGCAGCAGCAGGTCATGCGCCTGCGGGCCCAGCTCATCCAGCGCGACAGCGCCCTGGCCTGGGAGCGCGAGGACCGCCAGCGGCTGCTGGCCGCCATTGCCGACTGGCCCGAACTGGCGCTGGCCCAGCACCCCGATGCCGGCGCCCACGCCGATGCCGAATGGCTCGAACACAGCCTGCGCTGCGCCGACCTGGTGATCTGCCAGACCGGCTGCGCGAGCCACGGCGCGTTCTGGCGCGTGGAAGACCACTGCAAGCGCACGGGCAAGACCTGCGTGCTGGTGGAGCAGCCCGGCGCGCTGCGCATCGTGCGCGTCCATCCCGCCGGCCAGGCCGAGCCAGAGGCCTGCGCGCCCTTGGACCACAAGGACATGCCATGAACCACGCCCTCCAGCCCGCCGCCGCCGCGCATGCCCCCCAGGACGCCGACGACACCCGCGGCATACCCGAGCACCCCCTGCTGCGCGAATGGAAGCAGCTCACGCGCCAGGGCCTGGCGGCCAGCCACGCGCACTGCGTGGCGCATGCGCTCACCTGGCACACGCGGGCGCTGGGCGTGGCGCGCCAGTTGCTGGCCCATGCGGAAGACGGCATCGCGGCCGACGACCGGCTCGCCGCCTACGTCGTCGCACACCTGAACCTGGCCGATTGCTACGCCGGCATGGACCAGCCCGCCAGCGCCGCCGAATGCCTGTGCCGCGCGCACCACAAGCTCATGGCGCTGCTGCACAGCGACACCGCGCCGCCATCCCTGCGCATGGCGGCGGCCCGGCAGTTGCACCACACCCACGCGGCGCTGCACCTGCACCACGGCCCGCAGGGCGGCCCCGCGCCCGGCAGCCCGCTGCTGCACTGATTCCATTCCTCCCAACTCCCGGAGCCCTGCCCATGCCCTACACGCTGCCCCCGATCGCCTACGCCTACGACGCGCTGGAACCCCACATCGACGCGCGGACGATGGAGATCCACCACACCAGGCACCACCAGACCTACGTGAACAACCTGAACGCGGCGCTCGAAGGCACGCCCTACGCCGAGCTGCCGCTCGACGAGCTGGTCGCGCAGGTCGACACCCTGCCCGAGAAGCTGCGCGCGCCCGTGCGCAACAACGGCGGCGGGCACGCCAACCACAGCCTGTTCTGGCGCGTCATGTCGCCCCAGGGCGGCGGCGCGCCGGGCGGCGATCTGGCCCGCGCCATCGAGGCCGACCTGGGCGGCTTCGACGCCTTCAAGGCCGCGTTCACCCAGGCGGCGCTCTCGCGCTTCGGCAGCGGCTGGGCATGGCTCACGGTGAACCCGCAGGGCAAGCTGGCCGTGGAAAGCAGCGCCAACCAGGACAACCCGCTGATGCGCGGCATCGGCTCGGGCCACACGCCCATCCTGGGGCTGGACGTGTGGGAGCACGCCTACTACCTCCAGTACCAGAACCGCCGCCCCGAATACATCGCGGCGTTCTACAACGTCATCGACTGGGCCGAGGTGGCCCAGCGCTACGCAGCCGCACAACCCCGCTAATACTGCAACCCATGCGCCCCCTCCGCCCGCAGACCCTGGCCGGCCTGGCCCTGTGCGCCGCCGGCCTGCCCGCCCTGTGCGCCCTGGCCTGGCAGGAGCTGGGACAGCAGCCCGCGCTGCAGGGCGCGCTGCTCGGCGGCCTCGTCGCCGCGCTGGCCACGGCCCTCGGCACGCTGCCCGTGCTGCTCGCGCAGCGGCCCTCGGAGCGCGTGCAGGACACGCTGTTCGGCTTCGGCGCGGGCGTGATGCTGGCCGCCAGCGCGTTCTCGCTCATCCTGCCGGGGCTCGATGCGGCGCGCGGCGCCGCCCTCTTCGGCGGCAGCAACTGGGCAGCGGGCGGCGTGGTGGGCTGCGCCATCCTCATGGGCGCGCTGGTGCTGCTGGCCATGGACCACCTGCTGCCGCACGAGCACTTCATCAAGGGCCGCGAAGGCGCCGAGGCCAAGCAGTTGCGCCGCACCTGGCTGTTCGTCTTCGCCATCACGCTGCACAACCTGCCCGAGGGGCTGGCCATCGGCGTCGGCTACGCGGGCAACGAAGGCATGCGCGCGCATGCGCTGGCGATCGGCATCGCCATCCAGGACGTGCCCGAGGGCTTCGTCGTCGCCGCGGCGCTGGTCGCGGCGGGCTACACGCGCGGCCTGGCCATCCTGCTCGGCATCGCCTCGGGCCTGGTGGAGCCGCTGGGCGCCGTGGCCGGCGCCGCCGCCGTCGGCCATTCGGCGCTGCTGCTGCCCTGGGGGCTGGGCTTCGCCGCCGGGGCCATGCTGTTCGTCATCAGCCACGAGATCATTCCCGAATCGCACCGCAAGGGCCACGAATCCTTCGCCACGGCGGGGCTGATGGTCGGCTTCGTGCTCATGATGGTGCTCGATACGGCGCTGGCCTGAGGCGCCATGCACCGGGCATGACGGCAGAATCGAAGCCTGCCCGTTCCCGCAAACCCATCACCACGACGCATGAATCCCTCCTTTCTGCAGCGCCGCCGCCTTCTGGCCCTGCTACCGATCGCCACCGCCCTGCTCGCCGCCTGCGGCCAGCGCACGCCCAAGGCCCGGCCCATCGCCACCGGCAGCACCGTGCTGGCGCTGGGCGACTCGCTGACCTCCGGTGTCGGCACCGATGCCGCCACCGCCTACCCCGCCGTGTTGGAGGAACTCACAGGCTGGCAAGTGGTGAATGGCGGCGTCTCCGGCGACACCACGGCCCAGGCGCTCGCACGGCTGCCCGCCTTGCTGGAGACACATCGGCCCCAACTCGTCATCGTGGGCATCGGCGGCAACGACTTCCTGCGCCAGATGAGCGCTGCCGCTGCCCGGGACAACATCCGCGCGATCTGCCGCGCAGCCACGGACTCGGGCGCGCAGGTGATGCTGGTGGCCGTGCCTCAGTTCTCGCTGCTGGCAGCCGGCACCGGGCGGCTCACCGACCACCCGCTCTACGCCGAGCTGGCCGGCGAGCTGAAGCTGCCGTTGTACGAGGCCGGCTGGGCCGAGGTATTGGGCAACGCCCGCCTGCGCTCCGACCAGATCCATGCCAATGCCCAGGGCTACCGCCAGTTCGCCGAAGGGCTGGCGCAGCAGATGCGCAAGGCGGGGTTGCTGGCGTAGCGGCCTGGACATGCTGCAGCGCCGCAGCCCAGGCTCAGCCGCGCCGTGCCGCCTCGATGGCCGCGATGTCGATCTTGCGCATCTCCATCATGGCCGCGAAAGCGCGCCGCGCCGCCGCCGGGTCGGGATCGGCGATCGCATCGGTCAGCGCGCGCGGCGTGATCTGCCACGACACGCCCCAGCGGTCCTTGCACCAGCCGCAGGCGCTTTCCTGGCCGCCGTTGCCGACGATCGCGCTCCACAGGCGGTCCGTCTCGGCCTGGTCGTCGGTCGCCACCTGGAACGAGAACGCCTCGTTGTGCCGGAACGCCGCGCCACCGTTCAGGCCGAGGCACGGGATGCCCATGACCGTGAATTCCACGGTCAGCACGTCGCCCTGCTTGCCTGCCGGGTAGTCGCCCGGCGCCTTGTGCACGGCCTGCACCACGCTGTCGGGAAAGGTCTGCGCATAGAACCGCGCGGCCTCCAGGGCGGTGCCGTCGTACCAGAGGCAGATGGTGTTCTTGGGGGCCATGGCCGTGCTCCTGTCGGGGGTCGAAAGTTGGAAGACTGCACGACTTCCCCGGCCACGCTCCCCACGGGGTCTTATCCCGCCTGCCGCTGCACCTCCACCGTGACGTGCGACAGCTCGTGGATGTGCGCCAGCAGCGCCTTGTAGTGGGCAGGCTCCTGCGGCTCCCGCGCCACCAGCGCGACGATGGCCGCGAAATGGCCGGGGCCCACCTGCCAGACGTGCAGGTCCGTGACGCGGCTGCCCGTGGGCACCATCGCCTCGTGGATCTCCTGGCGCACCGCCTGGCCCTCGGCCGCGGCGTCGAGCAGCACGCTGCCGCTGTCCCGCAACAGCCCCCACGACCAGCGCACGATCACCAGCGCGCCGACCACGCCCATGGCCGGGTCGGCCCAGAGCCAGCCACGGCTGCGGCCCAGCAGCAGCGCGGCGATGGCCAGCACGGAGGTCAAGGCGTCGGCCAGCACGTGCAGGTAGGCGGCGCGCAGGTTGTTGTCGCGGGCTTCGCCGTGCGCATGGTGATGGTCATGATGGTCGTGGTGATGCCCATGGCCATGGTGCGTGTGGTCGTCCTTCAGCAGCCACGCGCAGGCCAGATTGACGGCCAGCCCCACGGCGGCCACCGCGATCGCCTGGTCGAAATCGATGCGGATCGGCCGCGCCAGGCGCGCCAGGCTTTCCCAGCCGATCAGCAGCGCGACCAGGGCCAGCACCACCGCGCTGGCAAAGCCCGCCAGATCGCCCAGCTTGCCCGTGCCGAAGGTGAAGCGCGGATCGTCGGCATGCCGCCGCGCGAAGCGGTAGGCCAGCGCCGCGATCAGCATCGCGCCCGCATGGGTGGACATGTGCCAGCCATCGGCGACCAGCGCCATCGAGCCATAGACGGTGCCGGCGGCGATCTCGGCCAGCATCATGCCGGCCGTGAGCGCGATCACCAGCCACACCCTGCGCTCGTTGCGCCGGTGGTCGTGGCCCAGGAAGCAGTGGCCGTGCTCGGGAGCCAAGGGGCTGTGCGTGTTCATGGGCCGGCTCATTTCATATAGGTGCGGATGACCTCGATCATTTCCTCGCCGCCCTGGCGCCGCTCCCCGTCGGTCGATGCAGCCAGGACATGCTCGCGCAGGTGGTCTTCCATCACCTCCGCCGTCAGCCCGCTGACCGCGCCGCGCACGGAGGCGATCTGGCGCAGCACCTCGGCGCAGGCCGCGTCCGTCTCCAGGGCGCGCTCTATGCCTTCGATCTGGCCCTTGATGCGGCGCACGCGGGCGAGCAGCTTGGTCTTTTCACGGGTGGTGTGGGACATGGCAAGGCACTGAAAATATAGTCTAGAGGGCTATATTACATGACCGGCATCCCGTGGAGAAAACCGGCCGCGAGCGCAAAGGCCGGAGAGCGGGTGCATTACCCTTGCATCCCTCGCATCGCCTGATACCTCCATGGACTACCTCCCCCAACTCCTGACCCTCTCCGGCATCGTCCTGCTCGCCTGCGCCAGCCCGGGGCCGGACTTCGTGGCCGTCACCTCGCAGGCCCTGAGCGGGCGCCGCTCGGGCGTCTTCACCGGCCTGGGCATCACCTGCGCCGTGGCCGTGTGGGCCAGCCTGGCGGTGTTCGGCTTCGGGCTGCTGGTGCAGCAGTTCTTCTGGCTCTACGAGGCCATCCGCCTGGCCGGGGCCGCCTACCTGGTCTACCTGGGCGCGCGCATGCTGATGGCGGCGCTGCGTGAAGGTGGCGGCGGCGCGGGCGCGCAGGACATCGCGCAGGCGCCCCGCCTCGGCGATGCGCAGGCGTGGCGGCGGGGCTTCCTGGTGGGCATCACCAACCCCAAGACCGCCACCTTCTTCGCCACCCTGTTCGTCACCCTGCTGCCAGTGGGCGCGCCCGCGTGGGTGTACGCGGCGGTGGTCGCGGTGGTGGTGTGCGTCACCGGCGCGTGGCTGTGCCTGCTGGCGGCGTTCTTCTCGGTGGGCGCGGTGCGCCGCGCCTATGCGCGCATCCGCCGCCCGGCCGATGCGCTGATGGGCGCGGCACTCGTGGGGCTGGGGGCGCGCCTGGCGGCAAGCCGATAAGGCCGCTTCTTTTTTAATAGCTGCCAGCGCTTTTCCCGTAAGGGCTACAGCCCAAAATCATTTCAAATCCTCAGGGACTTTGATGTACGCATCGACCTTCACCTTCGCCAAGAAGCAGTACGACGACGACTTCCACCGTCTGGACCAGGCGATCGCCGAAGCCGCCAAGCAGATTCCCGGCTACCTGGGCGAGGAGGCGTGGGAGAACGACCGCCTGCTCTCCAACGTCTACTACTGGGACAGCCTGGAGGCACTGCAGGCGCTGATGCAGCACCCCACGCACCTGCAGGCCAAGGCCCGGCAGGCCGAATGGCTCGACGGCTACCAGGTGGTGATCGCGCAGGTGCTGCGGACCTATGGCGACGGCAGGCTGGGCGGGCTGCCGCTGGCGCGCCCGGCCCCGCCGGAGCGCCACCCATGATCGCCATTCGCCCTGCCCGCTTTCCCGACGACCTGGACACGGTCGCCACCATCTTCCGCGAATACGTGCGCAGCCCGCAGGCCGACCTGGGCTTCCAGGACTACGAGGCCGAGTTCGCCACGCTCCCCGGCAAGTACGCCGCGCCCGAGGGCCGGGTGCTGCTGGCCTGGCGCGATGGCGAGGCCGTGGGCTGCGCGGCGCTGCGCCGTGTCGATGCGCGCACCTGCGAGCTCAAGCGCGTGTACGTGCGGCCCGCCGCGCGCGGGCTGCAAGCCGGACGCCAACTGGTCGAACACATGCTGCACGAAGCCCGGCAGGCCGGCTACGCGCGCATGTGCCTGGACGTGCTGCCCGAGTTCCAGGCCGCGCGGGCGCTGTATGCGTCGCTGGGCTTCGTGGATGCCGCGCCGGTCAGCCACAACCCGGTGCCGGGCACCAGTTTCCTGGCGCTCGATCTGCGCGGCTGAAGTGAAACAACACCCCCCTGAGGCGCTTCGCGCCTTCCCCCCGCTCTCGCATGGCTGCGCCATGCGGGCAGGGGGACGCCACCAGCGCGGCGGGGCGGCCCTTGCACGGTGGCCCGCGCATGGGCCGCGCCGGTTTCATGGGCTGCGGGTGGCGCGCAGCGCCATGGAAAACTGATACGTTTTTGATAGCTGCTCGCGCTTGCCTGGCAAGCGCTGGAGGCTAAAAAGGCTTCAAACGCGCCCGCGCATCCCTCGCAGCCCCATCGCGCCCGCAGCCAGGGCCAGCAGCGCCAGTGCCCATGCACCCAGTGCGGGCACGGGCTGCGCGCCGCCGGGCGCGGCCAGCGGCGTGGCGGTGGCCGCCGCCAGCACGACCGGCCCGGTGCCCCCGGCGTTGTAGGGCCGCACGGAGCACATGTGCGCCACGCCCGCCTGCAGGCCGGTGACCGTCACGGGGCTGCCCGTGGCGGCCCCCATCCGGTACAGCGTGGCCGCGCCGGGCGAGGGGCCGTCGATGCACATGGCGACGTAGCCGGTAACGCCGGGATCGGCCAGGGGGGTGAAGCCCAGGGTCACGCTCCGCGGCCCGGCCGTGGCGGCTGGGGTGGCGATGACGCCCGCCGGGGGCGTCACCGCCGGATCGGGCAGCAGCACCAGATCCGGCAAGGCCAGGGCGCGCGAGCGGGCGCCGCTGGCCCAGCGGATGGTGGCGTCGCAGGTGTAGGGTTCGCCGGTGACCAGGGGGCCGAGGATGGCCGGGGTCACCCCCACGCTGGCGGACAGGGTGGGCAGGCCCGGCCGCAGCGGGGTGCAACGGCCGTCCTTGCCGCTGACGGTGGTGTCATACGGCGACGGAAACCCGGTCAGCCACGGCGCCAGCGTCAGCGTGACGTTGCCGCCAGGGCTGGGAAACGCCGCGAGCGCGGGCGGGGAGACAGGCAGCTCGGCCGGCGGCGCGGGCTGCGCCTGGGCCGGCAGGGCCAGGGCGCACAGGGCCAGCGCGACCCCACCCAATTTCAAGAAGAAACGGCCTCCAGCGCTTATGCAGAAAGCGCCAACAGCTATTTTTTGTGTAGCAAAAGACACCCCTGGCATCGCTTTTCCCTTGCAAAAAAGAAGGCATGGTGGGTGTGAACCCAGGCATGCGGCGGCGCGCGGGCGCAAAGGGAGACGCAGCATCAAGCGATGGAGACGCCTTGCACAGCGGGCGTTGCATTCTCAGTGCGCCATCAGGGGTGCCGGTGCTGCGCCCGCCACTCCTGCGGGCTGGCGCCGAAGCGCGCGCGGAAGGCGCGGCTGAAGGTGGCGGGCACGGCAAAGCCGCAGTGCCAGGCGAGCGCGGCGATGGGCTCGGCGCCGCGCTCCAGGCGCTGGCGCGCGGCCTGCAGGCGCAGCTCGCGCAACTCAGCGGCAATGCTGCTTTGCTGCGCGGCAAAGGCGCGGTAGAGACGGGCGCGGGAGCTGTGGACGGCGGCGGCGATGCACTCGGCGTCCAGGTCATGCCGGTGCAGGTGCTGGCGCATGTATTGGCGCGCGGCCACGAGCAGGCTGGTGTACGGGTGCGCGCCGTCCTGCGGGTGCGGCGCAAGGCCGCTGGCTTCGCGCAGGCAGGCCAGGGCGAGCTGGGCGGCAGCGTCCAGCGCACTGGCGAGCGACGTGGGCGGCAGGCCGCCGCCGTGCCGCTCCAGCAGGTCCAGTTGCGCGCACAGGAAAGGGGCCAGCGTTGTGCTGCCCATTTGCAGCACGCCACTGGCGGGGGCACGGCCTTGCAGGGCGTGGAGCACGCCGTGGCGCGGCAGCACGAGGTTCAGGCCATGCATGGCGCTGCGGTGAAAGCGCATGGGCCGCACGGCGTCGTAGACCTGCAGCGCGCCCGCGCACACCCCGCTTTGCGCACCGCAGGGCGACTCCTGCACGATGCTGCCGCTGCGCAGCCAGGTGAGGATGACGGCATCGTCCACCGCCGGGTCGGCGCGCGCCGGGCGCTGGGCCTGCAGCGCGTCGCTGCGCAGGCTGCCGAAGCTGGCCTGCGCCCCCAGGGCCAGGGTGCGCGCCCACTGCATGCGGCCCTGGCGGTGGTCGGCCTTGACGAGGCGGATCAGCCCGTAAGGGGCAAACACGGTGGCGCGCAGCGCGTCGAACTGGTCGGGCGGCGCCCAGGCGCTGGAGGTGGCAGAGAGGAAGGCGGACATGGCGGCGGTCATCATAAGAAGCGCTACAACGCGCCCAACACCCTGGCCAACGTCTTCACGCCCGCCTCAATCTCCTGCGGCGCATAGGCCGCGAAGCCCATGAGGAACCCGGCCTCGGCCGGCGCGGCGGCGTACAGGGCCGACAGCCCCTGCAGGTCGATGCCCGCGCGGCGCGCGGCATCGACGGCGGCGCGCTCGGGCATGTCGCGGGTGAAGACGCAGGGCATCTGCATGCCGCCCGCGGGCACGCGCGGCTGCACCCAGGCGGCCAGGTGTTCTTGCACCAGCCGCGCCAGCGCATCGCGCCGCGCGGCGTACAGGCCGCGCATGGCGCGCACGTGGGCGCCGAAGTGCCCGCCTTCGATGAAGCGCGCCAGCGTGAGCTGGGCGATGGGTGCGCTGTGCCCGTCCAGCAGCGTGCGCGCCACCGCCATGGGCGCCACGAGCTGCGGCGGCAGCACCAGGTAGCCGATGCGCAGGCCCGGGAACAGCGATTTGCTGAAAGTGCCGATGTAGAGCGTGCGCTCGTGCGCATCCAGCCCCTGCACGCAGGCCGTGGGCTTGCCGGCGTAGTGGAATTCGCTGTCGTAATCGTCCTCGATGATCCAGGCCTGGTGCCGGTGCGCCCAGTCCACCACGGCCAGGCGCCGCTCCAGCGCCAGCGTGGCGCCGGTGGGGTACTGGTGCGAAGGGGTGAGGTACACGGCGCGCGCCGATGGCACTTCGTCATCCAGGCGCTGCACCTGCATGCCGCCGCCATCCACCGGCACGGGCACGCAGGCCAGGCCCGCCGCCTCGAAGGCCCGGCGCGCGCCGAGGTAGAGCGGGTCTTCCACGCAGATGCGCTCGCCCGCGTCGAGCAGCACCGTGGCGCACAGGGCCAGCGCCTGCTGCGAGCTGGTGAGCACCAGCACGCGCTCGGGCGTGGCGCGGGCGCCGCGCTCTAGGTTCACGTAATCGGCGATGGCGCGGCGCAGCGGCTCCATGCCCTGCGGCGGGCTGTGCAGGAGGGCGCTGGCGCCGTGCTCCTTGAGCACCTGGCGCTGCAGGCGCTCCCAGGTGGCGAGGGGGAAAGCACGCGTGTCGGGCAGGCCGGGCGCGAACGGGCGCGGCGCGAGGAAGTCGCGCACGCCGCCGCCCTGGTACAGCGCCTCGCCGCGCTGGCTCAGGCGCGGCGCGCCCGCTGGCGTAGCGGGCCGCCGGGCCTGCGCGCCCAGGCGTTGCGCGCGCAGCGAGACGAAGCTGCCGCTGCCCACGCGCCGCTCGATGAAGCCCTCGGCATGCAGCTGGCCGTAGGCCGCCTCCACCGTGTCGCGCGACACGCCCAGCGACTGCGCCAGCGCGCGCGAGGCGGGCAGGGGCTGGCCGCCGCCCAGCGCACCCTCCAGGATCAACTGCCGCAGCGCGCGCTGCACGCGCACATGCAGCGGCAGCGCGCCATGGGCGGGGTCGCCCAGCCAGGCTTTCACGGATTCGAGTTGGGCATGCTTGAACAATTGGCTGGGTCTTCCTTAAAAAAGTGGATGGTTGCTTCAGGCCATTTTAGGAATACAAAAGCGGCTTCCACTGGTTTACCCCACGGCCTATATGCAGCAAGCACACCCCTCTCCTTTGCGCCCGCGCGATCTGATCCACCCCATCGTGGCCGGGCTGGTCTCGGTCATCGTCAACTACGGCGGCACATTCATCCTAGTGTTCCAGGCCGCCAAGGTGGCGGGGCTGAGTCCGGCGCTGACGGCCTCGTGGGTGTGGTCGATCTCCATCGGCGTGGGGGTCACGGGCGTGCTGCTGAGCTGGATGACGCGCGCACCGGTCATCACCGCCTGGTCCACGCCGGCGGCGGCGTTCCTCGTCACCGCGCTGGCCACCACGCCCTATGCCGAGGCCGTGGGCGCCTACCTGCTGTCGGCCGCGGCCTTCGTGGCGCTGGGCCTGTCGGGCTGGTTCGACCGCGTGATCCGCTGGATTCCGCCCGGCGTGGCGGCCGGGCTGCTGGCGGGCATCCTGCTGCAGTTCGGCATCCGGGCGTTCGGCGGCATGGGCATCGACCCGCTGCTGGCCGGGCTGCTGGTGCTGGCCTACGTGCTGCTGCGCCGCGTGGCCGCGCGCTGGGCGGTGGTGGGCATCCTGCTGCTGGGCCTGGGCTTTCTGCTGGCGCAGGGGCGGGTAGACCTGTCCGGCCTGCGCCTGCAGCTCGCGGCGCCGGTGTTCACGATGCCCGCTTTCTCGCTCAACGCACTGCTCAGCGTGGCGCTGCCGCTGTTCCTCATCACGCTCAGCGGCCAGTACATGCCCGGCATGCTGGTGCTGCGCGGCGACGGCTACGCCACCAGCGCCAGCCCCATCGTCGCCGTGACCGGGCTGGGCTCGCTGCTGATGGCGCCGTTCGGCGCGCACGCCTTCAACCTCGCGGCCATCACCGCCGCCATCTGCACCGGGCGCGAGGCGCACGAGGACCCGTCCAAGCGCTGGATCGCCGGTATCGCGGCGGGCGTGTGCTACATCTTCGTGGGGGTGTTCGGCGTCACGCTGGCGGCGGTCTTCATGGCGCTGCCGGCCACCTTCATCACCACGCTGGCAGGGCTGGCGCTGCTGGGTACCATCGGCACCAGCCTGGCCACGGCCCTGGCGGATGCGAAGGCGCGCGAGTCGGCCCTGATCACCTTCCTGGCCGCCGCCGCCAACATCACGCTGCTGGGCATCGGCGGCGCGTTCTGGGGCCTGGTGGTCGGGTTGGCAGCCCACGCGGTGCTGCATGGCCGCCTGCCACGGCCCGCCCTTGCCGGTAAAGGCGCCGTGTCATGACAGCCACCCGCCACGACCAGCACGGCCGCTACCCCCAGGCCGCCACGCTGCAGGACTTTGAGCGCCACCTGGCCTTTGTACAGGCGCGCATCGCCGCCGCCTGCGCGCGTGTGGGGCGCGACCCGGCCAGCGTGCGCCTGCTGCCCGTGAGCAAGACCCAGCCCGAGGCCAGCGTGCGCCTGGCCCACGCGGCGGGCTGCCGCCTGCTGGGCGAGAACAAGCCGCAGGAGGCGTACGGCAAATGGCAGGCCACGCAGGATCTGGCAGACCTACGCTGGTCGGTCATCGGCCACCTGCAGACCAACAAGGCCCGGCTGGTGGCGCGCTTCGCCAGCGAGTTCCAGGCGCTCGACAGCCTGCGCGTGGCCGAGGCGCTGGAGCGCCGCCTGCAGGCCGAGGGCCGCGCGCTCGACGTGTTCGTGCAGGTCAACACCTCGGGCGAGGCCAGTAAATACGGCCTGCCGCCGGGGGAAGTGGCGGCCTTCCTGCGCGCCCTGCCCGCCTTCCCGGCGCTGCGCGTGCGCGGGCTGATGACGCTGGCGCTGTTCTCCAGCGAGGCCGGGCGCGTGCGCGAGTGCTTCGTGCTGCTGCGCACGCTGCGCGACCGGCTGCGCCAGGAGGCGCCCGAGGGCATCGCGCTGGAGGAGTTGTCGATGGGCATGTCCGGCGACTTCGAGATCGCCATCGAGGAAGGCGCTACCGTCGTGCGCGTGGGCCAGGCGATCTTCGGCGCGCGGGCGCTGCCCGACAGCCACTACTGGCCCAGTTCCTGCAAGGAAACCCCACCATGACCCACACCGCCATCGCCATCGCCATCCGCCACCTGCATTTCGAAGACCTGGGCACGCTGGAGCCGCTGCTCCAGTCCCGGGGCTACGCCGTGCGCTACGTGGACGCCTCTACCGAAGACCTGCGCGCACCGTACATTGCCGACGCCGGTCTGTTGGTCGTGCTGGGCGGCCCCATCGGCGCGTTCGACGAAGCGGCCTACCCCTTCCTCGCCGACGAACTGGCGCTGGTGCGGCGGCGGCTGGACAGCCAGCAGCCGCTGCTGGGCATCTGCCTGGGCGCCCAGCTCATCGCCCGCGCGCTCGGCGCCCCGGTGGCGCCCATGGGCGTGAAGGAGATCGGCTTCGCTCCGCTGGCGCTGACAGCGGCGGGGCGCGATTCCCCGCTCGCCGCGCTGGACGGCGTGCCCGTGCTGCACTGGCACGGCGACCAGTTCGGCATTCCGCCCGGCGCCCAGTGCCTGGCGGGCACCGCCACCTGCCCGCACCAGGGCTTTGCCTTGGGCCCCCAGGTGCTCGGCCTGCAATGCCACCTGGAGGCCGACCCGCGCACCCTCGAGCGCTGGCTGGTCGGCCATGCCTGCGAGCTGGCCCAGGCGGGCGTCGATCCGCGCACCCTGCGCGCCGAAGCCCGGGCGCTGCAGGCGCGCCTGCCCGCGGCGGCGGGCGCGGTGTTCACGCGCTGGCTCGACGGCCTGGAGCCCCGGCCGTGACGGCACTGCAGCCGTTGCGGCTGGACGTGGTGTCGGTGCAGTCCCAGGTGGTCTATGGCCGCGTGGGCAACAACGCCGCCGTGCCCACGCTGGAAGCGCTGGGCCTCGCGGTGGCCGCCGTGCCCACGGTGCTGCTCAGCAACACGCCGCACTACCCCACGCTGCACGGCGGTGCGGTGCCGCTCGACTGGTTCGGCGGCTACCTGCGCGACCTGTCGGCGCGCGGCGCGCTGCATGCGCTGCGCGCGCTGGTGGTGGGCTACCTGGGCGATCCGGCGCAGGCCGCCGTGCTGGCCGACTGGGCCCGCGCCCTGCTGGCCGAGCGCGCCGGGCTGCGCATCGTGCTCGACCCGGTGCTGGGCGACCACGACACCGGCCTCTACGCCGCCCCCGGCATGGCCGAGGCCTGCCGCACGCACCTGCTGCCGCTGGCGAGCGGGCTCACGCCCAACGGCTTCGAGCTGGCGCAGCTCACCGGCATGCCCGTGGACGACATCGACGGCGTGATGGCCGCCGCGCGCACGCTGCTCACCGGCCGCACGCAATGGGTGGCCGTGACCAGCGCCGCACCGGCCACCTGGCCGCCGGACGCCATGCACGTGGTGCTGGTCACCGCCACGCAGGCGCAGGCCATCACGCACCCGCGCATCGACGCCGCGCCCAAGGGCACCGGCGACCTGTTCTGCGCCGCGCTCACCGGCCACTGGCTGCAGGGCATGGCGCTGCCCGACGCGGCCGCGCGCGCCTGCAACCACGTGGTGCAGGCGCTGCGGCGCACCCACCAGGCGCAATGCGCCGAACTGCTCCTGCCCACGCCATGACCCTGCACGCCTCGCCCCACCTCATGCCCGCCTACGCGCGCCAGCCCGTCGCCTTCGAGCGCGGGGCCGGCGCCCGCCTGTGGGACGCCCACGGCACCGAGTACCTGGACGCCATCGCCGGCGTGGCCGTGACCAGCCTGGGCCACGCCCACCCCGAGATCGCCGCCGCCATCGCCGAGCAGGCCGCGCTGCTGCTGCACACCTCCAACGTCTTCCGCATCGGCTGGCAGGAGCGGCTGGGCGAGCGCCTGTGCGCGCTGGCCGGCATGGAGCGCGCGTTCTTCTGCAACTCGGGCGCCGAGGCCAACGAGACCGCGCTGAAGCTGGCCCGCCTGCACGGCCGCCGCGCCGGGGTGGCCCGGCCCCAGGTGCTGGTGATGGAGCACAGCTTCCACGGCCGCACGCTGGCCACGCTGGCGGCCACGGGCAACCCCGCGGCCCACGCTGGGTTCGAGCCGCTGCTGCCCGGCTTCGTGCGCGTGCCCGGCAACGACCTGGACGCCGCCCGCCAGGCCGCCGCGCAGGCGCCCGGCATCGTCGCCGTGCTGCTGGAGACGGTGCAGGGCGAAGGCGGCGTGCGGCCCATAGGCGCCGATTACCTGCGCGGGCTGCGCGCCCTGTGCGACGCGCGCGGCTGGCTGCTGATGGTGGACGAGGTGCAGACCGGGCTGGGCCGCACCGGCCGATGGTTCGGCTACCAGCACGCGGGCATCGCGCCCGACGTGGTGACGCTGGCCAAGGCCCTGGGCAACGGCTTTCCCATCGGCGCCTGCCTGGCGCGCGGCCCGGCCGCGCAGTTGTTCTCGCCGGGCCAGCACGGCTCGACGTTCGGCGGCAACCCGCTGGCCTGCCGCGTGGCCTGGACGGTGCTCGACGTGATGGAGCGCGACCAACTGCCCCGGCGCGCCGCCGTGCTGGGGGAACGCCTGCTCGCGCGGCTGCGGGAGCGGCTCGGCGGGCATCCGCATGTGGTCGCCATTCGCGGCCTGGGGTTGATGGTGGGAATCGAGCTGGATCGGGAATGCCAGGAACTGGTGGGGCTGGCACTGGAGCGCGAGCGCTTGCTGATTACCGTCACGCGGGGCTCCACGATTCGCCTGCTGCCGCCGCTGGTGTGCGATGAGGCGCAGATGGATGACATCGTGGAGCGGCTGGGGAGGGTGCTGGAGCACGTGGCGCCAGGGCCCTCTCCTTGAGATTCAGAGTCCAATTGGCCTGTAGCGCTTATGCAGCAAGCGCTGGCAGCTATCTTTTTTGATTCATTGCGGCTTGTCTGGATGCCGCTGGCCGGGATGGGCATGGATGGGCGTTTTCCTGCGGCGCACGGTGGCTCAGCCCGTCGCATCGAAGGCTGCATGGAAGGTGACGCCGCCCTGCGGCATGGCGGCGCTGGTCAACGCGAGGGCCTGGAAATACTCCGGCGGCACGCCCGCCAGCACCAGTCCGGGCACGGGCCGGAAGCCGAAGCGGGCGTAGTAGGCCGGGTCGCCCAGCAGCACGCAGCCGGCGGCGCCGCTGTCCTTCAACTGCCGCAGCGCCGCGGCCATCAGCAGGGAGCCGATGCCTTGCCGCTGCCGGCCGGGCGCGACGGACAACGGCGCCAGGCCATACCAGAGCGGCGAGCCATCGGACACCGCCACCGGCGAAGCGGCAACGTGCCCGACCACGATGCCCGCTTCCTGCGCCACCAGCGACAGGTGCAGGGCGCCAGCCTGGCGCAGGGCGTTCACGATGAACTGCTCGGTGTGCGAAGAATGGGGTGCGTTTCGGAACGCGGCTTCGGTCAGGGCATGGATGGCCGTGATGTCCGAAGCCAGTTCCGGGCGGATGCTCAGGGTCATGGGCAGGTTTCTTTCTCCATGCAGTACAACTTGCCGCCGCCGCGGCCCGGCTTGTTCACGGCGTGTGCTGCGTACGCGCGTAAGTTCGCTGTACTGGCGCAGCGCCTCGGCCCGCGCATGGCCCGTGGGGCCGCGCAAGGCCGCATGAGACGAGGTGCAGGCACACGGGAACCGCGGGCGGCAAAGGCATGCCCGCGAGTGTCGCATGGCGCGCTGGCCGCGTTATTGCTCCTTTTTTAGTAGCTTCTTGCACCCAGCAGGTAAGCGCTGCAAGCGAATCTGGCTTGCCATCACCAGCCAGAATGCTTGAGCTTCTTGCTACTGTCAGCAGCAATCCGAGACATTAATTTGGGGACGTTCGCCGATAAGGCTGCGCGTGCAATGAAGTCCCTGCATATCCAAGTTTCTGTTCGGTTTCTGGCCACCGGTTCTGGCGCTGCTGCTGATCGTCCATCCTGCAGCCGCAGGGGCTTGGTTTCGGCCCCCCGTCGTTGTGGTTCCCTTGTGGCTGTTGTACTGCCTACTGGCCAGGCACTTCTGCCGGGTTCGATGTTGCTCATGGATGGTTGCGTAGTCTTGCCATTTGAATTGCGAATCTGCGCCAAACAGCTTGCAACCGTACACTTGCCTGCCATGAGCCACCCTTGCCTGACCTGCGGCGCCTGCTGCGCGAGCTTTCGCGTCGATTTCTCCGCGCACGAAACGCAGGCATGCGGCGGCAGCGTGCCCGACGGGCTGGCGGTGGCGCTCACCGCCAGCCTGCAGCGCATGCGCGGCACCGACCACAGCCCGCCGCGCTGCGCCGCCCTGACCGGCCGCCTGGGCGAGCAGGTGGCCTGCGGCATCTACGAATGGCGCCCCTCGCCCTGCCGCGAGTTCGAGGACGGCAGCGACGCCTGCCAGCGCGCGCGGCGGCGCCACGGGCTGGCGCCGCTGGACGGCATCTGACCCTTTTCGGAATCGGCCCCTTCTCTATACTGCGCACGGCCTGCAAGAGGGAGGCGGGCCATTCCATGAACCTGCGCACACAGCGGCCGCCAGAGCCCGCCCAGCCGCTGCCCCCGTTCTGGCACCGGCTCAATGCCTTTTTCACCTTTCCGCTGCAGGGGCAGCCCCTGGCGTACTGCACGCTGCTGTCCCTGTGCAGCCTGGTGTTTTTCCTCGTGCCCGTGTGGCCAGTGGTCCTCGCGACGGAGCTGGGCATCGTGCTGGCCGCGTCGCGCTACGGCTTCAAGATCACCGCGCTGGGTTCGCGCGGCATCTACCGCGCAGCCGACTTCACCGGCCAGTTCGACGAGGAATGGAAGAACCTGCCCTGGAAGCTGTTCGCCCTGCTGGTGCTGCAGTCTCTGGCGGCGGGCTGGCTGCAGGGCCTGCGCCCGGCGCTGGGGCAACTGGCCTGGCTGGCCATCAGCTTCCTGCTGCCCGCCAGCCTCATCGTGCTGGTGCAGACGGGCAGCCTGCGCGCCACGCTGAACCCCGCCAATGCCTGGGACGCGGTGCGCGCCATCGGCTGGCCCTACGCGCTGCTGTGCTTCTTCCTGTTCCTGCTGAGCCAGGGCTCGGTCATCGCCATGGGGCTGCTGGCGCCGGTGTTCCCGGGGTGGCTGCTGCCGCCGCTGCTGAACTGGCTGCTGATCTACTTCGGCTGGGTCATGTGCAGCCTGCTGGGCTACGTGATGTACCAGAACCACGCCGCCTTCGGCATCGACCTGCTGCCCGGCGCGGGCATCGACACGCCACCCGCCGACCTGCGCAGCCCGCAGCAGATCGAACAGGACGCGACCGACGCCCTGGTGGCGCAGAAAGTCACCGAAGGCGACCTGGAGGGCGCGCTCGGCATCGCCTACGAGAGCCAGCGCACGCGCCCCGACGAAGTGGCCGCGCAGCGGCGCTACCACCGCATCCTGGCGCTGGCCGGCAAGGCCCCGAGCCTGCTGGACCACGCGCAGCGCTTCATCCCGCTGCTGCTGCGCCACGGCCAGAGCACCGAGGCGCTGCGCGCCTACCAGGCCTGCCGCGCCAAGGAAGCCCAGTTCACCCTGGCCGAGGCCGACCCCACGCTGGCGCTGGCCCGCACCGCCTGGAACGCGGGCGACGCGCAGCAGGCCCTGGCCCTGCTCGGCGGCTTCGACCGGCGCTTCAAGGGCCACGCCAGCGTGCCCCAGGCCTACGAGCTGGCGGCGCGCGTGCTGCTGCAGGGCATGGGCCGCGCCGACATGGCGCTCAAGGTGCTCGCCACGCTGCAGGCGCGCCACCCCGATGACGCCGCCACGCAGGAAACGCGCTGGCTGCTGCGCCAGCACCTGCCGCCCGAGCCTGCCGCGCCCTGACGGGGATGCCTTTCATGGTGTTGGCTGGTGCTGTTTTTGATAGCTGCCGGCGCTTGCTGGGCTTGGGTTTGCTGCGGTTTTGGCTGTATTTTTGGGTTTGTTTCCCGGGGCCGGGACTCGCCCCGGCGGGCGAGGTACTTTCTTGCCGCGCGGCAAGAAAGTACCCAAAGAAACGCGCCCCGCAGTCTGCGACCCCCACGCTGCGCGTGGTGGCACACCTGGGGCGAGACGCTGGCAGGGTGCGCTGCGGAACTCGCTACGCGCTACGCGCTTCGCTCAAACAGCCGCAGCGAGTCAGTTCACGAAGCATGCGCGACTTCGCGCGTGCCACCCCACCACCGCCTCGCCCCAGGCGCAGCCTGAAAGGGGGTGGAGACGACACGGGCCATCGCTGCGCTCGGCCTCGCGGGCGCGGGCGCTACGCGCCGCGAAGTCCAGGCCGAGCGCAGCGATGGCCCGTATGGGGCTTCAAACCCCTTCTGGCCGTACCGAGGAGCGCAGGGCGTGGGGCGGGCGCGTGTGCCGAAGGACACACGCGCTTCGTGCTCTGACTTGCCGCGTCTGTTTGAACGAAGCGCCGCAGGCGCGCAGTGAGTTACGCGGCACCGCCCCGCGCCCGAGCACCGCAGGCTGCCCCTTCGCTTTAGCGAAGGAGATACGGGCAGCAGGGGCGTGCTTCTTTTGCTTCCTTTTCTTGCACGAGCAAGAAAAGGGAGTCGCCCGCCGGGGCGAGTCCCGGCCCCCGGGAAGCAAACCCACAGCAAAAGATCAAAAAAGAGAGCTGCCAGCGCTTGCTACATAAGCGCTGAAGCCCAAAAACATCCACAAACCCGCGTGAAACCAGGCCCACGGCCCGCCCGCCAAAGACCTTGAAGGGCATCCCCCTAACGAGGCATGCCAGGCGTGCGCAGCACCGGGCTGTCGGGCGCGAGCTGGCGCAGTTGCGGCAGCCATGCGGCGGCGCGCTCGTGCTGGCCCGCGTGCCACTGCGCGGCCACCAGCAGGCCCAGTGTTTCAGCCAGTTCCGGGTGCGCCGGGGCCGTCTGGTGCAGCGCGGTGAACAGGCGCTCAGCGTCGCCCCACTGGCGCGCGCGGGCGAAGCGGCGCGCCAGGCGGGCCATCACGTCGGGCTGCAGGCGCGCGCCGGGCCGTGCCTTGTCGAGGTAGGTGCGGTAGGCCGCGTGCTGGAACGCCAGCGTGTCCGCGTCCTGCGCGCGCAGGCCGAAGATGCGCCGCGCCGCGCGGTGGAAGTCCTCGCCCTCGGGCCAGAGCTGCGCGGTGCTGAACCAGGCCTCCAGCGCCGTGCGGTCCTGCGGCCGCAGCCGCGCCGCCGCGCGCCACTGCGCCAGCGCCTGCTCGAACTTCAGGCCCTTGGCGAGCTGGCGCGCCTGGGCCACGTGCGCGTCGAAGCCGTCGTCCGCCGGCGCGGGCTGCACCGGCACCTGCAGCGGCTTGCGCCGCGCCGCCATGGTCAGCGCCATCAGGCCGGCGCCGGTGAGCAGGCCGCCCAGGTGGGCCATGTAGGCCACGCCACGCCCGGCCAGCCAGTGCTGCAGCAGCTCGTTGAGAATCCAGGCCGGCAACAGCAGCAGCGCGGGCGCCGTCACGTAGTTGAAGTAGAAGAACAGCTGGTAGAAAAAGCGCACGCGCCGCAGCCGGTACAGCACGGCGTACATGCCCATCAGCGCCGACACGGCCCCCGAGGCGCCGAGTCCGTAACTGCCCGTGCCGGCGTAGGCCCAGCCCGCAAGCAGGGAGGCGCCGATGCCGCCCAGCAGGTAGTACGCCAGGTACAGCCCGCGCCCCAGCGCCAGCTCCACCGAAAAGCCGAAGAGGAACAGGAACACCATGTTCCCGAGCAAATGCCCGGTGCTGGCGTGCAGGAAGGTGGCCGTGAGCCAGGTGACGGGGCGCAACTCGGCGTCCTTGGCGTAGCTTTGCGACCAGCGCAGCGTGAACGGCGCCGGCTGCAGGGCCTGGTAGCGCGAGCGCGCGGCACGCCATTCGGCCTGGCCGGGGTCGTCCGCGGCCGCCGCCAGCGCCGCCTGCAGGCGCTGCTGGAAGGCTGGCTCGTGCTCCATCCACTGCAGCAGCAGGCGCCGCGCCCCGGCGCGCTGCATGGCGCGGGCCTGCGCGGCCTGCGGGTGGCCGGTTTCGCCGAGCCAGGCGATGAAGCGCGGAATCTCCAGCGCCGGCAGCGCGCTCTGCACGTAGTAGGCCGCCGCGCGCTCCTGCGCCTTTTCTTCGGAACGCTGCGGCCCCCAGAACACGATCATGTTGACCACGATCAGCAGCACCGTCATCCATGGCGGGCTGCGCCAGGTGGGCCGGGCATCCAGGGGTATGGCGTAGAACATGGCGACGATTGTGCAAGCGTGCCCAGGCTGCATTCTGAATTCAGGTCAAAAACCGCCTCCAGCCCTTTCCAGAAAAGCGCCAGCAGCTCCTTGAACGATAGCACCCCGGTCACCTGCGGCGCAGCACGGGTGGCGCGGCTCGGGTAGCCTTGCGGGCCATGCCCGCCACCACACCCCCTCCCGCCCTGCCCGCGCGCACCGCCTGGGCCATGCTGCTGGCCCTGGTCTGCGGCTTCGCGCTGAGCCAGGCCTTTCGCACCATCACTGCCATCATCGCGCCGGGGCTGCAGGCGGAGTTCGGCCTGTCGCCGCAGGCGCTGGGGGTGTTCGCGGGCGCGTTCGCCTTCGCGTTCGGCTGCATGCAGCTGTTCATGGGCGTGGGCATCGACCTGTTCGGCGTGCGGCGCACGCTGCTCACGGCCTTCCCGCTCACAGTGGCGGGCGCGCTGCTGTCGGCCTGGGCGCCGCAGTGGGGCCTGATGCTGCTGGGGCAGTTGCTGATCGGCGTGGGTTGCGCGCCCGCGTTCCTGGTGTGCACGGTGTTCATCGCGCGCTATTTCGCGCCGCATCGCTTCGCCCTGGTGTCGGGCGTGGCGCTGGGCCTGGGGGGCCTGGGCATGCTGTTCACCGGCACGCCGCTGGCCTGGCTGGTGCAGCATTCGTCGTGGCGCATGGGTTTCGCCGTGCTCGCGGGGCTGGGGGTGCTGGCCTGGCTGCTGATCTTCTGGCGCGTGCACGAGCCCGCGCCGGCCGCGCACGCGGGCGCGCACGAGTCGCTGGGCCAGGCGGTGCGCGGCTTCGGCGCGCTGTTCCTGCTGCCGCACACCTGGGGCATCATGCTGCTCGGGCTGGTGACCTACGCCGCCTTCTTGGCGCTGCGCGGGCTGTGGCTGGGGCCGCTGCTGATCGCGCGGCACGGCCTGTCGCTGGTGGAAAGCGGCAACGTGGCGCTGCTGGTCTCGCTGGTCTCGCTGTTCGGCCCGGCACTGTTCGGGCGGCTCGACCCCGGCCCGGCGCGGCGGCGGCGCTGGATCGCCGCCGGCACGCTGGCCATGGCTGCGCTGTTCCTGGCCATGGCGCTGCTGCACAGCGCCTGGATGGATGTGGGCGGCGCCATCGCCCTGGGCCTGCTGTCGGGCTACATGGTGCTGCAGTACGCCGACGTGCGCACGGCCTACCCCGCCGCGATGACCGGGCGCGCCATGGCCGTGTTCACCATGGCCATGTTCCTGGGCGTGGCACTGGTGCAGTGGCTGACGGGCCTGGTGGCCTCGCTCGCCAGCGCCCGGGGCGGCGACCCGTACGTGGCGGTGCTGCTCACCATCACGGCGCTGCTCTGCGGCGGCACGCTGGCCTTCCGCCTGCTGCCCGCGCCGGATAGCAGCAAGAATGGCCTATAGCCCTTACTCAGCAAGCGCTGGCAGCTATTGAAAGAGAAGCACGGTTTCAGCGGTACAGCCAGGGCTGGTCGAGCAGGCGCTCGCCCAGCAGCCGCATCGACAGGTCGCGCCCCCAGCGCACCAGGCCAGTGGCGTGGAAGATGCGCCCGTTGCGCAGCGAGCGCGCCTGCACGCGCGCGGCGCGCTGCCAGCGGTTGAGCGCGTAGCGCCGCAGGCGCAGCGGCACCTCCAGGTCGTGCATGGACAGCGCGCTCTCCAGCTCCGCCGCGTCCTCGATGGCCATGCCCGCGCCTTGCGCCAGGTAGGGGCGCATGGGGTGGGCGGCGTCGCCGCACAGCGCCACCAGGCCCTGGGCCATCTGCGCCGGCGCGCGCAGCGGCGCGCGGTCGGCCAGGGGCCACAGGCGCCAGCCGCCGCCCGCGGCGGGCACGCCGCGCACCACGTCCTGCAGCGCGGTGCAGGTGCCGGCCAGGGCGGATTCCAGGTCGGCGGCGTTGGCACCGTGGTCCCAGGTATCGAGGTCGTCGGGCATCGGGCCCTCGATGATGGCCACCAGGTTTTGCAGCTCGCCCCGGCGCACCGGGTACTGCACCACGTGCAGGCGCGGCCCGAGCCAGGTGGTGACCTCGCTGGTGCGCAGCGCCTGCGGCAGCGCGGCCTGCGGCACCACCACGCGGTAAGCCAGGTGGCCGGTGACGCGCGGCGGGCCGTCGCCCAACAGCTGCGCGCGCACGCGGCTGCGCACGCCATCGGCGCCCAGCAGGGCATCGCCCTCGATGACTTTCTTGCAATGCGTGCGCACGGTGACGGCGTCCTCCGACGCGCCGTAGCCCTCGATGGCCTGCTCCAGGTTCAGGTGCACATCGGGCTGCTGCTGCAGCGCCTGCAACAGCAGGCCATGCAAGTCAGCCCGGTGGATGGACGCGTAGGCCGCGCCGTAGCGCTGCACCGCCGTGGCCCCCAGGGCCAGGGCTCCGAGCTGGGCCCCGCTGCGTGCGCAGCGCACCACCAGGCGCGGCGGAAACGCCGCCACGGCCTGCAGCGGCCCCTGCAGGCCCCAGGACTGGAGCCTGCGCACCACGTTGGGCCCGAGCTGCACGCCCGCTCCCACTTCGCTGAACGCCGATGCGCGCTCGAACAGCCGCACCTCCCACCCGGCGCGCGCGGCGCCGATGCCGGCGGCCAGCCCCGCGATGCCGCCGCCGGCAATCAATACCTGCTTCTTCATGCCCGTGATTGTGCGCCCCGCAAGACGCGCTCAACCATTGAGCAACTGGCGCAAGACATACGGAAGAATGCCGCCGGCGCGGTAGTAGTCCACCTCGATAGGGGTGTCGATGCGCAGGCGCAGCGTGGCCTCGCGCCGCGTGCCGTCGGCGCCGTGGATGACCAGTTGGGCCGCGCTCTGCGGCGCCAGTTGGGCGTCGAGCAGCAGGTCGATGCGCTCGCGGCCCGTGATGCCCAGCGACTCCCACGAATCGCTGCCGAGGAACTGCAGCGGCAGCACCCCCATGCCCACGAGGTTGGAGCGGTGGATGCGCTCGAAGCTGCGCGCCACCACGGCCTTGATGCCGAGCAGCTGCGTGCCCTTGGCGGCCCAGTCGCGGCTGGAGCCGGTGCCGTATTCCTCGCCCGCGAAGACCACGGTGGGCGTGCCCTGCGCCATGTACTGCTGGGCCGCGTCGAAGATGCTCAGCTTCTGCCCGCGCTGCGCGCCCTCGCCCTGGAACAGGGTGACGCCGCCCTCCTCGCGCGCACCGTCGGCCGTGGGCGGGATCATGAGGTTCTTGATGCGCACGTTGGCGAAGGTGCCGCGCACCATCACGTCGTGGTTGCCGCGCCGCGCGCCGTAGCTGTTGAAGTCCTGCTTCATCACGCCATGCGCCAGCAGCCACTGCCCGGCGGGCGAGCTTTCCTTGATGGAGCCGGCGGGCGAGATGTGGTCGGTGGTGATGGAGTCGCCGAACAGCGCCATGGTGCGCGCGCCGATCACCGATTCAGAGCCTTTTTGGCCTCCAGCGCTTGCCTGGACTGCGCTGGCCGCTCCTGAATCGAGAGCAAAATCGTGGAAGAACGGCGGCTCGGCGATGTAGGTGCTGTGCGGCCAGTTGTAGGTGACGCCCTTGACACCGCGGATGGCGCTCCAGAGCTTGCCCGGCGCCTTGCGCACCTGGGCATAGTTGGCGCGGAAGGCCTTGCCCTGCATGGCGTGGCGCATCAGCGCGTGGATTTCGTCGCTACTCGGCCAGATGTCGCCCAGGTACACGTCGCGCCCGCGCCGGCCCTGGCCCACGGGTTCGGTCATCAGGTCGCGCAGCACGGTGCCGGCAATGGCGTAGGCCACCACCAGCGGCGGGCTGGCCAGGAAGTTGGCCTTGATGTTGGGGTGGATGCGCGCCTCGAAGTTGCGATTGCCCGAGAGCACGGCGGCGCACACCAGGTCGTTGCGCGTGATGGCGTCGTTGAGTTCCGGCGCCAGGTCGCCCGCGTTGCCGATGCAGGTGGTGCAGCCGTAGCCGGCGACGGCGAAGCCCAGCTTTTCCAGGTAGGGCAGCAGCCCGGTCTCGCTCAGGTACTGGGTGACGATGCGCGAGCCCGGCGCCAGCGAGGTCTTGATGTGCGGCCGCACCTTCAGGCCCGCCTCCACCGCCTTCTTGGCCAGCAGGCCCGCCGCCAGCAGCACGCTGGGGTTGGAGGTGTTGGTGCAACTGGTGATGGCGGCGATCAGCACGTCGCCATGGCCGAGCGTGGGCACCTTGTCGCCGCTGGCGGGCAGCACGCACGCCGCGCCGGGGGCGGCCTGCGCCGCCGCCAGCGCGGGCCGGTTGCCCACCATCTCGACCACGTCGCGCGCGGCGCCGGGGCGCGGCGCGGGCGCCTCCTGCGCCGGCCCGCCCTCGCCGCAGCCCAGGCGGTGGCGCTCGGCCAGGCGCCCGGCCGGCTGGTTGAAGCCGTTTTCCGCCACCGGCTTGCTGAACAGCGCGCTGAACTGCTGCTTCACCTGCCCCAGCTCGATGCGGTCCTGCGGGCGCTTGGGGCCGGCCAGGCTGGGCGTGACCTCGCCCAAGTCCAGATGCACCACCTGCGAATAATCAATGTCGCCCGCGCCGGGCACGCCGAACAGGCCCTGCGCCTTGAAATACGCCTCGAAGGCTTCGATCTCGGTTTTGCTGCGGCCCGTGCCCTTGAAATAGGCCAGGGTTTTCTCGTCCACCGGGAAAAAGCCCATGGTGGCGCCATACTCGGGGGCCATATTGGCAATGGTGGCGCGGTCGGGCAGCGACAGCGAACGTGTGCCGGCGCCAAAGAATTCCACGAATTTGCCCACAACCTTGTGCCGGCGCAGCAATTCGGTCACGGTGAGCACCAAGTCGGTGGCCGTCACGCCCTCGCGCAATTGCCCGGTCAATTCAAAACCCACCACGTCGGGCGTGAGGAAATACACCGGCTGGCCCAGCATCGCGGCTTCGGCCTCGATTCCGCCCACGCCCCAGCCGACGACGCCAATGCCGTTGATCATGGTGGTGTGGCTGTCAGTGCCGACCAGGGTATCGGGGTAATACACGCCGTCCTTGCCACGGTGCACGCCGCGCGCCAGGTATTCCAGATTGACCTGGTGCACGATGCCGAATCCCGGTGGCACCACGCCAAAGGTATCGAAGGCCTGCATGCCCCATTTCATGAATTCGTAGCGCTCGCGGTTGCGCTGGAATTCGAGCTTCATGTTCAGGTCCAGCGCCTTTTTGCTGCCGTAATGGTCGACCATGATGGAATGGTCCACCACCAGATCGACCGGCACCAGCGGTTCAATCTTGCGGGGATTCCTGCCCAGGCGCGTGGCCGCGCTGCGCATGGCGGCCAGATCGGCGAGCAGCGGCACGCCGGTGAAATCCTGCAGCACCACGCGCGAAACAACGAAGGGAATCTCGTCCTTTCGCTCGGCCTGCGGCTGCCAGCGCGCCAACTGCTCCACGTGCGCGGGGGTGATTTTGCGGCCGTCGCAGTGGCGCAGCACCGCTTCGAGCACGATGCGCAGCGACACCGGCAAGCGCCGGATACCCGGGAACTTGCGCGCCAGCGCAGGCAGCGAATACAGCGTGCCGCTGCGCCCCGATGCGGTCTCGAACGCCTTGAGCGTGGAGGCGAAGGGATGGCGCGCGGCCGTGGACGACGAAGAGGCCATGGTAATACTCCTGACGTGGGGTGGCGAGGCGGGTATCTGCCCCCATTCTCGACAAACCCCGAACCCGTGCAATAGGCCGCCGGGAATACCCACAAAACAAAAAACCCGCTGAATGCGGGTTTTTTGTGCCAAGTGGCAACGATCAGATCGCGAACTGCTCGCGATTTTCGTTCTGGATCCAACGCGGCGGCTTGCCGCGGCCGGTCCAGGTTTGGCCGGTGGCGGGGTTGCGGTATTTCGGAGCGACCTTGGCACCCGTCGTGGTTGCGGGGCGTGCGACACGGCCAGCGGGAAACACGTCCTGGGGCGTCAGCTCAAACTTGGCCACGAGAGTGCGGACCTGGGAAATGGCGCCGTCCAAAGCCGCCTTGCGGGCTTCGTTGATTTGCAAGTCCAGGGCTTCACGCTGTTTGAGCAGCTCATCGTAAGAGATGGTCATGGTGATATAGGGGTAGTGGTGGAATGAAGGCCCCATTATATGGATATTCAAAACACCGCGCACGACTTTGCACGGATTTACATATACGCAATTCCCACAATATACCCCCGCACGATTACGGCTCCAGGGCCGGCTGCGGATTGGCCGGCTGGGCCCAAACCTTGTCGATACGCCGCCCGTCCAAATCCACGACCTCGAATACCCAGCCCGCGCAGGGAATGCGCTCGCCCACCGCCGGCAAATGCCCGGATACAGAGAGCAGCAGGCCGGCAACGGTGTTGTAGCGCCCCCGGTCTTCGCCCGGCAAATCACGAATATCGAGCCGCGCCTTCAACTCCGAAACCGGCATCTGGCCGTCCAGCAGCCAGGAGCCATCCTCGCGCAGCGTGGCCCAGGTATCGTCGTCGCCGCCCGGCAGTAATTCGCCGGTAATCGCCTCCAGCAGATCGCGCGGCGTCATGATGCCCTGCACCACGCCATATTCATCGACCACGAACACGAACCGCCCCGAACCAATGCGCAGCTGGCCGAGCAATTCCAGCCCGCTGAGGGTTTCGGGCAGGAAAAAGGCGGGCAGCGCATGGTCCTGCAGCGTGCCCGGCGCATCGGCGGGCAGCGCCAGCAGCTGCGCCACGCCCACCACGCCGACCACGTCGTCGAGCGAGCCCTGGCACACCGGGTACCAGGAATGCGCGCCCTTGCCACCGTCGGCGCTGGCCAGGCGCAGTGCGGTGTGCACCGAGAGCCCGGCGTCGAGCCACTGCACCTCGGAGCGCGGCACCATCAGCGAAGTGAGCGGGCGGTCGTCCAGGCGGAACACGTTCTGCACCATCTGGTGCTCGTGGTGCTCGATCACGCCGGCCTCGCGGCCTTCCTCCAGGCTGGCGACGATTTCCTCCTCGGTCACGGCGCGGCCGGCCGCGTTGTCGATGCGCAGCAGCTTGAGCACCGCCTGGGTGGACAGCGTCAGCGCGCGCACGAACGGCTTGGCCACGCGCGCCACGCCCGCCATGGGCCGCGCCACCAGGCGCGCCACGGCCTCGGGGTAGAGCTGGCCGATGCGCTTGGGCACCAGCTCGCCGAACACGATGGTGGTGAACGTGATGGCCGAGACGACCACGGCCGTGGCCGTGACGCCCGCCGCCGCCTCGGGCATGCCCATCTGCTGCAGCCACAGGCCCAGGCCGGCGCTGAACGCGGCCTCGCCGACGATGCCGTTAAGCATGCCGATGGAGGTGATGCCCACCTGCACCGACGAGAGGAACTGCGTCGGGTCTTCCAGCAGCCGCAGCGCGGCGCGCGCGCCCTTGTCGCCGCCCTCGGCCATCGCCGCTAGGCGCAGCTTGCGGCTCGACGCCAGGGCCAGCTCCGACATCGCGAACACGCCATTGAGCAGGGTCAGCAGCGCGATCAGCAGAAAATCCATGGTCTCATCGGTAACGAAATCTTTCCATGGCACTGTACTGTATCGGCGACATCCAGGGCTGCAGCGACGCACTCGAGCGGCTGCTGGCGCACATCGGCTTCTCGCCCAGCCGCGACACCGTGTACCTGCTGGGCGACCTGGTGAACCGGGGCCCGGACTCGGCCGCCGTGCTGCGCCGCTGCATGCGCCTGGACGGCGCGCTGCGCCCGCTGCTGGGCAACCACGACCTGCACCTGCTCGCCGCCGCGCACGGCATGCGCCGCACCTCGCGCCGCGACACCCTGGCCAGCGTGCTCGACGCGCCCGACCGCGACGCGCTGCTCGGCTGGCTGTGCCAGCAGCCGCTGGCGCGCGCGCACCCGCACGCGGGCCAGCGGCTGCTGATGGTGCATGCCGGCGTGCTGCCCGCCTGGAGCGCGGACGCCACCCTGGCCCTGGCCGAGGAAGTGCAGGCCGTGCTGCGCGGCCCGGGCCTGCCGCAGTTCCTGCAGGCCATGTACGGCAACCAGCCCGACCACTGGCACGACGGCCTGCAGGGCATGGAGCGCCTGCGCGTCATCGTCAACGCGCTGACGCGGCTGCGCTTTTGCTCGCCCGAGGGCGTGATGGATTTCGACAGCACCGAGAGCGCCACCCAGGCGCCCGCCGGCCTGCTGCCCTGGTTCGACGTGCCGGGGCGGCGCAGCGCGGACACGCTGGTCGCCTTCGGCCACTGGTCCACGCTGGGCTGGCTGAACCGGCCCAACCTGCTGGCGCTGGACACGGGCTGTGTCTGGGGTGGGTGCCTGAGCGCCGTGCGCTTCGGCGCCACGCTGGCCGAGCGCGAGCAGTGCCAGGTGCAGTGCCCACAGGCACAGCAGCCTGGTTGAACACTGCGCCATCCGCTCCTGGAAAAAGAGCTGCCAGCGCTTGAAAGGCAAGGATTTCAGCATCAAAACATGCCGAAACCCGCACCCATCAAGCGCTGGCAGCTCCTGTTTTTGGTGAATCAGACGGCCTGCAGCAGCGCCGCCATGTCCGGCGACTGCCACAGCGTGCCATCGCCGCCCGCGGCCAGCACGGCCACGCCGGGGTGGCGCGCGCTCCAGGCAGGCACGGCGGCGGCGCCCTGCACCATCAGCGCCGTGCCCCAGCCATTGACCGCATCCACCTCGCGCGCGAACAGCGCCACGCCGTGCACGCCGGTGGTGGGCCAGCCGGTGTGCGGGTCCAGCACGTGGTGCAGGCGGTGCCCGCCGCGCACGAAACCGCGCTCGTAGTCGCCCGACGACGCCACCACGGCGGTGCCGTCGATAGCGATCACGCCGAGCAGTTGCCCCGGCGTGCGCGGGTCGCGCACGCCCACGCGCCACGGGCGGCCCTGCAGGCGGCCCGCCGTGAGCACGTCGCCACCGCCGTTGAGCAGCGCGTTGTCCACGCCTTCGCGCTGCAGCACGCGCAGGCCCGCCGCCAGGATGGGCAGCTTGGCGATGCCGCCCAGGTCCAGCGCCATGCCCGGCCGCGCCAGGTAGGCCGTGCCGGCCTGGGCGTCGAGCCGTAGCGCCTGCCCGTCCACGCGACGCAGCGCCTGCGCGATGGCGGCCGGCGTGGGCACGGCCTCCTGGCCGGGCTCGAAATGCCAGCCGTCGAACACGCCCACGGTGGGGTCGAACGCGCCCGCGCTCTCGCGGAACACGCGCGCCGCGCTGTGCAGCACGGCCATCACCTCGGGCGCCACCGGCACGGGCTGGCGCCCGGCCGCGGCGCCGATGCGGCGCACCACGCTGTCGGCACGGTAGCGGCTCAGCAGCGCTTCCAGGCGCTGCATCTCGGCAAAGGACTTGCCGATGGCCGCCTGGGCCAGACGGGCGTCCGGCGCGTCGGCCACGATGTCCACGCGCGTGCCCATGAGGTTGCGGCTCGCGCGCTGCGGCCCCGCCGCCACGGCGCTGCCGGGCGCGGCCCAGGGCAGCGCCCCGAGCAGCGGCAGCGCCAGGGCAAAACGCCGCCGCGACAGCCGCCCGCCTTGCAATGCATTGGTCATGGCACGCTCCCCAGGCATCAGATGGACTGGTCGGCCATGAAGTCCACGGCGGCCTTGACCTCGTCGTCGCCCAGCGTGGCGGCACCGCCGCGCGCCGGCATCATGCCCTTGCTGCCGGTGAAGCCTTCGAGCGCGTGCTTGTACAGCGTGTCCTTGCCCTGGGCGATGCGCGGGCCCCAGTCGGCCTTGTCGCCCGGCTTGGGCGCGCCGGCCACGCCAGCGGCATGGCACATGGCGCAGGTCTTGCCATAGACGCTCTTGCCCACGGTGTTCTCCGGCGCTGCGGGCGCGGCAGGGGCGGGAGCAGGCGCCGCGGCGGCAGCGGGCGCAGGGGCCGGCGCGGGCGCCTCGGTCTTGCCGCAGGCGGCGAGCAACAGGACGGCCGCTGTCAGGGTCATGGACAGGGAGATCGATTTCATCGGGGTGCCTTTCTTCTAGCAGTGCAACAAACAAAAAACGGGGACGGAACGCAGGAGAAACCGCGCACCGCGCGGGCCCATGCCCGGCCTCCATCCGGCTGGCGCCAGTGTGTAAGCCTTTGGCAAATATTCATTTGACTTGAATCAATATACAAATAAACATTTCAGGTGAACATTTGCACACCGTACCGCATCCGGCGGAAGGCTTGCAACACACCTGCCCATACACCCCACCAGCGCCATGCCCATGCACCTGCTCCGCTCCATGACCCGGCTGCGCTGGTGCGTGCTCGCGTGGTTCGCGCTGTGCTACGGGGTGGCCCTGGCCACTCCGCTGGTCAAGCCGCACGCGCTGGCGCTGGTGTGCTCCAGCAGCGGCATGGCGCTGGTGTCCTATGCCGACGGCGGCCATCCGCCGCTGGCCAAGCCCGCCCTGGACTGCCCGCTGTGCCTGCTGGGCAGCGCCCCGCCATCCCACCCCAGCGCGGAGCTGCCGCTGCAGCCCGCCGCCCCCGAATCCGTCGCCATGCCGCCGGGCCTGCTGGCCCTGGCGCCCTCGGGGGCGCCGCCCCCGGCACGCGCACCACCGTTTCCCCTTTGCCAATCAGAAAGAGGCTAACCATGAGCAAGAAGAGAGAAGACCTGAGCACCGAAACCGCCGGCATCGGCCGCCGCCGTTTCATCAACACCGCCGCGCTGGCGGGCCTGACGGTGGGCGTTGCCGCGTGCAACGACAAGCCCGCCGCCGCCCCGGCCGCCGCCCCCGCGGCACCGGCCCCCGCCGCGCCCGCCGCCAGCCATGCCGGCGCCAGCGTGCACCTGAAGCCGGGTGAGCTGGACACCTACTACGGCCTGTGGAGCGGCGGCCATACCGGCGACATGCGCGTGCTGGGCCTGCCCTCGGGCCGCGAGATCCACCGCATTCCCTGCTTCGTGCCCGACGCGCTGGTGGGCTGGGGCGTGACCAACGAGTCCAAGGCCGTGATGGGCACCAAGGCCGACGGCCACCTGGAGTACACCGTCGCCGACACGCACCACACGCACGCCTCGTACAAGGACGGCAACTACGACGGCCGCTACGCCTGGATCAACGACAAGATCAACAGCCGCGTGGCGCGCATCCGCCTCGACTACTTCGTCTGCGACAAGATCACCAAGCTGCCCAACGTGCAGGGCTTCCACGGCATCTTCCCGGACAAGGCGGACCCGGTGGACCCGGCCATCAACTACACCACGCGCGTGTTCTGCGGCGGCGAATTCGCCATTCCCATGCCCAACGACGGCAAGGGCGTGAACGACCCGAGCAAGTACCACTCGATGTTCACCTGCGTGGACGCCGAGACCATGGAAGTGCGCTGGCAGGTGCTGATCGACGGCAACTGCGACCTGGTGGCCACGTCCTATGACGGCAAGCTCGCCGCCACCAACCAGTACAACACCGAGAACGGCATCCACTACGAGGACATGATGTCCGCCGAGCGCGACGCCTGCCTGTTCTTCAACGTGGCGCGCATCGAAGAGGCCGTGAAGGCCGGCAAGTTCAAGACCATCGGCGGCTCCAAGGTGCCCGTGGTGGACGGCTCGCACGATGCCAACAAGGACCCCGCCACCGCGCTGGTGGCCTACGTCAGTGTTCCGAAGAACCCGCACGGCGTGAACGCCTCGCCCGACGGCAAGTACTTCATCTGCGCCGGCAAGCTCTCGCCCACGGCCACCACCATCGAGCTGGCCAAGGTGCTGGAATGGTTCGACGGCAAGCTGGAGAAGCTCGACGACGCCATCGTCGCCGAGGTCGAGATCGGCCTGGGCCCGCTGCACACCGCCTTCGACGGTCGCGGCAACGCCTACACCACGCTGTTCCTGGACAGCCAGGTGGTCAAGTGGAACGTGGAGAAGGCCATCGCCTTCCACAAGGGCGACAAGAACGCCAAGTACGTGGTGGACCGCCTGGACGTGCACTACCAGCCCGGCCACATCAACGCCTCGCAGTCCGAAACCAAGGCCGCCGACGGCAAGTTCCTGGCCGTGGGCTGCAAGTTCTCCAAGGACCGCTTCCTGCCCGTGGGCCCGCTGCACCCCGAGAACGAACAGCTCATCGACATCTCGGGCGAGAAGATGGTGCTGCTGGCCGACCACCCGGTGCGCGGCGAGCCGCATGACTTCATCATCTTCAAGCGCGACATCGTCAAGCCCAAGCAGGTGTATTCGCTCGACGACTTCCCGCTGGCCATCAAGGACCCGAAGGAATCGGGCGTGACGCGCAACGGCAAGAAGGTCACCGTCAAGCTCACCTCGCAGGCGCCGGCCTTCAGCCTGCGCGAGTTCACGGTGAAGAAAGGCGACGAGGTCACGCTGATCCTGACCAACCTGGACAAGATCGAGGATCTGACGCACGGCTTCGCCATCCCGAACTACAACGTGAACTTCATCGTCAACCCGCTGGAGACCAAGTCGGTGACCTTCACCGCCGACAAGCCCGGCGTGTTCTGGTGCTACTGCACCCACTTCTGCCACGCGCTGCACCTTGAAATGCGTACCCGCATGATCGTGGAAGCGTAGCCCCCCATCGCGGCTGAAGCCGCTCCTGCAATCCCATACCTCGCTTGCAGGAGCGGCTCCAGCCGCGAATTGCATTCATAGCTAAATCAGCCTCTAGCGCTTGTGCAACAAGCGCTAGTAGCTATCAAAACAATAGTCCCATGATGTCCTACGGTCAGCGGTTCGCCGCCTTTCTCCTGGCCTTCCTGCTGGCGCTTTCAGTGGTGCCGCGCGCCCACGCAGGCGCCTACGAGGCCGAGCTGCCCGCCAACCTGGCGACCGCGCCCGACCTGTGCGCGCTGCTGCCCTGTACCGAGGTGTTTCCCGGCGCCACACGGTTTTCCGAGCGCAAGGGCCAGCCGCCCTACGCCGAAGCCTACGGCGAGGGCGACAGGCTGCTGGGCTACGTCATGCTCTCCACCGACATCACCGACACGCCCGCCTACTCGGGCAAGCCGGTGGTCACGCTCATCGGCATGGACAAGGATGGCCGCTTCGTCGGCATCAAGGTGCTCAAGCATTCCGAGCCCATCCTGCTGCTGGGCATTCCCGAATCGGCGCTGATCAACTTCAACAACCAGTACCTGGGCAAGTCGGTCACCGACACCATCGAAGTCGGCCCCTCGCGCCCCGATGAGAACGTCATCGGCGTCGATGCCATCTCCGGCGCCACCGTCACCGTGGTGGCGCAGAACCAGGTGGTCATGGCCTCGGGCGCCGCCGTGGCGCGCCAGACCGGCATCATCGCCCCCACCGTGCGCGAGCAGGCGCGCTTCGTCGCCACCGGCCAGGCCTACGACTGGGCCCAGCTCGTGCAGATGGGCGCGGTGCAGCGGCTGCTGGTCAAGCCCGAGCAGGTGGGCCTGCCGCGCGGCCCCGAGCCGTTCATCGAACTGTGGTTTGGCGACCTGAACCAGCCCGACGTGGGCCGCAGCCTGCTGGGCAAGAACGGCTTCGAGAGCCTGCGCTCGCGCCTCAAGGAGGGCGAGAACGCGCTGTTCGTCATCAAGACCGCGGGGCAGGAGTCGTTCAAGGGCTCGGGCTTCGTGCGCGGCGGCATCTTCGACCGCGTGCAGGTCAAGCAGGGGGCGGACTCATTCACCTTCCGCGACCTCGATTCGCTCAACCTCTACGGGCTCGACGCCGCCGGCGCACCCAGCTACAACGAATCGGCCATCTTCATCATCCGCTCGCAGGCCTTCTCGGCCGCCTACCCGTGGAAGTTCGCCTTCCTGGGCAACCGCGTCGACCGCGCCACCGGCCACCGCAGCTTCGCCGTGTTCGAGTCCAAGTACTGGCTGCCCGCCACCCTGCTCGAAGGCGGCCGCCCCAAGGTCCAGGAGCCCGACGCGCCCTGGGTGCGCATCTGGAAGTCGCAGGCGCTGCCCATCGGCCTGTTCGCATTGCTGCTGGTGGCCGTCACCGTGGTGTACGCGCTGCGCGAGAAGCTCACGCGCCTGTCCACGCACAAGAACAAGTGGCCGGTGAACGGCTTCAAGTACACCTTCTGGGCCATCAGCATCTTCTGGATCGGCTTCGGCTATATGGCCCAGCCCTCCATCACGCAGGTGCTGACGTGGTTCCACTCCATCCTGTTCCAGTGGACCTGGTCGCTGTTCCTGTCCGATCCGTTCATCTTCCTGTTCTGGATCTTCATCATCGTCACCGTGTTCCTGTTCGGGCGCGGGCTGTTCTGCGGCTGGATGTGCCCGTTCGGCTCGCTGCAGGAGGGCATCTACAAGATCGCCGAGGCCATCGGCCTGAAACGCTTCCAGACGCAGCTGCCGCAGAAGTGGCACGACCGCCTGAAGTGGCTCAAGTACGCCGTGTTCTTCTTCCTGCTCGCGGTGTCGATGTTCTCCATGGGCCTGGCCGAGAAGCTGGCCGAGGTGGAGCCGTTCAAGACCACCTTCCTGGTCGGCGTGATGAACCGCGCCTGGCCCTACGGCCTGTTCGTGGCCGCTATCCTGGGCGTGTCGATCTTCATCGAGCGGCCCTATTGCAAGTACATCTGCCCGCTGGGCGCGTCGCTGGCCATGCCGAGCACGTTCCGCTGGTTCGGCCTCAAGCGCAAGCAGGACTGCAACAGCTGCAAGGCCTGCGCCGTGGGCTGCGGCGCGCAGGCCATCGACGCCGATGGCCGCATCGACCACCGCGAGTGCCTGCACTGCCTCGACTGCATGATCCTCTACACCGACGTGAAGGGCTGCCCGCCCCTGGCCAAGGAACGCAAGCGCCGCGAGAAGGACGGGCTGGAGATCACGCCCATCGGCGCCAACGGCTACTTCATCCCCATCCACCCGGCCAAGGTGGAAGACCAGATCGCCGCCAAGGCCAAGAACGGCCCCGACCCGCGCATGCCCACCGCCCCCACCCTGCCCGCGCACAAGCGCGGCGTGGGCGCCGCCAAGTGGCTGCTGCTGGAGCTGCGCGACCACCTCTGGCCCTGGAGCAGCGAGGGCTGGCACAGCCGCCGCGCGCTGCAGATGGCCGGCATCGCCCTGGCCGTGGCGGCCAGCGTGGCCTGGGTGATGACGGCCATGGGCCACCTGTCCTCGGGCGCCATCATCGGCTGGTGGTTCGGCTGGAGCGTGTACGAAGTGCTGATCCGCCTGTCGGGCCGCGGCTACGTCAAGGACGGCCCGTGGTGGCGCGACAATTACCGGATTTCCGGGGTGTTCGACATGATCAGCTACGTCGGTTTCAAGAACCTGATGATCGGCGCCGCGCTGTTCCTGGCGCTGCAGGCCCTGGGGTTGTTCACCCCATGAAGGGCTCCATCACCCACTTAAGCCGGGCCCTGGCGCTGTGGATCGCCGGGGCCTGCCAGGCAGCCACCCTCACGGTGCGCCCCGGCGACGACCTGGCCGCCACCGTGCGCGCCGCCCAGCCCGGCGACACGGTGCAGGTGCAGCGCGGCCAGTACCGCGCCAACCTGCTGATCGACAAGCCGCTGACGCTGCGCGGCCTGGACCGCCCCACACTGAGCGGCGGCAACCAGGGCGACACCATCCGCGTGACCGCGCCGGACGTGGTGATCGAGGGGCTGATCGTGCGCGACTCGGGCGACGACCTGAAGGCGCAGAACGCCGGCATCTACCTCTACCCCGGCGCGCACCGCGCCGTGGTGCGCCACTGCGACCTGACCTACAACCTGTTCGGCCTGTGGATCGAGAAGGCCGACGACGTGCGCATCGAGCACAACGTCATCACCGGCAAGCGCGAATACGCCTCGCCGCAGCGTGGCAACGGCGTGCAGCTCTATAACACCCGGGGCGCGAAGATCCTGCACAACGACATCAGCTTCGTGCGCGACGCGCTGTACGTCGATGTGTCGCACCACGCCGTGTTCCAGGGCAACCGGCTGCACCACAGCCGCTACGGCACGCACTACATGAACTCCTACTACAACCTGTGGGAGGACAACGACACCTACTACAACCGCGGCGGCCTGGCGCTGATGGAGGTGCGCGACCAGGTGGTGCGCGGCAACCGCGCCTGGGGCAACTCCGACCACGGCATCATGCTGCGCACGCTGCAGGACTCGGTGATCGAGGACAACGTGGTGGCGGGCAACAACCGCGGCTTCTTCATCTACGACGTGGAGTACATCAAGCTCAACCGCAACCTGGTGGTGGACAACACCGTGGGTGTGCACCTGGCGGCCGGCTCAAAGAACAACGAGGTCGAAGGCAACGACTTCATCGGCAACCGCGAGCAGGTGCGCTACGTGGGCGCGCGCGACATGCCCTGGGGCGGCAAGCAGGGCAACCACTGGAGCAACTACCTGGGCTGGGACCGCGATGGCGACGGCGTGGGCGACGTGCCCTACGAGGCCAACGACATGGTGGACCGCCTGACCTGGCGCCACCCCAACGTCAAGCTGCTGCTGGCCAGCCCGGCAGTGCAGGCGCTGCGCCTGGTGGGGCAGCAATTCCCGATTCTGCGTGCGCCCTCGGTGGTCGATCCCCACCCGCGCATGCAGCCCGGCCACAAAGATTGGAGTGAATGGCGTGGCAAGCACTTTCCCGGCCAGTGACGCACTGGCCATCTCGCTGCACGAAGTGAGCAAGCACTACGGCGCACTGCGCGCCGTCGATGGCGTGAGCCTGGACATCCCGCGCGGTGAAATCCTCGGCCTCATCGGCCACAACGGCGCGGGCAAGAGCACGCTGTTCAAGATGATGCTCGGCCTCACGCGCGCCACGCAAGGCGACATCCGCATTGGCGGCGCCTCGGTCACCGGACGCGACTTCCGCGCCGCGCGGCGCCAGCTCGGCTACCTGCCCGAGAACGTGGTGCTGTACGACAACCTCGACGGGCTCGAGACGCTGCACTTCTTCGCCCGCCTCAAGGGCGCGCCGCTGGCCGAATGCCCGGCCATGCTGGAGCGCGTGGGCCTGGGCCACGCCGGCCGCCGCCCGGTGCGCGAATACTCCAAGGGCATGCGCCAGCGCCTCGGCTTCGCCCAGGCGCTGCTGGGCACGCCCCGCGTGCTGTTCCTCGACGAGCCCACCAACGGCCTGGACCCGGCCGCCATCCGCGACTTCTACGCCACGCTGCGCGCGCTGCAGGCCGGCGGGGTCACGGTCATCATCACCTCGCACATCCTGTCGGAACTGCAGGAGCGCGTGGACCGCCTCGCCATCCTCGCCTCGGGCCGCCTGCAGGCCGTGGGCAGCGTGCAGGCGCTGCGCGAGCAGACGCGCATGCCGCTGACCGTGGAGCTGGAGCTGGACGCTGCCGACGCGCCCGCCGCCGCCCAGGCGCTGCAAGGCGCCACCGGCATCGCGCCCGAAGCCACGCCCGCCGGCCTGCGCCTGCAGTGCCCGCGCGCGCAAAAAATGGCCGTGCTCGCCGCGCTGGCCCCGCTGGGCGCGCGCGTGCGCGACCTCAAGCTGCTGGAGCCCTCGCTCGAAGACGTGTTCTTCGGCTTCGCGGCCTAAACCCACCCCTTGCCCCATGGAAATCTCCCCCATCCTCACCGTCGCCGCCAAGGAATTCCGCGACCGCATGCGCAACCGCTGGGTGCTGGCCGTGGCCCTGGTGTTCACCGTGTTCTCGCTCGTCATCGCCTACTTCGGCGGTGCGCAGCAGGGCGCGGTGGGCCTGCGTTCCATCGAATTCACCATCGCCAGCCTGGTCAGCCTGGTGATCTACCTGATCCCGCTGATCGCGCTGCTGCTCGGCTTCGACGCCATCGTCGGCGAGCGCGAGCGCGGCTCGCTCGACCTGCTGCTGGCCCTGCCCATCACGCGGCTGGAGCTGCTGCTGGGCAAATACCTGGGGCTGGCGCTGGCGCTCACGCTCTCCACGCTGGCGGGCTTCGGCCTGGTGGCCGTGCTGCTGTGGCGCCACATGAGCGCCAATGCGCTGTTCCACTACGCCGGCTTCATGCTCAGCTCGGTGCTGCTCGGGCTGGCCTTCCTGAGCCTGGCGGTGCTGATCTCGGTGCTGGCGCGCGACCGCACGCGCGCCTCGGGCCTGGCCATCGCCTTCTGGTTCTTCTTCGTGCTGGTGTTCGACCTGCTGCTGCTCGGCGTGCTCGTCACCACCGGCGGGCGCTTCGCGGGCGACGCCTTCGCCTGGCTGCTGCTGCTCAACCCGGCGGACGTGTTCCGCATCCTCAACGTGTTCTCGCTCGACGACGTGCGCACCCTCTACGGCCTGGCCAGCGTGGTGCCGGCCTCGCTGGGCAACCCGGCCGCCATGGGCGCCGTGATGCTGGCCTGGATCGTGGTGCCGCTCGCCCTCGCCAACTGGAGATTCAAGCCATGACCTGTTCCTGTTTCACCCGCCACCGCACCCGCCGCGATGTGCTCGGCACGCTCGGCCTGGCCGCCTTCACCACGCTGCTGGCCGCCTGCGGCGAGAAAGCGGGCGAGGCGCAATCGCTCGCCCCGGTGGAAATCGACCGCACCACCAGTTGCGAGCTCGACGGCATGCTGCTGGCCGACTACCCCGGCCCAAAGGCGCAGATCCACTACGCCGGCCAGGACAAGCCCGCCTTCTTCTGCGACACCGTGGAGCTGTTCAACACCCTGCTGGCCGGCGAGCAGGTGCGCGCCGTGCGCGCCGTCTACGTGCAGGACATGGGCCAGGCCGACTGGAACGAACCCAAGGGCCACTGGACCGACGCCAAGACGGCCGTCTACGTGCTCGGCAGCAAGCGCCACGGCTCCATGGGCCCGACCATCGCCAGCTTCGCCCAGGAGGCCGACGCCACGAAATTCGCCGACGAGTACGGCGGCAAGGTGCTGCGCTTCGCCGACATCAAGCCGGGCATGGTGGACCTGAGCGGCGGCGCGCTGCACGACACGCGCATGTAGCCATGGCAGCGCCCGCCCCTTCCCCTCAGTCCGCCCCGCTGCGCCGCCGCGCCTGGATGGCCCTCGCCCTGGCGGGCACGGGCGCCGGCATCGCCGGTGCCGTGGGCGCCTGGGCCGCCAGGCAGGGCGCCGCCCGCCAGGACACCGTGCTGCTGCCGGGCGACGACGTCTGCCTCGTCGCCCCGCCCACGCCCTACGACCCGGCCAGCGGCCTGCCCGCCACGGCAGCGCGCGCCGTGCCCGCCGAGGCGCGCTGCCCGGTCTGCGGCATGTTCCCCGCGCGCGCGCCCGAATGGGCGGCGCAGGTGATCTTCACCCAGGGCGAGGCGCACTTCTTCGACTCGCCGCTGTCGCTGTTCATGTACCTGCACGACGTGGCGCGCTACAGCCCCGGCCGCAGCACAAGCGACATCGCCGCGCAGTACGTGCGCGACAGCGCCCGCCGCGACGATGCCGCGTGGATCGACGCACACGGCGCCTTCTACGTGCACGGCTCGAATGCCAGGGGCCCGATGCGCGCAGGCAACCTGCCCGCCTTCGCCACGCGCACGGCGGCACAGGCCTTCGCGCAGCGGCGCGGCGGGCAGGTGCTGGCGTTCACGCAGGTGGATGCCACCCTGGTCGCCACCCTGGCCGGGCGTGGCGAACACCACCACGGCCATTGAGCCAAGGTTGAAATGCTCCTAAAAAAGTAGCTGCCAGCGCTTGCTAAGCAAGCGCTGGCAGCTACTTTTATTAGATTTCCGTCTATTCGACCGATTCAGCCATCGGCGCGGGCGCCTTGAACAAGGCTGCCACTTTGCGCTTGGGCTTGATGTTGGCCGAGATGCCGCTGCGCGCTGCCGTGGCGGCCTTCGGCGCAGCCTCCCAGCTCGCGGGTGCGGCAGGGGTGGCACTGGCCTCGTAGGGCTTGTCGAAGAACGGGTCGCGTGCCACGGCGGGTGCGCGGTAGCTGCTGCGCGGGCTGCGCGCGGCCGGGGCGGCGCTGTCCTCGCCCGCGTCGCGCCAGGCGCGGCGGCCGTCGTTGTGGCGGCCGCGGGGGCGGTCGTCTTCCAGCTCGATGGCTTCGATCTCAATCTTTTTCTTGATGAGCTTCTCGATGTCGGCCACTAGGCGCGTGTCGCTGTTCGACACGAGCGTCACGGCCAAGCCCGTGGCACCCGCGCGGCCCGTGCGACCGATGCGGTGCACATAGTCCTCGGCGTTGAACGGCACGTCGAAGTTGAACACGGCGGGCACGTCCTTGATGTCCAGGCCGCGCGCAGCCACGTCGGTGCACACCAGCAGATCGACCTCGCCCTGCTTGAAGGCTTCGAGCGCCTTCAGGCGTTCGTCCTGGCTCTTGTCGCCGTGCAGCGCCGCCGTCTTGAGGCCTTCGCGCTCCAGGCTGCGCGCCAGGCGGGCGCAACCGAGCTTGCTGTTCACGAAGACGAACGCCTGCTTGAGGCCCCGGGTCTTGAGCACCTGGTGGATGGCGCGGCGCTTGTCGTCGTCGTTCGCGCTGTAGAAGCGCTGCTCGACCGTGGAGGCGGTTTCGTTGGGCCGCGCCACCTCGATGGTGATGGGGTCCTGCAGGTAGCTACCGGCCAGGCGCTTGATCTCGGGCGAGAAGGTGGCGCTGAACAGCAGCGTGGTGCGGCTCTTGGGCAAGTAGCTCAGGATACGCTGCAGATCAGGCAGGAAGCCGATGTCGAGCATGCGATCGGCTTCGTCGAGGACCACGTACTCGACCTGGTTGAGCACGGCATTCTTGGCCTCGATGTGGTCGAGCAGGCGGCCCGGCGTGGCCACAAGCACCTCGACGCCTTTTTTCAGCTCCAGCGTCTGCGGCTTCATGTCCATGCCGCCGAACACCACGGTGCTGCGCAGCTTGGTGTGCTTGGCGTACAGCGCGATCTGCTGCGCCACCTGGTCGGCCAGCTCGCGCGTGGGCAGCAGCACCAGCGCGCGCACCGGGTGGCGCGCGGGCGAGGTGGAGCTGTTCTCGTGCTTGAGCAGGCGCTGCAGCAGCGGCAGCGAGAACGCCGCCGTCTTGCCCGTGCCGGTCTGCGCCGCGCCCATCACGTCCTTACCGGTGAGCACCACCGGGATGGCCTGTGCCTGGATGGGCGTCATGTTCTCGTAGCCCATTTCGGCCACGGCGCGCGCCAGCGGCTCGGCCAGCGATAGATTGGAAAAAGAACTGGTCATGAACCCGCTATTGTCGCACCAGGCGTGGAAACCCTGGTTTTTTTCGCTTGAAAGGTGCTAGGAACGTGTTGACGTTCCTACAGGCTGCTGGCCGAGAAGGTGTCGCAGGCCTGCACGCTGCCCTGCTTCATGCCCTGGGAGAACCAGCGCACGCGCTGCGCACTGGAGCCGTGGGTAAACGCATCGGGCCGCACGGTGCCGGTCTGCTGGCGCTGCAGGGTGTCGTCGCCGATCTGCTGTGCGGCGTTGATGGCCGATTCGATGTCGCTCTGGTCGAGCCAGTTCTTGGCCTGCTGCGAGTGCCGGGCCCAGATGCCCGCGTAGCAGTCGGCCTGCAGCTCCAGCCGCACCGAGAGCGCGTTCTGCTCGCGCTGGCTGACGCGCCCACGCATCGCGTCCACCTTGCCCGTGGCGCCCAGCAGCGTCTGCACGTGGTGGCCCACCTCGTGCGCGATCACGTAGGCGCGCGCGAACTCGCCGGGCGCGCCAAGCTGGCGGCTCATGGTGTCGAAGAAATCCATGTCCAGATAGACCTTGCGGTCGCCGGGGCAATAGAACGGCCCCATCGCGCTCTGCCCCATGCCGCAGGCCGTGGGCGTGGCGCCGCGGAACAGCACCAGCTTCGGCACCTGGTACTGCGCCCCGCCCTGGCGGAAGATCTGCGTCCACACGTCCTCGGTCGATGCCAGCACGGTGGAGACGAACGCGGCCTGCCGGTCATCCTGCGGCGGGCGCTGGGCCGGGCCCTGCTGCACCTGCGGCGCGCCGCCGCCCGAGAGCAGGCCGATGGTGGTCAGCGGATTGATGCCGAACACGCCCCAGCCGATCAGCGCGATGACCACCGTGCCAATGCCGATGGTGCGCCCGCCCAGGCCGCCACCACCACCGCCGCCGCCGCCGCTGCGGCGGTCTTCCACGTTGTCCGATTCACGGTTGCCTTCCCATCGCATCGCTGCCGCTCCCCGCCCCCGCCGCGGGGACAAAGCCGTGATTATTGCGCCCGCGCTACCATGGCGCCATGCCCTCCATCCTGCTCACGGGCTTCGACCCGTTCGAGAACGCCACGGTCAACCCCAGTTGGTGCGTGGCCCGCGCCCTGGCGGGGCAGCGCATCGCGGGCCACCCCGTGGTGGCGGCGCAACTGCCCACCGCATTCGGCCAGGCGCTGGAGCACCTGCGCGCGCTGCTGCAGGCGCACCGCCCGGCCCTCGTGCTGTGCCTGGGGCTGGCGGCCGGACGCGCGGCGCTGTCGATCGAGCGCATCGGCATCAACGTCATCGATGCGCGCATTCCCGACAACCAGGGCGCGCAGCCCATGGACGTGCCCGTGGTGCCCGGCGGCCCCGCCGCCTACTTCGCCACGCTGCCCATCAAGGCCATGCTGCGCGCCGTGCGCCAGGCGGGCATCGCCGCCGAGGTGTCGCAGAGCGCGGGCACCTTCGTGTGCAACCAGGTGCTGTACGGATTGCTGCACCTGCTGCACCAGGGTGCGTGCGCGCCCGGCGCGCGCGGCGGCTTCGTGCACGTGCCGCTGCTGCCCGAACAGGGCCTGCCCAGCATGCCGCTGCGCGACATGGTGCGCGGCATCCACGCCGCGCTGTGGGCCGCCGCCCTGGCGCGCCACGACATCCCCTTGCACGCCGGAGCCGAACACTGACATGCACCAAGCCCTCCTGAGTCCCGAAGCCACCGCCGCGCAACTGCCCTGGCTGCCGCTGGCGGATGAAATCGCCGCCGTGCTGCGCGACGCCAGCGTGCAGGTGCCCGCGCGCACCGTGCTGCCCCTGGCTGGCGGCGGCACCCTGTTCACCATGCCCGCCAGCGACGCGCAGGTGGCCATCGCCAAGCTCATCACCTTCACGCCGGCCAACGCGGGCACGGGCCGCGCCACCATCCAGGGCGACGTGGTGGTGTTCGACGTGGCCACGGGCATGCGCCGCCTGCTTCTGGACGGCCCCACCATCACCGCCCGGCGCACCGCCGCCGTGTCGCTGTACGCGGCGCAGCGGCTGGCGCGCGTGCCGCAGGGGCCTCTGCTGATCGTGGGCGCGGGCGCGCAGGGCCTGGCGCACCTGCATGCCTTCGTGGCCGGCCTGGGCGTGACCGAGGTGCTGATTGCCTCGCGCAGCCAGGCCAGCGCCGAGGCGCTGGCGCTGCAGGCGCACGCCCTGGGCGTGCAGGCCCATGTGGTGGAAGACGCCGACCGCGCGGCGCCGCTGTGCCCGCTGATCGTCACCTGCACCCCGGCCAGCGGCGTGGTGCTGCGCTCGGCGCCCCACCCCGATACCTTCCTCGCCGCCGTGGGCGCCTTCACCCCGCAGATGGTAGAGCTGGACGCGGCGCTGTGCCGCGCCTTCGCCGCGCACGGCCAGATCGTGGTGGACACGGCCGACGCCGTGCACGAGGCGGGCGACCTGCTGCAGGCGGGGATCGACGTGGCCGCCCTGCCCACGCTGGCCAGCCTGGAGCGCGCGCACTGGCGGCCCGGCCCCGGGCCGGTGCTGTTCAAGAGCTGCGGCTGGGGCGGGTGGGACCTGGCGGCGGCGCGGCTGGCGCTGCGCGGCGTGTGAGCGCGCGGGTCAGGCCTTCGGCAAGGTGACGCCGACCTGGCCCTGGTACTTGCCGCCCCGGTCGCGGTACGAGACCTCGCACACATCGTCCGGCGCGCTCTCGAAGAACAGCACCTGCGCGCAGCCCTCGCCCGCGTAGATGCGGGCGGGCAGCGGCGTGGTGTTGCTGAACTCCAGCGTCACGTAGCCTTCCCACTCGGGCTCGAAGGGCGTGACGTTGACGATGATGCCGCAGCGCGCGTAGGTGCTCTTGCCCAGGCAGACGGTGAGCACGTTGCGCGGAATGCGGAAGTACTCCACCGTGCGCGCCAGCGCGAAGCTGTTGGGCGGGATGATGCAGCTCTCGCCCTGGAAATCGACGAAGCTCTTCTCGTCGAAGTTCTTCGGGTCCACCACGGTGCTGTGGATGTTGGTGAACACCTTGAATTCAGGCGCGCAGCGGATGTCGTAGCCGTAGCTGCTGGTGCCGTAGCTGATGATGCGCCGGCCCTCCACCTCGCGCACCTGGCCAGGCTCGAAGGGCTCGATCATGCCGTGCTGCTCGGCCATGCGGCGTATCCATTTATCGCTCTTGATGCTCATGCAGGTACTCCGTTTTTCATAGCTGCTGGCGCTTGATGGTCAAGCGCTGGGGCCGTATTTTGCCTGTGAAATGACGGTTTGCTCCACCACCCGGTCGTCGCCCAGCACGATCAGCGCAAAGAGCAGCTCATCCAGGCTGCGCGCCTGGCCCGTGCGCCGCGCCAGCAGCGGCGTGGCCCGGGGGTCGAGCACGACGAAGTCGCCCTCGCAGCCGGGCTGCAGGTTGCCCACCACGCCGCCCAGCCCCAGCGCCTGCGCGGCGCCGCCGGTGTGCTGCCACCACAGTTGCGCGGGCGTGAGCGACAGGCCGCGCTTGGCCTGGCCCCCTTCAACGCCCGTGCGCCCCACGTAGTACGCCGCCTGCATGGTGCGAAACGGCGAAAAGCTGGTGCCGCCGCCCACGTCGCTGGCCAGGCCATGGGCAAAGCCCGCCTCGTGCGCGCCCGCGTGGTCGAAAAAGCCGCTGCCCAGGAACAGGTTGCTGGTCGGGCACACGGCCGCCGCCGTGCGGCGCGCGCGCAGCAGGGCGCGGTCCTCGGCGTCGAGGTGGATGCAGTGCGCGTACACGGCGCGCTCGCGCATCAGGCCGAAATCGTCGTACACCGCCAGGTAGCTGCGCGCGGCGGGAAACAGCGCGCGCGCCCAAGCGATCTCGTCGCGGTTTTCCGCCACGTGCGACTGGATCCAGGTGTCCGGGTAGCGCGCCGCCAGTTCGCCCGCGCCGCGCAGTTGTGCGGGCGTGCTGGTGGGCGCGAAGCGCGGCGTGATGGCGTAGCCCAGGCGGTCCACGCCGTGCCAGCGCTGGATCAGCGCCTCGGTGTCGGCCAGGCCCTGCACGGTGTCGTCGCGCACGCCGTCGGGCGAGTGGCGGTCCTGCAGCACCTTGCCGGTGATGAGGCGCATGCCGCGCGCCCGCGCCTGGGTGAACAGCGCATCCACTGACGCCGGGTGCGAAGTGGCGAAGGCCAGCGCCGTGGTCACGCCGTTGCGCAGCAGCTCTTCCACGAAGAACTGCGCCACCTGGGCGCCGTGGCCCGGGTCGGCAAAGCGCGCTTCGGCCGGAAAGGTGTAGTTCTCCAGCCAGGGCAGCAGGCCTGGCGCGGGCGAACCGATCACGTCGGTCTGCGGGTAGTGGATGTGCATGTCCACGAAGCCGGGCGCGATGATGCGCCCCCGCCAGTGCGTGACCGCCTGCCCCTCATAGCGGGCCCGCAGCGCCTGCCAGCTGCCCGCCGCCTGCACGCGCGCGCGGCCCTGGGCGTCGGGGGCGATGGCCAGCAGGCCGTCCTCGTCATACACGGCCTGGCCGTCTTCGGTGAAGCGCAACAGCGCACTGCGGTAGATCTGCATGGCCGGTACGATACCCGGCTTTAAAACCACCCCGAAGGGAGACAGCCCATGCCCATGTTCGTCGATACCTCGCCCCCCGGCCAATGCATTTTCTGCCGCCTGGTGTCGGGCGAGATTCCCGCTGCCCGCGTGTACGAGGACGAACTGACCGTCGCCTTCATGGACCTGGGCCAGGTCACCCCCGGCCATGTGCTGGTGGCCGCCAAGCGCCACGCGGCCACGTTGTTCGACCTCACGCCCGAGGAGGCCGCCGCCGTCATGCAGGCGGCGCAGCGTGTGGCCCAGGCCATCCGCACGGTGTTCGACCCGCCGGGCCTGACGCTGCTGCAGGCCAACGGCCCGCTGGGCGGGCAGACCGTGTTCCACTTCCACATGCACGTGGTGCCGCGCCACGAGGACGACGGCATTACCTTCACCTGGCCGCGCCAGGAGCCCGGCCCGGCCGTGCTGCAGGGCTACGCCGAGCGGCTGCGCGCGGCGCTGTGAAGCCGGGGCCGGTTTTTCAATGAAAACCGGCCTAAACCCTTACCCAGAAAGCGCCAGAAGCTATCGAAAACGAAGCTGCCGGCGCTGCCTCGGCCCCTGGCTGCGGCTTACTTCTGCGCCACGAACGGCGCGCCCGTCTGCGTGAAGAAGAACGTCAGCGCATGCGCCGTGCTGCGCTGGCGCTCACCCTCGATGCCGTGGCCGGACTTGGCGAACGCGTGCAGCAGGTAGGGCCCCGGGCCGGTGGCCGTGTTCTGCAGCGCGGCAGCCAGCTTGTAGCTGTGCGCGGGCAGCACGCGCTGGTCGTCCTGGCCGGTCATCACGTACATGGCGGGGTACTTGCGCGCCTGCACGCTGTGCAGCGGCGAGAACGTCATGAGGTTAGCGAACTCGGCCTGCACGGCCGGGTCGCCGTAGTCGTGCGTCCAACTGAAGCCCCAGGTGAACGCGGTGTAGCGCGTCAGGTCATGCACGCCCACGCGCGGCAGCGACACGGCGAACAGCTCGGGATACAGCAGCGCCACGGCGGCCGACGAGGTGCCGCCGTTCGACCAGCCCTGCACCCCCAGGCGCGCGGCGCTGGTGTAGCCCTGCGCAGCCAGGTAGCGCGCCACGTCGGCCAGGTCGGCATAGGTGTTGCGCTTGTTGAACAAGCGCCCGGCGTCGTACCAGGCCGTGCCGCGCTCGGCGCCGCCGCGCACGTGGGCAATCACGTACACACCGCCCGACTCCAGCAGGGGCAGCACGTCGGCATCGAAGTAGGCCGGCGAAGGCGACATGAAGCCGCCGTACACGTACATCAGCGCCGGCGCCTTGCCGTCCAGCACCTGCCCCTTGCGGTGCACCAGGGTGATGGGGATCTGCGTGCCGTCCGCCGCGGGCGCTTGCAGCGCGCGCACCTCGTAGTTTTGCGGGTCATGGCCCGGGTAGGACAGGCTGCCGCGCAGCACCACCCGGTCGCCCTCCGGTTCGTAGCGGAAATACTGGCCCGGCTGCGCCAGCGTGGAATGCATGTAGTCCAGGTCTTCCGGCTGGCCCAGGATTTCGCTGCAGCGCAGGCCGAGCACGGCGCCCGGCGCGGGCAAGGCGATCTCGCGGGGCGCGCTGCTGCCGTCCAGCGCGTAGCGCTCCAGCCGGTTCTCGCCATCGCGCCACTTCAGCGCATAGGCGTAACGGCCGCACAGCTGGGCCTCGGACACCACGTCCTGCGGCTGCGCGGGCAAGACATGGCGCCACGTTCCGCCCTGGGGCTGCGCGGTGTCCACGCTGACCAGGCGGTACATCGCGGCGCCATCGGTGGTGGACACCAGGAGCCTGCCATCCGCCTGCACATCCATGACCTGGAACGACACGCGCCCCTGGCCATCGAGCACCATCTGCGCCGCGCCGGGCGCCGCCAGGTCCAGGCGCAGCACGTCGCTGGTGCTGGTGTCGGCCGAGCGCCCGAAATACAACTGGCTGCCCAGCACCGGCCCCAGGGTCAGGCTCATCGGGCGGGCGGCCTCCGTGCGGTACAGCACCTCGGTGTCTCCGGATTTGGCGGGGTCCACGCGCACGATGGCCTGCTGGCCATAGCTCGATGCGCCAGGCCGCGTGACGTTTTCCACCTCCACATACAGCAGCGCTGCGCCCTCGAACATGAAGCCCGCCACGGTGCGCGTGAGCACGGCAGGCTCGGGCCTCGGGCTGCGCAGGTCGATCAGGTGCAATTCGTCCAGGTCGGCGTGGTTGCGCTTGAGCCGGTAGGCCAGGAAGCGGCCATCGGGGCTGACCTGGTGCCCCTGCAGCTCGATGGTGTCGTCGGGCTCCTGCTGCGCCAACTGGCCCACGTCCAGCAGCACCTGCCCCGCCTGGCCCGGCCCGGCCGACACGTAGATGCGGTTGTCCACCGCAGGGCCCGGCAGCGGCCCGGCAGTGCCCGCCGGGCGCCGGCGCCAGTCGTCCTGCTCCTGGCGGCCCAGGTCACGCCACTGGTAGTAGTAGCGCCCCTGGCGCTGCTGGCCCACCTGCTGCAGGCCGTCGGCCCGCACGGCAGCGCCACCGGAGCGCTTGCCCTGGGGCTGCGCCACGAACTCAGGCAGCTCCAACGCCTGCAGCCGCGCCAGCACCTGGGGATAGATGGTCTGGCCCTCCACATAGTCCGTACTGAAGGCGTTCTGCGCCCGCATCCAGTCGATCACCGGCGTGCTGCGGGTGTCCTCCAGCCAGCGGTATGGATCGGCCACACGCTGGCCGAAATGCGTGGTGGCATCGTCACCCGCGCGCGTGGCGGGGTAGCGCGGCGCGGGGCTGGGGGTGTCACCATCGCCGCCGCCGCACGCGGCCAGGACGCAGGCCAAGGCCAAGGCCAGGGCCAGGGGAGGAATCGAACGCAGGGGCCAATGCATGGGAAGGTTTTCCTTTCTGTTTCTGGGTGCCATGCCCGGCAGGGGAGCGGGCAGCGCGCCCGCACCCTACCAAGCCTTGGCATGAAAGGAAAGCATTTGCCTGCCAGGCGCCGCCTGTCAAACCCGTGCGGTGGCCCGCAAGAATCCTGGGAGAAAACGGCTTCAGGCCTTACTCAGAAAGCGCCAGAAGCTATCAAAAAAAGGCATGTAGCACCTGTTGCCAGGGCAATCGCATCTAAAAAACCCAATGAACTCAACACGCTTCCCGATGCAGGAGCAGCCTGCGAATCGAGAAGCGATTGCCCTGCGCCTACTGCTGCGGTTCGATCCAGGGTGCCATCCATACCCAGCACCGCCAGGCCAGGCGGCAGCCGGGCTGGCTAGCGCCCGGTATGGCGTTTACGCGCGTACCGCGCGCCGCTGCCGCACGCCCAGCAGCCCCAGCACCGCCGCCAGCAGCGCCAGCGCCCATTCGCCCAGGGTGGGAATGGCCGTGGCCGTCCCGCCCGGCCCCGGCGCGACCAGCAGCGACACCCCGCCCGGATCGACGATGCGGCCATCGGCCGCGCCGTCGTCGTCCCCCGTGCCGCCATCCACCAGCGTCAGCACTGCCGTGTTCACACCCAGCACGGCGCTGGCAAATGGTGCCCACGCGCCGCCCTGGCGCTTCCAGTACTGCGCCCCCTGCAGCGGAGTGCCCGGGGGATAGGTGACGGTGAGCGTCACCGGCGTTACATCGCAGCCGTTCAGCACGAAGTCCAGCACCCCGTGCGGGAAGCTGCGCGTCGCGGGCGCCCCGGCGCTGGCGGCGGGCAGCAGTTGCACGCTCTCGAACGCGCAGGCAGCGCCGCCGCCGCTGGTCACGGCAACGCTCACCAGGCCGGTGTTCGTGGGCGACGGGGCCACGTACACCTTGGCGTCGGCCAGCGGCGTGGTCGGGTTGGAGGGCGCGGGCGCCGCCGTGTTGCCCGTGCCGTTCGTGGCGTCCACGATGAAGGTGTAGGTCTTGCCCGGCTCCAGCCCCGTCACCGTGCACTGGGTGGCGGGCGGCACGGCCGTGCAGGTCTGGCCGCTGGGCTGGCCGTTCACCAGCGCGCGCACCGTGTACTGGGTGATGCCGCCGCCATCGTTGGCCGGCGCCGTCCAGCGCACCGTCACCTGCGTGGGGCCGTTGGGCGTGGCCGTCACGCCCGTGGGCGCGCCGGGCGCCGTGGCGGTGATCTGCACGGTTTGCGTGGCCTGCGGCGCAGCGCCCCAGTTCGTGTCCGCCGCCTGTTTGGCTCGTGTCCGCCGCCTGTTTGGCCGCGAGGGTGCAGGTGCCCGCGCTGAGCATGGTGACCGTGCTGCCCGCCACCGTGCAGATGCTTGTGCTCTGGCTGCTGTAGGTCACCGGCTGGCTGGATTTGCCCGTGGCCGCCGGGCTGATGGCGAAAGTGCCGCCCGCCACGAAAGCCTGGCCCGCCTGCGCCAGGAAGGTGATGGCGTTCACGCCCAGGGCCGTGACGGGGTTGCTGCCTGCCGACACGGCCGTGGTGCCCTCGGCGTTGGCCGCCATCACGGTAAAGCTGTAGGCCGTGCCGTTGGTCAGCCCCGTCACCACGCAACTGCTGCCGCCCGGCCCGGCCGTGCAGCCGCTGCCGCCGCCCGCCACGGTGTAGCCCGCCAGGGCGCTGGTGCCGCTGGTGCCGCTGGTGGCGCTGGGCGTCCAGCTCACCGTGGCCTGGCCGGTGCCGGGCGCGCCCAGCACGGCCTGCACAGCAGTGGGCGCGGCGGGGGCGACGACCTGGCGAGTGACGGTAACGGTGTAGGTGCGGGTGGACGTTGCGTCGCCCGACGTGACGGCCACGCTCAGGGCATTGCTGCCCGGGCTCAGCACGATGGGCACCGACGCGCTGCCGCTGGCAACGGGCGTGCCGTTGACGGTGATGGTTTGGTCATTGATCCACTCCGTGGGCGTGAGCGTGGCGCTGCCCGCACCCTGCACGGTGGCGGTGTAGCCCAGCGTGCCGCTATTGAAGGCGGGCGACAGGCCGTCCACGGACAAGGCCAGGTTCAACAGGCGCGACTCGCTGGAGAGGGCGCCGTTGGTGCTCTTGAAAACGCCGCCGCTGGTGCCCGCAAACACCGTCTGGCCGTCACTGCCCACGGCCAAGGCTTGTACGCTCCCACCCCACAGCCCCGCCGTGGGCACCCACGCATCCACCGCCCACGCCGCAGCGCCGCCCCCCAGGCCCAGTCACAGCGCCAGCAGCCAGCGCAGGCACCAAGCAAAGAATTTAGAATGTTTTTCGGCTCCAGCGCTTTCTGGGCTTGCGGTAGCAGCTCTCATATCAATAGCAAATATCATGGAGGTTCATTTTTCGGGTGTGCGTTCAGGGGGTGCGACCTTGATTCCGAGCATGGGAGAAGACAGCGCGGCGCCTGCCTCCAGGCACTTTGCCCGAGCTTCCTTGCTGGCTGCGGCGTTGGCGCATTGGTCGGCCAAGGCCCGGTAGACCTCCCGCATTGCATCCATGTAGGCCTGGCACATGCTGGTGAGGGGCGCCCCCGCCTTGCCTTCCTTGAGGTATTCAAAGCACAGCGCGCCGGTGTCGTCGGTTTCCAGCACTTTCAAGGCCAGCGCCTTCACCGTGTCCTGCACGTCGGACACCTGGCGCGCCGCGCCCTCGGTGGCGGCCTGCACAACGGCCGCCGCGCTGCGGCCCGAGAGGGCCGTGCCGCCCGCCATGCCGTTTTTCAGCGCCGCGATGATGGTCTCGATCCTGGCCCGCTCTGCCTGGGCGGCGGTCTTGGCGGCCTGGGCGGTGGTCTTGGCCTTTTGCGCGGCGGCGTCCTGGGGGGTTTTCTCCAGGGCTGCCTCGGCCGCTTTCAGGTCTGCATCGGCCTGGCTGGCCGCTGCGTCCTGCTTGGCCTGCAGGCCCTGCTGGCGCTTGATTTCGTCGGTCCACTCGCTCAGGGGGCGCTCGCCGTTCACGCCGCCTTCGGTGGCCAGGGTGATGGATGGTACGCGCCCGGCCTGGGTGAGCTGCTCGATGGCCATCATGGCCACGGTGTAGCGCTGGTAGCGGCGCATGGCCAGTTCGTATTGGCCCTTGTCGATGCTGCCGTTGGCATAGGCCTCGCAGGTGCGGTACATGGCGTCGCGCAGCAACTGGATGCTGGGGGTGCGCATGCCGATGAAGGCGGCGGCCTCTTGCAGCGCGCCCTTGATGGCGGCGCTGCGGTTGGTGCCGTCGGCGCCCTGGGGCGACATGGCCAGTTCGCCGGCGAACTGGGCGGCGTAGGCGCTCATGGCGTCGGGGCTGGGTTCGGCGCAGGCGACGTAGCGTTTTTCCCGCTGGCTGGTCTGGTCGTTTGAAGTCACCTCGTCGTTGCGCTGGCTGACGATGATGGCCCGCTGCTTGGCGTCGATCAGCACGCCGTTGCCGCTGGCGGTGTCCAGCGTGCGGTGGATGCTGGTGAGGTTGCCGCACGCCGCCAGCCCGCAGGCAGCGGCGGCCAGGCACAGCAGGCGCCAGAGGCGCGGGGCGGGGGCATGGCTGCTGTTTTGCATGGGAACCTCCTTGCTGTGCGGTGGTGTGAAGAAACGGCCGCCCGGCCATGCCTGGCAGGGGCGGCGCGCGGCGGGGCGCGGCGCACGCAGTCCTTGCGCGGCACCGATATTCCACACATTCCGGCCGGCGCGCCATCCCGCAAATGCGGTATGGCGCACGCCCGGGCATTCGGCCAGACTGACACGCGGCAGGCACGCAAGACACGCTGGCCGCCCGGTCCGCCACGGCGGCTCCAGGCTCACACAGAGACAAGAAAGGCAGATACACCATGAAAACACTCCATCCCCCTACCCTGTGGCGCCGTGCGGCTCTGGCCAGCGCGGCAGGTGCGGCCCTGTCGCTGGCGGCCTGCGGTGGCGGTGGCGGCACGAGCGACACCCCGCCCACCCCCACGCCGCCCACCCCGCCGGCCGGCCCCACCACGCAGGAGCTGGTGCAGGCTTACGTGCAGGCCAGCGACCTACTGCTGGCCCAGCGCATGCCCGATGGCGGGGCGGAGCGCTATGCCCTGGTGGATGGGTGCTACCTGGGCAACGGCAACACGAAGGCCATGCTGGTGGCGAACTGGAGCGCCGCGCAGGCGCAGAACAGCGCCCATCTGTTGGGCCGCAAGATGGCCAACGTGCAGGTGCTGGCGGAGCGCAAGACCACCAACGCCGACGGCTCGGCCCGGCACGAGGTGGACATTGGCTATGACGAGAAATACACCGACGGCACCACGGTCATCGGCCAGACCGAGACCGTGGTGGCCGGCAGCACCAGTGGCGCCTGCGCCACACCGCAGACGGGCGATGCCCTGCGCGCGCTGGGCAACGGGCGCGTGGCGGCGGTGGCGCTGGTGTCGCGCGACCGGCTGCGTGTGCTGCGCAAGCTGGCCGATGGCACGCCTGGCTCCCCCGCATACCGGCTGCACCGCGAGGTGGTGTTCAACCTGACCGACCCGGCCAAGGTAGCCACCTATGCAGTGGTGTCATGGGCGCCGGGCCAGGCGGGCGCCGCGCCGCTGTCGCTGAAGCTGCTGTCGCCACGCATTGCGCGCGATGCGGCCGAGATGCAGGGTTTGCCAGGCAATGCCAGCTACGCGGACAACGACACCTTCCGCAATTGCCTCTCCAACACGGGCAATACCGAAGCCAGCGCCGCCACCGCCGACTGCACCAGGCTGGGGGTGGGCGGCAATGCGTGGGGGCCGTCCACCACACAGCTCAATGCCCAGGGTTTCGCTGCGGCAGACGCCGCGTTCGCCAGCCTGGGACTGGACAAGGCGGGCGCCGAAGTGACCTTCGCCCTCTACGCCGACGATGGCTGGAAGAGCGTGAACGGGCAGCAGGGCAAGACGCCGGTGGCCACCTACACGCTGAAGATCAAGAACCCGGCCTATCCGCTCGCGCAACTCCCGGCCGAGTCCTACCCGATGTTCAACACCCTCTCGCCCGCCGAAGCGGACATCGTGGCCGCCTTCAAGGCGGGCGGCGGTACGGCCCAGGCCACGCTGCAAGCGGCAACGCCACCGGCCGGCGGATTGCCTATGGCGCGCTCGTCGCTGTATTCATACCGCCAGGGGCCCAAGGACGCGGCGGCTGCCGGCCCGGCCAGGGTGCGTACGGCCAGCATTCCCGGTACCGTGGCGGCGGATGGCAAGACGGCAACGCTCCCCTTCGGTGGCAAGCCCGACGGCGCGTCGGCCACCAACTATGCCGAGTTCGGCCTGGGCTACACCGACCGCAATGGGCGGGACATTCAGTACACGCTGGAATACCAGTAGAGGGCGCAGCGCCCGCAGAGGGCGGCGCCCGGGAGGCGCCGCCCTCTGCGAAACTGCACTGGTTCAATGAAGGAAATCACCATGAAGCAACTCTTGCGGGCCTCTGCCGCCGCCATGGCCCTGCTCGGCGCCAGCACCGCCGCGACCGCGCAAACCACCACCTACCCCGACGGCGCCGAGCCGCTGACGCCAGAGGCGCTGCACGCGGCCCTGGCGGACAAGGTGTTCTCGACCACCCCGGCCCAGGGCCCGAAATGGCAGTGGCAGTTCAAGTCGGACGGCCAGTTTTACCTGAGCGTCGGAAATTATTCTGACGCTGGCAAATGGAGCACCAAGGAAAGCAGCCTGTGCCTGGATTCGGTAAAGAGCATGGGCTGCAGCGAAATGCGGCAGAAAGACAAGCAGCTCTACCTGAAGCGCAATACCGGCGAGGTGATAAGTTTCCAGCCGAAGTGATGCCAGGCGAGGTAGCCGGCCGGCTCCACCCGCCCTCGCGAGTGATCAGAAAAAAGAGCCCGTTTTTCCGTCCTGTAGTACGACCAGCGCTCACTGTCGGAAAAGCCCTTGAAACCTTCCGAGGCACTGCACTTGCACCGAGCGGCTATTCGCCGCATGGTGGGAGTCGCACCGTGCTCGCAATGCCCGGGTGTTCGGCCCGGTTCTGCACGGGCTGGATACGGACAGCAGCGACCTTGACATCCTCATCGGCCCGACGCCGGAGACGACGCTGTTCGATATCGGCGCGATCCGCCACGAATTGGGCAGTACACCCAGGGCATGAGCGAACCCGCGTTCTTCGAGAGTTTGTTGGTTCAAGACGCCGTGATCCGCAATGTCGAGCGCATCGGAGAGCGCAGGCGCTGAAAAGCCGGTCTCTCTTTGTCCCTCACCCGCCCTGCAGCGACTGCAGCAAATGCACCAGTTCCGCCTACCGGTGGCACCCCGTCTTGCGCAGGATGTTCTTGAGGTGCGAGCGCGCCGTGTGCCAGCTCACGCCCTCGATGGCGGCGAAGTCCTTCACCGTCTTGCCCGAGGCCAGCAGCAGCGCCAGACGCGCCTCTGTGGGCAACAGGCCCAGCATGCCGCCCGCCTGCAGCCGGGCGCGCATGGCGTCCATGGCGGCATTCCAGGCCTGGGGCTGCAGCACCCCGTCGCAGAAAAGCCCCGCGATGGCGTGGGTGTCGTGGGTCATGGCACCTCACCCGGTGCGCAGCGACTGCAGCAAGGCGGCCAGCTCGGCCTGCCGGTGGCAGCCCGTCTTGCGCAGGACGTTCTTGAGCTGTGAGCGCACCGTGTGCCAGCTCACGCCTTCAATGGCGGCGAAGTCCTTCACCGTCTTGCCCGAGGCCAGCAGCAGCGCCAGCCGGGTTTCGGCGGGCGACAGCCCGAGCATCTCTGCGATCACGCGCGGGTCGAGGCTGCCAGGCGCCGTGGGGTCGTTCATGACTACCAGCGCCATGGGTGCCTGGCGCCATGCCAGCGGGTGGTGCGCGTTGACCGGCAGAACGGTAAGCACCAGGCCGCGCGCGCCGGGGGCGGGTTGCAATGCCCCCGCCATTCCCCGGGGCGCGCAGGCGGCGGCCACGATGGATTGCCAGTGCGCCTGCGCATTGCCGTCACAGCACGACAGGCGGTCGTGCTGCACGCGCATGGCGCCAGCGCGGGCGAGCAGGCGGTCGGCGGCGGGGTTGGAATACTGGATGCGGCACTGCGCATCGACCACGGCGATGGCGTGCGGCAGGGTGTCGAGCGCGGCGAGGCCCAGGGCTGCCTGGCGGGCCAGTTGGCCTGCCCGCGAGCGCAGGCACGTGGCCCGGATCACGTCGGGCACGAGACGCAGGGCGAAATCGCGCTCGTCATTGCTGAAGTGCGGCCGGTCCGCCGCACGCATGAATCCCACGTATTGCTGCACGCCGCCTTCCACGCGCAGCATCATGCCCATGGTGTGCTTCATGCCCATCGGGGCAAGACACTCCGCATAGAGAGCGCTGCGCGACATGTGGCGGTCGCTGAACTGCTCATGGTCCAGCATCATCTCTCCCGGCCCCAGCCGCATCAAGACGGGAACGCGTTCGTCCGCAAGGGCGTAGTGCTCCTCGTAGTTTCTGACACCCTTGTCGTCGTTGGCACTGGTGATGCTCTCCAGCACATTGCCTTGCTGGATGTCCACTGTGAGCTGATGGAAGTTGATGGCCCCGACGGCCTCCTTGAAGGCTTGCATGCCGTCATACCAGTCCTGTGGCGACAGAACGCCGTCGTAGAGCAGGCTGGCAATGCGCTGGATGGCTGCGCTCAGCATGGATACACCCTCTGTTTTTGAATTGGTTCCTTTTGTATGAATTTTAGTAACCGAATGTGCAGACGCTATCCCGCATATGCCTATCGTTTGTACCTGTTGTCCATACCTGTGCATGCGGAGTATCGGCAGCTTCCCGACCCCGCCTCTGCCAAAGGAAAGGGCTGTCCAACATGAGAAAAAATGCACCTAGCCCTTTCCCAGAAAGCGCTAGAAGCTATCAAAAAAGAAGCGAAATCTCGAAAGGGCCGGCGCCTGCGCCTCAGCTGTCGTACTCGTAGCAGCGGTCGAACACGTCCTTGAGCCGGTGTTCCCAGCGCCGCTTGTCGGCCTCGGGGGCAAAGCTGGCCTCGAAGCTGTTCCAGGCCAGTTGGTAGGCGTGGCGCGCCGTCAGGCCCGTGGCGGCGAAGACCTGGGTGAAGTTCTCGTTGATGTAGCCGCCGAAGTAGGCCGGGTCGTCCGAATTCACCGTGGCGGCCAGGCCGGCGTCGAGCAGTTGGCGCAGGTTGTGCTGCGCCAGGCTGGGGAATACGCGCAGCTTGAGGTTGGACAGCGGGCAGACGGTGAGCGCGATGCCCTCGCGCGCCAGGCGCTGCATCAGCAGGGCGTCGTGCACGGCCTGCACGCCATGGTCGATGCGCTCGGCCTTGAGCACGTCGAGCGCGCTCCAGATGTAGGCGGGCGGGCCCTCCTCGCCCGCATGGGCAACCGCGTGCAGGCCCAGTGCGCGGCAGCGCGCGAACACGCGCGCGAACTTCTCCGGCGGGTGGCCGCGTTCGCTGCTGTCCAGGCCCACGCCGATGATCTTGTCCAGATACGGCTGCGCCTGCTCCAGCGTGGCGAAGGCGTCTTCCTCGCTGAGGTGGCGCAGGAAGCACAGGATCAGCGCGCTGGAGATCCCCAGCTCGGCGCGCGCCTCCACGCAGGCACGGTGCAGGCCGCCCACCACGGTTTCCATGGCCACGCCGCGCGCGGTGTGGGTCTGCGGATCGAAGAAAAGCTCGGCGTGCGCTACGTTATCCATAGCTGCTCGCGCAAGGTAGGCGCGGCCCAGATCGTAAAAATCCTGTTCATGCAGCAGCACGCTGGCACCGGCGTAGTAGATGTCGAGAAAGCTCTGCAGGTCGGTGAAGGCGTAGGCGCTGCGCAGCGCCTCGACGCTGGCGTAGGGCAACTGCACGCCGTTGCGCTGCGCCAGGGCGAAGATCATCTCGGGCTCCAGCGAGCCTTCGATGTGGATGTGCAGCTCCGCCTTGGGCATGGCGCGCAGCAGCGCGGGCAGGCGCTCGGCGGGGACGGGGGGTACCTTGAACATCGGCGGTCTCCAGAAGTGGCGCAGCCATTGTGCCCCCGGCAGGCGAAAAAAAAGCGCCCCGGCCTGGCGGCGGGGGCGCGCTTGGCCGCAGGGCCGGATCACTCGGACACGGTCACCGTCTGGTAGTTCTTGTCGGCGGTGATTTCCGATTCGGCGAAGGGCACGCGCAGCCACTGCTGGGCGCCATAGGCCTGGGTGTAGTCGGCGTAGTGGGCCGAGCCGGGGTCATCCGACAGCGAGAAGGTCAGGAAGGTGTAGGCCTGCACCCCGCCTGCCGGGAAGTTCACCACCTGCATGTAGCTGTTGCCGTGCGGCTGGCCGTCCATGCTGTAGCCGCCCTGGCCGATGGGGTTTTCCGAGCAGTTGATGGTGAAGTACCCCACGCCGCCGCAGCCGCCGTACAGCGCCGTCCGGACGCCGCCGCGCGCGGAGAACAGCACGTCGCCGCGCGGCGCGTCGAGCGCGAAGCCCGAGGCCTGCACCGCCTGCACCGCGGCGCCGAACGCCTGGCGCAGCGCGTCGGCAGCGCCCGGCTGCAGGTCGCGCGGGGTGTTCAGCGGGTCGGCGGGGTCGAACGGCACGGCAAAGAGCTGGGCCGCCGGCACCTGCACGCGGGTCCAGAACTCATCCCACACGTGCGAACCGCGCGCGCTGGTGCCCCCCCGGTTGTCCCAGGCACGCAGCGTGGCGCAGGCGGCCACTACGTCCGGCGTGGCGGACGGCGTGGCGCACACCAGGTCCAGCGCCTGCTCCTTGAAGCGCTCGGCGCTGAACACGCGGCTGTTCAGCACCATCTGGCGCACGATCTCGCTCGTGGCCTTGTTGCCGGGGTAGCCGTCGGTGCCCGCCAGGCGCTCCAGCGCCATGGTGTGGCCCAGGCGCGTGCGCAGGGACTGGGCCGCCGTGCCCGCGGCGCCGAAGATGCTCGGGAAGCCGGTGAGCGGCGCGCTGGCGTTGGCCAGCCAGTAGCTGTCGTTCATGTTGCCCACATAGTCGTCGCGCAGCAGGCTGGGCATGCGCGCCACGCCGATGGCGCCCTTTTGCACCGAGTCGGCGTCGGTCCGCCAGTGGCAGGCGCTGCGCGCGCCGTCGAGGATGGGCACCTCGGGCAGCGCCGCCGCCATGGCCTTGCCGATGGGCGTGGTGCAGGCGGCCAGCAGGTCGGGCGGCGCATTCGGCACGGTGCCGATGTCGGCATACCAGGCGCGGGCAGCGCCGCGCCCGACGGCCACGGTGTTCACCCAGGGAATGGCGGCCTCTTCCTTCTGGATCTGCGTGAATTCGTCGAGCGACCTGGCCTGGTTCCAGCGCAGCCAGTTGCGCAGGCTGCGGAAGTTCTCACCGTTGATGTCGCGCATGGCGAATGCCGAGGCGGTGCTCCAGCCCAGCGCCGGGTTCATGCTGGCGAGGTTGACCATGGGCCCGTACTCGGTCTTGTAGAGGGTACGGCTCACCGTGGCGGTGGCGCCCGAGGCCTGGCGCACCTCCACCGTGATGGGGTTGGCCTTCATCTTCACGGCCTGGCCGTCGAGCAGGTAGCTGGTCGGGTCGTTCGGCGCCAGCGTGAGCTGGAAGAAGCCGAAGCGCCGCGCCGTGGAGACGGTGTGGCTCCAGGCCACGTTGTCGTTGAAGCCGATCTGCACCATGGGCAGGCCGAGGAACGACGCGCCGCTGACGTTCAGCTCCCCGGGAATGGTGAGCTGCGCCTGGTAGAAGCGATCCGGCCCCTTCCAGTACCAATGCGGGTTGCCGAACAGCACCGGGCTGGCGTCACCCGTGCCGGCCGTGCCGAAGCCGTACATGTTGCTGCCGATGCCGGCGCTGCCGCCCACCTGGAGCGGCGGCGCGGTAATGCTGGCGGGGTCGGGCACCTGCATGTCCTGCCCCGCCTTGGCGGCCGTGGCCGCAGGCGCAACGGCATTGGCGATGGCCGCGACGAAGTTGCTGTAGCCCGCCGCGAGGTTGGCGACGTACATGCGCCGCAGCAGGTCCTGCTCGGTGATGGGACGCACCCAGGCTTCGCCGCGGCAGGCGGCATGCGCCTTGCCTCTGGCCTGGTTGTCGCGCACGTAGCGGTTGTAGCCCGCCACAAAGCCGGCCGTCAGCTTGCGCAGGCTGTCGCCTTGCTGGGCCACCATGGCATCGAGCACGTCCTGCGTGATGAGGTGACGGTGGAAGAAGTCGGAGTCGATGTTGCGCGGGCGCGCGATGGTGCTGTTGTAGACCGCCAGCGCGTCGGCGCCAAAGAACTTGGAGCGCTCGCCCCGGTAGGTCAGGAACGAGTCGGCCATGGTGCACAGGTTGTCCTGCGCCTGCGCATAGCCGTAGCCATAGCCCAGGCCGCCCCAGTCGCTGGCCTTGATGTGCGGCACGCCCATGGTGGTGCGGCGGATCTCGGCGCTGTAGTGGGCGGAATCGTCGCTGCCGCTACTGCCGCACGCGGCCAATGCGGCCAGCGCGAGCAGGGAAAGCGGCCGCAGACCACGGTTGATGTGGTACGTCATAGGTTTGTCTCCTTCTGTTGTTGTTCCCTGCAGGGCAGGGCGACCACAGGGTACAGACAAACCAGCGCGCCTGCTCGCGTCCACGGAAATGGCCCCCCACACCCTCCAAAGCGGGCAGCTTTGCACCTTGGAACGGGCCAATAAAAAGGCCGCCCGAGGGCGGCCCTTTCATTGCCGAAGCACGGCGCGCGGCTTACTTGCCGTCGCCGCCCGGCACCTTGCCTTCCACGCCCTTGACGTAGAAGTTGATACCGGTGAGGAACTTGTCGTCCGCCACGGCGTCCTTGTCCAGCACCGTCTGGCCAGCGTTGCTCACGATCGGGCCCTTCCAGATCACGAACGTGCCATCCTTCAGTCCGGCCTTGGCGGCATCGACCTTGGCCTTGGCTTCGGCGGGCACGTCCTCGGCGACGGACACCAGGTCGATGGCGCCTTCCTTCACGCCCCACCAGCTCTGGCCCGTGGTCCAGGTGCCGTCCAGCACATCCTTGGTGGCCTTGGCGTAGTACGGCAGCCAGTTGATGACGGCCGAGCCCAGGTGCGCCTTGGGGCCGTAGGCGGTCATGTCGGAATCCCAGCCGAAGGCGCGCTTGCCCTTTTCCTCGGCTGTCTTGAGCACGGCGGGGGAGTCGGTGTTCTGGAACAGCACGTCGGCGCCGCCGTTGATCAGCGAGGTGGCGGCCTCGGTCTCCTTGGGCGGGCTGAACCACTCGTTGACCCAGACCACCTTGGTCTTGATCTTGGGGTTCACGCTCTGCGCGCCCAGGGTGAAGCTGTTGATGTTGCGCAGCACCTCGGGGATGGGCACGGAGCCGACCACGCCCAGCGTGTTGGTCTTGGTCATGGCGCCCGCGATGATGCCCGCGAGGTAGGCGCCCTCGTAGGTGCGGCTGTCGTAGGTGCGCACGTTCTCGCTGGTCTTGTAGCCCGTGGCGTGCTCGAAGCGCACATCCTTGAACTCCTCGCCCAGCTTCTGCATCACGTCCATGTAGCCGAAGGTGGTGCCGAAGATCACCTTGTTGCCCTGGGTGACCATGTCGCGCAGCACGCGCTCGGCGTCGGGGCCCTCGGGCACGCTCTCCACGTAGGAGGTCTGGATCTTGTCGCCAAACTCGGCCTCCAGCTTCTTGCGCGCCTGGTCGTGGGCGTACGACCAGCCGCCGTCGCCCACCGGGCCGACGTAGGCGAAGCCGATCTTCAGCGGCTCGGGCTTGGGCGCGGGCGCCTCGGCAGCCGGTGCGGCGGGGGCCGGCGCGGGCGCGGGCTCCTCCTTCTTGCCGCAGCCCACCAGGGCCGTGGCCGCCACCGCCGACAGCGCGGCCAGCTTGAACAGGGAACGCTTGTGCAAATCCGTCATGACTTTCCTTCAGGGGAGTGAAAAACAACCGGGGCGCCACAAGGGCCCGCGCCCGCTGGCAGGCCAGGGGCGCATGGTGGCACGAAACCTTTACTTGCCTTCCGTACCGGGAACCTTGCCCTCCACGCCGGCGACGTAGAAGTTGATGCTGGAGAGGAATGGCAGGTCGCCGACCTGGCCCGCGGCCAGGACTTCCTTGCCCGTGTTGTCCTTGACCGGGCCGGTCCAGACGGCAAAGCTGCCGTCCTGCAGGCCAGCGCGGGCCTTGGCCACCCGGTCCTTGATCTCTTGCGGCACGTCGTCGGCGATCTTCAGCAGGTCGATGGCGCCTTCCTTCACGCCCCACCAGTGGGCGCCGCCCTGCCATTGCCCGGCCAGCGTGTCGCCCACCACCTTGGTGTAGTACGGACCCCAGTCGATCACGGCCGAGCCCAGGTGCGCCTTGGGCGCATAGGCGCTCATGTCGCCGTCCTTGCCGAAGGCGCGCACGCCGCGCTCCTCGGCTGTTTTGAGCACCGAGGGCGAATTGGTGTTCTGGTACATCACGTCCACGCCGCCGTTGATCAGCGAGGTGGCGGCCTCGGCCTCCTTGGGCGGGCTGAACCATTCGTTGACCCACACCACCTTGGCCTTGATCGCCGGGTCCACGCTCTGCGCGCCGAGCACGAAGCTGTTGATGTTGCGCACCACTTCGGGGATCGGCACCGAGGCCACCACGCCCACCGTCTTGGTCTTGCTCATGCCGCCGGCCACGATGCCGGCGAGGTACGCGCCCTCGAAGGTCTTGGTGTCGTAGGTGGCCACGTTGTCGGCCTGCTTGTAGCCGGTGGCGTGCTCGAACTTGACGTCCTTCAGGTCCGCGGCCACCTTCTGCACGAATTCCTGGTAGCCAAAGCTGGTGGCGAACACCAATTTGGTGCCCTGCGCCCCCATGTCGCGCAGCACGCGCTCAGCATCGGCGCCCTCGGGCACGCTTTCGACGAACGTGGTTTCGACCTTGTCGCCGAACTTCGCCTGGATCGCGCGGCGGCCCAGCTCGTGCTGGTAGGTCCAGCCACCGTCGCCGATCGGGCTGACGTAAACGAACCCCACCTTGAGCTTGTCGGCCGCCGGGGCCGCAGCCAGCGCGGGCGCCGCGACTGGGGCCTCTTCCTTCTTGCCGCACCCCGTCAGGGCAGCGAGGGCGAGGGCCGACAGCGCGGCTGTTTTCAGCAGGGAGCGTTTGTTCACAAGGTTCATGGGTCGAATACGGCGAATGGAAGACAACGAAAAAACTCAACTGCCCGGGTAGAACGGCTTGCCGAGCGAGGCCGGCATGTTCGCACGGATCCATGCCGGATTGCGCGAGATCAAGACCAGCACCACGATGGTCGCCAGGTACGGCAGCATGGAAAGCAATTGGCTTGCCACCTGCACGCCCGTGGCCTGCAAATGGAACTGGAGCATGGTCACGCCGCCGAACAGGTACGCGCCGAGCAGCACGCGCGCCGGCCGCCAGGTGGCGAACGTGGTCAGCGCCAGCGCGATCCAGCCGCGCCCCGCCACCATGCCCTCGACCCACAGCGGGGTGTACTCCAGCGAGATGAAGGCGCCCGCTAGCCCGCACAGCGCGCCGCCGAACACCACCGCCCCGAGGCGGATCCAGCGCACCGGGTAGCCCAGCGCATGCGCCGACTGGGGCGACTCGCCCACCGCGCGCAGCACCAGGCCGGCGCGCGTGCGGTCCAGGAACCAGATCAGCGCCACGGCCAGCGCCATGGCGCCATAGACCAGCGGGTCGTGGTCGAACAGCGCCGGGCCGATCAGGGGCAGGTCGCGCAGGTAGGGAATGCCGTCCTGCGCCAGCTCCGGCAGCTTGGCCTGCACGAAGTTCTGGCCCGCGAAAGCCGAGAAGCCCACGCCGAACAGCGAGAGCGCCAGCCCGGTGGCGTACTGGTTGGTGTTGAGCCAGATCACCAGGACGCCGAAGACCGCCGCCAGCAACGCCCCGGCCAGCGCCCCGGCCGCGAAGCCCAGCCATTCATTGCCCGTGCCCACGGTCGTGGCGAAGCCCGCCAGTGCGGCGCACAGCATCATGCCCTCGGCCCCGAGGTTGACGATGCCGGCCTTTTCGTTGACCAGCAGCCCGAGCGCCGCCAGCGCGATCACCGTGCCCGCGCTGAGGGTGGAGCCAATCAGCAGTGCATACGATTCCATTACCTGCCCCCCTTGGACGGCCGCGCCCAGCGCACCCGGTACGCCACCAGCGTGTCGCACGCCAGCAGCGTGAACAGCAGCAGCCCCTGGAACACGCCCGTGAGCGACTTGGGCAGCCCCAGGCGCGACTGCGCCAGCTCGCCGCCGATGTAGAACATGCTCATGAGGATGGCCGACAGCACCATGCCCACGGGGTGCAGCCGCCCCACGAAGGCCACGATGATGGCCGCGAAGCCGTAGCCCGCCGGCACGTAGGGCGTGAGCTGGCCGATGGGGCCGGCCACCTCCAGCGCGCCCGCCAGGCCCGCGGCGGCGCCGGAGATGAGCAGCGCGCTCCACAGCGCCGAACGACTGGAAAAGCCGGCATAGCGCGCCGCCGCGGGTGCCAGGCCGCCCACCTGCAGGGCGAAGCCGGCGCGCGTGCGGAACAGGAACACCCACAGCGCCAGCGCCCCCGCCAGGGCCAGCGGCAGGCCGATGGTGACGCGCGAGCCGGTGAACAGCCGGGGCATCTGCGTCACGCGCTCGAACATCTTGGTCTGCGGGAAGTTGAAGCCCATGGGATCCTTCCAGGGCCCGTAGACCAGGTAGCCCAGCACCAGCGTGGCCACGTAGACCAGCATCAGGCTGACCAGGATCTCATTGGCGTTGAAGCGGTCGCGCAGCAGCGCCGTGACGCCCGCCCAGGCCATGCCGCCAAGCATGCCCGCGAGCAGGATGGCGGGCACGATCCACGGCCCGGTGGTCTTGCCGGCCAGCAGCGCCACGCCGCCCGCCGCCACGGCGCCGATGACGAACTGCCCCTCGGCGCCGATGTTCCACACGTTGGAGCGGAAGCACACCGCCAGCCCCAGCGCGATCAGCAGCAGCGGCGTGGCCTTGACGGCCAGCTCGCCCAGGGCGTACGGGGTTCTGATGGGCTCCCAGAAGAACACCTGCAGCCCGCGCACCGGGTCCTTGCCCAGCAGCGCGAACAACGCCACGCCGATCACCACCGTGATGGCCAGCGCCAGCACCGGCGAGCCATACGACCACAGGCGCGACGCCTGGGGGCGCGCCTCAAGCTTGAGCATGGCGGGCCTCCTGCGCGTCGTGTCCGGCATCGTGCGCGGCCATGTGCGCCAGGTGCTCCTGCACCTCGGCATGCCACAGGCCGCTCATCCATTCGCCGATGCGCTCCACGCTGGCCTCGGCCCGCGCCACGGAAGGCGACAGGTGGCCCTTGGCCAGCACGTGCAGGCGGTCACAGATTTCAAACAATTCGTCCAGCTCCTCGCTCAGCACCAGCACCGCGCAGCCCGCGTCGCGCAGCGCCAGGATGGCGCCGCGTATCTGCGCGGCAGCGCCCACGTCCACGCCCCAGGTGGGCTGCGAGACGATGAGCAGGCGCGGACCCGCGTCGATCTCGCGGCCCACGATGAATTTCTGCAGGTTGCCGCCCGACAGCGACTGCGCCGTGGCATCCGGCCCCCCGGCCTTGACGCCGAAGCGCGCGATGATGCCGCTGGCCTGCGCGCGCAACGCGCGCATGCGGATCCACCCGCCCGCGCCCAGCGCGTCGCCACGGGTCAGAAGCAGGTTGTGTGCCAGCCCCATGCCGGGCACGGCGCCACGGCCCAGGCGCTCCTCGGGCACGAAATGCAGGCCCAGCGCGCGCCGCTGGCGCGGGTTCAGGCGCCCGCTGGGCACCATGCCGCGCGGGCCGCCGATCTGCACCATGGCGGGCTGCGCGCGCTGGTCTTCGCCCGACAGCGCGTACAGCAGCTCCCGCTGCCCGTTGCCCGAGACCCCGGCAATGCCCACCACCTCGCCCGCGCGCACCTCGAACTGCAGGTCGATGAGATCGACGCCGAAGGCGTCGCCGCGCGGCAGCGTCAGCCCCTCGACGCGCAGCACCGGCGCGCCCGCCTGCACCGCGCGGTAGGTCAGCGCGGGCGGCTCGGCACCGATCATCAGGCGCGACAGGGACGCATTCGATTCCTCGCGCGGATCGCAGACCCCCGTCACCTGGCCCGCCCGCATCACGGTGCAGGCCGTGCACAGCGCGCGGATCTCGTGCAGCTTGTGGCTGATGTAGAGGATGCTGCAGCCCTCGCCCGCCAGCTTGCGCAGCACCACGAAGAGCTTTTCCACCGCCTGCGGCGTGAGCACCGAGGTGGGTTCGTCGAGGATCAGCAGGCGCGGGTTGGCCAGCAGCGCGCGGATGATCTCCACGCGCTGCATCTCGCCCACGCTGAGCGTGTGCACCGGGCGCAGCGGGTCGATCTCCAGGCCGTACTCGGCCGCCTTCGCGGCGATGCGCTGCGTCACCTCGGCCAGCGACAGGGTCTTGTCCAGGCCCAGCCACACGTTCTCGGCCACCGAGAGCGTGTCGAACAGGCTGAAGTGCTGGAACACCATGGCAATGCCCAGTTGCCGCGCCTCCTGCGGGTTGCGGATGTGCACCGCGCGCCCGTCCACCTGCACTGTCCCCTCGTCGGGCTTGACGGCGCCGTAGATGATCTTCATCAGCGTGGACTTGCCCGCGCCGTTCTCGCCCAGCACGGCATGGATCTCGCCCGGGCGCACCGCCAGGGACACGCCGCTGTTCGCCACCACGGACGGGTAGCGCTTGGTGATGCCGGCCAGTTGCAGCCGCAACGGTGGCGGCGCGGCGCCGCTGGCGGGGGGAGCGTCGGGGGAATGCATGGGGCGGATTGTCTCTCAAATTGTCACCGGCCATGTACCCCAAAGAGTCCAGACGCTTGCCCCATGCGCGCCAGCAGCTATGCTTTTGGTAGTAACGCAACAGCCTGGGGCGCGCGTGCGCACGCAAACCACACCGGGCGCGGCGGTTTTGCGCGCGCATGACACGGCGGCGTTTTTTGTCATAAGGTAGAGGCCCATACCGCACTTCGCCGCCGCCCCATGAATTCCCGCCCCCTGACGTTCGTGCACCGAGGCCAGCTGGTCACGCTTTCCCACGTTCCGCCCGACCGCACCCTGCTGGAGCTGCTGCGCGAAGACCTGGGCCTGACCGGCACCAAGGAAGGCTGCGGCGAGGGCGACTGCGGCGCCTGCACCGTGGTGCTGGGCGACGCCGTGCACGGCCGCGTGCGCTACCAGGCGGTGAACGCCTGCATCCGCATGGCGCATTCCCTCAACGGCATGGCGCTGTGGACGGTGCAGGACCTGGCGCAGGCCGACGGCACGCTGCACCCCGCGCAGCAGGCGCTGCTGCAGTGCCACGGCAGCCAGTGCGGCTTTTGCACGCCCGGCTTCGTGATGAGCCTGTTCGCCCTGTACCAGAACCACACCGGCCAGGGCCGCCCGGTCAGCCGCGCGCTGGCGCAGGAAACCCTCTCGGGCAACCTGTGCCGCTGCACCGGCTACCGTCCCATCCTCGACGCCGCCCAGCAGATGGCCTGCCTGCCCCCGGCGCCGCTGGACGAAGCCGAATTGCTACAGAAACTGGAGCTGGCGGCGCTTGCCTCCGTAAGCCCGGAGGCCGATTGGATCTATATCGCCCCGACCACTCAGGCCGAGCTGCTGGCCGCGCGCGCCGCCTACCCGCAGGCCCAGGTGGTGGCCGGCGCCACCGATGTCGGGCTGTGGATCACCAAGCAGCACCGCCAGTTCGCCCAGGTGCTGGACGTGACGCGCGCCGCCGAGCTGCGCCGCATCGAGGAGGATGGCGCCGGGCTGCGCATCGGCGCCGCCGTCACCCTCACCGACGCCTTCGCCGCGCTGCAGCGCCAGTGGCCGCAACTGCAGCGCTTCGCCGCGCGCTTCGCCGGCCTGCCAGTGCGCAACGCAGGCACGCTGGGCGGCAACGTGGCCAACGGCTCGCCCATCGGCGACTCCATGCCGCTGCTGATCGCGCTGCGCGCCCAGGTGGTGCTGGCCAGCATGCGCGGCGAGCGCACGCTGGCGCTCGAAGACCTGTACACCGGCTACCGCCAGAACGCCATGGCGCCGGACGAGCTGCTGGTGCGCATCCTGGTGCCGCGCCCGGCCCCCGAGGGGCTGCTGCGCGCCTACAAGGTGTCCAAGCGCTGGGACGACGACATCTCCGCCGTGTGCCTGGCCCTGCACCTGGACATCGCCGATGGCGTGGTGCGCCGTGCCAGCATCGGCGCGGGCGGCGTGGCCGCCACGCCCGCGCGGGCGCGCCAGACCGAGGCCCTGCTGACCGGCCAGCCCTGGACCGAGGCGCTGGCCCGGCGCGCCGGCGCAGCGCTGCAGGCCGAGTTCACGCCGATTTCCGACATGCGCGCCAGCGGCGCCTACCGCAGCGCCGTGCTGGCCGGCCTGGTGCGGCGCTACTGGCTGGAGAGCCAGGGCCAGGCGGCCGTCTCGCTGGAGGATTTTTCGCTCGCGGACTGCGCGCCGCAGGAGGAGCCGGCATGACACGCTCGCCCGCCCCCCCAGTCACCCTCCCCTGCGCCCAGCCCGCCATGGGCCAGCCGCACCCGCACGAGAGCGCCCGCGCCCAGGTGACGGGCGGCGCCAGCTACATCGACGACCTGCCCGAGGTGCGCGGCACGCTGTACGCGGCGCCCATCCTCTCGCGCATCGCCCACGGGCGCCTGCACGGCGTGGACGCCTCCGCCGCGCTGCAGTTGCCCGGGGTGCGCAGCGTGGTGCTGGCGGCGGACGTTCCGGGCGACAAGCTGCTCGCCGCCTTCGCCCACGACGAGCCGGTATTCGCCATCGACCGCGTGGAGTACGCCGGGCAGGTCATCGGCCTGGTGGTGGCCGACAGCGTAGAGCAGGCGCGCCGCGCCGCGCGCCTGGTGCGCGCCGACACCACACCGCTGCCGGCGGTGCTGAGCGTGCAGCAGGCGCTGGCGCAGCAGAGCTACGTGCTGCCCCCGGTGTTCGTGCGCCGTGGCGATGCCGCGGCGGCGCTGGCGCGCGCGCCGCACCGCCTGCGCGGCCAGCTCGAAGTGGGCGGGCAGGAGCATTTCTACCTGGAGGGCCAGATCGCCTACGCGCTGCCGCAGGAGCAGGGGCAATGGCTCATCCACTCCAGCACCCAGCACCCGGGCGAGGTGCAGCACTGGGTGGCGCACGCGCTGGCCGTGGACAGCCACGCCGTGCGCGTGGAGTGCCGCCGCATGGGCGGCGGCTTCGGCGGCAAGGAAACGCAGGCCGGCCACCTGGCCGTGTGGGCCGCCGTGGCGGCGCGCAAGGTGGGCCGCCCGGTCAAGCTGCGCCTGGACCGCGACGACGATTTCCTCGTCACCGGCAAGCGCCACCCCTTCGCCTACGAATGGGAGGTGGGCTTCGACGGCGCGGGCCGCATCCAGGGCCTGCAACTGCGCATGGCCGCCAACTGCGGCTTCAGCGCCGACCTGTCGGGCCCGGTGGCCGACCGCGCGGTGTTCCACTGCGACAACGCCTACTTCCTGCAGGACGTGGAAATCGCCTCGTACCGCTGCAAGACGAACACGCAAAGCCACACGGCGTTCCGCGGCTTCGGCGGGCCGCAGGGGGTGATCGCCATCGAGACCATCCTGGGCGACATCGCGCGCGCCCTGGGCCGCGACGCGCTGGACGTGCGCATGGCCAACCTCTACGGCCTGGGCGAGCGCAACGTCACCCACTACCAGATGCCGGTGGAGGACAACATCCTGCACGATCTGCTACCAAAACTGGAGCTGTCAGCGCAGTACCGTAGCCGCCTGGAGGCCATTTCGGCCTGGAATGCACGCAACGCCGTCCTGAAGCGCGGCATCGCCATCACGCCGGTGAAGTTCGGCATCAGCTTCACCGCCACGCTGTTCAACCAGGCGGGCGCGCTGGTGCATGTCTATACCGACGGCAGCGTGCAGGTGAACCACGGCGGCATCGAGATGGGCCAGGGCCTGCACACCAAGGTGGCGCAGATCGTGGCCGACGAGCTGGGCGTGCCGCTGGCGCGCGTGCTCGTGACCGCCAGCGACACCAGCAAGGTGCCCAACGCCAGCGCCACCGCCGCCAGCAGCGGCACCGACCTCAACGGCCGCGCGGCGCAGTACGCGGCGCGCAACGTGCGCGCCAACCTGGCCGCCTTCGTGTGCGGACTGGACGGCTGCGGCGCGGGGGAGATCCAGTTCCAGGGCGGGCAGGTCATCTCGCCCCGCGCGGTGCGCGCGTGGAGCGACGTGGTGCAGCAGGCCTACGCCAACCGCATCCAGCTGTGGAGCGACGGCTTCTACCGCACGCCCAAGATCCACTACGACAAGACCACCCTGACCGGCCGGCCGTTCTACTACTTCGCCTACGGCGCGGCCTGCTGCGAAGTGGTGGTGGACACGCTCACCGGCGAGAGCCGGGTGCTGGCCGTGGACATCCTGCACGACGTGGGCCACAGCATCAACCCGGCCATCGACATCGGCCAGATCGAGGGCGGCTTCATCCAGGGCATGGGCTGGCTCACCACCGAGCAGCTCGTGTGGAACGACCAGGGGCAGCTCGCCACGCACGCGCCCAGCACCTACAAGATTCCGGCCACGGGCGACGTGCCGGCGCGCTTTCGCGTCGCCCTGTGGCCCGAGGCCAACCGCGAGGACAACGTGGGCGGCAGCAAGGCCGTGGGCGAGCCGCCGTTCATGCTCGCCGTGGCCGTGTACGAGGCCCTGCGCAACGCCGTGGCCGCCGCGCGCGCCGACGCCGCCCCGGTGCGCCTCACGGCCCCGGCCACGGCCGAGAACCTGCTGCGCGCGCTGGGCGGGCTGGACGCCGCCGCGCGCCCCGGGCCAGGGCAGGAATAATGGCGAAATCTGCCCCCAGCCCAATGCAGGCAAGCGCTGGCAGCTATGTTTTTTGATGCGCCATGCCCCCGGGCCAGCGCATGAAGACCTTCCACGTTCTGCCAGCGCCCGCGTTGCGGCCTTTCGTCGATCGCATCTGGGGGTGGGAAAGCACCGGCGGCGCGCCGGTCCCGCTGCCGACCCTGCTGCCCGGCACCGGCGCGGAACTGTATCTGCACTACGGGGCGCCGTTCCGCTACCTGGCGCCGGACGGCCAGCCCATGGCGTGCCCGCAGGGGCACCTGTTCTGCCTGCGCCGCCATGCCGTGCGGCTGCTGCCGACCGCGGACATCGGCTTCATCGCCGTGCGGTTCAAGGCCGGCATGGTGCACCGCTTCACGCGCCTTCCCGGCCTGGCGCTGCGGGACCGCGCGCTGCCGGCCGAGGAGGCCTTCGGCCCTGCCGCGCGCGATGTGCTGCGCCACCTCGCCCGCGCGGCGGCGCCGCGCGACACGCTGCCGCGCCTCCAGTCCTTCCTGCTCGGCCATTGGAAGCACGAAGCACCCGACCTTCTGGCCGAAGGCGCCGCCGCACGGATCTACCGGCATTTCTCCTCGCTGTCGATCGACGCCCTGGCCCGCGCCACGCCGCTGGGCCGGCGGCAGTTCGAGCGCCGCTTCCTGTCGCTGACCGGCAGCACGCCGATGGAATTCAAGGGCCTGAGCCGCTTCCAGCACACCGTCCGGGCGTTGATGCTGGAGGGCGCGGCGCATCCGCGCGACGCCGCGCTGTCCCACGGCTACTACGACCAGGCGCATTTCATCCACGACTTCCGGAAACGGGCCGGCGCCCCGCCGGATCTGTTTCTCCAGGAGGCCCGAACGAAGACGCATTTCTACAATACGCGCCGCGATCTCCCGGGCATGCTCGGCCCCCCTGAAACCACTTCATGAAGGAGCCCTGCATGTTCGTACTGGTCGTTGAACTGGAAGCCCAGCCCCACTGCCTTGACCGGCTTGAAAGCCTTTTACATGCCATGGTCGCGCTGGCCGGGCAGGAAGACGGCATCGTCTTCTATGCGGCCCAGCGCTCGCTGGAAAACCCCTACGCCTTCGTCCTCTACGAGCGGTACAAGAACCGCGCGGACTGGGAAGCGCACCTCCGGCGGCCCGAGGTCGAGGCGGCGCTGCAGCAGTTCGGCACGCTGCTGACGGCCCCGCCGAAGGTCACGCGCTGCGAGATGGTCGGCAGCACCGGCCGCCTGGGCCAATAAGCCCAGGCGGAAGATGCGATGGCACCTCCCTCGACACCGCGCCTGGGCGCGGCGCTGTGGGCCGCCGGAATGCCCGGGGTTCTCGTGCTGGCGCTGGCCGTGACCCCGCAACTCCTGCAAGGCACCCCAGTCCCGCATGGCGCGGCCATCGCCGCGAGCCTGGTGCAAAGCGGCGTGCTGCTGGCGCTGGCCGCCTGGCTGGGCGCCGCGCTGGCCCGGCCGCTCGGCCTCAAGGCCCCCGTGGCGGAAGCGGCGCTCTGCGGCACGGGCCTCTGGGATGCCGTGAAACCCCAGCTCTTCCCCGGCGCGCTGCTCGGGCTGGCGGCCGGCGCTGCAGCAGGCGGGCGCGGCGCTGCACATCCCGGTGGCGGCGCGGCTGCTCTACGGCGGCATCACCGAGGAAATCCTGCTGCGCTGGGGGCTGATGACGCTGCTGGCCTGGCTGCCCTGGCGCTTCCTGCAGCGGCGCGCCGGCCGTCCCAGCGCCAAGTACATGGCCGCGGTAACGCTCGTGGCCGCGCTGCTTTTCGCCATCGGCCACTTTCCGGCGGCGGCTGCCATGGGGGTGCCGTTCACGCCGGCCACGGTGGGCTACCTGCTGGCGGCCAACAGCGTGCCGGGGCTGCTGTTCGGCCTCGCGTACTGGCGCTGGGGCCTGGAGTCGGCCTGCATCGCACACGCTGGCGCGCATCTCGTGGCCCTGGCCGCCGGCGCCTGATACGGGTTTGCATTCAACCGTATAACTAGGCGGGAAGCCGCAGACAGTGCTGTAGCACGGCAAGGCGAACCAACGACGTTAGACGGTTGAAGGCAAATCCGTATGATCAGGACGCGGCGGCTGTTTCCGGGTGCTCCACCACCTGGTTGCGCCCCGCGCGCTTGGCGGCGTAGCAAGCCATGTCGGCGGCATGCAGCACCTCAGCCACGCCGGCCAGGCGCGCGTCCAGCGTCACCAGGCCGATGCTGGCCCCGAGCGTGAAGCTGCGCCCCTGGTAGGCAGGTTCCCAGTCCTGCAGCGCCGCGCGCAACTGCTCGGCCACGGCCAGCCCGCGCGCGCGGGTGCAGCCCGGCAGCACCACGGCGAATTCGTCGCCACCCAGCCGCGCGGCCCAGCCGATCTGGCGCACCTGGGTCTCGATCCGGCGCGCCACGTGGCGCAGCACGTCGTTGCCCGCCTCGTGGCCGGCTTCGTCGTTGAGCACGGCGAAGTGGTCCAGGTCGAGGAACAGCAGCACGCCCGCGCCACCCGCCGCGCCCTCGTGGCGCTGCGCCAGCAGGGACTGCAGGCGCAGCTCCAGCCCGGCGCGGTTGGCCAGCAGCGTCAGCGGGTCGTGGCGCGCGCCCCAGTCCTGCTGGCGCAGCGCCTCGCGCTCGGCGGTCATGTCCTCCAGGATCCAGACCGAACCGACGCCCTCTTCCGCCTGCCCCAGGGCATGGCCCTGCACGCGCACCCAGACAGGCCCGCCGTCCTTGCGCAGGAAGCACACGTCGCCATTGAACGCGCCATGGGCCGTGAACGCCTGGCGCACCTGGCGCTCCAGGTGCTGGTAGTCGGCCACCGAGGCGTGCAGCATGCTGGCGTGCTGGCCGCGTAGCGCATCCAGCGAATAGCCGAGCATGTGGCAGGCCTGGCGGTTGAGCAGCTCGAAGACGCCGCGGCGGATGATGACGATGCCCACGGGCGCATGGTCGAGAATCGCCTGGAAGCGCACGTCCAGCACCGCATGCTGCGTGCGCAGTTGGGCGCGCTGGCGCCCCAGGCTGCGCAGCACGTCGACCAGCGCATCCACCTCGCCCGCGGCGCGCGGCCAGGGTTCCAGCGCATCGGGCCCGGTCTGCAGCAGTTGCGGCGCGCGGTGGCGCAGCACGGCCAGCGGCTGGGCCAGCCAGGCCATGCACAGCATGGCGGCGAGGGCGATGAGCAGCAGCAGCGCCGCCGCCATCCACCACATCTGGCCCCACACGCCCTGGCCGGGCACCGCGCGCGCCTGCACGTCGCTGACGCGCGCCACCATCCATTGCGGCAGCGGCATGCCGGCCATGCTCACGATGTGGGCGGGCTGCAACTGGGTCTGCGCGCCATCGGCGATGGCCTGCGCGCGCGCCTGCCAATCGGCATAGGCCTGCGCCAGGCCGGGTTCGTCGCGCACCTGCCCGAGGATGCGCGCGGGCTGCGAGTGCGCCAGGATGGTGCCGTCGCGCGTGAACACCACCAGGCGCGAGTCAGCGCGCAGCGGCAGCGCCAGGGCCGGCGGCAGCAGGGCCTGGGATTGCAGGCGCAATGTGCCGCCGATGACGCCGAACAGGCTGCCGTCCTCGCGGTGCAGCGGCATGGTGAAGAGCAGCCGCGCCTCGCTGGTGTGCTCGGCGATGGGCTCGGAGACCTGGGGCTTGCCGTCGGCCAGCGCGCGGCGCAGGCCGTCGCGCTCGGCGGGGTCGAGGCTGCCGGCCTGCTGCGCGCGGCCGTGGCGCAGGTACAGGCTGAGCAGGCCATTGGAGCGCGCCACCAGCAGGCTGTCGAAAAACCGCGCGGGCTGCAGCCCCTGGTGCAGTTGCGCCTCCAGCGCGGCAGGCGACTCGACCATGGCTGGCGTGATGCCCGCCGCCACCGACGCCAGCAGGCGCTGGCTTTGCTCCACCTTGCCGGCCAGCAGGCGCGCCAGCATTTCGACCTCGTCGTTCTGCTGCGCGGCCAACCGCCGCACGGTCTCCTGCCCCGACGCCTGCGCCACGATGAAGGCCCCGAGCCCCCCGGCCAGCGCCACCGCGAGCGCGGCCACGAGCATGAGGCGCCACACCATGGCGCCGGGCGCCCACCAGAAGCTGGCCACCGCCCCGGGATACCCCCGCAGCAAGGGACTCATGCGCGGCCCCGCAGGCGCCCCGCTGCACGGGCGGCAAAGGCGAAGATGGAAGTCATGGTGCGTTGCGTATCCCTGAGTAGCTCAGGTGAATATACGCAGCGCCCTTGCCGCACCGCCTGGGTGGAACCCTTGAAGCCCGGCGCGGAAAACCCTGAGCTGCGTCAGGGCAGGAAGGTGCCTCAGACGCCCGCGACCATCTGCAGCGCGCGCGGCTGCGGCAGGGCCAGCACGTTGCCGGTTCCGGCGATCAGCCCGTGCTCGCGCAGGTGGCGCAGCACGCGCGAGAAGGTCTCGGGCGCGATGCCGAGCTGCGCGGCGATCAGGCGCTTGCGCTGGTGCAGGGTCACGCGCAGGGAACCGTTGCCGTCATGCTGGGCATGGCGCAGCAGCCACTGGGCGCAGCGCGCCTCGGCGTCCTGCGCCAGGCGGCTGACGGCCAGCTCGGTCTGCTGGCAGTAGCCGGCGGCCATGTCGCGCAGCAGGCCCTGCACCGAATCGGGGAGCACGGCGAAGCCGCGCATGAACGTGTCGCGCGGCACGCTGCGCATGTGCACCACGGTTTCCGCCACCATATCGACGGCGCAGGGCTGCTCCAGCAGCACCGGCGCGGCATCGAGCCAGGCGGGGCCTTCGACCACGCCGAGCTGGTGGCGCATCTGTTCGCCATCGCGCACGCCCAGCAGCACGCGGCCGCTGTCGATGTGCAGTACCGAGGTGGGCCGCTGATTGCGCACGCGCAGCACCCCGCCAGGCGCCACCACTTCGGCCTGAGCGGAGGGGTCGAAAGACGGAGTCAAAAACATAGGCTGGACTGTGCACGCCCGGGCCCGTTCCGGTTTTGAGACAAATCAACAAAACCCCTGCACTACCGTCAAGAATGCAAAAGATGTCAGGGGGTCGCAGCCCCGGCCTCGAACCACTGCCGCACGAGCGCGCGCTCGGCATCGGTCATGCCGGTGGCGTTGTTCATGGGCATGAGTTTCTGCACCACCACCTGCTGGTAGATGGCCTGCGCGTTCTGCCGCACCGCGTCCGCCGCGTCGAAGCGCAGGTTCTTCATCTGCACCTGCGCGCCATGGCAGCTGTAGCAGCGCTGCGCCAGCACGCCCTGCACGGCGGCAAAGTCCGCCACTGGTGCGGCACCCCCCGCGGGCGCGGGCGCGGCGGGGACCGGGCGCATCCAGGCGATCACCGCCAGCAACACCGCCACGCCCGCCAGCGCATAGGGCAGCGGATTGCCGTTGCGCCCGAGCTTGTAGCCGTGGCGCGCCACGAAGAACTGGCGGATGGCGGCGCCCGCGAACATCATGAGGATGAGCACCAGCCAGTTCTGCGGGTGGCTCCAGGTGAAGCTGTAGTGGTTGCTCAGCATGGCGAACAGCACGGGCAGCGTGAAGTAGGTGTTGTGCACGCTGCGCTGCTTGCCGCGCTTGCCGTGGATCGGGTCCACGGGCTGGCCGGCCTTGATGGACGCCACCACCGTGCGCTGGCCGGGGATGATCCAGAAGAACACGTTGGCGCTCATGGCGGTGGCGATCATCGCGCCCACCAGCAGGAAGGCCGCGCGCCCGGCGAACCAGTGGCACGCCAGCCACGAGGCCACGCACACCAGCCCCAGCACCAGGGCACCGACGATGGCGTCGCCGTTCTTCTTCTGCCCGAAGGTGCGGCACGCCAGGTCGTACAGCAGCCAGAACACGGCCAGGAAGCCCAGCGCCACCGCGATGGCCGTGGCCGGCGCCCAGTCCATGCGCGACTTGTCGACCAGGTAGGTGCTGGCGTTCCAGAGGTACGAGACGGTGAAGAGCGCGAAGCCGCTGAGCCAGGTGCTGTAGCTCTCCCAGAAGAACCAGTGCAGGTGCGCGGGCAGCCTCGGGGGAGCGACGTTGAACTTGACCGGGTGGTAGAAGCCGCCGCCGTGCACGGCCCAGAGTTCGCCGTTCACGCCCTGCTTCTTCAGGTCTTCGTCCTCGGGCGGCGTGAGGCTGCTGTCGAGGAAGACGAAATAGAACGACGAGCCGATCCAGGCGATGGCGGTGATGACGTGGAGCCAGCGCAACAGCAGGTTGGCCCAGTCGAGAAGATAGCTTTCCATGATTCTCAACCTCGCGGCGTGGGGGCCGCTTTCATTGCAACCTGCTCACCACTGCGGGCGCTCTGAGCAGAACGATAAGGCCGCGTTCACACTCACCCGGGCACCGCTGCGACCTGTCCGAGAGCGTGAAGTGTATGCAATTTTGGTGTACGTCTGCAGTCACCAAAACCCTTAGTTCACGCGCCGCTGCAGCAACTGCGCGGCCACGGCCACGGCGATCACCTCGGGCTCCTTGCCCGTGATGCCGGGAATGCCGATCGGGCAGGTGACGTGCGCCAACTCCGCCGGCGTGAACCCGCGCGCGCGCAGCCGGTGGCTGAAGCGCGCCCATTTGGTCCGGCTGCCGATGAGCCCGACGAAGGGCAGGTCGCCCCGGGCGCGCTGGCGCTGCAGGCATGCCGCCACGATGTCCAGATCTTCGGCATGGCTGAAGCTCATCACGAGCACGCACGCGCCGGGCGCCAGCAGCGGCACGGCGGCCTGCACGGGGCTCGAATGCTCGCACTGCACGCCCTCGGGCACGGGGTCGGGAAAGATGCCGTCGCGGCTGTCGATCCAGGTCAGCGCGAAAGGCAGCGGCTGCAGCACGCGCGCCAGCGCATGGCCCACATGGCCGCCCCCGAACAGCGCCACGGGCGCCAGGCGCGGCGCCAGGCGCTGGCGCAGCGCGGCGGCGTCCGCGGCCGTGACGACGGTGAAGCGCAGGTGCACGACGCCGCCGCAGCACTGCCCCAGGCTGGGCCCGAGCGCGAAGCGCCGCAGCGCATCGCCGGGCATGCCCGCGAGGTGCGCGCGCGCCGCCGCCAGCGCCTGCCACTCCAGGTGGCCGCCGCCCACCGTGCCCACCACCGCGCCGCCGGCCTCTGCGGCGAGGACGGCCATCCAGGCGCCCGGCGCGCGTGGCGCCGAGCCTTGGGTAGACTCCACCTCCACGAGGCAGGCCGGCCCGCGCGCCAGGCCGTCCAGCAAGCGCTGCCATGCCGCCGCACCCGTCGCCACCGCCCCCGTATCCAGCCCCGTCACCATCACTCCTTGCAGGCTCCAGCCCTGCGCCAGCATAGCGCCCACACCATGCTTTTTTCCCGCCCGTCTCCCTCCTGCGTTTCCCGTGCCCGGCGGGCGTGCCTGCTGGCCGCCGCCACGGTCTGGCTGGCCGCCTGCCAGGCGCCGCCGCAGGGCCCGGGCGTGCCGCCGCCCGCGGGCGGCACGGGGGCTTCGCAGGCCGCCACGGCACGCGCCTACCGGGCGGACGCAGCACGCCACCTGTACCAGCGCCACGCGGCGCGCATCCACGCCGGCAAGCTGCCGGCCATGCTGTACGCCGTGGGCGTGCTGGACGTGGAGATCGACCGCGCCGGCCAGGTCAAGCGCCTGCACTGGCAGCGGGCGCCGCAGCATGCCCCCGAGGTGGTGCGGCAGATCGAAGCCCTGGTGCGCGCCGCTGCGCCCTTCCCGGCTCCCGCGCGCATGGGGAGCGTGACCTACACCGATGTCTGGCTCTGGGATGCCTCGGGGCAGTTCCAGCTCGACACGCTGACCGAGGGGCAGCTCTGAAAAAGTGAGCTGCCAGCGCTTTTCCACATTGGTTTTCAGATTATTTTCCATCTGAAAACCTTGTGTACCAAGCGCTAGCAGCTATCGTTTCATGAGTACCGGATTCATGAGCCACGGTACGTGGAATAGCTCCACGGGCTCACCAGCAGCGGCACGTGGTAGTGCTGGTCGGTGTGGGCCACGCCGAAGTCCAGGCTGACCTGGTTCAGGAAGTTGGGCTCGGGCAGTTGCACGCCGCGCGCCTTGAAGTAGCCGGCCACGTCGAACGTCAGGCGGTAGGTGCCGGCGCGCAGGCTGGCGTTGTCGAACAGGGGCGCATCGGTGCGGCCGTCATGGTTCAGCACGAGGCGCTTGACCAGCGTGGCTGCCTCGCCTTCGGTGGCGTACAGCGCCACCGCCATGCCCGCGGCCGGGCAGCCATGCATGGTGTCGAGGACGTGGGTGCTCAGGCCCATGGAACTTCTCCTAAGCCGCGCATTGGCGGTATGCAACCACCAAAGTGTATACAGTTTCTGTACATCAAACTCCGGGAGATACCCGCACGCGCAGGAGACGGGCGCCCTACCCGAGCCCGGAGAGTCCGGCCAGCGCGCCGGCCTGCAGGTGCCCCAGCACGATCATCGCCACCTGCAGCAGCACCAGCGCCACCAGCGGCGAGAGGTCGAGCCCGCCCACCAGCGGCACCACGCGCCGCAGCGGCCGCAGCAGCGGCTCGCTCAGGCGCGCGATCACCCCGGCGATGGGCGAGCGCGTTTGCACCCACGACAGCAGCGCATACACGATCAGCAGGCCCGTGAGGCCCGAGAGCACGATGCGCGCCAGGCCGAACAGGGCCAGCACGGGCAGCGCGGCCACCGGCACCACGCCCCCGAAGAGCAGCCACAGCAGCAGGTACTGGGCCAACTGCAGCAGCAGCGCCGCCACGAGGCTCGACAGGTCCCAGCGCCCCACGGGCGCGATCACGCGGCGCAGCGGCATCACCAGCCAGTCGGTCAGCGCGAACACCAGTTGGCCCACCGGATTGGCGAACGGTATGCGCTGCAGTTGCATGTACAGGCGCAGCAGGCAGGCGCCCGTGAGCAGGCCGGCCACGACATCGAGCAGGAGGGTAACGATCTGGTAGAGCATCGGCAGCGGCGGACAACGGGGCGGGCCCCAACCCATGGGATGATAGCGGGCTCGACCACCATGGCCCACCCTCTCACGCTCACCTCGCTGCCCCTGTTCCCGCTGGAGACGGTGCTCTTTCCCGGCGGCACGCTGGCGCTGCGCGTGTTCGAGGTGCGCTACCTCGACATGGTGCGCAAATGCCAGCGCGCGGGCGCGCCGTTCGGCGTGGTGGCGCTGGCCAGCGGCCGCGAGGTGCGCCAGGCGGGGGCGCCGCAGGAGCAGTTCCACGACGTCGGCACGCTGGCCACCATCGCGCAGCTCCAGTCGCCGCAGCCCGGCCTGATCACGCTGAGCGCGCACGGCACGCTGCGCTTTCGCGTGCGCCAGAGCCACCAACTGCCGCACGGCCTGTGGGTGGCCGACGTGGAGCAGTTGGACGCAGACACCCCGGCCCCCGTGCCCGCCGACCTGCGCCGCTTCGCCACGGCACTGGCGCATGTGCTGCAGACCCTGCACGACCGCCAGCCCGAGGCCGAACGTGCCCCGCCTGCGACGCCCGCGCAATTGGACGACTGCGGCTGGGTCGCCAACCGCTGGTGCGAACTGCTGCCCGTGCCGCTGCCGCTCAAGCAGCAACTGATGGCCCTGGACAACCCGCTACTGCGCCTGGAGCTGGTGGGCGACGTGCTCGACCGCACGGGCATCGCGCCATGACGGCCGCGCCGTCCGACGCACCCGCCAGCGCGCCGCCCCTTCTCGTCATGCAGGTCATCACCAAGGGCGAAACCGGGGGCGCGCAAACGCACGTCGAAGCGCTGTGCCGCGCCCTGGCGGACCGGGTGCGCTTCACGGCCGTGGTCGGTGGCAGCGACCCGCAGCCGCCGCTGGCCCGGGCCCTGCACGCCCTGGGCGTGCCGGTACAGCGCATCGCCGCGCTGGACAACGGGCTCGCCCCGGCCCGCGTGGCGCGCGCCGTGGCGGCGCTGGTGCGCCTCATCCGGGCCAGCCGCCCGCAACTGCTGCACGCCCACAGCGCCGCCGCCGGGGTGGTGGCGCGCGCGGCGGGGTGCATCACGCGCACCCCGGTGGTCTATACCGTGCACGGCTTCGCCTTCAAGGCCGGCGCCCCCTGGCCACGCCGCGCGCTGGCCTGGCTGGCGGAGGCGCTGTGCGCGCCCCTCACCCGCCACCTGGTGTGCGTGTCGCGCCACGAGCTGCGCCTGGCGCGCTGGCTGCCAATCCCGGCGCGGCGCTGCAGCGCCGTCGCCAACGCGCTGGACGACCTGCCTGGCGGCGCGCCCGCGCACGACCTGCCCGCGCGCATCGTGATGGTGGCGCGCATGGCGCCGCCGAAGCGCCCCGACCTGCTGCTGCACGCGCTGGCGCTGGTGCGCGACGCCACGGGCGCGGAAATCCCCGCCACCCTGGCCGGAGACGGCCCGGACCTGGCCGCGCACCAGGCGCTGGCGCGGCGCCTGGGGCTGGAGGCGGTCGAATTCACCGGCCTGTGCACCGATGTGCCGGGGCTGCTGGCGCGGCACGGCGTGTTCGTGCTGCTGTCGGACCACGAAGGGCTGCCGATTTCCGTCATCGAGGCCATGCGCGCGGGCCTGGCCATCGTCGCCAGCGACCTGCCCGGCCTGCGCGAGCTGCTGCCCACCACGGCACAGGGCCTGCGCGTGCCCAACAACGCCTGCGCCGTGGCCGCCGCGCTCCAGCGCCTGGCGCACGACCCGGCGCTGCGCGCTGCGCTGGGGCGGGCCACGCGCCAGCGCTACGAACAAGCGCACACGCCCGCGCACATGGCCCAGGCCGTGCTGGACATCTACCGCCACAGCGCAGCGCCATGAACCCCGCCCTTGACGCGCAGCCGCTCGGCTCCTTCGCCGTGCGCTACCAGAACGCGGTGCTGCGCTGGGCACTGGCCGGCCTGCTGGTGCTCGTGCTGGCCTACGGCCTGGGCTGGTGGCTGCAAGGCCAGGGCTGGGCCACGGCGCAGTTTCCCGCCACGGTGCTGTGGTGCGCCATTCCCTACGCCGTGGCCACGCAGTGGCTGTACCAGGGCGCCTACCTGCCGCACTTCGAGCGCGTGAGCTACGTGCTGGTCGCCACCACCATGCCGTTCGCGCTCACGCCGCTGGGCTTTGCGCTGGCGCAGCACCCCTATTCGCGCGGCGCCGTGCTGCTGGCCTACGGGCTCACGGCCGCCTGGTTCCTGCTGGGCTACCGCGCCATCCGCCGCCGCGACGTGCTGCACCTGGCCTGTCTCGACGCTGCCCTGCCCGGCAAGCTGCAGGCACGCATCGGCAGCCCGCGGCTGGAGGCGCTGCCGCTGGTATTGCACGTCTGCCAGGCCGGGCAGTTCCCCACGCCCTGCGACGGCGTGGTGCTCGACCCCGCGTCGCCCGGCGACGCGCGGCACATCCGCGCGCTCAAGCAGAGCCACACGCGCCTGTACAGCCTCGACGCCGTGGCCGAACTGCTGACCGGCCGACGCATGCTGCCCCACCCCGACGCGCTGTGGGAGCAGGACGTGCGCCCCGCCTACGACGTGGCCAAGCGCATGCTCGACCTCAGTGCCACCGTGCTGACGCTGCCGTTGTGGCTGCCGCTGTGCCTACTCACCGCCCTGGCCGTCAAGCTCGACTCGCCCGGCCCGGCGCTGTTCTCGCAGCAGCGCACGGGCCTGCATGGCCGCCCGTTCCGGCTGTGGAAGCTGCGCAGCATGCACCACGCCCAGTGCGAGGCCGCGCGCACCCGCCCGGCCCAGCCGGGCGACGACCGCATCACGCGCGCCGGCCGCTTCATCCGCCGCACGCGCCTGGACGAGCTGCCGCAGCTTTGGAACGTGCTGCGCGGAGACATGTCGCTGATCGGCCCGCGCCCGGAGCAGGTGCCCTTCGTGCGCGAGTTCGCCCAGCGCATTCCGGCCTATCCGTACCGGCACTGGGTGCGCCCGGGCCTCACCGGCTGGGCGCAGGTGCAGCAGGGCTATACCGATGGCGCGGCGCAGGCCGCCGTCAAGCTCGGCTACGACCTGTACTACGTGACGCACTACGCGCTGGCACTCGACCTGCTGATCATCTACAAGACCGTGCGCATCGTCGCCACGGGCTTCGGGGCGCGCTGATGGCCGGCCCGCCACCGCGCGTTTGCCTGCTGCGCGACGGCCCGCGCCTGGGCGGCGTGGGCACCATCGTGCAGGAATTGCAGGACGGCCTGCAAAGCGCGGGCTGGGCGGTGGACACGGCGCCACCGCACCCGCGCGCATGGCGCGCGGCGCGGCAGGCCGGCGTGCTGCTGGCCACGCACAGTTTCGGCCCCGCCTACGCCGCCTGGGCCCTGGGGCGGGCGCTGGGCAAGCCCTGGGTGGTCTGGGTCCACGGCCCACTGCAGGAGGTACTGGCCGAGGCGCACGCCCACCCCGCCAAGCGCGCCTGGCTGCGCTGGCTGTACCGGCGCGTGCCACGCTTCGTGTTCATCTCGCACCATGCCCGCGCCTCGCTCGAAGGCTTCCTGGGCCACGCGCTGCCCGATGCGCGGGCGCACGTCATTCCCAACGCGCTGCGCCTGCCGCATGCGCCCCTGCGCACCGCGCCGCCCGAGGGCAGCCCGGTGGAACTGGGCTACGTCGGACGCCTGTCGCCGGAAAAGCAGCCCGAGCGCCTGATCGCCATGCTGCGGCTCCTGCCGCCGCACTACCGCCTGAGTCTGGTGGGCGACGGCCCCTCGCGCCCCGCGCTGGAGCAGCAGGCGGGAGATCTGGTGCAAGCCAGGCGCCTCGCGTTCTGCGGCGCCCGGCCGCGCGCAACCGCCCTGGCAACGGACTGGCATCTGACGCTGCTGGCCTCGCGCTATGAAGGCGGCTGCCCCCTGAGCGCGCTCGAATCGGCGGCGGCGGGCATTCCCTTCATCGCGCCGCCGCTGCCCGCGCTGCGCGAGACCGTGCCCACCTGCCTGCTGGCACCCGGCGACGGCCCCGCGCAGCTTGCCACCGCCGTGCAGCAGGTGCTCACCCTGCCCGCGCCGCAGGTCCAGCAGGCGCTGGACAGCGTGCTGTACCACCACGCCTGGCCGCGCTTCGCCCGCCAATGGCAGCAGGTGCTGCGCGAGGCCGCCGCATGCTGATCCACTACGTGCGCGGCGGCGATGCCTACCTGCCGGAGCTGGCCGCCTACGCGGCCTACCTCGAAAACCTGGGCCACCAAGCCCAGATCCATCGCGACGGCACCAGCGTGCCCGGCGACGCGGCCGTCGTCTGGTGGTTGTGCGGACGTGTGCCGCACGGCACGGCGCGGCGCTTCCCCCACGCCTTCCAGGTGCACGAGTACGCCTCGGCATCGGTGCCGCCCTGGGCCTGGCTGAAAGACCGGGCCAAGCACGCCAGCCAGCCCCGGCCGCAGTACCGGCTGTTCCAGAACGCCTGGGTGCGCGCGCGCCTGGGCTTCGCGGACGGCGTGCCCTGCGAGTTCCGCGACATGGGCATCGCCCCGGCGTTCTTCGCCGCGCAAGACACGCCCGGCGCACCGGAATTCGACGCAGTCTACCTGGGCGACATGCGGCGGCTGCGGCATTTCATCCCGCTGCTCCAGGGGCTGGAACAGGCCGGCCTGCGCACCCTGCTGATCGGCGCGCCGCCGCCGGATCTGCGCGCCACGCTCGCGCCGCTGCGCCACGCCACGCTCACCGGCAGGGTGCCGCACGACGCCGTGCCCGGGCTGCTGCGCCGCGCCCGCTTCGGCCTGAACCTGGTGCCAAACCAGGCGCCCTACCACCAGCAGACATCGACCAAGCTGCTCGAATACTGCGCCGTGGGCCTGCCCGTGGTGAGCACCGATTACACGTGGGTACGGGCCTTCGCACAAGAACACGGTGCGCGCTTCGCCTTCCTGCCCCGGCAGGCCGACGCGGCGCAATACGCTCGCTTTTTCGCCACACAGCACAACCCCGCCGCCTGCACCGTGCCGGACCTGCGCGCGCTGGCTTGGCCGCGCGTGCTGGAGCGCCTGGCGCTGTGGCGCACCCTGGGACTATGCCCATGAGGCGCCTGCCCGCCTCGGCCACGCTGGCCATGGCCAGCCTGGTGTCGCTCGGCGCGCAGGCGTTGATGGGCGTGGCGATGCTGCACTTCTTCTCGCCCGAGGCCACGGGCCGCTTCGCAGTGATCGCGCAGGTGGCGTTCTTCTGGGTCACGCTGGCGCTGGCGCAAGGCCCGCTCACCTTCCTGGCCGACGCGCGACAGCCCCCGGCCCAGGCGTTGCGCGCCGTGCTGCGCGCCAGCCTGGCGCGCTGGGGCCTGCTGCTCCCCCTCATGGGCGCGGCCGTCTGGCTCGGCGCCATGGCGCAGCCGCTGGCGGTGCTGGGCTGGGCCGCGCTGCTAGCGCTGCTGCAGATGCTGTGGTACCTGGCGCAGCCCTGGGCGCTGCGCACGGCCGCGCCCGCATCGGCGGCGCTGGCGCGCGCGCTGCCCCCTGTGCTGGCGCTAGCGCTGGCGGCAGGCTGGAGCGCGCTGCATGGCGGCGACGGTCATGGCGCCATAGGCCTGCTCATCGCGGCGGCGGGCGGCTATGCCCTGGGCGCGCTGTGGCTGCTGCCCACGCAGGGCAACGCCCATGCCGACGCGGCACCGGCCGCGCAAGCCCCCCTGCAGGCCGACCGGCGCAGCGCCTGGCTGCGCATGGCGCACACGGTGATGGATGCCGTGACGGGCACGGCGCTGCTGCTCGTCTGGCAGCGCCTGCACGGCGTGGCCGAGGCCAGCTACCTCGCGGTGCTGCTGCGGCTGCTGGGCTTCATGCCGACCATCGTCCACGCCGCCTGGGCGCAGGTGCTCCTGGCGCGGCGCGAGACGGCGCGGGCGCGCTCGCTCGCCATCGGCCTGGGCGCGGCGCTGGCGACCGGGCTGGTGGGGCTGGCGGGCGCCGCGCTGCTGGACATGGGCCTGCTGGCCGAGGGCTGGCGCGGGCTGCGCCCGTACATCCTGCCGCTGGTGCTGTGGCAGGGCAGCGCCTGCCTTTTCGCCGCGCTGAGCCACCGGCCCTTCCAGCAGGGCCAGGAGCGCCGCTATTCGCACCTGGCCATCGCCTTCGACGCGCTGCAACTGCTGGTGCTGGCCCTGCCGCTGCTGGGTGCCGCCGCCTGGCCGCCCACGATCCATCTGTGGTGGCTCGCGGGGGTGTCGAGCGCAGGCTTGATGGCCCTGAGCGTCTGGATGGCGGGCAACTAAAATAGAGGGTTTATTTCCCCCAACCGGCTGCTGCCCATGTCTGACCACCCCAACGCCCCCGCCCTGCCCGCGCAGGACGACAACCAACTCATCGCCGAGCGCCGCGAGAAACTCAAGGCGTTGCGCCAGCAGCAGGCGCAGGGCGGCGGCGTGGCCTTCCCCAACGACTTCCAGCCCGCCGACCGCGCCAGCGCGCTGCAGGCGCAGCACGGCGCAACCAGCGCCGAGGCGCTGGAGGCCTCGCCCGTGCAGGTGGGCGTGGCCGGCCGCATGATGCTCAAGCGCGTGATGGGCAAGGCCAGCTTCGCCACGCTGCAGGACGCCACCGGGCGCATCCAGCTCTACGTGACGCGCGACGCGCTGGGCGAGGAGCTGTACGCCGCGTTCAAGCACTGGGACCTGGGCGACATCCTCGGCGCCGAGGGCCAGCTCATGAAGACCAAGACCGGCGAGCTGTCGGTGAAGGTGACGCGACTGCGCCTGCTCACCAAGAGCCTGCGCCCCATGCCCGACAAGTTCCACGGCGTGGCCGACCAGGAACTGAAGTACCGCCAGCGCTACGTCGACCTGATGACCGACGAGGCGGCGCGCCAGCGCTTCGTGGCGCGCAGCAAGGCGGTGAGCGGCATCCGCGAATTCATGGTGCAGCACGGCTTCCTGGAGGTGGAGACGCCCATGCTGCACCCCATTCCCGGCGGCGCCAACGCGCGCCCCTTCGTCACGCACCACAACGCGCTCGAGCAGGACATGTACCTGCGCATCGCGCCCGAGCTGTACCTCAAGCGCCTGCTGGTCGGCGGCTTCGAGCGCGTGTTCGAGATCAACCGCAACTTCCGCAACGAAGGCATCTCGGTGCGCCACAACCCCGAGTTCACCATGATGGAGTTCTACGCGGCCTACTGGAACTACCGCGACCTGATGGACTTCACCGAGCAGCTCATCCGCGACGCGGCCCTGAAGGCGGCGGGCACGCTGCAGCTCACCTACGGCGGCCGCGAAGTAGATCTGTCGCAGCCCTTCCAGCGCCTGACCATCCGCGAGGCGATCTTCCAGTACACCGAGGCCGGCGCCCACGTAGACGACGCCGCGTGGCTGACCAGCGCGCTCAAGAAGCTCGGCCTGAGCGAGGAAAAGGACCGCCTGTCCACCCGCACCCTCGCCAGCCTGCAGGTGCTGTACTTCGAGGAGACGGTGGAGGACAAGCTGTGGCAGCCCACCTTCATCATGGAGCACCCGACCGAGATCTCGCCGCTGGCGCGCGCCAACGACGTGCGCCCCGAGGTGACCGAGCGCTTCGAGCTGTACATCACGGGCCGCGAATTCGGCAACGGCTTCTCCGAGCTGAACGACGCCGAGGACCAGGCCGCGCGCTTCCAGGCCCAGGTGAACGCCAAGGACAGTGGCGACGACGAGGCCATGTACTACGACCACGACTTCGTGCGCGCGCTGGAGTACGGCATGCCGCCAGCCGGCGGCTGCGGCATCGGCATCGACCGCTTCATGATGCTGCTGACCGACAGCCCCAGCATCCGCGACGTGATCCTGTTCCCGGCGCTGCGCCGCGAAGGCTGACGCGCCCCCTTCCGACGCCCCACCGCCCCAGCCTCTTGGAGCCCGCCCATGACCACACCCCCGCCTCCCGCCATCCAGCAGCCCGCGCCGCGGCTCAGCGCGCCGATGGCGCTGCCGGAATCCTTCTCGGTGCTGGTCGTGGACGACCAGCGCTCCGTGCGCGCGGCGCTCAAGGCCGAGCTGCAGCACGCGGGCGTGGCCGACATCATGGAAGCCGGCACGGCCGAGGAAGCGCTGGCGCAGTTCAAGGCGCGGCGCCCCGACCTGGTGCTGCTCGATATCAAGCTGCCCGGCCGGGACGGCTACTGGGCCGCGCAACAGATGCGCGACGCCGAGCCGGGCGACTGGACGCCCATCATCTTCCTGTCGGGCCTGGACAGCGACCTGGACCTGTGGCGCGGCATCGAGTCGGGCGGCGACGACTACCTGGTCAAGCCCGTCAAGCCGATCGTGCTCGTGGCCAAGCTGCGCGCCATGCGCCGCCTGCTGGACATGCGCCGGCGCCTGGTCACCCTGTCGGCCGACCTGCACCAGGCCAACCAGCGCCTCAACGAGATGGTCGAGCTCGACGGCCTGACCAGCCTGGTCAACCGGCGCGGCTTCGACCGCATCCTGCACAGCGAGATCCTGTCGGCGCGCCGCGAAGGCCAGCCGCTGACCCTGATGTTGTGCGACCTGGACCACTTCAAGGCCTACAACGACGCCAGCGGCCACGTGCAGGGCGACGCCTGCCTGCGCGAAGTGGGGCGGCTGCTGCAGGGCGTGTGCATGCGCCCGCGCGACGTGGCGGCGCGCTACGGCGGCGAGGAGTTCGCGCTGATCCTGCCCAACACCCCGCGCTCCGGCGCCATGACCTTCGCCCGCGCCCTGGGCCAGATGCTCAAGACCCATCCAATATCGCACCCTGCCTCGCCGCTGGGCCCGCACCTGACGGTCTCCGGCGGCATCACCACCTGCGTGCCGGACGAAGGCGCGAACGCCGAAAGCATGATCATGCGCGCCGACCAGGCCCTGTACGCCGCCAAGTCGCAGGGACGCAACCGCTTCTTCAGCTTCGAGATGCAGATGGACACCATCGAGCAGCGCTGTGCATGAAGAACAACTCCCTGAGCGGCGGCGCCGCTTCCCCCTTGCGCGGCGTCCGCTGGGCTGGAGTGCGCCGGTTGCCAGGGCCGGGGGAAATGGCTGACCCATGAGCGCGAGCCGTTTCGACAAGTTCAAGAACCACCTGCCCGACTGGGCGCAGGACTGGCTCGACATCATCGTGCCCGGCGCACAGATCCTGCTGATCGTCGGCGTGGCCTGGCTGCTGCAGCGGCTGCTGCGCAAGCTGGTCACGCGCGCGGCGCGGCACTACAACCTGCCGCACGCCATGCTCGTGCCGGTGAACGGGCTGATCCGCTGGTCCATCCTGCTGAGCGCGCTGCTGCTGGTGCTGGAACGCCTGGGCGTCTCGGCCACGGTGCTGTGGTCGGCGTTCACGGGCTTCGCCACCGTGGGCGCCGTGGCCTTCTTCGCGGCGTGGAGCGTGCTGTCCAACCTGTTCTGCGCGCTGCTGATCCTCACCGTCGGGCCATTTCGCATCGGCGACACCATCGAGCTGCTGGACACCGCCGAGAAACCCGGTGCCAAGGGCCGCGTGGTGGACATCAACCTGCTCTACACCACGCTCGAAGACGCCGACAGCACGCCCGGCCACCCGATGCTGCTGCAGATCCCCAACACGCTCATCTTCCAGCGCGTGGTGCGGCGCTGGAAGGACGGGCTGCCCGCGCCCGCCCCCCTGCCGCAGGCCGAGGAACTCCCAAAAGAATAGCTACCAGCGCTTTCTGGTATTGGGTTTGAGACCAATTTAACCTCAAACCCCTGCACCGCCACGGCGGACGCACCGCGCGCCACGGCCAGCGCGGGCATGGATAACCCGGGGCCCTTTTTGCTTTGCGCCAGGTCATTTATGAATTAGATTGGCGCTTCGGTTTGCATTTATTTGCACTCGTTTGCACTTGGCAAACAAAAAGAAGGCCTCCTCCATGGCCGCCCCACGGAATACCGCCATGCCAGCGTCCGCACCACCCTCGCGCCGCCATTTCATCCTGGCCCTCGCCAGTTGCGCCGCCGCCATGGCATCCCCCGCGGGCATGGCCGCCGCGCCCCCGCCCACGGCCAGCCAGGTGCGGCAATTCACCGCGCTGTGCAATGCGCTCGCCGGCACCCAGGTGACCAACGACGCGCTGGTGGCGCAATACCTCGCCGTGCTGGCCGAGAGCCTCGATCCACCCCAGCGCGATGCCCTGCAGGCCCTGGCCGCCCTGCCCGCCGACGCGCAGCAGACGGCCTCGCTCGCCCCCGCCGCGCGCGAGGCGGCGGAGCTGGCCCTGCAGCTGTGGATGAGCGGCATGGCGGGCGACGGCCGCGTGCTCACCTACCTCGACGCGCCAGTGTGGCCGGCCCTGACCTTCACCAAGCCGCCCAGCGTCTGCGGCGGCGCCTTCGGCTACTGGGCGGAAAAGCCCGTCTGAACCTCGACCCAGGCACACCCATGAGTACCACCACCCCGTCCGCCGAAACCCTGTCCGCGGACGTCATCGTCATTGGCGCCGGAGCCGTCGGCAGCATGATGGCCTGGCAACTGGCGCGCCAGGGCGCCAAGGTGCTGATGGTCGAGGCCGGCCCGCGCATCGACCGCGCCACCGCCGTGCAGCATTTCCAGGACTCCGCCGTCAAGGGCCCGAACGCGCCCTACCCGAGCCAGGACTACGCGCCCCACCCCATGCACGCCAGCGACTACATGGTGCAGGCCGGCCCGGATGTCTTCGGCGGCAGCTTCATGCGCGCCGTGGGCGGCACCACCTGGCACTGGACCGGGTTCTCCACGCGCTTTCGCCCCAACGATTTCAAGACCCGGACCCTGTACGGCGTGGGCGAGGACTGGCCCCTGGCCTACGACGACCTGCTGGCGCACTACCTGTTCACCGAGCGCGAGTGGGGCACGGCGGGCGACGACGCCTACGACCAGGGCGGCCCGCGCCATGGCGTGCCGTTTCCGCTGCCGCCGGTCCCGCTGGCCTATTCGGACCAGGTGATCCGCGACGCCCTGGCGCCGCTGGGCTACACCATGGGGCCGTTCAGCCATGCGCGCAACTCCGAACCCTTCGACGGGCGCCCGCCCTGCTGCGGCAGCGCCAGTTGCGTGCCCATCTGCCCGATCGGCGCCAAGTACGACGCCAGCGTGCATGTGGCCAAGGCCGAGGCCGCCGGCGTGCGCCTGCTGCCGCAGACGCTGGTGGAGCACATCGAGGTCGGCCCCGGCCAGCTCATTCAGGGCCTGCGCCTGCGCCGCGCCGACGGCAGCCGCGCCCAGGCCCGGGCCAGGCTGTACCTGCTGGCCGCGCACGCCATCGAAACGCCCAACCTGCTGCTGCGCTCGGCCCAGCCGCATGCGCCGCAGGGCGTGGCCAACCGCAGCGATGCCGTGGGGCGCTACCTGATGGGCCAGGTGGACCTGGACACGCGCGCGCTGACGCGAGAGCCGCTCTACACCTACCGCGCGCCCACCACCACCGCCGGCATCCTGGAACTGCGCGACGGGCCTTTCCGCAAGCAGCACGCCGCCATCGGCACCTCGTTCCTGAACCGGGGCTGGCGCACCGGCCTGGGGCCCATGCAGCGCGCCGCCCACCTCATCAAGACCGGCCTGCGCGGCGCCGCCCTCACCACGGCCCTGAACGACCAGTGCGCGCGCGAGCTGGCCATCAACAGCTCGGTGGAGACGCTGCCCGTGGCGCACAACCGCGTGGTGCCCGACCCCCAACTGCGCGACAGCAGCGGCATGCCGCGCCCGCGCGTCAGCTTCACGATCGACGGCTACAGCCTGCGCGCCATCGACAAGGCACGGCAGCGCCACGCCGAGATCACCCGGGCGCTGGGCTGCACCGACATCACCAGCGACGCGCCCTCCATCGCCACGGCCATCATCGCGGGCACCGCCCGCATGGGCACCGACGCCAGGCGCTCGGTCGTCGATCCCTGGTGCCGCAGCCACGACCATGCCAACCTGTTCATCGTCGGCACGGCCAACTTTCCCACCATGCCCATCAATGCGCCCACGCTGACCGCCGTCGCGCTGGGCCTGCGGGCGCTGCCCCTGCTGGCCCAGGACCTGGCGGCGGGGCGCTTCGCCCCCGCGGCCTGAAACCAGCCCCGACACCCACCGGAGACACCCCATGCTCAGACGTTCCTGGCTGCAGGCATCCGCCCTGGCCTCCCTGGCGGCCGCGCTGCCGGCGAAGGCCAAGGCGGCGCTGCGCAAGACCACGCACCCGGCGGATGCCGACGCCGGCACCGAAGGCTACAAGCGCATCGTGCGCGCCATACGCGACAGCTTCCCCTCGCCCACCCGGTCGGCCAAGGCCGACAGCCGCTTTTCGCGCACCATGGCCTTCGCGCTGTCGGAGTACGAGAAGCTGAAGTCCCAGCGCACCTTCCTCGGCCAGCGCAAGCCCCTGGACTACGCCGGAGCGCGGAAATTCCGCGTCGGCAAGGACATGGGCGACACGCGCCGCACCATCCGCGAGACCGCCCACTACCTGGAAGGCCAGTTCACCTGGAGCCACCCGGACGTGCACCGCCTGCACGGCTCGGCCACCTCGGTGTCCGTCATCGGGCAGCTCTACGGCGCGCTGGTCGATCCGAACACCGTCTGGGACGACCTCTCGTACAAGGTGGCCGAGGCCGAGGTGCGCGTCTCGGCCATGTGCGCCGCCCTGGTCGGCTACGACGCCGACAAGGCCCTGGGCCTGTTCACCTTCGGCGGCACCGGCACCACGCTCTACGGCATCAAGCTGGGCGCCGAGCGGGCGCAGCCGGGCCTGTTCAACGAGGGCCTGCGCCAGCCACTGCGCGTGTTCGGCTCCGAGGCCGCGCACTACGCCAAGCTCAGCTCGGCCGCCTGGCTGGGCCTGGGCAGCCAGGCCGCCGTGTCAGTGCCCACCGGGGAGGACAACGCCATCGACCTCGCCGCGCTCGAAAAAGCCCTGCGCGCCAGCATCGAGAAGGGCGAGCGCATCGCCGCCATCGTGGTCACCATGGGCAGCACCGATGCCTTCGGCGTCGATGACATCGAGGCGGTGCACGCACTGCGCCTGCGCCTGGCGCAGGAATACCGCCTGGACTATCTGCCCTACCTGCACGCCGACGCCGTCATCGGCTGGGCCTACAGCGTGTTCAACGACTACGACTTCGGCGCCAACCCGCTGGAAATCCCGGCCGCCGCCGCCGGCGCGCTGCAGAAGGTGCGCGCGCGCATGCGCCACCTCGCGCTGGCCGACTCGCTGGGCATCGACTTCCACAAGAGCGGCTACACGCCCTATGCCTCCAGCCTGTTCCTGGCCAGCGACGCCCAGTTGCTCAACCCCGTGCGCCGCGACAAGGTGGCCATGCCGTACCTGTTCCAGTTCGGCGAGTACGACCCGGGCATCTACACGCTCGAATGCTCGCGCTCGGGCGGGCCGGTGCTGGCGGCGCTGGCCAACCTGCTGCTGCTGGGCAAGGACGGCTTTCGCGGCCTCCTGAGCCACTGCGTGCAGATGGCCGAGCTGATGCGCCAGAGGGCGCGCGAGCTGCCCTGGCTCACGGTGCTGAACACGGAGAACCACGGCGCCGTGGTCGTCATCCGCGTCTATCCCGATGGCGTCGATGCCGACAGCGCCTACCGCGCCGAAAGCAGCGACCCCGGCCAGCGCGCCGCGCTGCAGGCGCACAACCGCTTCAACGAAGCCGTGTACCAGCACACGCGCGAAGCCGCCGAGGCCGGTGACAGCCCCGTGTTCGTGCAGACCAACCGCTACCGCAGCACCGGCTACGGCGAACCCGTCGTAGGCATCAAGTTCTTCACGCTGTCGGCCTTCACCGACCCCGAATCCATAGACCATGCCCTGGCGGCCCTCGTCCAGGCCCGCCAGAAGGCCCGCGCCACCCTCGCCCGCAACGGATGACCGCCATGCCACACCTTCTTGCCCCCCTCATGTGCCAGGCCCGCGCCTGCGCCACCCTCGCCGCCCTGGCCACGGCGCTGGCCCTGCCCCAGGCCGCGCTGGCGCGCGACGCTGCCACCGCCCCGGCAGCCCCGCTCGCCGGGCAGACGCTGGAAGTGCCCAGCGCGCTGTTCGCGCTCTCGCACCCCATCGGCCAGCAGCGCCTGCTGCAAAGCGACTACCGGCAGGCCTACTGGCCCCTGGCCACGTATTTCGAGACCCAGCGCAACCAGGCCTATTGCTCGGTGGCCACCTCCGTCATCACGCTCAACGCCCTGGGCCTGCCGCGCCCGGCCACCGCGCTGTACCCGGACTTCCCGTTCTTCACGCAGCAGGACTTCTTCAACGGCGTGGACAAGCGCATCGCCGACCCCGAGGTCGTCGCGCACGAAGGCATGACCATGGACCAGCTCAGCGCGGTGCTGGCGCACTACCCCGTGGCCGTGGAAAAGCACTTCGCCGATACGCTGGACCTGGACAGCCTGCGCGAGCTGCTGAAGAAACACCTGCGCGAATCCGACCGCTTCGTGCTGTTCAACTTCAACCGCCGCTTCACCGGCGAAGTGGGCGGGGGCCACTGGTCGCCGCTGGCCGCTTACCACGAGGCCAGCGACTCGGTGCTGCTCATGGACGTGGCGCGCTACAAGTACCCGCCGGTCTGGGTGCCGCTGGCCCGCCTGCTGCGCGGCGCGCAGGACCCCGACAGCGTGAGCGGCAAGGCGCGCGGCCTGCTGATCGTCTCCAAGGCCCCATGAGCGCCGCGCCGGGCCGCCCCAAGCAAGCTCGCACCCCAGGTACACCCGTGGGCGCAAGCGCCAAGGTGCTCGACCTGGCCGCCGGGCGCGACCACAGCCTGGTGCTGCGCGAAGACTCGGTGTTGCTGGGCTGGGGCGGCGACGGCACCGGGCGTTTCCCGCCGCCCGCCGGGGTGTGCACCGCGCCGGACGCGGCCGGCGCCGCCGTGCGCATCGCCAGCGCCATGGCGCTGCGCCACGTCGCGGCCAGCGCGGGCAGCAGCCTGGCGCTGGATGCGCGCGGCACGGCCTACGCCTGGGGCGCCAACCGCGCCGGCCTGGGCGGCAGGCTCGCCCGCATCACGCAGTCCGAGCCGCGCGCACTCACTGGCCTGCCCGCCCTGGCGCAACTCAGCGCCAGCGAATTCTTCACGCTGGCGCTGGCCCGCGACGGTGGCCTGTACCACTGGGGCCTGGCCCCGGGCGCGGCCGATGCGCGCAACACCGCGCCCGCCCGCATCGCCCAGGCGCCCGCCACCGCCCTGTGCTGCGCGGGCGGCGCGCATGCCTTGCTGCTCGACACCACGCACCACCTGTGGGCCTGGGGCGCCAACACAGCGGGGCAGCTCGGCCTGGGCCACCTGCACGGCGAGAGCGCACCAGTGCGCGTACCTGGCCTGCCCAAGCTGGCGGCCGTGGCTGCCGGCGCCAGCCACAGCCTGGCCATCGACGCCCTGGGCCGCGTCTGGGCCTGGGGCAGCAACCAGCACGGGCAACTGGGCCACGCGCAAGCCCCCTACCGCGCGCAACCGGGCCGGGTGCCGCTGCCCGAGGCGGCGCGCCAGGTCGCGGCGGGCCAGCATGTGTCCTATGCGCTCGGGCGCTCCGGCCGGCTGTACGCCTGGGGCTGGAACGCCAAGGGCCAGTTGGGCCAGGGCGGCACCGAAGCGCTGCCCGGCATCCGGCAGGTGGCGCAACTGCCGCCGCTGCGGTTGCTGGCGGCGGGCCAGGGCCACGTCCTGGCCAGCGATGGCCTGCGGGTGTGGGCCTGGGGCGACAACCGCAATACCCAGCTCGGTGACACCTCCCCCTTGCACGCCAGCCCCGTGCTGCTCGACGATTCCACCGCCTGACTCCACCAGGAAACCTTCCCATGACTTCCTCCTCCCGGCGCGACTTCCTGAACGTCTCCTGGAAACTCGGCGTGGGCGCCTGCCTGCCCGCAGCCCTGGCCGCCTGTGGCGGCGGCGATGGCGCCACGCCCGAGACCTTCGTCGAGCCGCAGCGCCTGGTGGCGCGCGGCGGCCTGCTCGACTACACCTTGCGCATGGCCTATGCCGACCTGACCGTGAACGGCCAGCGCGTGCACCTGCGCACCTACAACGCCATGGTTCCCGCGCCCACGCTGCAATTGCGCGCCGGAGAGACATTGCGCGTGCGCGTGGTCAACGACCTGCCGCCCAACCCGCCCAGCACCGAACCGGTGGAGCACCTGCGCTTCATGAACAGCGCCAACCTGCACACCCATGGGCTGCACGTGGCCCCCGGCATGGTCGGCCCCGGCCTCTATGGCGACTACGTGATCGACAGCTCCGAATCGGCGGTGCAGCCCGGCCAGTCGCGCCAGCACGAGTACGCCATCGGCGCGGACCACCCCTGCGGCACCTCGTGGTACCACCCGCACCTGCACGGCGCCACCGCGATCCAGGTGGCCAGCGGCATGGCGGGCGCGATCATCGTCCAGGGCCCGCTGGACGACGTGCCCGAAATCGCCGCCGCGCGCGACCGCGTGTTCATGTTCCAGGCCCCGATCCACGACGCGCAGGGCCTGCTGGAGAGCTTCTCCCAGGTCGCCAGCCCGCAGGCCGAGCCGCCGTTCCTGGTCAACGGCGTGCGCCGCCCGACGCTGGTGCTGCGCCCCGGCCAGGTCGAGCGCTGGCGCCTGGTCAATGCCGGCATCGCCAACTACCTGAACCTGGCGCTGGAAGGCCATGCGCTGCACCTGATCGCCCTCGACTCCTGCCCGCGCCGCACGCCGCTGGCGTTCCCGGCCGATGGCGGCCCGGGCCTGGTGCTGGCACCGGGCAACCGGGCCGACATCCTCGTGCAGGCCGGCGCGCCGGGCCGCTACGAACTGCGCACCCAGGCCTACGACATGGGCAACGCCCAGCCGCTGGCGGCCGACGTCCTGGCCTACGTGGTGGTCGAAGGCGCGCCGCTGTCCATGGCGCTGCCCGGCGCCCCCCTGCCGGTGCCCGAGGCGCTGGCGCCAATCAGCGACGCCGAGCTGGCCGGGAAAGGCGGCCTCCAGCGCAACATCGTGCTGCGCTCGGTGTTCAACGACGACGGCTCCCCGCTCACCGACCCGCCCGCGGCCGACGCGCTCGACCTGCCGCCCGGCGAGCTGGCGCAGTGGCAGTACCAGACCGGCAACACCTTCCTGGCCGACACCGCCTTCACCACCGGCGCGGGCGGCACCCGAGCCACGCAGAACCCGGGCATGCCCGCGCGCCTCGCCCCCTTCCAGTCGAGCCGGGCCATCCGGCAGACCGTCGATCTCGGCAGCGTGGAGGAATGGACGGTCTACAACATGAACGCGGTGCAGCACCCGTTCCACATCCACATCAACCCCGTCGAGGTGGTCAAGGTCAACGGCCAGCCGGTCGCCCCCTACTGGTGCGACACCATCGGCCTGCCGCGCGGCGGCACGCCACAGGCGCCCACGTCGGTCACCTTCCGCACGCGCTTCAGCGACTTCAAGGGCGCCTTCGTCATGCACTGCCACATCCTGGCGCATGAAGACATGGGCATGATGCAGATCGTCGAAGTCACATGACCGAGCCGCCGGCGCACGCAGGCCGGGCCCACGCATGGGCTTGGCTGCTGTGCGCGCTCTGCGCCCTGCTCGGCCTGCTGCTCTACCTCGCGCAGCCGCAATGGCCGCTCGCGCCCGGCGCCACGGCGCGGCAGATGGGCGTCTGGCTGTGCCTGCTCCTGCTGCTGGGCCTGTGGACGCAGCGCGCCCTGCCCCCGCTGTTCGCCGTGCTGCTGGTGCTGCTGGTGGTGAACCTGTTCGGCCTGGCCCCCATGGCCAGCCTGCTCTCGGGCGCGGGCAGCGATGCCGTGCTGTGGGGGCTGGGCGTGCTCGGGCTCGCGGCGGCAGCGCGGGAAAGCGGCCTGCTCGGCTGGCTCGCGACACAGGCCGCGCGCAGCCTGCGCCCGGCCCCGCGCACTCCCGCATGGCAGCGCATGCCGGCCGTGGCCTGGCTGGCGCTGGCCTTCGCCCTGCTGCCCTCGCCGCGCCAGGCGCGCCAGTGGGCGCGCATTTTCCAGGCGCTGCCCGTGGGCGCCCCGGCGGCGCGGCGCGACCTCGCCTGCGCCGCCCAGCTCTGCGCGCGGCTGGCCTGGCTGCCCGCCCATCCGGCCAACCTGCTGGCCCTGGCCCTGCTGCCCGCCAGCGGGCTCGACCGTTTCGTGCCGCTGTACTGGTTTGCCCACACCTGGCCCCTGGCGCTGCTGGCGCTGGCCTATGCGGTAGGCGTCCAGTGGCTGGCGCCGCCATCCGGCGCCGCCCCACCCGCAGTGCCGCCGCCCGCGCAGGACGCAGCAGGCCGCGCCGCGCTGCGCGACACCGCCGCCATCGCCCTGGGCACGCTGTGCCTGGTGGCGCTGCAGCCCCTGCACGGCCTGGCCCCGGGCGTGGTGACGCTGCCCGCGCTGGCGGCCCTGTTCGCCTTGCATGTGCTGGCCCCGCACCACCTGCAGACCGGCATCGACTGGCCCCTGTTCGTCTCCCTGATGGTCTTGCCCGGCCTGGTGGCCTGCTTCGCCGCCGCGCTGCCCTCCCTGCCCTGGAGCGGCGGCACCGCCCTGCCGCTGGCGCTGCTGCTGGGCCTGCGCCTGCTGGTGCCGTCCAACGCCGCCGCCCTGCTCGCCCTGGTACTGGCCATTCCCTGGGCCGAAGCCCAGCGCTACGACCTGCTGGAGGCCCTGGTGCCCGCGCTGGCAGGCTTGCACCTGGCCGAATTCCTGCTGCAGCGCCATGCCGGAAGCGCAGGCTGGTGGCGCCGCATCCGGGCCACGCTGTGCAGCCCGGTGACCTGGCTCGGCTGCGCCGCCTACGCCCTGTGGTGCGGCTGGTAGGCATGGGCCGCACCGCGCACGCCACCGCCCTGCCGCGCCGCCTGGTGGAGGCCGGGCTGCTGGCCCTCGCCGCCGCCCTGGTGTGGATGGGAGCCCAGCGCCCGTCGATCCTCGTGGTGCACAGCCAGAGCGAGCGCATTCCCTGGACGCGCGGCATCGACGCCGGCATCGACCGGGCAATGCAGCAGGCCGGTGCCGTGCGCCTGGAACGCATCTACCTGCAGGGCCGCGATGCGCAGCGCACCCAGGCGCAGATCGCCGAAACCCTGGGCTTCATCGGGCGCTGGGAGCCCGACGTGGTCATGGTGGTGGACGATCTGGCGCAGGCCCGCGTCGGTGCGGCCTACCTCGGGGCCCTCCAGCCGCTGATCGTCTACAGCGGCATCGAAGACCACGCGCGCACGCTGGCGCACAGCCAGCGGCCCCAGGTGCAGGGCATCGCCGAACGCACGCCCTGGCCCATGGTCGAAAGCAGCCTGCTGCGGCTGGCCCCCCTGGGCGCGGCGCGCAAGCCGCGCATCGCCCTGGTCTCCGACACCGGGCCGGCGGCCGAGGAAGAGGCGCGTGGCTTTCTCGCGCATGGCTGGCAAGCGGCGCAGCCCATCGGCGTGTGGCGCTGCGCCTCGCTGGAGCAGTGGCTGCGCGCGCTGGACGACATCGCCACGCAGGCCGACCTGGTGGTCATCGGCGACTACCGCTACCTGCCCGTGCCCGCAGGCCGCACCGCGCCGTCCTGGCGCATGCAGCTCACGCAGGCCGCGCTGGAGCGCCTGCCCCAGCCATTGAGCGCGCTGTCCGGTTATGCCGTGATGGACGGGATTCCCATGGGCATCCTGCCCTCGCCGGTCGAGCAGGGCGAAGTCGCCACCCAGCTGGCCCTGCAGGCCGCCACGGCGCCCGAGGCCTTCGCCGCGCCCGCCACCGCGCGCCACCTGCTGACGCGCAATTTCGCCCTGCTCGTGAACCCCGCGCAAATGCAGCGGCGCCACATGCGCCTGGACGCGCTGGACACCTACTACGCGCGCATCTCCCGCCGCTTCATCGCGCCGCACGCCACGCCATGAGCCCCCCGCTGCAGCAGCACCCGCTCTGGTCCTGCCTGGACCGCTCGTCCCGGCAGTTGCTTGCCACCCTGGCCGAACCCGTGGCCTGGCGCGACGCCGCCGAACTGGCGCGGCTGCTGCACGGCCACGCCGTGCTGGGCTGGCTGGGCGGCGCGCGCGCGCTCATCCTGGACGCCGTGCCCGCGTCCAGCCTGCCCGCCGCCCCAGGCCAGGGCTGGCGCATCGCCGCGCCCGTGCTGCACGCGCTGGCGCAAGGCCAGCCCGCGTGCCAGGACTTCCTCGCACAGGCCCGCACCGCCCCCGCCGGCGATGCGCCCGCCAACGATACGCCAGCCCCGGAGCCCACGCTGCGCCACGCGCTGGGCTGGCTCGCGGCCCTCGGCCTGCCCGCGCTGGTGCTGACCGCCGTGGCCGGGCGCAGCGACCCCTGGGTGCCCTGGGCGTGCTTCGGCGCGGCCCTGGGCGCGGGGCTGTGCGTCTGGGTGCTGGGCCTGGCGCCCCCCGCGGCCGGCGCGCTGCTGGCGCTGCTGCTGCTGATGGCGGGCAACCACCTGCCCGTGGAGCAGGCCCTGGCCGGATTGGCCGGGAGCGGCTTTTTCCTGCTGCTGGGCATGTTCGGCTGCAGCACGGCGATCCAGCACAGCGGCCTGACGCAGCGCCTGCTGGCCGCGCTGCTGCGGCCGCTGCCGCACACCGCCAGGGGCTTCCAGGCCTGCCTGATGCTGGTGGGCGTGGCAATGACGCTGTTCATCCCCAGCACCCTGGGGCGGCTGCAGCTCCTCGCCCCCATGGTCAAGGCCCTGGCGCGCCCCGGCACGGCCGGCTACGGGGCGCTGGCGTTCGCGGCGCTGTCGGGCTGCACCCTGCTGTCCACCTCGTTCCTGCTGGGCAACGCGGCCAACTTCGTCGTGCTCGGCATCCTGCCCGAGCACTGGCAGCCGCACGTCAACTGGATGGCCTGGTTCCAGTGCGCCGCCGTCTATACCGCCGTGATCGCCGCCGGCCTGGCCGCCAGCGTGGCGCTGGGCCCAGCAGCGCAGGGCGGCGGCACGCCCGCCTGGGCACAGGCGCCGCTGCCGCGCATGGCCTTCCCCGAAGGCGTCACCGCGCTGGCGCTGCTGTGCCTGGGCCTGGGCTCGGCCCTGGGCAACGTGCACCACATCGACATGGCCTGGCTCGCACTGTTCGCCATGCTGCTGCTCATGGCCACCGGCGTGCTACCCATGGACAAGGTGCACGCAGGCGTCAACTGGTCCATCCTGCTGTACCTGGTGTGCACCGTGGGCATCGCGCGCGGCTTCACCTTCATGGGCATACAGCCCTGGCTGGCGGCGCACGCCGACGGGCTGGCGCTGCTGATGCGCACGCAGCAAGGCACCTTCCTGCTGCTGCTCGTCGCGGCCGTCATGCTGCTGCGGCTGGCGCTGCCCTCGATGGTGTGCGTGGCGACGCTGTGCGCCGTGCTCATGCCGCTGGCCGACGCGCAGGGGCTGCACCCGCTGGTGCTGGGCTTCGTCATCGTCACGGCCAGCGAAATCTGGTTCCTTCCCCACCAGAGCTCCGACTACCTGCTGTTCCGGGAGTCCGTGGAGCTGTCCCCCGGCATCGCCCGGGACGTGCTGCGCCGCAACGCCTGGCTCCAGGCAAGCCGCATCGTGGCACTGGCCGCCTCGGTGCCCTACTGGCGGCACATGGGGCTCCTGCAATGAACCGGGACGCGGCGATGCGCTGGGCCTGGGCCGTGCTGTTCCTGCTGCTGGCCGCCGCCGCCGTGGCGTTCAACATGCACAGCCGCCGCATCCTGGTGGTGCACGAAGGCCCGGCGGGCAGCGCCTACGCCCAGGCGCTGGGGCGCGGACTGGACGCCGTGCTGCGGCCCGACGCGCGGCTCAAGGTGCGCCACCAGTACATGGGCTTCGCCGCCGACGCCTGCCCCGGCATCCTGGCGCAGATGAAGGCCTTCGACCCCGGCACGGTGATTGCAGAGGGCCCGGGCGCGCGCGCCTGCGTACGCTCGGCCACCGCCCCGGCAGCGCCGCCGGTGGTGGTGTACCAGCCCGCGCTGCCCGCGCAGGCCGAGGCCCGCGCACGCTACGCCGGTGCCTGGCAGCGGCTGCTGCAGGACCTCGCCCCCGCGGGCGGCACGCTGCTGGTGCTGCGCGGCGCGCAGGACCAGGCCGAGTACGACACCCTGGCCGAAGCCGCCCGGGGCGCAGGCCTGCGCGTGCAGGCGTGGACGGACGACGGCACGCTGCCCCCCGCCCTGGCCCAGCCCGGCGCGCCCGGCGCCGTGGCGCTCACCCACCATGCCGGCCAGGGCTGGCCAGACCCGCAAGGCGCCCCCCAGGGCGGCCTGCTGCGCGCCCTGCGCGCAGCCACCCCGGCGCCCCTCATCTCCACGCGCCTGGAAAGCCTGGCGCTGGGCGCCGACCTGGCCCTGGCCCAGGCGCCCGAGCAGCGCGGCGAGATGCTGGCCCAGGCCTCCCTGGCAGGCCTCGCCGAACCGGGCCTGGACAGCCCCTACGAAATGGCCGTGGGCATGCGCCAGGACTTCGCGCAGCGCCAGACACTGCCGCCGTTCTACGCGCTGAGCGCGCGGATGGCGGGCTTCCTGGTCGAATGACGCCAACGGCCCGCTGGCGGAAGCGGCCACAGCCGCAGCCGCCAATGGGAAAACCGGCACTCTTCATTCAATAGCTGCCAGCGCTTGCTGGGCGGGCGCAAGAGGCCAATTTGGCTTGAAGAATTGCGGCCCGCGCCTGCAAGCCAGGCGCCTGGCCTTCGCAGGAGCGGCTTTCGCTCCCTCAAGCGCCGCGCCGGCGCAGCGCGCCCAGGCTGAACAGCCCCAGCACCCCCGCCAGCAGCGCCAGCGCCCATTCGCCCAGCGCCGGAATGGCCGCCGCCGCAGACGGCGCGGCCAGCAGCGCCACGCCGCCCGGGTCGCTGATCAGGCTGTTTTCCTCCAGGTCGTCATCGCCCACGGCGCCGTCCTTGAGCGTCAGCGTCACGGTGTTGCCGCTGATCTGCGCGCCCTGGAACGGGTACCAGCGCGAGGGGCCGTTTTTCACCACCGGGCCGTACTTGTAGTAGACCGCGCCCACAGGCAGCGCCTCGGGGTAGGTCAGCACCACCTGGGCCGTGCTGCCCGCCGTGCCCAGTTCCAGGCGCAGGGCCACCATGCCGTGCGGCAGCGTCACGCCCGCGGGCAGCGCGGCGCCCACGCTGGCGGCGGTTTGCGTGCTGGCGTCCGTCACCTGCCAGCCCGTGCCCGGCTGCAGCGCCAGCCCCAGGGGCTTTTGCGCCTGCGGCCCCTCGGGTACGACCAGCGCCCGCGTGAACTGCGCCGCCGAATCCTGCGCCGCCGTCACGTTCGCCAGCGTGCAAGTCGCGGCCTGGCCCGCACAGGCCCCCGTCCAGGCGCTGAACTGGTAGCCGGTGCTGGCCGTGGCCGTGCAGGTGGCGCCGCTGCCATGGGCCACGCTGGCGGGGCTGCACGTTGCCGTGCCGCCCTGCGCGGGGCTGGCGCTGGCCGTTACGGCCCAGGTTTGCAGGCTGGCCGTGCAGGTGGCGGAGTTGCCGCCGCCGTTGATTCCCTGGCACGTCCAGCTCCACGGGCCGGAGCCGCTCACGCTGCTGGCGTTGCCTGCGCTGCACAGGTTCGTGCTGGGCGCGCTGGTGAGCGTGCCGCCGCTGGCGCTGCCACACTGGCCGGTGATCGGAGCCAGGTTGACGGTGATGCCGGCGGGCACACTGGTGGCGGCCCGATAGCGGGATGCGCCCGTGTCACCGGTGCCGGCCTGGCTGGCGGTGATGGTGCAAGTGCCTTGCGCCGTGCCAGTGGCCGTGGTGCCGCTCAGGGTGCAGGGGCCGCTGGGCGCGAGCGTGACGGCAAGGCCCGCGCTGCTGCTGGCCGTGATGGCGCTGGTGCCGCCCACGGTGATGGTGGCGGGGCTGGCGCTGATGCTCAGGGTCTGGCTGGCGTAGGGGGCGGTGCAGGCCGCGGCGCTGGTGCTGCTGCCGCCGTTGCTGCCGTTGCAGCCCCAGGCCCACTGGCCGCCGCTGCCGCTCACGCTGGTGGCGGTGCCGGTGGCGCACAGGCCGGTGTCGGGCGCCGTCGCGCTGGCGGCCACGCTGGCGCAGGCGCCGTTCACGAGCCCGTTGGCGGTGAAGGTGGCCGTTTTTTCCACCATGACCGTGGCTTCGCTGCTGCCATTGGCGGCGTTAGCGCTGGTGCCGGTGGTCTGGCCGCTGCGCAGGGTGAAGGTGGCGGTGGCGCTGTCGCCCGCAGTGCTGGGGGCCCTGAGGCGCACGATGATCCGGTCACCGCTCTTGACAATGGCCTGTTCCACCCAGCCGCCCGTGCCATTCACCTGGAATTGGGGGGTGCCAGCGCCTGCGATGCGCGCGCCGCCCCAGGCCTGGCCAGTCTCTGTGCTGGCTGCGAGGGGGAAGGAGGGGAAGGTGACGAAATCGCCCGCTGCGCCAGCCTGCGCGGCGGGGGAGGTCAAAGCGGCAAAAGACTGTCCCGCGCGCACGAGCCGAACGTGGAAACCGTGGTAGCGGTTGTAGTAGCCGGCGTAGCCATTGTTGAAAGTCACGGCCCACGCGCTGTTCGAATCGTTGGCATTGGGCGAACCCGACCAGACGTTCGAAGACGGCGTATTAGGAAACACCACGCGGTTGATCTTGGGGTTGTCGCCACAGCTTTGCGTGATGGAGACCAGCTCGCTCCGGTAGGCCATGCGCCAGTCGCCGCTGGCCAGAAAGTCCCGGTCTGTGAGGGCGGAATGCGGGTAGTACCCCGAGTCGTCAAAATATTTCGGCAGGTAGCTTGTCGCCCAGTCCTGCCACGGACCGGTTGCCGCAGTGCCCGTACATTGCCCGGTGCCGCTGTCGGAGAAACCCATGCCTTCGAGGCAACGCTTCCACACCAGGCCGGTGGACCAGTGCATGGCGCTGGCTTCGCTCTGGGCTTCGCCCAGGATGTAGTCGCCATCGGTGTTGGGGCTGGCGCAGTTGCTCTGCGCCTGCGCCTGCGCCAGCAGCGGCACGGCGCAGGCGGCCAGGGCAGCGAGCCGGCGGGCAAGACGGGGGCTGGGGACTGGGGGCACGAGAAACTCCTTTTTCGATAGCTTCTGGCGCTTGACTGGCAAGGGCTGGAAGCCAAAAACACCCCTCAAACAGGTGCGCAAAGGGAGGGATCGTAGGGATTTGTTACGTGGCGCGGTATCCCTGAAATTGGGTAATTGGGGGTGGCAAATGGTAACAATATGAAACCACCGCCTGCGCTTGAATGCGCTCGCGCCCTGGCGCCAGGTTCAACCTAGAAACGGCAGTTGACCGCTTGCCCCCTCACGAGAGCCGCATGGATATTGGCTTTGGCTGTTTCGCTGACGTTCACCTGCGGGGTGAACACGCTACGCACCCGCCAGCACCGCGCTCGCCGCGCCATGCGGCGTTGCTCCTCCTTGCGGGCAGGAGCCCGCCGCGTCGTCGCGCCTTGCCTGGCACGCCGATCACGGCACTGGCGAGCGCGTCCAACTGCCGTTTCTAGGTTCAAGGCAGCAAATCCAGCGCCTGCATGTAGGCCGGCTGCAGCATCAGCTCGTCCCACGGCGTGGGCAGGGTTTGCGGCAGCAGGGCCAGGCGGCGTGCCTCGCTGTCGGGGCTGGGCTGCCAGCGGCCCTGGGCCTGCGCCTGGGCCAGCCCGGCGATGAGTTCATCGACCGCGCCGCCATCGCCCAGGCTCTGGTTGCACAGCAGCACCAGGTCGCAGCCCGCCGCCAAAGCGGCCAGCGCGCCCTCGGTGTAGCTGACGAGCTGGCCGTCGAGGCGGCGCGCGCCTTCCATGCTCAGGTCGTCGCTGAAGATGGCGCCCTCGAAGCGCAGGCGGCCGCGCAGTATGTCTTGCAGCCACTTGGCCGAGAAGCCGGCCGGGCGGCGGTCCACCTTGGGGTAGATGACGTGCGCGGGCATGACGCTGGTGAGCGTGCGCGCCAGCCAGTCGTAGGGCGCGGCGTCGTCGTGCAGGATGGCAGTGAGGCTGCGCCGGTCCACCGGGATCTCGGTGTGCGAGTCGGCCTGGACGAAGCCGTGCCCCGGAAAATGCTTGCCGCAGTGCGCCATGCCCGCCTGCAGCAGGCCATGCGCCAGGCCCTGCGCCAGCACGCTGACCACGCGCGGGTCGCGCGCGAACGCGCGGTCGCCGATCACGCCGCTGGCGCCATGGTCGAGGTCGAGCACGGGGGTGAAGGAGAAGTCCACGCCGCAGGCGCGCAGCTCGGCGCCGAGCACGTAGCCGGCCGCCGTGGCCGCGCGCAGGGCGCGCAGCGCGCCGCTGCCTTCGCGCTGCCGGGCGCCCTGGCCGTCGTCCAGCCACATGCGGCCGAAGGCCGCCATGGGCGGCAGGTGGGTGAAGCCGTCGGTCTTGAAGCGCTGCACGCGCCCGCCCTCGTGGTCCACGCAGATGAGCAGGTCGTCGCGCACGGCCTTGATGTCGGCCGTGAGGGCCAGCAACTGGGCGCGGTCCTGCCAGTTGCGCGCGAACAGGATCATGCCGCCCACCAGCGGGTGCGCCAGGCGCGCGCGGTCGGCCGCCGTGAGGGTGGTGCCGGCGATGTCAATGATCAGGGGGGAGTGCTCGGTCATGTCGTTCTTGCTCTCATTGAAATAGCTGCCAGCGCTTGCCCAGTAAGGGCTAGGGGCTGATTGGGCTCAAATCTTCTCGACCACGCAGAAGCTGGCGGCGTAGTCGGCCTCGTCGGTCACGGTGATGTGGCTGCGCAGGCCGCGCGCGTCAAACCACGCCTGCAGCGCGCCATGCAGCACGATGGTGGGCTGGCCGCTTTCCAGGCTGGCGATTTCGCAGGCGCGCCAGGTCATGGGCATGCGCAGCCCCAAGCCTATGGCCTTGCTGAACGCCTCCTTGGCGGAAAAGCGCGTGGCCAGGTAGCGCACGCCGCGCTCGGGCCAGCGCGCGCCGCGCGCGCGCCAGGTGCGCAGCTCGGCATCGCACAGCACCTTCTCGGCGAAGCGGTCGCCGTGGCGCACCAGGCTGGCGGCGATGCGGCGGATGTCGCAGATGTCGGTGCCGATGCCGTAGATCATGGAATAAGGGTCAAATCGTGCTCCAGCCCTTGCTGGACAAGCGCTGGCAGCTATTGAATCAGGAGTCTCTCTCAAGCATGCCCTGGTCGATGCAGCGCTGGTACGCGGCCACGGTGTCACCGTAGCCCAGCTCCAGCGCATCGGCGATGAGCGCATGGCCGATGGACACTTCCAGCACGCCGGGCACGGCAGCCAGGAAGTCGGCCAGGTTGTCGCGGTTCAGGTCATGGCCGGCGTTCACGCCCAGGCCCACGTCGAGCGCGGCCTGCGCGGCGGCGCGGTAGCGCTCCAACTGCGCGGCCTGCTGCGGCGTGCCCCAGGCGGCGGCGTAGGGCTCGGTGTAGAGCTCGACGCGGTCGGCGCCCACGCTGCGCGCGGCGGCCATCTGCGCCGGTTCGGCATCCATGAACAGGCTGACGCGCACGCCGAGCTGGCGGCATTCGGCGATCAGCGGCTTGAGCCGCTCGGCATCCTGCGGAAAGCGCCAGCCATGGTCGCTGGTGAACTGGTCCTCGGCGTCGGGCACGAAGGTGGCCTGGTGCGGGCGCACCTGGCGGATGAAAGCCATCAGGTTCTGCGTGGGGTTGCCCTCGATGTTGAACTCGGCCTGCGGCCAGTCCTTGAGCAGCGCCGCGATCTGGGCCACGTCCTGCGCGCGGATGTGGCGCTCGTCCGGGCGCGGGTGCACGGTGATGCCCTGCGCGCCGGCCTCCAGGCACAGTTGCGCGGCGCGCGTGACGCTGGGGATGCCCAGGTGGCGCGTGTTGCGCACCAGGGCGACTTTGTTGACGTTGACCGACAGGGCGGTGCGCGGGTGGGAGGTGGTCATAGCGATTGCAGGTCCATCATGAGCTGGCGCGTGCGCAGCACGGGGCTGCCGCAATGGTATTGGAGCAACTGGCGCAGCAGAGGTTTCAGTTCCGCCGCCACGCCGGCGCAGGCGCGCAGCACCGCAGGATAGCCCGCGGGCGCCTCCAGCGCCTGCTGCAGCGCGCACCACGCATCGCCCGCGAGCGTGGCGCGGTCGCCGGTCTGCGCCGGGCGCAGGCCGCCTTCGGGCACCAGCGCGTAGCGCGCCTGGGGCCGCAGCGCGGCCAGGGTGGCCGAGTCGGCGTCGAGCGCGGGCAACAGGCCCAGCGCGCGCAGCAGCAGCAGCTCGAAGGCGCGCAGCACGGGCTCCAGCGCATCGCCGTGCGCGCCGGCCAGCACGCGCACCACGCCCGCGTACAGGTCGAACAGCTCGGCGTGCGGGTCGTCGCGCGCCAGCAGGCGCAGCAGCAGCTCGTTGAGGTACAGGCCCGCGAGCAGCGCGTCGCCCGTGGGCATGACGTGGCCGCCAGCCCACTCCGCCCCCTTGAGCGGGTGGATTTCGTCGCGCACCTCCTGCGACACGGTGTAGCCCAGGCGCAGCGGCTGCAGCGGCAGCAGCACGGGGCGGAAGTTGGAGGTGGGCTTTTTCGCGCCCTTGGCCACCAGCGCCACACGGCCGTGGTGGCGGGTGAACACTTCGAGGATCAGGCTCGACTCGCTCCAGTCGTAGCTGTGCAGCACGAAGGCGGGTTCTTCCTGGATGCGGCGCGCGCGCATGGATTGCTATTGCATCAATAGCTGCCAGCGCTTGCTGGGCAAGGGCTGGAGCCCGATTTTGGCAAGAAGATCACTCGTAGCCGAAGGCGCGCACGCGCGCCTCGTCGTCGGCCCAGCCGGAGCGCACTTTCACCCAGACCTCGAGGAACACCTTGGCGTCCATGAGCTTTTCCAGCTCCTGCCGCGCCTCGGTGCTGATGCGCTTCAAGCGCTCGCCCTTCTCGCCGATGACCATGGCCTTGTGGCCGTCGCGCTCGACCACGATGGTGGCGGCGATGCGCAGGAAGCGCTTGTGCTGCTTGCTCTTTTCCTCGTCGAACTTGTCGATGACCACGGTGGAGGTGTAGGGCAGCTCGTCGCCGGTGAAGCGGAACAGCTTCTCGCGCACGGTTTCAGAGGCCAGGAATTTCTCGCTGCGGTCGGTCAGTTCATCCTCGGCGTACCACCAGGGCTGCTCGGGCAGGTATTTTTCGCAGATGCCGAACAGGCGCTCGATATCACCCTTGTTCTTGGCCGACATGGGCACGAACTCGGCGAACGGGTGGCGCTCCTGCATGCCCTTCAGCCACGGCGCGATCTCGGCGCGGCGGTGCACGGTATCGAGCTTGTTGGCGATGAGCAGCGTGGGAATGCCGGGCTTGAACAGGCTCAGCACCTTGGCGTCGGCCAGCGTGAAGCTGCCGGCCTCGACGACGAACAGGATCAGGTCCACGTCGCCAATGGCGCCCATCACCGTCTTGTTCAGCGACTTGTTCAGGGCCGTGCTGTGCTTGGTCTGGAAACCCGGCGTATCGACGAACACGAACTGCGTCGCCCCCTGGGTGCGGATGCCCGTGATGCGGTGGCGCGTGGTCTGCGCCTTGCGGCTGGTGATGGAGATCTTCTGCCCCACCAGCGCGTTCATCAGCGTGGACTTGCCCACGTTGGGCTTGCCGACGATGGCGATCAGGCCACAGCGCTGGCCTGCTGCGCCGGCCCCCGCGGGGCGCGCGGCGGCGAGCATGGATTCGAGGTCATTGGGGCCGCCAACGCTTGCATCGCCAGCGCCAGCAGCTACGTTTTCAGTAGCATCGTTCATCGGTTCTTGGCTTTCAAAGTGGCCAGCATGGCCGCGGCGGCAGCCTGTTCGCCCGCACGGCGCGAGCCGCCCGTGCCGCGTTCGGCCAGACCCAGGGGGGCAATCGCGCACTCCACCTCGAAGGTCTGGCGGTGCGCCTCGCCCAGGGTGGCCAGCACACGGTACGCAGGCAGCTTCATTTTGCGGCCCTGCAGCCACTCCTGCAATGCGGTCTTGGCGTCCTTGGAGGCGGCCTGCATCTGCGGATTGATGGCCACGCCCTCGAACAGGCGGTGCACCAGGGCCTCGGCCTGGGCGTAGCCCGCGTCGAGGTACACGGCGCCGATCAGCGCCTCCAGCGCGTCGGCCAGGATGGAGGGGCGCTGCGTGCCGCCGGACTTGGTCTCGCCCTCGCCCAGGCGCAGCACGCCGGGCAGTTGCAGGCGCAGCGCGAGCTGGTGCAGCGTGTCCTGCTTGACGAGGTTGGCACGCACGCGCGACAAGTCGCCCTCGGGCAGCGTGCGCAGGCGCGCGTACAGCAGGCTGGAGACCGCCAGGTTCAGCACCGAATCGCCGAGGAATTCAAGGCGCTCGTTGTGGTCGGCGCTGAAGCTGCGGTGCGTGACGGCGCGCTGCAGCAGCGCCGGATCGGAAAAGACATGCTGCAGCCGCTGCTGCAGCGCGAGAAGGCTGGGCTGCACCTAGTTGGTCTGGTCTTTGAAGCGGTAAACGAGGTAGGCCGGGCCCGCCAGGGCGATTTCGCGCGCGTATTGGTACGACACGATGATCTTGTCGCCACGCTTGGTGACTTCGAGGTCGGCGCCCTTGACGGAGCTGATGTCGTCGATCTGCGCAGCCTTGTCGAACATGGCACGCACCTCGGCCACGGTCGAACCCTCCTTGGCGGCCTTGGCAGCGGCCTTGCGGATGGCCTGGTGCTCCAGGAAGACCGGGATCGACTGGCCGCCGATGGCGAACGCCGCCACGGCGAACACGCCGACGAAGACCAGGCCGATGAAAGACAGGCCGCGCTGGTGCGCGCGGCGGGCAAAGCGGTGTGCGAGCATGTTTTCCCCCTCTGGATCAGTGGAACGGGCCGATGCGCTTGAGGTTGCCGAAGTTCATCCAGACAAAGAACGCCTTGCCCACGATGTTGGCTTCGGGCACGAAACCCCAGTAGCGCGAATCGAGCGAATTATCGCGGTTGTCGCCCATCATGAAATAGTGCCCCTCGGGCACCTTGCAAGTCACGCCCTCGACGCTGTAGCGGCAGCCCTCGCGCCCGGCGAAGTTGCTGGCGCCCTGCACGAAGGCCGGGGCATCAGGATTGACGATGATGCGGTGGCGCTGCGCGCCGAGCTGTTCGTCGAACTGCTTGAAGTAGCGCATCGCGTCCGCGTCGAAGAAGTCGGGCAGCGCCGTGGTATCGACCGGCTGGCCGTTCACCGTGAGGCGCTTGTTCAGGTAGGCGATCTCGTCGCCCGGCACGCCGACCACGCGCTTGATGTAGTCCATGCTGGGCTGCGGCGGGTAGCGGAACACCATCACGTCGCCGCGCTGCACCGGGTTGCCCTCGGTGATCTTCTTGTTGATGACGGGCAGACGGATACCATAGGTGAACTTGTTCACCAGGATCAGGTCGCCCACGAGCAGCGTGGGAATCATCGAGCCCGAGGGGATCTTGAACGGCTCGAACAGGAACGAGCGCAGCAGGAACACGGCGCAGATCACCGGGAACAGGCCGGCCGTCCAGTCCAGCCACCAGGGCTGCATGAGCAGGCGCTCGCGGGCCTCGGCCACATCACCATCCACCTTCTGGATGCCCATGCGGTCCAGTTCGGCGCGGCGCTGGGTGTCGGCGTCGAGCAGCGCCTGCGCGGCGCGGCGGCGCTGGGGCAGGAAGTAAAAGCGCTCGGCCAGCCAGTAGGCGCCGGTGACCACGGTGGCCAGGAACAGCAGCAGCGCGAAGTTGCCCTCAATGGCGCCCGTATACCAGGCGCCGATGTAGCCGACAAAGGCCGCGAGCACCGCGGCGGTGATGGTTTGCATGGCTTGCATATCGAATCAATCCTCCATGGCGCTGCGCGCCGTCCACAGCCCATGAAACTGGCGCGGCCCAGTCCAGGCAGGCGCGAAGCGACTCAGGGGGTGTTTCACTTCAATCCTCCACTTGCAGGATGGCCAGGAAGGCCTCCTGCGGCACTTCCACCGAGCCGATCTGCTTCATGCGCTTCTTGCCCGCCTTCTGCTTTTCGAGCAGCTTGCGCTTGCGCGTGATGTCGCCGCCGTAGCACTTGGCCAGCACGTTCTTGCGCAGCGCCTTGATGGTTTCGCGCGCGATGATGTTGGCGCCGATCGCGGCCTGGATGGCCACGTCGAACATCTGGCGGCTGATGATCTCGCGCATCTTGGCCGCCACCGCCCGGCCGCGGTACTGGGCCTGGGTGCGGTGCACGATGATCGACAGCGCGTCGACCTTCTCGCCGTTGAGCAGGATGTCCACCTTCACCACGTCGGACGGGCGGTACTCCTTGAACTCGTAGTCCATCGAGGCGTAGCCCCGGCTGACGGATTTGAGCTTGTCGAAGAAGTCCAGCACGATCTCGCCCAGCGGCAGCTCGTAGGTCAGCATGACCTGGCGCCCGTGGTACTGCATGTTCATCTGCACGCCGCGCTTCTGGTTGGCCAGGGTCATCACCGGGCCCACGTAGTCCTGCGGCATGTACAGGTGCACGGTGACGATGGGCTCGCGGATCTCCTGGATGCGGCCCTGCTCGGGCATCTTGGAGGGGTTCTCGACCATGATGACCTCGCCGTCGCCCTTCACCACCTCGTAGACCACGCTGGGCGCGGTGGTGATCAGGTCC